>Ga0187865_1000889_pt1 | contig 38533 bp, 37 predicted proteins | sample June2016WEW_11_1_2_FD_132989 | JGI IMG/M metagenome (GOLD analysis project Ga0187865, IMG submission 132989) | Peatland microbial communities from SPRUCE experiment site at the Marcell Experimental Forest, Minnesota, USA - June2016WEW_11_100 | ecosystem: Environmental > Terrestrial > Soil >...
TCCGCTCAGGGCACCGCTTGCCAACGTGAAGGTTCCGGTCAGTGTGTTGCCGGCGGTGACCGTGATCGTAAAAGGTGCCGGCGTCGAACTGGTAATGGAAACCGTACTGGTGAACGTTCCGTTTCCCAAATAAACGCCCGACATTGTGGCTGTGCCGGTAATCACAAGGCTGGTGCCGGTAAAAGGAGCGCTCCCGTTCAAGGTGAACGTGCTGCTCACGGTGGCCGCTGGCGCGCCCGCCGTAATCAGCAGCGCCAAGGCAAAAGGTGCAAATCTTCCGAAAATGGACCCCGTTACACAACGCATCGTATGTCTCCTCCAAACCGGACCTTAGGCGGCCCGGTATCCCTGCACTATACAACGAAACTCCCGGAAACGTAAACTCCGAAATCCGCGAGGGTGAGTACGCCGCTCACCCTTCGGCAAACAGCGCGAACTCGGTGAGGGCCGGGCTGGCGGACGCCTGGGTCACGCGTAAGCGCAAACGCGCTGCCGTCGTGGGGCGGTCGAACCGTATCAGGCGGCGGCAGCCGACGCCGGTTGCCGATGCCAGCGGCTCCCACTGTCCCGAGTTCCAGCGATCCACCGCGATGGCATCGATGCGCTGCCCGAAGCGGATCGCCTCCCGTATGCGGATCACGTTGAACGTGGTGGCGCGGCCAAGATCCACGGTGACCTCGGCGGCGAGCACCGAATCGTCGGTGGCCCAGTACGTGTCATTGCGGCCGTCGAAGAGATTCATGGGACCGTACATGCGGCTGTTTCCGCGCATGTTCGAGGCGGATGCCCTGGCCCGCGCCGCCAGGTTCCGCCCGAACGTCGCGCGCCGGAACTCTCCGAAGCCTTTTAGCGAAGCCAGGTCCTCTCTTTGCAGCAGGCCATCGCGGTTGGGAGGCACATTCAGCAGCAGGTTGGCGCCCCGGCCCACCGACTGGTAGTACAGGTCAGCCAGTTGCGCGGGTGTTTTGACCTTTGAGTTCTCGTTCTCGTGCCAGAACCAGCCCGGCCGGATCGACACGTCGCACTCCGCCGGAAGCCACTTCCGTCCGTGGCGGTGCCCGGCGGCGGATTCCCGTTCCCGCACGTTTCCGGGTGAGGCCGGTCCTCCGTGGGCGCCGACAGGGTCATAAGTTGCCCAGCAGGGGTCTCCCGCAATTCCCCTTTCGTTGCCCACCCACCGAATGTCGGGTCCCACGTCGCTGAAGATGACGGCGTCCGGTTGCAGCGCCCGCACCAAGTCCCACGTTCTGGGCCAGTCGTAGTACGTGTTCTTGTCGATGGTCCGCCGCTCGCGCGCGCCGCCGTAGAATCCATCGCCGCCATTGGCGCCGTCGTGCCAGACCTCGAAGACCGGGCCGTATTCGGTGAGCAGCTCCGTGAGTTGCCACCGGTAGATCCGGATGTACTCCGGCTTCCCGTATTGAGCGCAGTTGCGGTCCCACGGAGACACGTAAATACCGAATTTCAGGTTGTGCCGCCGCGCCGCGTCGGCGATGTCGCGGACCACGTCGCCTTTGCCCGATCTCCACGAGCTGCTCCGCACCGAGTGCTCCGTGGTCTTCGTCGGCCAAAGGCAAAAACCGTCATGATGTTTGCAGGTTAGAACGACGCCCCGCATGCCGGCGCCGGCCAGTGCGCCGACGATGGCGTCGGCATCGAACGCCGCGGGCTGGAAGATGTTGGGATCTTCGTCCCCGTAGCCCCATTCCTTGCCGGTGAAGGTGTTCACCGTGAAATGCAGGAAGGCGGCGGTCTCCATTTCGTGCCAGCCGAGCTGTCTTTCCGTGGGCGTGGCCCCGAAGGCCGCGGGCGGCGCCACCGTGCGGGCGGCGTAGGCGCCGAGAGCCGCCGGCGCCGCCAAAAAGACACGCCTGGTGAGCATCTCCTTACGATAACGCCTCGGCCGGAGCGGCCGGGCGGACCACCCCCAGGTACATCAGCAGTACGGCCACCGTGGCAAACTGCCCGCCCACGGAAAGCACGCTATCGGCCACCGCCATGACCGCGCGCGAATAGGCAGCTTCCTCGAAAGCGCCGAGGATCAGGAAGGTGCCCACCAGGCTCGCCGCCATCAGCGGCAACAGCACCAGGAAGATGCGCCAGCCGTGGCCCTTGCTCAGGACGCGGCTGCGCGCCAGAACTTCGGTTTCCTGGTCGGCCTCGATGGCCACGATCGCCTCGGCGAAGATCAGCCTGACCATGGCCACCAGCCCGGGGATCACCAGCAGCGCCCCCCAGAGCGCCACCGTGACTTCGACTTTGAACATGTTCCACAGCGTCTTTCCCCATTGGCGGCGGCCCCAGCGCAGCGATTCGCCGACGGGAGCAGTCTGGCCGCCGCGGAACTTGGCCACCAGGCCGTAGACGACCGCCGGAATCACCAGCGCGCTGAGGACCAGGTCGCTGAGATCCAGAGCGAGGTAGGTGACGATTCCGCCGGTGGGGACATCGAGGACGTACAACACAAACTGGAGCGCCAGTTTTGCGGGGAGATACACCACCAGCGTGACGGCCGCCAGAAACCGCAGGTTGGCGAAGAACAGGACGGCGGAACGGACCAGCAGCCGGAATGCGGAGTGGAAGGGTTCGGTGGGGAAATCGATCTCCAGGTGGCCCTGGCGAAAGTCGCGGTCCATTTCTATACAGTGGCATAACTTGCGATCATGTGAAGTGATGACTAGACGAACCAGCGTGCTGCTGCTGGCGCTCGCGCTGGCGGGCTGCGGCGCCAAGAACCAAGCCAAACGCTACGCCATGGAAGGAGAGGTCAAGGCTCTCGACCCCTCCACCAAGAGCGCCACCATTGCCCACGGCAAGATCGGCGACTGGATGGAAGCCATGACCATGGAGTATCCCGTGAAGCCGGATGCCGAATTTCAGAAGCTCCACGTAGGCGACCACATACAAGCCACCGTGGTGGTGAGCGACGACAAGTATTACGTCACCGAAGTCAAGATCAAGTAGAGGGTGGGACAGACGATCGTTTTGTGTCGTCTGTCAACAGCCGCGCTCTGGCGAGCCGTGACAGACCACCAAAGGCGATGGTCTGTCCCACCAAGTCTGGCGTATGCTAGATAAGACCCGGGAGTCCAAAATAAACCGGAGGCATCATGCCGAATACCACCGACAATTTGAAAGAGTCGTTCGCTGGAGAAAGCCAGGCGAATCAGAAGTACCGCGCCTTCGCGAAAAGGGCGGAGCAGGATGGGTTCCCCAACATCGCCCGCTTGTTTCGAACTACCGCCGAGGCGGAGCGCATTCATGCCGAGGGGCACTTGAGAGCGCTCGCCGGAATCGCCTCGACCCGCGAGAATCTCCAAGCGGCCATCGAGGGAGAGTCCTACGAATACACTACGATGTATCCTCCCATGCTCGAGCAGGCGCAAGCCGAGGGGCACCGCGCCAAGATCATGTTCGGCTACGCAGTGAAGGCCGAGGCCGTGCACGCCGAGTTATATAAACGGGCGCTGGAAGCAGTCCCGCAAGGCGCCGACCTGACGGAAGCGAAGTTCTATCTCTGCCCGTTCTGCGGCCACATCGAGTTCGGCAACCCACCCGATTCGTGTCCGATTTGCGGCGCGCCGAAAGCCAAATTCGTGCAGGTGCCGTGACCTATTTGGCCGGGGCTTTCAGCAGTTTCTCCAGCTCCGCGCGAATGTTGGCAGCCGGGTCCTTGAAGAAACCGCTCTCGCCCGGGTAGTCCGCCCGTATGATGCCGCGGCGGTCCAGGAACACCATGTGCGGCACGTAAAGCGGCCTCGTATCCAGGATCGTGCGCTGTAAGTACGACATGGCGGCGGCGCGATTGGTCCAGCCCACCGGAAACGGCGGCTGAAGCTGCTGGAGAAACTCCGCCATGGTCTGTTTCGCGTCGTCGTTGAACGCGCATTCCAGCACTTGCACGCCGCGCAGCGCATATTCGCGCGACAGGGGAGCCAACAGCTTCGTGAGGTCCTGGCAATGCGAGCAGGTGGTGAAGATGAACGCCAGCGCCACCACTTTCCCTCGATACTGGCTGAGGTGGACGGCCGGGGCGAACAGGCGCTCAATGGCCAGCGGCGGCGAGGGCCGCGGGGGTTCCACGCTGTCGGCAGCCAAGGCCGATGTGGCGCACAGGAGAGTAAGAATTGCGGTGCGCATAGCTGGACATTTTCTATGCTACAAGTTTCCGCGCCGGCCGCGCCGCGCGACGGCGGCCAACCCTGCCAGACCCAGCCCTAAGATGCCAAACGTCGCTGGTTCCGGGCTCGGGCTCGCTACCTCAACGCTGGCATCCGCGGTGAGAACCTGATCCGTTGCGAGTTTGTTGGCCCCCGAATCGTTCGGATCCTCGTCGAACACGTTGTACGTAAGCACGATGGCGCCAATGTCCGCCGCTCCAATCGCCGCTCCCGGATCGATCGCGAAGCTGCCAATCCCGGTGACAGCAATCGGATCGAACGGCTGTTCCACAGTTGCGGGATCCGTACCCCCGGGGTAGCCGACAATAATGTCCCAGCCGCTGATGAAGTCGGTGAAAAGCCCCGTAGTGGGGAGTGTGCACGCCGGAAAACTCACTGGGCTCAGGCAGAAGCTGGCGCTTGTGATCTCGATATAATTCGCATCGTTGGTAATCTGGAATCCCCAGCCGACCGTGTCCCCCGGGCCGCCAGACAGGGCACCCGTGGGAGTGAGCACAAGCACCGGCCCGGCCCAAAGGGCCGTAGTTGTTCCCAGCGACAATAAAGCGCCCAAAAAGATTCTTTGGTAACGGGCTTTACTCATCTTTTTCCTCGTTGGCGGGTTGGCTACATGCGTTCGTTATTCCGCAGGACCGTTCCCAATACGGCGCCGCCGTTGGCGGACAACGAGATCTTGACGGTGAACTTGGACGTATTGTCGCAGCCGGCGAAGTTCACAATCACATCGCCGAACGCGCTGCCGCCCGGCGAGATGCCGCCGACACCGACCGGGAGAACGCCCGGGGTGATGGAAGGGACACATGCCTTTCCACCCGTCTCGGTGAAGGTCATCTGGGTGATCTGGGCCGAGTTGGCGACGCCTAGCCCGGTGTCGACAACCTGGATTTTCCAGTCGCGCGCGGTGTTTGGACCGGAGGTACTGGCGATCGCGCCCGATAAAGCCGTAGTTGCGCTGTGGATGGAGTACACATGTCTGCTTACGCCCCGGAACGAGTCGGAAAACGCGCCTGCGCGGGCGGTGATCGTGCGGTTTTCAAATAGCGCCGTGACCTGCTGGCCGGCGGCCAACCCCTGTACGGTGAAGTTTCCCTGCACGGAGGTCGCCGTGGGGTTGACCGCTAGGATATAGACTGTCCCCTGGTCGTAGCGGGCCATGTAGCCGACGCCTGGGGGAGCGCTTACCAGTGCGTCGAGGTCGAGGCCGAATACCGCGTTCTTCAATCCGTTGAGCTCGCCAAAAACCTGCTGCACGGCCGCCAGCTTGGCGGAGTCGCCCTGGATCGCACTCCAAGTGTAGTAGATGATCCCCGTCGCACCATTGATCACCGCCCAATAGGCTTTCGGCCCGAGCAGTCCCGCATCGATGGCGTCCTGAGCCAGCCAGATGGGCCGCCGCTGCAGCGTATTGAAGACGTTGACGGCATTATTCACCGTGCTGAAATCCGTGCCGTATGGTTCGGCCATCCACATATCGACGCTTGGTACGTATGGGGCGATCTGGCCCAAAGCATAGGCTCCGCCGGCGGCGGCGCGCTGAAAATCGGCCATAATTGGCAGCGACGTCCGCGGCTTGGCGGCGTTGTATTCGGCAATAAACGTCGGAGGGGGGATATAATACCATGCCACATTCGCCTGGTCGGGTTCATCGGCCATGAACCAGGCGATATTGGCCAGGTGCGGCGCGAACTGGGGCATGATGGCGGGGTATACGGCCGGGACGCCGAGCCTGGCGGTAGTCGAGGACTCCGGGAGGAGGCCGAGACCCAGTTCGTAGGCGCGATCCATATAGCTCGGCTGCGCCGCGGTGTTGAAGCAGCCCGCCCCAGACCTGCCTTCAATCGCCTGCACGGTGTTTGCGCCCGTGGCGGCGACGGCCGCAAGATCCGCATAGCCGACTTCAAAAAAACCCAGAGCCAGGTAGGGCGCTCCGTCCACGGTAAGGGCCTGTCCCGAGACGCCGACGTTTCTCACGCCCGGGAAAAGAACCGTCTGCTGCGGCACGGTCCCGTCGGAATACGTGAGTACGATGTCGTCCACCCGAACCCATCCAGCGTCGAACGCGTAAACGGCGAAATGGAAATCGGTCGCCGAAGGCCCGGTGGCGAAGGTCATCGTATTGAAAGCCCAAGTTCCATTGCAGGTAAGGTATTGGTAGAAGTCGCCGTTCGCCATTCCCGGGATGTACACAAACGACGGCTGACCCACTGGGCACTTCGAGTACAGACTAAGAGTGTACGTCTGCCCTGGCGGTGTGAAGATGCTGTCCGAGTCGATTGCGGCCTTTTCACAATCCCGCCCGGCGGCGCAGCTCAGCTCGATCGAGTAGGCGCCGGAGTGCGCGTCACTCGAGAGCGCGAACTTGTAGTCCCCTACGTAGACCTGCCCCGTGTAGCTCCAGACCCAGTCCGTATAGCACATCAACCCGGTTTCGAAGCCGCCATTCTTCAGGATGTTCACTCCATCCGCCAGCGAGGGCATAACCGTGATGCAAAGACACACGAACAGAACGATCCAGCGATACATACGGTCCTCCCATTCTAGAGTCCGGTTTCTATCCTACCACCAACACGGGCGGTATGTTCGTCCGGCTTGCGCCGGCTCTCATACGATGGTTGGGCCAGAGCGGCCGCGAAGCGGGCCCGGCAGGGATTTCCTATACTACAAGTTTCCGCAGCCCCATGGTCACCTTCGATCCACTGTTCCGGAATCCGCACTGGCAAGCCTTGGCAGGCCATCTCTGGAAACGCGATGGCGGCGAAGCCCGGTTTCCCGTTGAGCGCCGGCTTTTTCAAACCGAGCCGGATGTTCGGGTGCTGGTGGAATCGCAACGGCCCGGCGGCCCGGCGGCCGGCGAAATCGTGATGGTGCACGGCCTGGAAGGTTCCGGAGAAGCCGGGTACATGCGGAGCCTCAGCGCCGCGGCTCTCGGCGCGGGCTTTGCCGCCCACCGCTTTCACATGCGCACCTGCGGCGGCACCGAGCGGCTCTGCCGCACGCTCTACCACGCCGGCCTCACCAGCGACCTGTTGGCCGTGCTGCGCCAGCTCCGCGGCGAAGGCCGCGCGCCCGCCTTTCTGGTGGGGTTCTCGCTCGGCGGCAACGTGGTGCTCAAGCTGGCCGGGGAGATGGGCGAATCCGCGCGGCCGCTGGTCCGCGGCGTCTGCGCGGTTTCCACGCCGCTCGACCTGGCCGTCTGCGCGCGGCGCATCGCCCAGCCCGCCAACCGCCTCTACGAGCGCCGCTTCGTGCGCCGCATGACCGCCCGCCTATGCGCCACCGGGCGCTACCAAAAGCGGAACTTTCGAGGCCTGCGCTCCGTAATGGATATCGATGACCGCATCACCGCGCCCTCATTCGGCTTCGGCGGCGCCGCCGACTACTACCGGACGCAATCCGCCATCCGCTATCTGGATGGCATCCGCCTGCCGGTGCTGCTGATCCAGGCCATGGACGATACGCTGGTTCCTTTCGACATCTTCACTTCCGGCGCCGTCCGGGCGAATCCCTGGATCGAGCTGATGGCCAGTGAAAATGGCGGCCACCTGGGGTTCATCGGCCGCCGGCCGCACCGTTTTTGGGCCGATGACGCGATAATGGAGTGGATCGTGGGCGAGAACGCTACGAAATCCCCGAGTGATTCGTCCAGGCTATAAATGACTATGCATGCGTCGTTTTGGGAGGCGGTGATCGGCGCCGTCCAATCTCTCCGCGGGAGCAAGCTGCGCAGCTTTCTCACGCTGCTGGGCATCATCCTGGCCACCACCACCCTGATTGCGGTGATGTCCGTGATCAACGGCATGGACGTGTACATCGCCCGCAATGTCTCCAGCATGGGCGCCGACGGCTACCGCGTGCAGCGCATCGCCATGATGCAGTTCGATCCCAAGAAGTACCTCGAAATGCTGCGGCGCAACCCGCAGTTGAGCAAGGAGGAGTTCGCGTTCCTGCGCACGCGGCTCACCATGACCCGCGAAATCGGCATGAGCGCCGGGCGCGGCGTCTCGGTGCACCTGGGCAAAGAGCTGATGGAGAATGTGGGCCTGCAGGGCGCGTCTCCCAATATGGGTGTCATCGGCAACATTGAGGCGGAAGAAGGGCGCTTCCTGTCGGAAACCGAGAACGACCGGCGCATGAACGCGGCCTTCATCGGACACGACATCAAAGACCAACTCTTCCCCAACGCCAGTCCCATCGGCCGGAGCATCTCCGTGGAGGGTCTTCCTTTCCAGGTGGTGGGCGTGGCCAAGGCCAAAGGCTCGGTCTTCGGCCAATCGCAGGACAAGTTCGTCATCATTCCCGTCGAAACGTATTTCAAAATCTGGGGATCGCGCAACGGCATGACCTACGCCGCCCTGGCGATGGATCACGACCATCTCATGCAAGCGCAGGAGGAAGCCCGCGTGGCGCTCCGCGCCTACCGCCACCTGAAGCCCAAGGACGACGACACGTTCGCCACGCTGAGTTCCGATGCCTTGCTGGACTTCTGGAACCAGTTGACGGGCGCGATCGCCGCTACCGCGGTGGGTGTGGTTTCGGTGTTCATGGTAGTGGGCGGGGTGGTGGTCATGAACATCATGCTGGCGGTGGTCACCGAGCGCACCCATGAAATCGGCATCCGCAAGTCCGTGGGCGCGCGCCGGCGGGATATTCTCAATCAGTTCCTGGTGGAATCGTCCATGCTGGCGGCCATCGGCGGGGTCTTGGGAGTCATGCTGGCCTGGATTGTCGCGGTGCTGGTGCGGAGCCTGACCCCGGTGCCCATGTCCGTGCCCATAAGCGCAGTGGTGGTGGGCGTGGCGCTCTCCGCGGCGGTGGGGCTCTTCTTCGGCATCTACCCGGCGCAGCGCGCCGCCAAACTCGATCCCATCGAGGCCCTGAGGATGGAAAAATGACCCTGGTTTCGATCGGCAACGGTATCCGGCTGGCGCTGGCCACCACGCGCGAGCACAAGATGCGGTCGTTTCTCACCGTTCTGGGAGTGATCATCGGGACCGGCGCGGTGATCGGGGTGGGCTCGATCATCGCCGGCCTGGATGGCGCCATCACCAACCTGCTGCGCAGCTTCGGTCCCAACACCATCATCGTGCTGAAGGGCAGGGCCATGGGCGACTGGACGCGCGAGGAGCGCCGCCGCAAGCCGCTCTCGCTCGAAAACGCGCGCGCCGTCGCCGAGCGCTGCCCCTCCGTCGAGCACGTCAGCCCCTACATTTTCCCTATGAGCGGTGTACAAACCGCGCGCTACAAGGGGAACGACATATACGGCATCCAGATGGGCGGAACCGAAGAGGGTTATGCCGCCGGCGGCACCACCATGAAGGCCGGCCGCTTCTTCACCGATTTTGAGAGTTCCCACCACATGCCGGTTGTAACCGTCGGCGAGGACGTGCAAAAGCAGTTGTTGCCCAATGAGGATCCCATCGGCAAATGGATCGAGGTGGATGGCCACTCGCTGCAGATTGTCGGCGTGATGAATCGTCCGGCGGCTTCATTGCCCGGCCAGGACGATACGCGCGTGCTGATCCCCTACTTCACCATGCGCAAAATGTATCCCAACCTCACGGAACATATGCTGGTGGTCATCGCCTACCCCGGCATGTTGGACAGGGCCCAGGACGAAGTGCGCTCGGTGCTGCGTCTGGAGCGCCGCGTGCCGTTCCACGACCCGGACAACTTTTCCATCTCGACCGCCGAGCAGATGATCGAGCAGTTTCACGAAGTCACCGCCACGGTGGCGCTGGTGATGGTGATACTCAGCTCGATCGGCCTGCTGGTGGGCGGCATCGGGGTCATGAACATCATGCTGGTAAGCGTCACCGAGCGCACGCGCGAGATCGGCGTCCGCAAAGCCGTGGGCGCCCGCCGGGCCGACATCATCGTGCAGTTCCTGACGGAGGCCGTGGTGCTCACCGCGCTGGGTGGAATCATCGGCCTGATACTCGGCTGGATGATCTCACGCGCCGCCGGCCTGATTTTCCCGAACCTGCCCACGGCGGTTCCGCTTTGGGCCGCGGTTAGCGGAGTGATGGTGTCGGTGGGAGTCGGTCTTTTCTTCGGCATCTGGCCCGCCGGCCGCGCCGCGCGCCTGGACCCGGTGGAGGCATTGCGATACGAGTGAGGGCCGGCACTGGTGGGGCAGGCGGTGCTCGCCTGCCCAGCGCCGGTTGTCTACCGGCGCGCCAGGGCCTCAATCACCGCTTGCGGATTTCGTTCGATCACTGTCAGGTAGGCACGCACGGCGCTGTCGGGGCTGGTTCTACCCTGTTCCCACTCCTGGAGCGTTCTCAGGCTGATGCCGTATTGCGATGCAAACTCAGACTGCGATAGCCGGAGCTTCGAACGGAGCGCGCGCACGTCCACCGGCTCGGGAACGTGGACAATCCGAACCGGCAACGAGATTTCGCCCCGCGCGAACGCGGCCGCCTCCTTTAACCCCGAGATGATGTCACACGCCAGACGCGAGCGCGTTGCCCGCTTAGTTGGCGCGTCTGAGGCTTTCGATGACCTTGCGGATTTCCTTCTTGTCGGCATCGGTCAGATTCTCCTTCTCGTTCTTTGCATACGCAGTGATGAGAACGACAGCGTTCGGTTCCATCCAGAAGTAGTAGATCAACCGGATGCCACCGGCCTTCCCCATCCCCGGCCGCGACCACCGGGCCTTGCGGACGCCCTTGGTTCCGGGCACCACCGGGTGTCGCTCTGGACTGGCGGCGACGGCGTTTTCCATCTCCCTGCGGTCTTCTGGAGGGAGCAGTTTCGCGATTCGCTTCTCATAAGTCCGCGTCGCGATCACTCTCGCCTGGAGCACTTCTCAACTATACGTGATTCACGGAGAGGATGTCAAATGGATCGCCAGGGAATCGGTGTTCGCGATCACCTTCACTTGTAGGAAAAGCCTTTGCGAGATGAGAGGTCCGCCAGTCCGGCAACCCTGCCAGCCAAGCGAAGGAACGGACGTCTCGGGGAGCTGCGGGCCTTTTCGAGTGCCTGCCGGATGATTCCGCTCTTGGACACACCGGTCCTGCGCGCGGTCTGGTCCAGCCACTCCGCGACATCCTCTGGCAGTCGGACAGTGAATGTGTTGTTCGTCTGCTCCGAGTGTAACCCAGGCATGGCTTAGCCCGGTCCGCCCCCGTTTTCACTCTGTCATACTGAAGTTCTATTTCCATGCCCCCCCCGGAACCGTTTCTGTCGCGCGCCGCACGCTGGCTGACGTTTGGCTCGGCCGTCTCCATCCTGCTCTCGATCGCGATTTCTCAGATCCTGCTGGCCCTCGCGCTGGCCGCCCTGCTGGCTTCCGGCGAGAAACTGCGATTGCCGCGCATCCGGCTGCCGATGGGGCTATTCATGCTCGGGACCTTGATTGCCCTCGCGTTCTCGGCTGACCCGGCGGCCGGCCTGCCGCAAATCCGCAAGTTCTACGTGTTCCTCGAACTCCTGGTGGTCTTCTCCACTCTGCGCAGCCCGCAGGTGGTCCGCTGGCTGTTCCTGACCTGGGCGGGCATCGGCAGCCTGACCGCCATCCGCGGGTTCGTCCAGTTCGCCGGCAAGATGCAGGAGGCCCACCGGGCGGGCCGCGGCTTCTACGATTTCTACGTGGGCGAGCGCATCACCGGTTTCACCAGCCATTGGAACACCTACTCCGCCGAGGAAATGTTCGCCCTCATCATGCTCGGCGCTCTCCTGTTCTTCGCCGGCACGCGCAAGCGGTCCTGGGTCTGGTTGATGTGCGCCGCGCTGATCGCCATGGCCGTGCTGCTCGGGGAGACGCGCGCCATCTGGATCGGCACGGCGGTGGCGGGTCTTTACCTCGTTTGGTTCTGGCGGCGCTGGATGACGCTGCTGGTCCCGGCCGCGATCCTCGTCGCGTTTGTGGTTTCCCCCGCCGCCATCCGCGAGCGCTTCACGTCCATTGTCCGGCCGCAGCAAGTCGATTCCAATCAGTTCCGCAAGATTACCTGGCGCACCGGCATCCGTATGATCGAAGCACACCCGTGGCTGGGCCTCGGACCCGAAGGGCCCAAGTACCACTTCCAGGAATGGGTGCCACCCGATATCCCGCGCCCGCTGCCGCCCGGATGGTACGGGCACCTGCACAACATCTATTTGCAGTACGCCGCCGAGCGAGGCATCCCCACCATGCTGATCCTGATGTGGATGCTGGTTCAGATTCTGTTCGACTTCTGGAAGGGGCTTCGCGCGCTGCCGCCCGGCCGCGACGATCGAAGGTTCCTGCTGCACGGTGGCATTGCCGTCGTGCTGGCGACCATGGCGGAGGGCTTCTTCGAGTACAACCTGGGCGACAGCGAAGTGCTCACCATGTTCCTGGTGGTGGTGGCCTGCGGTTACCTCGCGCTGGAGAAAGATGCCGCGCCCGGCGCCGGCCCCAGTCAATATTGACCGTCACGGCAGATTTGCCTGTCTGAGTGTGCGACGTACGGCACGAATGACTTCTTCGAATGGGGGCAAATGGCTCATCTGGTAGGCCAGACGAGCCGACCACAGAGCTTTCAATCGCGCCTCCTTCCGCAGAATCGCGTTTTCGATGCCCTCGCAATCCACGCCGCGAAATTCCAGTTTGCGGCGGATGGCGTCGGTCAGATGATCCAGTGCGACCCCTTCGTGGGAGGTCAAATACCAGAGGTCATAGAGATCCCGCGGCTCATTCCGTGCCCGGTCCATCAAGGCGATCACCTTCTCGGTTACGATCTCCCCGAGTGAATAGACTCGGATCAATCGGTTCTCGGGAATGTCCGTGAATTCGTCATAGCCGCGGTGAACGGCCCGATCCTCAATCGGAAACACCAGACGCTCACGAACGGTGATGTCCACTTTGACGCCATTCCCGGCAGGCAGCGGGCCGGTGTACCTCAGATCAAACGTGTAGCTGTTGGCGTGTTGCTGCCGGTCTCGGCGGTCAAACGCGAACGTGATCCCCGAGCCGTCACGCACTCCTCGGTAAACGGCCTCCAGCCGGCGCAGGATTTCGTCGAACGGGATCTCTTCGAGCAACGTGAAATCGAGATCCTCCGAGAACCGGTAGTCGCTGAAATAGCAACGCTTCAGGGCCGTTCCACCCTTGAATCCCAGAACCGGCTTGAGGTCCGACTGCGAAAGCACTGCCAGAAACCATCCCACGCAGTAGTCGCGTTCCAGTACATCCTCTCGAATGCGCCGTCCGCCAGTGGCTGCCAGGCGGTTCGAAAGCAGCGATATGTTCCGTTGTGGAATCACTTCAGGTCGCGCGCACCCCTTCGAGCTCCTGTGGAGATATGTTCACCTGCAGGCGCCAGCGTGCCACGTGTGGACCTTCCCGTGGGAGGATCGGATCCAGCGGGAGATAGGTCGCAGTGAGAACTCCCCGCAGTCTTGTCAACTCCGCTTCGGGCGCGATGCCGTACAACTCAAGCAGGTAACCGAGGCGGCGTATGACTGCTCCGACGCCCAGACGCAGGGCGTAATCGACGAGTTTGGCCGGGTGCATATCCTCGCGGCGCATCCATAGACCTTTCGCCACCTCGGTCACGCCGCCGCAGTATTCCGGCTGCCGGAGCCCATCGATCACCGTCCGTTCGAGGTCGCTGATGTCCACGGACTCCTGTTTGGTCGCCCAGTGTTTGGCCGAGCCGAAGAAATGGTCCGGCTTGACGAGCACGAAGCGGAACTCAGTCCCGCCCACCGTGCGGTTGGGAATGCGCTTCGTGCTCGATGTGAACACCACGAACTGAGGCTGTGTGACCATGCGATGGATTTCCATCGCGGAAGCGTGCGAGATGAAACTGGGCGCATCGCCCGCGAGCCGCCGCGCGACCAGATATGGATTTCCGGAGTACTCAGTGGCGCTTCCCAACTCTGGTGGAACCAGGACAAAAACACCCCGCTTCACGCGCGAGACCAGCCCGCGCTTGCCCGCTTTATGAAGGAGGCTGCTGGCGAGTGCCGGCCGCAATCCTGTGATCTCGGCCGCGTCCGCCAACGTGAAGATGGTTTGTGCGCGATCATAGAGCGCGCTCAAGAGCGACGCCATCCGTCCGCCGACCGTCTTTCGGGGATGACCGTTTGTGCTCACAAATCTGTCCAAGGGGTGATCTTCTAAGCATAAAGTATAATCCAAATTGTTTTTTGTGTCAAATAGTTTGCCTCAAGGGCGAATACCTATACGTAGCCTATAAGAGTACACTCGCCAGCGATTCCGACATGGCTGTCAGGTTCGATGGCCGCTGGGTCGCCTGGGGTTGGATTGACCGTGACCCGATCATGATCGACGATTCTCACTGAGTGGTGCCGCCTATAGGGGAAGGGAAGGGAGCAATCGTCGGCGCTCTCGCTCGCTCTGGTCCCGATGGCTCAGAGGCCGCAAACCCGTTTTGGGCTATATCCCGATTCGGGTTTACGCTTGGTCTGCGTGCCAAGTTCCATCCACACGCGCGAGTACGACCGCTTCCGCGCGCTGCTGATCGACGTAAGGAAGAAGGCCGGCCTGAGCCAGGCTGAGTTGGCGAAGCGGCTCGCAAAACCCCAATCCTTCGTCTCGAAGTTCGAGCGCGGCGAGCGACGGCTTGACGTAATCGAGTTCAAATCTGTGGCCGAGGCCCTCGGACTCGACCCCCTTCGGCTTCTGGGCCAGCTCTACAGGGGGGGCCGATGAAGATCGTCGCCGTGCACACTCTCATCAGCATTGGCTCGTACGCCAGGTCACAACAGTGGCGGCGGATGAGAGATGAGATACACAAGGCCGTGCGCTCTTGCGAGTGGCCCCCCGGCAGCGGATCGTTCACGATCTACCCTGAGAGCGGCAAGAGGAGAGGTGAAGGCAACGGTGTGAGGCCCATCCGCGATCGGTTCGTCGCGCATCTCAAGTCCCTTGGTTGGGAGATCGAGGGACCCGCGAAGAACGCCCTCGGCGAAGGTCTGGGGGATTTCGACGCCGTGATCGCTGGCCCCGAAGGTCCGATCGTCGTCGAGTGGGAAACCGGCAACATTTCTTCCAGCCACCGCTCCATGAACAAGTTGACGATGCTGCTCACCGACGGAGTAATCGCCGCAGGTACCCTCGTGGTGCCATCACGTGCGCTCTACGTCTACCTCACCGACCGCATCGGGAACATCAGGGAACTCGAACCATACTTCCGCCTCTGGCAGTCGGTCCCCTGCCGGAAGGGGGTCCTGGAGATCGTGGTGATCGAGCACGAAGCGGCGAGCGAGAACGTACCCAAGATCCCGAAGGGCACGGACGGCCGCGCTCTAGACTGACTCAGCCCTCGACGAAATCGCCGTTCTTGTGGCTGTGGATATCACCGCTCTCGATTCGCTCGACGATCTCCCTGGCGAAATCGATCTCGATCCCAAGCCACCGCCGGTTCTTCTTCTCGCAGACCGCGAACGTGGTGCCGCTGCCGCCGAACGGGTCCAGAACAATCTCCCGCGGAACAGTAGATATCTCGACCACCCTGTCGAGGATCTTGGTGGACAGGGCGTTGGCTCGCCGCTCCTTCGACTTGAACTTCCAGTGACGTACAGGCGGTATGTCCGTCCAGACGTCCTTGAGGTTCACGCCGTCGGGGTTCATTGCGTCCCTGTGCCCGCCGTAGTCCTTCACCTCGCCCCCGCAGTGCCGGCAGGTCAGGATCGGGGTCCTGACGCGCCGGAACGTTTTTGGCTTTCCTTTGGAGTAGTAGAGCAGACTGTAGTGACTCGGGTGCAGCCGGCCTGGTATCGGCAGACAGGCGCTGATCTCGATGGCGATCCAGTGGCGGAACGTCATCCCAAGCTCGGTCAGATAGGCGCCGAGCAGGATGTTCCACTTCGGCAGGTTGTACAGGAAGAATGAGCCACCCGGTTTCAGAGTTCGGCAGCACTCTTTAGTCCATGCCTTACACCAGCGGAGGTACTCGTCGTCAGGAAGCTCGTCGTTGCTCCTGCTTCCGTATTCCTTGCCGAGGTTGAACGGCGGATCGGCGAACACTGTGTCGATGGTCCCGTCTTTGATGAATGGCAGCACGGCCATGCAGTCATCGGCGTAGAGCGCGCCGAGCGCCGAGACATAGAACGGCTCGGGCGCACCGTCCTTCACGAACGGCGCCGGGTCGAATTGGGTGTCGTCCCACTTCAGGGACGGTTGCCGGACGAGGGACATCGCGTCAAGCATCATTCTAAGCTATCGGCGGCTGTTCAGGAACGCTGGATACCCCAAGACTGCTCGAAGGGATAGCGGGGTGGGGACCAGGATCACGTAAACTCGCTCCCGGCACCATGCCGATACCGGATCTCGCTTGCCTGCCGCTTGGCTGAGCCCCCCTACCCCCCCATGTACAACGCCCGCCGCGTACCCTCCTCCAGCGGCAGCCCGTACCCGATCAGGCAGAACTGATCCAGGGCAAATAGCACCACCGACTCGACCCCTTCGCCCAGAGCCAGCCGCCGTTCTTTCGGCCACGGCGTGGTGTACTCGCCAATGCCCACCAGGTGGCTGCTCTGCGAGGGCGGAAACCCAAGCTCGATCGGCAGCTCGATGGATTGCCGCGCCTTATCCAGATCCCGGTCCCCTGTATAGGTGAAGTTTTCGGTCTTGAAACAGGCCAGCTTGGCGGGAGTCCAATAGGCGCTCGGAAGATTGATGAGCTTGTTCAGCGGGGTATCGTTGGTGTCCGGCGGATAGAGCACCTCGAAGCGCGCGTCCGCATGGGATTGCCGCACGAAATCCATAATCGCCTGCGTGAATTGGCCGATGAGGGTTGGCAGAAACGCGCACTCGTCGGGGAATGCGGCGGGGTTCGCATTCTGGCTCGTGATGGTCCCCAGGGGCCGCCCGTGCGCCGTTTGGAACATGTTCTTGGTGTAATCGTCGTAGAAAGGCATGCCGGAGGGCGCGGCGAAGTACCACCACTGGACCTCGCCGAATTGCAGATACGGAGTCACACCCGCGTCCGCCATCACCCCCGCCATGTCTAAGTAGACCTGCTGCCAGAACGCCGTGCTGGCCGGCGAGAAGTTGGTCTGCAACGCCGGAGTGTTCAGCCACGCCGCGTCGCCGTTCGGATACCTCTGGGCGATGCCCGCGGCCAGGCTGTCGTCTCCGTGCCGCAGTTCCATGCTGAACGACGTTGCCACGCCGATTCCGTATCCCTTCAAGGCCTGGAAGAAGCTGCGGCTCCAATCACGCGCGGCGCGATTCAGCCGGGGAGTGGCGCTCAAATCGGTGTGCCAGGCCCCGTCGGCGCCCCCAGCCAGCGCCGCCGGGCTGGCCTGCGCGGTGAAGTCGGTGTTGCCGGTGTCGGTGGCGACGGTCAAACCGTTGCCGTCCGATCCCATCGCGCGCGCGGTGATGGTGAGCGTCGTTCCGTCGGCGTGCGCCCAAACCGCCGACGAGCCGGCCGTGATCAGTAACTCGAAGGCCTTCGCAATGCTCTCGGCCGTATCGCCGATCAGGTTGAGATGTTGGAGCGGGGTCCCCGCCAGCGTGACTGTCGTGGTATCGCCGAAGCGCGGAGCGCCCGTAAACACGATGGTGGCCGAGGCGTATTGGTTGCCCGGGCAAGACAATTCGTAGAACCACATGGCGCCGGCATAATGATTGACCCGGCCTCTGAAGCCCAGCGTGCCGATGAGCCAGGCTGTCCTTTCCGGCGCGATGGCCAGCGAGTGGTCCGTGTCCCAGTCGGTTGCCAGCGCGGTGGTGGGGCAGGCGGCGAACACCGGCAGGTCCGCGGTGGGGATGGCGATCTCCAGGAAATCGAAGTAGACGTCCGTCCCTGTATTGCCGGTGTGAGCGACCGTGACGGTGTGCTGCGCCAGCCCTGAGAATTGCCCCAGCGGAACCCTCAACAATACGTCCTCCAGCGATCGCTTCAGATTCACAGTCAGCGCCGGATTGCGATCCACCTGCACCGTTACTTGTCCGCCGTCGTCGGAGTAGCGCGTCCCCAGGTACAGTGTGTGCGCGGCGGCGGAATACGTGCATTGCAGGCGGTTACCCTGGGTAGTGGTGTGGTGGATCGATCCTCCGGAGTAATTGCCGCGCTCCTCCGCCCACGCGCCGGTGTAGGAAATCTCCGGCGCGATGTCTTCAATCCTCCGGCTGCCCGGTCCCGCCACGCTGTACTGTATGTTCGTTCCAGTAACCTGCCAGTTCGTTACCACCACCGCGAACTCGCTTCGCGCGAAGTCACCGGACTGTAGGTCCGCGGCCCACGTCCAGCGCAGCTTCCGCACGTTCGTGGTTGTGACGGTGTTTCCGAATTCATCCTTCAGATTGCTGAAATCGAGATTCACGCGCCAGCGGCTGGGCGATGTTCCCTCTTGGAACATGGCCCAGGATGGCGACCACGCCCCCGTGCCGCCGTTGGGGCTGTACACCCACCCATATACGCCCACCCGGTTCCCGTTGGCCCCTGGCGCGCCATTATAGGTCAGCGTGATCTGGCTGCCATTGGCGCTGGCCGAGACGTTGCTGGCGCTGGTCTGGGCGTTGATGTTGGCCGCCAGCCCGCTGGCCACGTCCGCCGCGCTGTTCCCCGCCACAACCCAGTAGTTGGGGTGCTGGTCCAGCCACGCCAGTCCCACGATATCCCCGGCGGCGGGCGCGCCTTGAAACTCGAACACCACCGCCGGTTGCGCGTAACTGCCATCCACCGCCACGGCGTACTGGAGGATCGGAACTCGATGGAAGTTCTCGGTGTTGTTGGATTCCTCCCAGATTCTCAGGTAGGACCAGCTTATGGAGTCGTAGGTGGTGGAATCCAGCGGGATGCAGTTGGTGCGGGTTTCCTGGTAGCTGAGATGCAATCCGCTCAGATCTCCGTCGGGGAGGTTGCGGAGCGCGGGATGATGGAACACGTTGTCGCGGTTCCATTCCACCACCACCCAGTCGAATTGCTGCCTCCAGCACCCCGAGACGGTGAATCCGTTCACGCTGGTCCCGCTGAGCGCCGCCACCGCCGACGGTTCCTGGAAGTAACACTGCAAATCCCGGTCGGGGCGCAGTTTGGAGAGTTGGTCCGGCATCAGAGTCGGATGATAACGGTGAGGTCCGAGCCGGGAACGGTCTGTCCCACCGACAGCACGGAGAGCGTCACCTGCGCGCCCGATGGCAGCGGGCCCAGTGTATTGCCGTCGACGGTGTTCGAAATCGTCGCCCAGGCGGCAAATGTCAGTTGGCAATACGACGCCCCGTTGACCTTCAACTGGAGCTCGACCGGGGCGTCGGCGGGCGCACCCAGCACCGCGTACACATCCCGCACGGAGTGCGACGCCTCCATCACCAGCGCCGGCGCCGCCGATTGATCCACTGCCAGGTACCCGTCCACCTGGATGGAGTACTGCCCGCCCGACAGCGTGCGCAGCCCGCTGTCGGTGGTGTGGGTCAGATAGATGTCCTGGGCCGGGCTGTTCCCCTTCTGGTTCGTGACGAACAACTCGGCGCTTGCCACCCGCACATCGGGAAGCGTAATGGGGTAGCTCCAGCTTCCGCTGTAGGGGCTGCCGAAAAAGTCCGGCGGGAACGGCGCGATCACCGTCTTGCTCAAGAGAGGATAGACCGGCGTTTGTGCGGCGTGTGCCGCGGCCTGGCTGCCATGGATGGCTCGTGTCACACTGTACTGTGTGCCGTTGTTCTCGACCGCCTCGACGCGGATCACCTCCAATTCAATCTGGATGAAGCTTCCGGGCTGCGCCGATCCGGCGGAGCTCAGGCTCAGCAGAACATCGTCAGTTCCCACGGCGCTGGCCAGCGTAATGGCCGGCGTGCCCTGCAATTCATTCCAGTAGTACATGGTCAGCGTCGCCGCCGAAATGGTCCGCGTGTTGGTCAGGTCCGTAAAGGAGACCCCGCTCAGTTCCACCGTTCCGCCACGCTGGCCCGGCCCTAGCCCGAAAAATGGCATGGGGGGAACATCGCTGTCGCTGGTCCCGCCGCCGCCGATCTGCCACCGCGTAACCGTGGATACCTCCGGCGCGCATTCCACGTCGTTCACGTTGGCCGCGCGCCCGGTGAGGTGAACCACCTCTCCCGACCGGTTCGGAACCGCAAACTGCACCGGGCTGCTCCTGGTGAGCGCGCCGAACCGCCAGCCAGTCTCGGCCACCACGAAGAAACTCGTGGCATCCGGCTCCACGCTCCACGGGGGCGCGATTGTCAGGCTGGTGGCGTCGTTGGCCGCGATGGCGCGCTCTTGCCCGGCGCCCGTGCCTCGCGTGATCCGCGCCATCATGCTGCGGTAACGGTTGGCGGTCATTTGCAGCGATCCGCTTCCCACCGACGCCGAGGAGTGCAGCGTCACCGCGCTTTCCGGTTGCAGCTCCATCCGCCAGTAGAAGTTGGCGTGATCGAAATTGGAATCGGGAGGGGCAATCAGTTGATCGGCGAGACCCGTATCCGTGAACTGGCCGGCCAGCGCCTGGTCCGAAGCGATGCGAAAGAGTTCCGCCGGCGTGCTTCCCCGATACACGTGAAACGCGCTTGTACGCGGCGCGAAACTCAACCCCGAGAGCGTCACACTGCTCCCATCGTTCGAGATCGACGCCCGGACGATGAATGACAGCGCACTCTCGTTTCCTCCGCTGTCCTCGCCGGAGACCGCGTAATACAGCGTCTCCCCGCCCTGCAGCGTTCCGCCCGTTCCAACCGTGGGCGCCAGGCTTAACAACGGTATGCCCGGGCCGGCGACCGCCGATCCGTTCCCGGGGCCCGCGGGCGGAACGAAACTGACCGATACGCTCGTTTCCACCGTGCCATCGCCGCTCGTGGCCGTCGATTCCACAACGCCGAACTGAACGTCTCCGTTATCGTCCACTACGGTGCCTATCAGAGGCCTCGGTATGCCGACGCCGGCGTTCCCCTGCGTCACCCCTCCGGGCGAAGTCACCTGGCCGTTGGTGTCGGAGTACCACGCGTCGTCGTGAATCTGCGCCGTGATGGTGGAAGTCCGGTAGTTGGTGGCCGGCGAAATCTTCAGAACCCGCAGCGGCTGGCGATTCAAGCCCTCCTTCAGGTAGGTGACCGTAATCAGGTCTCCCGGCCGGATCCCGAAGGCTCTTACGCTGGTATCGAATTCGATGTAGGTGTTCCCGCGAATCGACTTATCGAGATTGAATTTCAGAATCCGGGCCGCCTGGTCGTAATGCGGAAGGCCGAGCGCCGGGAGTGTCTTGGAAACCTCCTGTCCGGCCAGGGCGATGTCGGCCGGGTCCACCAGCTCATAGCTGTCCTGCTGGTAGCCGTTGAGCGCGTCCTGAAACTCCACCGAAAGGCGGTTCGGCGTATCCGCGATGCTGCGCGCCGTCACGGTCACGCTCGGCTCGCCATTCGGTCGCCTCAGGATTCCCGAAAAGCCGTTGCTTCCGTCTCCAAATTCGTAACTCGGCCAGCCGCCGTTCAGTGGTTGCGTGCCGTTTGACCAGCCCGGCTTGACAGGCCGCTCCAGCGCCGCCGTGTTCTCCACCTGCAACTGCAGTACCCCTCCCGGCCCATAGGTGAGGTAAAGCCGCGCGGCATTGCGGACGCCGCGGACCACGTCTCCGCCGCTGCGACGGTTTTGCAAGACCAGGTTGCACTGAAACCGTGGAAGCGTGACGGGGTTGCCGTTCAGGTCCGTCGAGTCGATCGATTCATCGCAATATGCCGCGGCAGCCGCGAAGCTGGGGATGTCGACTTCCGAGGCGGCCCATCCGCTCCGCCGCAGAACGTCCAGCAGAATCCATGCGGGGTTGCTCGAGAACTGGTCGCTGATGTACGTTCCGTCCGCCGCATAGGCCGGCACCTTCAGACCCTGCGCCAGCACCTTCACGGTGGGCAGCGAAGTCCCATTGTTCAGTTGGTTGGGGACCACCACGGACAGGTACGCCATGCTGCCATAAGGGTCTCCCGCCGGATTCCCGCTTCCGTCCAGAAAGTTGTAGTCGAACGCGCCGTCGCGCGTCCCCAGCGTCTGAATGTTGTACCAGCCCGTGCCGGTCATGTTCCTGCCGGAGACTCCCAGGGGAATCTCGACGCCGCTCACCAGCACCGTCAGCACGCCCTCGATCTCGCCGATTCCCAGGAGCGCCTCCATCCGGGTGAGGTTGCCGTCGTTGCGCGCAAACACCACCAGTGGCTCCCACCAGGCCGTGCCGTACACCATCGGAACGTAGTCGTTATAGCGCGCCTGGTTGTCCGAAACGGCCGATGTCGACCAATCTTTTCCGTAACCGCGCACGGAGATCGCCGGCGGAACGAACTCGATCCCGCCGAACCGGGTGAACATTCCTCGCGCCTGGCAGTCCTGCCGCGTGTACCCGCAAGACGTAAACGGCGCGCTGCCATCGAGGTTGCCCGTTCCCCCGGCGACCCCGGCGGAATAGCCGCAACGGTAGTAGCGCGAGTACTTGCCGTTCGCGCCGCCGTCGACGGCCTCGGTCCGCTGATGCAGCGTCGCCGGAAACTCCCAAGGGCATCTCCGCTGGATGCGGACCTGCGGAAGCAGCAGCCGTTGCAGGTTCATCCGGTTGATGGCCGTCAGGCGGAATGTCGATTCCTTGATCTGGTCCGGTGGGTTGCAGATTCCCTGAAACACCACCGCCGGATCGGTCAACGGGGCGTCGTTTCGCAAATCGTAAAAGAGGAACGCGACCGTCAGCCGCGCGCCCTTCCATCCAGTCGCGCGCTCGATTTCCGAAAAGTGCGAGTCGGCGTTGGCCAGCACAACCGAGATTCGCGGGCTTCCGTCGATGCCCTGGTCGGACGCTGTCTGGATATCGAAAACGCTGTGCTGAAGAACTCGCGGCTGGTACGTCGATCCGCCCACCGTCACCTGGTGCGTGCTCCACTGTTCCGTTTGGCCGTTGGAGAGCACGCAGTCGAATACCAGAAGCGGTGTATCCGTGACCGGCTGTTCCTTCAGCTCAGAGATGGTTTGCATGAATGATGTTCACCGTGGCGGAGTGGCGGTTCACGCCGGTTGTGGTTATGGAGAGGACGTCATCGCGGAATCGCGCGTTTTCATGGACGCCGCCCGTGGTGGTCGCTTTGTATACCGACGCGCCGGCCTGCGGTTCCACTTGCAGGCCGAATACATCCGCGGACCCCCCGGCCGGCAGCTCCACGCCAAAGGCGATCGATTCCGCCGAAGCGTCGCCGCTGGCTGTCATGGCGATCCGGCTCCAGTCCGTTCCCAGGGTTCGATCGGCGCGATTGGCCCCGTGCAGCAGGGTCGCCGCGGTGGGTTGCGGCGACCGCGCGAATACGCTGAAGCAGTACACGTACCCCGCCGGCGCGGCCAACGTCTGGGAAATGTTCTGAGCGCCGCCGCCGGAATCGGCGAGGCGCCATGCGTTCGTCCCGCCCGCCGGGTCCGCGATTCCGCCCGCAATCGAAATGAACGGCTCCTTGGCCCAAGCCGCATGGTCCAGCTTGCCGCTCCAGGCGAAAAGGTTGGCGGTTGGATCCAGGAACGTGAAACTATTGAGGGTTCCCTCGGTGGCCGCGAAGAACTGCTGCAAGGCGGCAACTTCGTCATCGGTCAAACCCGCGTACGCCAACTGCCATTCGGTGATTTCCGCCCCCGGATCGGCCAGCTTGATCGGCCTCCCGTCCAGAGACGTATTCACAATCGTTCGCAAACGGCGCCGCTTTCGAACCGGAAACTGGATCAAAGCTCCGGTGGCGAGTTGTGGGTATACCAGCATGTGCTATCCCCGGTTCTCGATCACGGTCAGCGAGGTCTTACCCTGCATTTCCGCCATCGCGGTCAGGTCCAGTTCGTCGCTCGCCAGGCTGCAATTGGCGTATTGAGTTCCGTCCCACGGATCGGTGAATGCGAAGTTTCCGAAGCCTCCCTGGTTGTCGGCGAAGAATTGTTCCAGCTCCGCCATTTCGCTCTCATCCAGCGCATCCAGGCGGATCTCCCAGCGGCGCAGCGGCCCGGCCGAGTCCCGGTAGCGTTGTTCCACTCCGTCCACGAATCGCAGCGGCTGGTTTTGAAACCGGAAGGCCCTGATGGCCGGATACTGCGCCACCGCGTTCGTCTTTAGCTTGGGAAAGGTGGGCATGTTAGAGATCGTTCACCACGTCGTTGATCGAATTCAGGTTCAACATCGCGTCGCGAACCGCTTGCGCGATTTCGCTGCTATGGTCCAGAAACGAGCGCGAGTCCATGGCTTGGACGTTCACGGTGATCTGCGGCGCCGGAACGCCGCCGGCCGCGCTCCCGCTGCCGCTGCCCGGAGCTGCCATCCCGCTGGCCTGCGCGCTCGTTGCACTGGGCGCCGCGCTGTACGCCCTCGGCATTCCCATCTGGTCGTAGTCGGCGCCGCTCACGTCACTGCCGGTGTCCGCACCCTCGAAGTAGATCGGGTCCGGCATCGCATATTTCACCAGCGCCGGCGGCACCGGCGTCCCTCCGCCTCCGAACAGCTCCAGCAACCCGACGACCAACGGGACCATGCCCAGCCCGCTCTCCAGAACTGTGGCTGCGATTGCCTCTGGCGTGACGCCGCCACCGGTGGCTGTGCTCGCAGGGGAGGCGCCGCCGCCGGTGGCTGTGCTCGCAGGGGAGGCGCCGCCGCCGGTGGCTGTGCTCGCAGGGGAGGCGCCGCCGCCGCCGGTTGTGCCCGCGGTGGTGCTGCTGTCGCCGCCGCTGGTTGTGCTTGCAGTGGCGCTGCTGCTGCCGCTGGTTGTGCCCGCAGTGGCGGTGCTGCTGCCGCTCGCCGCTTGCGCCGCGCTGCTTCCCTGGAGTTCGCCGATTTGCTTCACCATGTCGCTCAGTGAGGCAGCAATCTCCGCGCCGCTATCGAGCGTTTCATCCAGGTTGGAATCTCGTTGCCCCGATATCGCGACAAAAGCTTCGTAGAGCTTATCTTGTGTTGTGCTGGCCATGGTTGATCTCCGCGGCAAAAGCCCTTTCCAGAATCACGAACGCTTCCACTTGCCGCGCGCTCAGCTCCGCAAAATGCATCCCTCGCAGCCGGCGCCGCACAAAGAACTCCTCCACCAGCGTCTGGCTCTCAGCCGTGATATAGGGCTTCGGGCAGGTTCTGAGCGCCACATCCCTTCTCGCCCAGACCAGCGGCCCGCTGGGGTCCTCGCCCATCGCCAGCCACCCGCACCGGCGCTTTTTCTCCAGGCCGGACTTCCGGCAGACGTCGCACTTCCAACCGGCCTGGTTGGAGAATTGAAAGTGGAAGGCGACAATCAGTTTTTTCGTTCCGCCTCGGTCAGTCCCGTCTCTGCCCGCACCGCCGCCAGCGCTTCCCGGAACAGGTCCTCCGGCCCGGCTTCCGCCAGCAGTTGGGGTGTGGCATCCGCGCCGTCCAGCTCCAGCCCCGATATGGCCCGCAGTCCCCACGTCAGGAATAGCCGGTCGATCTCCGTCTGGAGCAGCGCCGCGTCCATCTTGTCGCCCGGCACCTGGCCAGCCTCCAGAAACTCCATTTGCCGGGCCAGTTCCCGCACCCTGCGCATCAGCTCCACGCGGCGCCCGAACGAGATCTTCGCCAGCGTGAAAGTCACCCCGTGCGCGACCCGCGACTCCACCGTTTTCAGGCTTTCGTAGGTCATGGTTATGCGAACGCCACCGCGATTTCGTCGTCCACCGTGCCCTGCGCGCGCGATTGCCGGAATTTCCACTGCAAGCGGTTCTGGCCGTCATCGAACTCCGGCACCTCCGGAATCACGCTCTGCAGGTACACGCCCATGACCTGTCCCTCGGCCACGCCCAACTGAAACATGACGCTGATCGGCGATTGCTGCCGGGCGGCCTGATAGAGACCTTTGGTAGCGTCGTCGTCCTGGCTGAAGAGCTCGAAAGCCGCCGTCACGGACCGCTGGCCCGGAGAAATGCTGCGCGGCAGGCTCGATCCGAATTCCCTGGAGCGCGTGTCCAGCTGGTTCTTTAGAACGATGGATGCGCTGGTGATGGTGAGGAACTGCGACGGCGAAGATCCCAGCCACGCCTGGCCCATGTTCCCCGGCACAATCGAATAGTCGAACGCGGCCAGCGCCGGCTCCGCCGGAAAGCTCTGAAGTTGTCCGACGCTGGCGGAGGAAAAGCTGCTGCTATCGAGCACGTCCTGCGCCAGGCCGCTGAAGTGGAACTCGTGGTAATCGCCGTTCACCTGGATTTCCAGTTGGTCGACGGCCGCCCCGCACAGCAGCCTGTGCACCGCCGTCGCCGGGTCCCAGTAGTCGAATATGCTGGCGCTCGGCAGCTCCGTCGCGGGCCCGTAGGTGACCGCGGCGCCCAGCGCCGCGCCGGTCCCGGGCAGGATGGTAAACGGCGCGTTCAGTTGCACTGTGCTGGCATCCACGATCGCGGCCACGAACCGGATCTCCCCCGCGTATGAGACCGCCTGCCCCGCGCCGAGCCCGTGTGGTGCTGCGAACCCCAGCCTTCCGCCAGCCGTGCTGGATGCCGCCGTCCCGCCGGCGAACTGCAGCGGCGCGCCCCCTAATGCCGCCTGAAACAGCGGGCCATATCCCGGGTTGCCGCCCGTTTTCTGCCAGCTCGTCATGTAGGTATGCAGCTCGAAATTCGTGCGCCGTCTGCCGCCCGGCGCCTCGCCGGGAAACGTCCGGCTGCCCGTCTTGTCCTTCCGCTGCGCAGCGTCGAGTTTCTGCTGGACCGTCAGCTTCAGAGCCGGAATCCGGTTACCGGATGTGATCGATCCCACCTGGCCGTAGCTCGTTTCTAGCGCCGTGTAGAACCGGTTTTCGTTCGAGGAAATATAAGAGGCCATACTAGCTTTTACTCACTCCAATCTCGAAGGTGACCTTGGCCACCTGGATGAAATTCTTCCCGCCTTGCTTGACGGCTCCGAAAGACGCTTCGTACTCGCCGCCGTAAAACATCCCATCGCCCCAATCGCCGCGGCCCGAGGCCAGCACCTGCGTCACGGCGTCCGTGTAGAGCTGCAGGCTGTCCTGGATCCCCTCGAGCCGGTCCTGGGAATGTCGAACCTCAATGGTCATCTGCGCCGTGCCGGAGAATGTCCGAAACTTCTCCGTCAACCGGTTCGTCACCTTCTCGCAGTACACGTTCACAACCGGGTACTTCACCGTGCTGCTGCGTTCCGCCAGGTCCGCCGCCACGTTCTGCGCGCGTACCTGCGCCATGTCCAGCGGACCGGCCAGCGCCTGGTCCGCTTGCGCGAGCGCGGCTAGGCTCGAATTCACGCCGCTGGCGCCCGTGATGCGTTCGATCACTTTGGCCGTTGTTGCGCTTCCGATCTTCGCCGTCATCAGCCCCTCTGGATCACCCGTGGAACCGGCTTCAGATAACTGGGGCATTGCCCCGGTCCCGGCGGCCGCCCCGCCGCCAGGGCCGCCGGTTGCAGCCAGGTTTGCCCGATGGCGATGGGCGATCCATTTTGTAGCGCCATCGAATCGGGACCGACGCCTACATAGACGTTCCATCCCGCCGCGGTTTTTGGCGGAGCGCCTGCCGGCTGGACCAGCAGCGAGCTCCCCGTGGTCGCGATGGTTGCTGGAACGGCGCACGCCCCGTCTTCGCCCGCGGCGTTGACCCAGGCCATGGTCACGTAGTAAGTTTCGTCCGGCAGCGGAACGCCCGGCGCCGGGGCCGCCGCTGCCGTCACCGCCGGAGTTGCCGCCCGCGGCACGGGGACCGACGCCACGCCGATACCGGCCTGAACCAGCGCTTCGTAGGCCCACTTCGCCCTCGAGTGGAACTGGTCGCGCTTGCCGGCGTAGCGGTCATTCAACTGGCTGTTGAACGCGTCGCTGTAAACCATTTCCAAACTGCGAAAGGTGTGCCACAACTTCAGCGCCGGCGTTACCACCACGCTGCCGAGGTCCGGCTGGGGCGCAAGCCAGAACAACTGGTCCACGTAGCTCAGCCTGGTCAACAGCGCGTTCAGCTCCAGGGCGAGTTCGCCTTGGGCCAGCGCCAGTTTCTGGGTGACGTCGATTCCCTCGACGCTGGCCACGTCGAGAAGCTGCGAATCCTGCGCCGCCAGGTCTTCCATCTACGAAGCGGGACCGTCTATGAACAGAGCCATAGTTGTTCGCCTAGTCTTTCGAGGACTTCGAAGCGCCCTTCAGTTTGTTCAGCTCCGTGGTCGACAGCACCGTGAACTGCACTTTGGCCGCCGCCGCCTCCTGATCGGCCACTCGCTTGGCTTCCGCCTGCACCGCCTGGAACGCCGTCGCTTCCTCGGCGGTAGCCAGGCGCGCCACGCCTTCCACCAGCATCTTGGCGGCGATTCCGGGCGTCACTTCCGTCAGGACCCCCGGCTTTCCGCCGTCCGCCGTCTCATTGCTCACCACGACTGGAAACGCTTCCGTGATCTTCGATTCCATGTCGCGAATCTTCTGGTAATAGAGCCTCAGATCCATTGATTTCTCCTGAATGAAACCGGGGCGAGACACCCGCGTCCCAAGGCGCGGGGGTGCCCACCTTGGGGCCCTGCGCCGCGCGGACGCTGGTGTCTGTCCCCGAATTTCGCGGTTGCCTGCTACGTGTTGACCTGGACGCCCGAGCTGTTGCGCAGCACGCCACAGCCGTACAGCACGTCCACCGTGAATTGCTGCGCCAGCGTATTCGGCTGGTAGCTCATCACCACGCGCATCCCGAAGTTGCCCAACTCCGCGTATTCCGCGATGGCGCCGGTTCCGGGCAGCGGCTGCGGCAGCCGCCGGATCACCAGGCCGAGGGCGTCCTTGGTGAACGCCATGTTGTGGGTGGTCACCGTGGGGGTGCCCGTCTTCTGTACGAACTGCGAGCGGAAGACGAAGAAGTCTTTGATCTTCCCGATCGTGCCTTCGATGATGGCGCGAAGGCCGGCTTCTCCCGAATTCTGGAATTCGCTGAAGCGCGGAATCTGCCGCCAGGTCGAATAGGTCGCCGCGTCCACCACAATGAACTTCTGCTCTTGCGGCGGAACCTTCGCCAGGAAGAGCGCTGTCTCCGCCGCGTCGATCACGGCTTCCGTAATCGGCGTCGCTGCCGTTCCCACCGTGGTGGAGAAACCGGCGTACAGGCTCAGAAGGTCGGTCTCGATTCTCTGCGCGATGGCGGCCACCGACGGCTGCATATAAATCTTCAGCAGGTCGGGAACCGCCAGCACCTTGGTCACGTCCGGAATCTGGAAAGTCGCTTCCACGTGCGTATTGAGCACGATCTGCGCGTTTCCCAGACTGGGGGTTTGCGTCTGCACCGCGTAGCCTTCGAGAATGTTGTTCGCCAACATCGTCGGGGGAATCGGTACGTTTACTGTGTCGCCGGCATTTGCCAGCACCGGCTCGTAATCGCGATTCACCAGGTTCCCCATTACGAGGTTCCCGACCAGCACCGGCAATGCGTCCGCCGCCACCAGCTTGACAATCGCGTTTGCGACGTTAGTTGAGGTAATAGCTGCCATTCGTTCTCCTTGACTTGATTGTTGTTGCCGGCCGCCTGTGTTTGGGCCGGTTGTTACTACAGACCCCGAAGAGTCTGCGACGCCACGCGCACGATTTCCTCTCGTACCCGCTGCATCTCTTCCGCGCTCATGCCCGGGCGGATCTGTTCGATGCTCACCGTTTCTCTGCCCGTGGACGGCGCTTTGAAGGTGGCGGTCATCCCGGTTCCTCCGGCTATGCGAGCCGGCAGAAACTCCGGATTCTCATTGACGAACGCCGCCAGGTGCTCCTTCAACGGCGTTTCGCCGGCCTCGCTCCGGGCCACCAGCCGCCCGTCCTCGGTCCGCACGATCCCGTCCTGCACCGCCTTGAACGCAAGGTCGATCTTCGCCACGCCCAGCCGCTGCAGTTCGGCTCTCACCGCCGAGCTGCGCTCGGCTTCCGCGGCCATCTGGCGGCTGCGCTTGTTCTCCGCCACCAGCTCGTTCAGCCTGCGCTCCAGTTGCTCCCTGCGCTTGCGCTCCTCCTGCAGTTCCGCCTTGTAAGCCGGCTCATTCTTGGACTGCTCATTGGTCGCGAACTCCTCGATTGCCTGCCGCACGATCGCTTGAACGTCGATGCCTTCCATATGCCTCCTAAGAAACTCCCTCTTGGTACTTCATCCGATCGATCTCCTCCGCCACCTGGTTCTTGACTTCCTGCCGCGCGTCGCTCAGGTACTTGAAAGCCAGCCTCTTGAAGAGCTGCTTAGTCAACGTCTCCGAGCCGATCCCCAGATCCAGCAGTTTTTTGGCGTCGTCCAACTCCGTGCTGAGATCGTCGATGTCGAATTCGTCCAGCCCCGAGACGCCGATCGAAATCCCGTCCTGCCGCGCGGCCGCGATGGCCCACAAGACCTGCCTCATGGTCTCTTTCACGGCATCGCCGTACCCGCGCAGCACCTCCTGCGTGGTGTTGAAGTCCAACTGCTTGCTCAGCGCGGACTGCCGGCCTCCGCCGCCCGATTCTCCGGCCTGGATCGTCAGGTAGCAGACGCGGTAGATTTCGTCCTTCAACTGGTTCAGGTTGTCGGCCGCGATCTGGTAGACCTTTCCCTCCGGCTCCGTCCATCCGAACCGGTCGTCCTGCCCGAGCTGGATGTAATAGGACTCGCCTACAATTTGCTTGAACTCCCGGTCCGAATAGACCACCGGACTGGCGAACAGGCCCATGGTCAGCGCCCACGAAAGCGCGTTGGACTTGTTGAAGTGTTCCAGTTGCAGAAGCGCGGCCTTGTTCAGCAGCCACAACCCCTCGGACACCTTCATCTGGAACATGGGCACCCGCCGTAGCGAGGCCAGGCCGTGCCGCCCCTGGTCCATCAGCTCGATGGGGCTGGAATCGCCCGTCTGGCGGTACATCAAGAAGTTCTCGCGGTCGTAATAGATCCAGCGCGTCTCGCGCTCCCATTTCGCATCCGTGACCTGGGATTGTTGCAGGCAGGAGGTGCGGATCACCGCCCACTCGAGACCGCCCGACGGGTCGTAGTTCCAGTTGATGACCTCGTCGGGTCCGTAGTCCACCAGGTAGGCGCGCGACCGTCCCGAAGCGTCCTCTTCCGCGCGCGTCAGCAGGGCGGGGGATCCCTCCGGACCAGCCCGCGGAAAGTCCACCACGATGAAGCTGCTGCCGCACACCATGGTCTCGACGAATCGTTGGCGGAAGAACTCGCTGAGGCTGGTTCCCTTCAAATCGCAATCGTCCGCCAGCGTGGTGTAGAAGCTCTTGGCGGCGGTGTCGGTTCCTTCCAACAACAGGATCGGCTCACGCCGCATCAGCGTCGCCGCATACCAGTCGACGATCGACCCGATATAGTTCTCGTAGAACACGCGGCTCAGCCGTTCCTGGTAGATGTCGCCGGGCTCTTTGTGCCGGCGCACCAGGTATTCCGAAGCGTCCGCGCGCAATCGCTCGCCGCCCGCGTAGAGGTCTTTGTACTGCTTCCACATCGCCTTGCGCGCGATGTACTCGGGATGTTCCCGGTTGATGTTTTGCATGGTTATAACAATGGCTCCTGCCGCTCGCCGACAATCGGGAGCGGCCTGCATTCCTGCCAGAGCAGATACCCCAGCGCGTCGGACAGGTGCGTTCTCAGCCGGTCCCGGTCCTTGTCGATCTGGTAGGTGTCGGCCTTGAAAGCCACCTGCTCGAAATCCATGATCAGTTCCTTGCACTTGCGGTCCACCAGCAGCCCGATCTCGCCGGCGGCCGATCGCAGCTTGGCGTTCGTGAGATTGATCCGTTCCCGGACGCCCGGATTACATTTCGGCACCTTGTATCTCACCGGCATGGTGGAGTGGACTTTGAGGTACTCGCGGATCATGTCGTAGTCCGAAGCTCCGGTGGTGTGTTGCTGGTTCCCCGAAGCGTCTCCGTAGACCACGACGCCGGGCGGGTGTTTTGGGAACCGTTTCAAAAACTCCCCGCAAGCCTCACGAGTAGTGGCGTGCCGCATCACGATTTCATCCAGCACCAGCACCCTGCCGCGCTTCAATTGCAGGACTACCGAGCTCATGGGATCCACGTTAAAATCCAGCGCCCAGAGCAGCGGCAAGCCAGGATCGAGGCTCAGGTCCGCAAGATGTTCATTGCGCGTGAAAGAAGCATATACCCGCGCAGCATCCAGGCTCAGGTACAGGCCCAGTACTTCCTGCTGATAGAACCGATCGTCGTAGCTGCCTTTGAGTCGGTCGTAATAATCCGGAATGCGTTCGAGCAGGTACCGGTTCTCGCGCGGCTGGGCGATGATCGCTTCGTACCCCTTGACCGGCTTCGCCAGAAACCTCCGGTAGACCCAGTCGTAGCCTTTGGGCGTCCACGCCGCAAAGCCGCAAAGGCGCTTAGCCTTGGGGTCGCGCAAACGCCCCTCCAGGCGTACCCACGCTTCTTCCTGGGTATAGGTCAGCTCGTCGAGGCCGAACCATGCCAGGTTGGTGCCGCGCAGCCGCTCGAATTCGTCCATTGGCCGGAACAGGATCTTGGATTGCGTGTCGCGCATGATCAGCGTGTTCTCCGCCTTGTTGTGATCGAACGGAATCTTGTTCCCATCCAGAATCTCGAACAGCGTCGCCTGCGTCGTATCCCGCAACATGGGATAGGTCGGTGCGCCCAGCAGTCCCGTGCGCCCCTGGTTCTGATAGCTGAGGCGGACGGCCTCCTGACAGAGCGCCTGGCTCTTCCCGCTGCCGATGGGTCCCGAGAAGCCCTTGAATCGGGCCGCCGAGTCGTGAAACTTTTTTTGCGAAGGCAGCGGGTCATAAGCTATTTCGCGGAGTCGGACGTCACTGGCGGTTCGACCCATGTGACCTTGATCTCCTTAATTTCTTCCTGCTCGAGTTCCTTTTCGATCTGCAGTAGTTTGAGGTAATCCCCCATGGTCGGCTTGAAGTCTTTGGCCGTAAGCCGATCCTCGATCCCGTTAATGGCCTTCTCCAAGAGCGCCGAAATCCGGATTCGCTCTTTCATCTCGTTCCAACGGGTGCATTCCCTGCAAGCTTTGGGAGCCTTCTCTTCTTCGTTCTCCATGGTTTCCATTCGTGCTCCTCAAAAAAAAACGGCTTCGCGAATCCGCGAAGCCGCGCAACCCTGTTCCCAATTCGAGAGTAGCACCCCGGATCTCCCCTTCAGCCGGGTCCAGATGTCCAAGTGATTGAAAACAGGGGTACGATTGTTTCAATTTTTTTGTGAAGAGGAATTTGCCATGGCTCGCGGCCACCATCGGTGGCCGCATCGCCTGTGGTATTCTACAGTCGTTTCTTGGCGGCATGGTTCGACTTAGGGGCATTCTCGCGTTCGGCTTCCTGTCGCTGGTGCTATGCGCGCAGGTGAGCAGGGTCCGCGTGTGGCAGGACAGCATCACGCTCCCCACCTACCGCGAGCGGCCGCCCGACGCGGTACCCCCGTTCGACCAACTGGCGCTGGCGGGAACTGGAAACCGCTCCGTCTACCCGTACACTCTGCGCCTCAACATGACCAGCGAGAAGTACAACGCATCCTGGCGCGTTCTCAACCTCGAAAACGAGTACCTGCATTGCCGCATCCTGCCAGACCAGGGAGGCCACCTCTATACCTGCCGCGACAAGTTGTCCGGCGCCGATATGTTCTACGCCAATTCCGCCATGAAGAAGGGCGACCTGGCGCCGCGCGGCGCCTGGATTGCCGGCGGCATCGAGACCAGTTTTCCGATCGCTCACAGCCGTTTGACCGTGTCGCCCGTGAATTTCGCCACGGCGACCCATGAGGACGGCAGCGCCACGGTTTTTGTCGGCGCGCGCGATCGCGTCAGCGGCATGGAATGGCGGGTGGCCTATACCCTGCATCCCGGCAGCACGGTCCTGGAAGAAAAGGTCTGGCTGAGCAATCCGGGGTACGTGCGCCAGCCCTTTCAATGGTGGAGCAACGCCGCCATCCGCCTGCCCGATGGCGGGCTCCAGTTGACTTACCCGATGTGGGTGACGGCTCCCCATGGCGCGGGCGTCCTGGATTCCTGGCCGGTGAACGCAGCCAGAATCGATCTGAGCAACACCGCCCGCTTCGCCGGAGACCTGGGCCTGTTCGCCTACGGCAGCCGCGAACCTTTTTTTGCCGAGTACAACGCCCGGTCGCGCACCGGCGTGGCGCATTGGGCCGCCCCCCAGGAACTTCCCGGAAAGAAAATATGGGTTTGGGGGAATCGCAACGAAGGCTATAAGGACAGGCTGAGCGACGACCACAGCGGCTATATCGAAATCCAGGCCGGCCTCGAGACCACGCAGGAAATGATGGAGTTTCTCGAGCCCCAGCAATCCCGTTCGTTCACCGAACTCTGGATCCCCACGCGCGACACGGGTGGGATCTCGCGCGCGACCCGTGACGCGGTTGTGTTTCTCGAGCGCAAGCCGCAACCCGGCGGCAGCGTCAAGGCCGCCATCGACTTGAACGTCACGCGCCTGGCACCGCATGCCCGCCTGACCGTGACCAAGGGCGATCGGATCGTCTACCAGCAAGACGCCGACCTGGACCCCGCCGCCGCCTTTCACGCCGAGACACCTTCTGTCAGCGCCGCCGGAAAATTCCGGGTCGAGTTGAAAGACGCCTCGGGCCAGGTGATGCTGGCTCATCAGGAAGACACTTACGATGCCGTGAGGCCCACGGAAGTGAAAATCGGCGGCCCGGTCAATCCCGCTCCCGGGGGACGCACGCCGGAACAGGAGGCGCTGGCCGCGGGCGAGCAGGATGAACTCATCCGGCTGCTCGACCGGGCGGCCCGCGGCTACCGGGCCGCTCTGTCGGCGGCTCCCCAGAGTCTCGCGTTGCGCAGAGCGGCCGGGAGGTTTTCCATCACGCTGGGCCGGTGGGCCGAGGCGCTGGAAAGTCTGACTGAGGTTCACAAGGAGGATCCGTCCGACGGGGAAGTCACGTACTACCTCGGCGTGGCCCGGTCTGAATCGGGTGACGATAGCGCCGCCCGGCGGTTGTGGCAATCCGTGCCGGGCGATTCGCGATTCGGTCTGGCGGCCCAATACCAACTGGCCTGCGCCACCGCGCGGGCGGGCGACCGGAAGACCGCCGTGGAGACGATGCATGCCCTGGCGGCTCACGGCGCCGGCCATGCCGCGGGTCTGGAGATCGCATTGCTCCGCCGCCTTGGCCGGACCGCCGACGCCCAGGCCGCGCTGGCACAGCACCTGGCAGCCAATCCCATGGACTCGCTGCTGCGCGTCGAGGGCACCCTGCTCGGGCGGGAAGATTCAGCCATCTGGCTACACCTGGCGGCCGATCCGGAATGGGTGCTGGACCTTGCCGACGACTATTTCGCGATCGGACTCTATGAAGACGCCATCGCTCTGCTGGACCGCGGCTATCCCCAGGTGGCCGAGCTGGAGACCGAGCCCGGAGCTGTGTCGCCAAACGCCTATCCGCTGATCGCCTACAACCGCGGGTACGCGCGAGCGCGGCTGGGACAATCTCCGGCGGACGATTTCCGCCGGGCATCCGGGCAGTTGGCGCTCTACGTGCACCCTTATCGTGCCTCGTCGTATCCCGTTTTGCGCGCGGCCATCGAGCACCAACCCGTGGACTACACGGCGCATTATCTGCTGGGCTGCCTTCTGTTCAACCGCCGTATGACGGAGGAAGCTCTGGCGGAATGGCAGAAGGCGCGACCGGCTGCCGAGGGCATCGCCTCCTATTACGGAACTGTCGCGCGCGTGCTGATCGGCGCCCAGAAGAACGATCTCGCCGAGGGCCTCATCCGGGAAGCTCTCACCAGGCATCCAGATGACGGCGATTTCAAGCAGTTGCTGGCGAGTGTCGTGAAAGGCTCCGGCGGCAGCCGGCCGGCGGCGCCGCCTCCCGCGTCGTTCTCCACACCCGCCGAAGCCGCCAACTTTGCATTGACGTTGCTGGCGGCAAACGACCTGAACGGCGCGGCCAACGTGTTTCAGGAGAAGAATTTTCCCGAAGAGAAGCAGCCGGCGGAAGTCCGCCAGGCTTACGCCGAATGGCAACTGCGGGCACTTGTTTCGGCCGCCTCTTCAGGCGACTGCGCCGACCTGGACGTGCGCATCGACGATTTTGCTCCCGAGAACAAGGCTTTGCCTTTCACCTTTTACGGATTCGGCGGCTGGGCCAAGCAACCCCGCATGCAATTCTATTTCGGGCTTGCCGAGTGGCTCTGCGGCGACAAGAAGGCCGCCTCCAAAAGATGGAGTAGAATCGCCAAAGCCAGCGCTCCGCTATCGTCCCCCGACCACGGATTTCCGTTATTGGCAGCCAGCTTGACCAACCCGGCAGGGTCGTCGCGGGCCATCGAAACCGCCCTGGAGGGCATTCGCACCAGCGGCGGATCGACAGACAAGAGCCTTCTTCTATATTCGGAAGGCATCTTGCTGCGGGCCGACGGGCGTGAGGAAGAAGCCTTCAAGTGCTTTGCGGAAGGCGCCAAATCCGAATCGCCCTTCGCCCGCTATTTGAATCGATCCGTGCAGTACGACCCGCCCTTGCCGCGGTAAGCGTTTTTCCACGCCGCCGCCCGGCGGGTCTCTATCTATTTGTGAAAAGGAATTTGCCGCCGCTCGCGGCCACCACGCGCAAGGCCGTTTTGCCTGCTAACTTCTCGAGCCGCGGCGCCTGCGGCCCTTCCGCCACCAGGTAGTACCGCTCCGGGCGCGGCCAGCGCTCGGCCAAGTCGCGATCGTTGATGAAAACGTCTTTCGGCGCGTCCGGCGCGTAAGACCCATATACCAGGTTATTGACCCGCCCGTTCAGCAACAGCGCGCGCCGGTTGGTGTAGAAGAAAACCGAAGAGAAGGTGTAATACTGGTCGTCCACAATCAGCTTTCCCGGTGGCGCCTGGAGCAGCGCCTCGGCCAGCGGCCGCGAAGACATGTAAGGATCGAACACCACCAGCGCCAGCCGCGCGGCATGGAAGAACAGCACCATCATGGCCGCTAACGCAGCCAGTGGCACCAGCCTCCGGCCGGCGGGCCGCCAGGCCCCCGCCGCGCCCACCGCAAACGCCACCCCCGCCACCGCCAGCGGCAGCCGCAAATAAGCAAACGCCCGCAGCGTCAAGTCCGTCATGTGGCCCAGCGACAGCGTATAGACCTCCGGGTTCTGGCTCAGCGTCCCCGCAATGTCACCGGGCGTGGGCAGCCCGCGAACCATCCACAGGATGGCGGCGATGGCCGCCGCCGCCAGCGTGGCCACCACCGCAATCGCCCTGGTGCCGTACCGCAGCCACGGGTCTTGGCCGGCGATCGCCGATCCCAGCAGAAGCGCCAGCGCCGGATAGCACGGCATGGAGTAATACTCCTGCGTGGTGGAAAACGTGAAAAACACCAGAATGAATCCGCTCCAGCACAAGGCCATCAGCCGCACCCTCGACGCCCGGTCCGGCTTACGGTAACTCAGTCTGAGCGCCGCGGGGAAGTACACGCTCCAGGGGAACAGCCACAGCAGGTGAAACAGCCAGAACCAGGCCCGCGGCACGGTGTTGTAATCCCGCGGATAGCGCAGGTTCAGAAACCGCAGAACGTGCTCGTTGATGAAGTAGAACCAGAAGAACCCATGGTAGGAGCCCCTCTCGCTGTGCATGGTGAAATCGAAATATGGAGGGTTGCGCAGCGTAGCCAGCACATGCCAGGGCGCCGCAATCGCCAGGAACAGCAGGATGCCGGAGAACGGCCGCAGCCGCGCCCAGGTTCGGCGACGGAACAACTGCCGGGTGAAGCCGAGGTGCAACAGCCCGGCGGCCATTGGGAAACACGCCGCGATCAGCCCCTTCAGCAGCAGCCCGGTTCCCATCGAGGCCCACATGAGCATGGCCCAGCGCGCCGGATGCGGCTCGTCTTCCTCGATGGCGCGCAAGAGGCTCCACAGCGCGAGGGTGATGGCCAGCGTGAGAACCACGTCCGGGATCAGGATGCGCGTGAAGAGAAACAGCCCCACGCTGGTGGCCAGCACGGTGCCCGAGCACAAGCCCGCGTGGCGCCGGAGCCCAGGGGGCGCGCCCCACGCGCCGAAGCGCGCCGTGACCCAGCACAGCAGCACCGTGGAAAGCGCAATGGGAATCCGCGCCGCCCAATCATGCACCCCGAAGATCAGGAACGACACCGCGATCATCCAGTATTTAAGGGGAGATTTCTCCAGGTAGGCAACGCCATCCAGGCGCGCCGTCACCCAATCGCCGGATTGCAGCATGTTGCGGGCAATTTGCGCCTGCACCGAGTCCACGTCGTCCATCAGGGAGGGCGGACTCACGATGCACCCCACGAAAATCAGGGCCGCCAGCAGCGCGACGATGACCTGATAGCGAGCACTCGAATCAGCGGAAACGGGCATGGATGCGTCTCTCCACATGATCGCGTATCGGAAGGCGGATGTGGCGCAGCCTCTCAGGCTGCCGTCTCCGCACTCTCCAGAAACCTCAGCGGGCCGACTCACGCTGTCTTCGGGATAACCAGTTGAAGGCCAAGCTTTTGCGCTCGCTTGGCTAGCGATCGAA
>Ga0187865_1000905_pt1 | contig 38030 bp, 35 predicted proteins | sample June2016WEW_11_1_2_FD_132989 | JGI IMG/M metagenome (GOLD analysis project Ga0187865, IMG submission 132989) | Peatland microbial communities from SPRUCE experiment site at the Marcell Experimental Forest, Minnesota, USA - June2016WEW_11_100 | ecosystem: Environmental > Terrestrial > Soil >...
AATCTTCGGCAGGAACCGGAAGTTTCCCCAAACCGGGATGGGACAGAAGAATGCGGCAGAAAGAAAGAATCACTGAGGGAAGCAAGGCTGACGACTGTCGAAAAATGGATTGAAGCAAACCCGTCGAACCCCGCAACCATTTGAAAAACAATCGAGAAAAGTTTTTAAATCCGCGCTTACCTTCAAAATGCTGTCCAACTTGTCGGCACTGAATCTCTCGTATTCATGCGTCTTTCCTTGGCCTCAATGATATTTCTGCTGTCCAGATTATTTTTTTTCGGAACGCCCAGATGTTTCAACTTTCCCTCACAGCTGGCCAATCCACCACAAATCCCGCGGAGTGTATGCGCGTGCCCGAGTTGGCAGAAAAGCCTGGCGACGAATTGCCCCCAGCTGGTGAAGCCACGAGCCTTGTATTCGGCTTTGTGGTCGCGGACAGCCTGTTCGAATTGCATTCTTGGAAAGAGTTTTAACAATTGCGAGAAGATGCTACAAAACCTCTGCATGGTCTGACCTCCTTGGAAAATCGATTTGTCAGAAAATCAATCTTGCCAAGCTGTGTCCGACCATGCACTGTCCATTTTACTGCCCAGCCTATATCCAATATCGTATTTTCGCTCGATTTCTATTTTGGACAAGAGTGACTCCGTACACACCAGACTAAGGCTTGATCAGGAATTGGATTGCTCACGATTGGGACTTGTGACAGGTCAAACATTGCGTGGTGGCTGCAAAAGCTGGAGGATTGCCTTCACTGAGCTTTTGTCCATTGTGACAAGACGCGCACCCGCCGGTCTCGTGTGGGACTTTCATGCCAACCGGGCCTTTTGCAATCCGCTCAAAAAACGCCGGATGGCAATCTCCACAGGAAAAGCCGGTCGGCTTTGATATCTTTTTGGGGGAATCCACTCCAAGATGGCGAACGTGGGAGAATGCAACCGGATCCATGCGATTCAATGTGATGACGATGTCGGCGGCCGGCATGTGGCATGCAGAGCAGTCGTTAATCGAAGCGGCAGCCTGCCGGCTGCGAGGTCCCTTTGTTTTTCCGTTGTGGCAGGAACCGCAAGCCTCCCCTTGACGGATGCTGTCCATTGTGACCACTATCGCCTGAGGCGACCCCGGGGCATGGCATTTATTGCATGCGAATCCCACTCCCAGGATACCATGGGATCGGTGGCTGAATACTGCCGGACCGGCCGATCCGGATACACCGGGATACAATACAAAGCCGCCATCCTTTGCCGCCGCGCTGCTGCTCCACTGAAAAGAGACGAATGCGCATATAGCACTCAGCCCCGTGCAAAATAACTTCGTAAATCTCATTGGTGACTCTGATAAGGGAAGGACGCCACGGATAGCGCGTTCATTTGACGGTAATTTATTTAGTTGTGGGAGTGGCTCCGTGGACCCTTTCGATTTGCTTTTTGACGCCGAGCAGGGCATCGCTCCGGGCCTGGCCGACCTCCAGGAATTTCCCTACCAATACCGTATGGGCATCGGCTGGGAGCGTTTTATAATCCACTTCTGTCAGGAATTTTCCGACGGTGCTCCGTACGACCTTCTGCTTTTCGCGATCTCCCGCGAAGGAAACGACCGCGACGGGCGTAGCCGCAGGATAGTGCCGCTTAAGCTGCGCGAAAAGCCTTGGATAATCAAGACCCATTGTGTAAAAAATCATGCTGGTTTGTGTTTCCATCAGCTTTTCATTCACATCCTTGCGGCCCGGCCAATCATCCATCGTGACGACAACGGAATTTGTGTCATAGCCGAACACCGGACTCATTTTCACTGCCGCGCTAGTGGCCTGGAAAGCGCCGACACCGGGAACGATCTCCGAAGGAAAATCTTTCGGCAGCATCTCAAGGTAAAAAGTAGTGCCGTACATCATGGGATCTCCTCCCTCCAACCCCGCCACAATTTTCCCCGCTTCCACCGCTTTTCGGATTCTATCCACAGCCTCCTGCCGGCTTTTGGCATTTTTTTCCACAATGGCCCGTATGTCGGGATCCTTGACCGTCTTTGGATCAAGGCCGAGACCGACACGTGCTGCATGAGGACAGTACCAGACTTCCTTATTGCCGATGAATTCCTTCCAGTAGTCCTTTTCCGAGGGCTGTTCCAGCAGAATGATATCAGCGCTTTTAAGGACCTCCACACCCCGGACAGTGATGAGATCGGGTGCCGTACCCATCCCGACAATGTAGAATTTTCCGGGTGCCGCAACAGCAGCCACGGCGCTGGAAAGGATCAGCAGAATACCGAGAAATCGTGAGAACAGACGCATGATTTACTTCCTTTCGCATCATTGAAGCAGGGACATAGCCATGGAACGCCCGATTCACCGCTTATTTGCGTTGCATTCCGGAGTCTCTTATACACGGCTATAATAGTTTATACAAGACCTTAACGCCTTGGGACCAAAGGTCACGATAGACTGGTATTTCCGTTGATTGCGCTACTTGCTCGTAGCAAGCTGATTTGCGAGTTTGGTGCCATCAATCAGTGTCATGCTGGCGATTCCATAAATGCAACGGTCGGGTGCGCGATCGGTGGAAACGACCAGTCGTAAGGGGGCTTCCTTGCCCGTAAGGGGTTGACCGTCTACATCCCAGAGGAGCCAGACTTCGGCGTGACCGGATTGAGGGGACAGTTCGGCATACGAAAAGTAGACTCGGTAACCGTCGTGAGCTTCAATGATGACAAGGAATGAGAGATCATAATGCTTTGGAACCTTTTCTGTCTTGAGCTCTGCCGCTTTTATCAGCGCCAGGAGCGGAATCCCTGTTCCGGCTTTCTGCTGCTTGTCTTCGCCAATCGTGAATTTGATGGTTTGAATCTGTTTGGCAAACTGCTGTTTGAGGGCTTCCACTGACCATTGACCGGGCTTAAGAACATCGCCGCGTACCTCAAGGATTGCTGCTGAACCTTGAGCGAGAACATAATGAGCGGTGAAAAGGACTGCCACTACAACCAAGATAGATTGGAATCGAGCTCGCATAGAAAACCTTCCCTTCATTTCATAAAAACATACCATTGTTGAGCTGCTGATTATAAATCAAACTTAACCGGCCAATCCGCGTCATTCGGATCGCTCTTGAATTCCTGGGATTGGCCGGTTAACGGCCCCAATACACCTTATGTCACTAGAACTGATACCGCAAATTGCCGTACCAGTTCCGGCCCTCTTCGGGATATCCGGCTGTGTAGTAATAGTTTCGATCGAAGAGGTTCTTCACGCCCACCTGCACAGTCATTCGTTTCCAAATTGGGACAATTGCCCCGAGGTCCATGGTGCCAAATGTCTCTCCATAGGGCGCGAAAAGCGGAGAGCTGCTGGCATAGTTGGTGTCTTGCAGTGTCAGGCCGCCTTCAACCCGTGCACTTACGAGTGCAATCGCCTGGCGAGGCAGGCGCACCGAGGCAGTTGCGACCAGCTTGTTTTTCGGCAACGTGGGCAGAATATTAATGCTGGTATTCACCTGGCTCACGTTGGGCAAGTTTGCAAATTCGTAGGCGATGTTGCGGTTGAGATAACTGTAGCTCGCCTCCAAACTCAGGCGCGGGAGCGGCGTACTGCGAACCTTGATTTCCATTCCTTCGTGAACTTCTTTCCCGATATTTGCCATCTCGCTGCAATAGCCGACGATCTTGCCGTTCGGACAATACCTGGTGGCGGGATTCGTACCCCCCGGATCGGACACATAAACGGATTCGATCGCATTGCGGAGGTCGCTCCGGAACCACTCGATCTGCAACAGGGTTTTGGCGGACAAAGACTGCGAGTAGCCGACGTTCCAGTTCCGGCTATGTTCCGGCAACAGATTGGGATTGGGCAAACCAGCGCCCATGCTTGCGGAATAGATGTCCTTGAGCATCGGGAAACGGCCCCGGTCGGCGAAAGTAAAGAACAGGGTGCCCAATTTTGAGACCGCATAAGAGACCGCCGCCTGCGGATTGTAGTTCCAGACATGGGCTGTGCAACCGGAGAACGATGTGTTATGCGGCGAGGCAATGCAGGTAAACGGCACCAGCCCCGTCATGGCGCTGTTATAGGACTGTCCCTGCAGTCCGTCGAAGTGATCTGCGCTGAAACCGGCAGTGGCGTGGAGGCGGGACGAGATCTTGATCTGATCCTGAAGTCCGATCGAGGTCTGCTGATCCCGGTCGAGCAACCCGGGCTCGATGAGCGGAAAAGGCGATATACCCGGATACACGCCGTGTTCCTTGTGCGTATCGTCCTTGAAGAAAAAGGACGCGCTGATCACGTTTCGCGGAAGGAGGCGGGTGGAAAATTGCGCGGCCCCCCCGTCGGTGTGCTCGTCATAAAAGCTATGCTCTGCGCTCTTGGTGTTCATCACTGTGTAGGTATCGTTGGAGAACATGTCGATCGAGTTCCGGAATTGATTGTAGAACCCGTGAAAGCTGATGGAACTCATCTCGCCCAGCGCGGTGGTGGAATGAAAGTAGTAGCTGTCCATGTTCCAATAAGGCCAGCTCCAGAAGTTCCTGAAGGTCGCTGCCGAATCAGATCCCTGGTAGAGGGGAACCCCCTTTTCGCCCTTCTGGTTGATGTAGCTGAAGACGTATTCATCTGTGTCTTTCGGCGTCCATCCAAACCGCCCGCTGTATTTCTCGTCGCGCGCTGCGGAATGGTTGAGCCGATCCGTCATGACGATATCCGGCAGGTTGGTGTACTGCCGTACGAGGAAATTGCCGGACAGCGGAACAAAGTTGTTTTGAAGCCAGTCGACCGACCCCTGGACAAAAAAACGCTGCCAGCGGGTGCCGAGGCGGAGCGAGGACAGAAGCGTATCCCCGGATCCGGTTCCGATCAGGGTTTCGCCTTCCAGCTTGTTGACAGGCTCTTTGGTTACCAGATTGATTGTCCCGCCTAAGGCATTCGGGCCGAGCAAAGGAGAGGAATACCCTCTGGAGGCCTGAACCTCGGCGAGATCGCTGGACAGAAAGCGGTTGAAGTCGACATAGCCGTCGTAGGGCACGGAGATCGGGATGCCGTCCAGATAAAACGGCACTTGCCCACGGGTGCTGAACCCGCGGACCATGATTCCCGCCTCATTTCGGTTCCCCGAAAGGTGCTGAATATCCACACCGGGAAGGTAGTCGAACGCTTGGGAAACCCTTGTGAAGTCATGCTGGTCAATCTCGGCTTTGTCAAGGCTGTCGGCAACAGGCGAGGGCGACGAGGCGGGCGCTGTTACCAAGACATGTATCACGCCCAGGTTGAAAGGGGTGCCCGGGCTTTGCTTGATCACCTGATCCACGGCAGCCTCCAACGCATCCAGTTGCTGTGTCAAAGCCTCGTGAGAAGGATGCTCCGGCAACAGCCCCGGAAGCTGAACCTGGACCTCGGGGTGCGAATCGGCAAACGAGGCGATGGAGGAACGAAGATCCTCAGCATCGGCGCGCCACGCATCGACGGGCGCACCTTCGGACGGCAGCCCGATCAGCCGCTGTTTCAATTCGCCCAGTGAAATTTTCCATCCGACGGTTGAGTGCTGTTGGACCACCTGTGCGTGCAATGCAGAGTTCTCCAGCAAGAGGATGAGCGCTGCAATGACAGCCCAGAAACCAAAATGGCGGTAGTAGCGTGTAACAGACATAGTAATTTCTCCTTAATGTGCTTTTTGTACACGACAATTATGTTTTATACAAGACATTTCTGCGGCTTCCTCCGACTCGGCAGCTTTCGGAGCATGCACGAGGATTGTCTTTGGCTTAATTCGGAAGTCTGAGCCGAAGCCAGCCCAGGATACAAAATGCCAGCAACAAAACCAGGGCTGCAATCGAAGCGGTTATCAATGCCCGGTCCGCAAATGAATAGCGATCGGTGGTGAGAAACGTTCTCGTGCGCCGGCATCCAAAAGCCCTTCCTTCCATGGAAAGCGCCAGAATTTCAGATTTCCCGAGCGCAGAAATCACAAGAGGTAGAATAGTGTATCGTATGGAAAGCAACAGTTTTCTGATTCCGCCTTTGTCCACTTCCAGGCCCCGTATTTTTTGGGCGTCTGAAACGATTGTCCTCTCGGCTTCGAAGAGGGGAATAAAGCGCATCATTGTGAGAACCATAAACCCATAACGGTAGGGCACCCCCGCCTTCATGAGCGAATACACGAGCGCCACAGGATCTGTTGTGGCGACGAAAGCACCGCCGAGCAGGATTACATTCAGAAACCGCAGCGTCATCAGTATTCCCTTCAGAATGCCAAGATCTGTAACGGCAATATGAAACCAGTGCAGCGGGACAGCCAACAATAGGTGGCCGGATGAAGTGAAGAGCACCTGTAAAATTAGAATGGATCCGGCAAGCCCCAAAACAAATCTGGAGAACAGAAACAATCGAAGTTTTTTCGATCCGATCGCGCAGTCGGCCGCGACGATGGCGGCCAATCCGATCGCCTGAAACGCAAGATTATCGATCAGGAATACGCTGACCGAATAAGCGGCGACAACCCAGAGCTTTGATAACGGATTCAAAGAATGCAGCCGTGATTGTCCTTCAATATATTTGATGATCATGAAGATAGAAGATATATGTCGGGCAGAAAATGATATGCCCCTAAATTCCTAATTGCATCGATGGCTTTCGATGGAGTTTCATCGACCAGGATTGATCCGGATTGGAAGAACACGATTCGATCGCAATCGCGGAAGATCCTGTCCATGTCATGCGAAACAATCAACAAGGTTTTGCCGGCGTCTTTCAGACGCACAAGGTCTTCCATAATTCTCTCTGTATTGGATATGTCCTGCCCGATGAACGGCTCGTCCAGGAGAATGATGCCGGGGTTATGGGGAAGCGTTGCGCAGATATTCAAACGCCGTTTCTCTCCATAGCTGAGCATCAGAGGGCTGTCTTGCGCATATTGGATAATCCCATGCTCCTCCATGGCAATCCGGGCAAAACGCTCGGATCTTTCCTTGCTTATTTTTAAGTTCTTGCACGCGAACGTTACTTCAGCAAGAACCGTGTTTTCGAAAATCTGGTGATTCGGGTTCTGAAAAACAAACCCGATGCTTCGAGCCATTTCAGAAACGCGCGATTCCGTCACGTTGATGCCATCGACACGGATGACCCCGGACGAAGGACGGCATAATCCTGCCAGGCAATTTAGAAACGTGGTCTTTCCCGATCCATTCGGCCCGATGATTCCGATCAGTTCCCCCTTCCGGGCTGAGAATGATATCCCTCCCAGGACTTTATGGCCGTTGTAGGAATACTGGAGATCTCGGACGTAGATGATTTCATCTTCGCCTTTGGCACTTTTGATTCTGTGGCCGGGTGCGGGCTTACGGCTGATACCGCAACCCTGGGATTCCCGATAGCGCTCATAAACTTCGGTGGGATTTCCATCCATAGCCACTCTCCCGGCTTCCATGACAATCAGCCGGTCGGCGATTTTCAAGAGCCGGTCGAAACGGTGTTCAATGACCACAACGGTAATTTTTTTCTCGCGGAGACCTTCGACTGCGGAAAGCACTTCCTGGGCTGATTCAGGATCGAGGTTGGAGGTCGGTTCATCCAGAATGATTATTTCCGATTGCATGGCAAGCATGGAAGCGATCGCAACCTTTTGCTTCTCTCCTCCGGACAGGTCGAAAATGCTTCGGTCCTTCAGATGCAGAGAGTTGGTCGCCAAAAGCGCCTCCTTGACGCGGCTGACCACTTCACGGGCCGGCAATTCTAAATTCTCCGGTCCAAAAGCGACTTCATCGCTCACCCTCAGCGTACAGATCTGGGCTTCAGGATCCTGTTGGCAAAGGGAGGCTTGAACCGCCAGGCTGGAGAGATCGCCTGCTCTTGTGGACCTGCCGTTGATTGTAATTTCCCCCTGCAGATCCCCTTGAATTCCCTGTGGCATAAAGCCAGCCATGGCGGCCGCCAGAGTGGATTTCCCGCACCCCGAGGGTCCGGTGATGATGACGAACTCGCCTCTGAAAATATCAAGGTTGATATTTTTAAGGGCAAAATCACGTCGCGAAAAAAACGAGAAACTTACATCTCGAAGGGATATGGCAGCACAAGGGTCTGAGGCTGGCATCACCCTTTCTGCTGGCAGGATATCCTTAACGGCAACGGCGCGCATTCCGACGATTACTCTATTGGGAATTTCCATCTGAAACGGCTGCGGGGGTAGCAATGGATTTTGCCTGCCTGAACGCAGCGGGGACCAGCCCGGTTTTCTGTAAGATGTTATGAATGTACCATGGCAGGAATCCTGCGAATATCACTCCGGAAACAAGCGCGCAGACGCTTACGATTCCAAACAGATAGGCGTTGCCGAATCTGTTGAAAGCAACCTGATGAACCAGAAGGTTCGACCATGAACCAAGTCCGCCGGCGACCACGAGAGCCGCAATTCTGCTGAATCGCTTCAAAGGCCAGTAACCCAATTCAGCAAAGATCCCCTCAAGCAGGCCGACCGGCAACACCAGGATTCCGAGATGACTCCCCATCAGAAACTGAACGCTATTGTCGAGAATGGCAGCCAGCAGGCCGGCGCCTTTCTTGTCGACGACTGCGAGAACAAGAATAATCCAGAATACATGCAGCCCGGTAAAGAGTTGGCCTCCGGCGGGCAGTCCCCTCATCGCTCCGAATGTTTGACCGAGATACCCGACGTAAGTTGACAGAACGGCGCCCAGACCGCTGAATAACGCGATGATCAACAGCTGTCTCGTGCCGAAGTAATATTTGTTGGCCAAGCAGAAACCTCCTTCCGAATCGTCGCCCAGAGGGAAGATGTATCTCGAAACTTCCTTTCAGCGCTTGCTCCGACTATGACCGTTCCTTGAAAAAATTGCAGCTCCGACATAATATCAAGGTGTTTGATAAAAGACAAAGGCATTTATAATTACCAACAGATTTTGTTATACACTGTACCGGATCAGTTCAGCCTGACTTCATCAGGAAGTCGAGGCGGTACGGGCAGAGAGACAAGGAGCGAGCGATGATGGCGACTGCCGATGAGGTTCAGATGGAAGAAAACAAATCCGCGCAGCGGACACGACATTTTCGCGACAGGGAATTCTGGAATAACCGGGCTAAATCATTTGCAGGGTACGCCGTGCAAACACATTATGCAGACGGCTTTCTTAAATTCATGGATATCAAGCCGGAGTGGACGGTCTTCGACATGGCTTGCGGCGGAGGCACTCTTGCGATTCCACTGGCCGCAAAGGTTAAAAGTGTAACCGCGGTTGATTTTTCGCAAAACATGCTTTCAATCCTCGATCAGCGCTGCAAGGATGAGGGCATTGCGAATATCAACGCGATCCTGGGCGGATGGGAAGACGATTGGAGAGCTTTGGGAATCGTGGAGCACGACATCGCGATTGCCTCCCGTTCAATTCACGAGGAAAAGGCCTCTCGCTGCATTCAAAAGCTGAACGAGATGGCAAAAAGAGAGGTTTGGATATCGGCGCCCGTTGGTCATGGACCCTGGGATGCGCGGCTCTATGAGTTTGCAGGAAGGAGTTGCGCGATGGGATCCGATTACATTTATTACTACAACATCCTCTACAAATTGGGGATTCGGGCAAGTGTCGGATTCGTCGAGGAAAACCATCGAAACAGCTGGGCAACGTACGATGAGGCTTTTGAAGATCAGCGCTGGATGTTTCATAACATGACTCCAGGCGAAGAAGAAAAAGTCAAAGATTACCTAAACCGACACCTGATTTATCAAAGCGGGCAATGGCGGCTGCCATACGACAGAAAATGCTATTGGGCGGTGATGTGGTGGGCAAAGGAATAAACTGCACTGTTACGAAATCTTGAGGATTGCCAACAATTCAGAAGTTCTGTTTTCTTTAACAAACAGGGGCCGATCGCCTAAACCAATCTGTTTCCAGCAATGCTCGTGTCATAACCCCCCAGTCCCTCGAGTTCTCTGCGGAAAGCGGTGCGTCCCAGCGTTTCCAGAAGGATTTGCACGCTGGGATGGCTCAGATTATCATTTTGAATTACCAGGTCGTAACGCTCGCTCTCCAGGGGAATAAAATCCAGTCCAAAGACGTATGCGGCAGTTTTCGTGGCCAGGCAGCAGTCCGCGTCGCCATTCTTGACTTTCCAGGCCGCTGGCAGGTGCCCGGCTGCAATCTCCTCATACCCTTTGACCGCTTTTGGCACAATGCCGGCACGCCGCAAGTGTGAATCCAGCAAATTCCGGCTGCCGGAGCCGGGTTCGCGATTGATGAGCTTGACATTCTTGCGTGCCAGATCGTCGATGCCTTTGATGTTTTTAGGATTGCCTCGGGCGATCACAATCCCCTCCTGCCAGATCGCATAGGAGATGACCGCAACGGTGTCCTTTGGAAACTGCTTTCGAATGGCCGGAAGGTTGGATTCACCGGTTGCCTCGTCTCTCAGATGCGATCCGGCCACGTGAATCAGGGAGCGCTTCAGCAAATCCAAGGATTGAGAGCTATTCCGATATGCGACCACGGCCTCGACCCCTTCTCGTTGGAGATGACGCAAAAGCACGGAGATGCCGGGATCGCACCCCGCGATCAAAAGCCTTTTCCGAAATTGTTTTTCCTCGTTTTGGAAAAGCTGGACTCTGGCTTTTCCTGGGCGCTTTCCCCCTTCAACCAGAACTGCGTCGGCCGGCGGCAGGCTCCACGCAATCGGTGAAGGCAAGACTGCAACGAGTCTTTCATCCACTTCGCACAATTGCACCGGCAGCCCCGGCTGAGCCTCCTGTTCTGCCGGCAGGAGTTCCGCCATTTCCGTGCCCGCAGGCGCTTCGGGATCCTCCAGGCGAAACAAGTCCTCCACTTTGACTTCAAGAACCTGCGCCAGTTTGAGTGCGAGGAGAGTGTTGGGCACATAGGTCCCTGTTTCCATTGCGTAAATCGTCTGGCGGCTCACGCCTATTCTTTTCGCCATTTCGATTGCAGTAAGGCCACGCTTTGTTCTGAATTGGGCAAGGTAGTTCTGAACGGCCATTTTCCCCTCGTTTGATGAGCGATTTGTTCAAACCGTATTGCCTGCGATCTAAGTCATTTTATCACGACAAGAAGAAGTCCAGGTAGCTTTGCTTTCCAAACGCGCTTTATTGTCTTTATTGAGGCACTCGGTGAAGGATCGACTTCTGGAAAGTAATAGCAATTTACACTGTCCTCTTATCATGACATGATATTTTATTGTAATCTAAGGGCCTATCGCACGAAAAGGTCCTGCCATGAGGTGCGGCATGCTTTGGAAACGCGTTATTGTGCTGGTCTTTTTGTCGGCCTTTATTTCGGCAGGGTATTGCCCAGCCGCGCAAAAAGGCGGGGAGATTTTGGTTTCCGCAGCAATTAGTCTTAAAGAGGCTTTTGAGGAAGTCAGCTCAATATGTGAAAAACAGACCGGAATCCAGGTACGATTCAATTTTGGAGCTTCGGGGTTGCTTCAAAAGCAAATTGAAACAGGCGCCCCGGTCGACGTTTTTGCCAGCGCCGGCGAAAAGCAGATGGATGATCTACAGGCTAAGGGATTGATCATTTCAGAAACCAGGCGCAATTTCGCCGGCAATACTCTTGTGCTGATCGTACCGGCGCAACCTAAAATTACTCTAAGATCATTTTCGGATCTGCCCCGCCCAGAAATCGGACGCGTGGCGATCGGCAGCCCAAAGACGGTTCCGGCCGGCCAGTATGCTGAGGAGGCGCTGAGGAATTTAAAGCTGTGGGATGCACTTCAGCCCCGGCTGGTACTGGCAGAAAACGTTCGTCAGGTCTTGGATTATGTGACACGCGGGGAAGTGGATGCCGGCATCGTGTATGCCTCCGATATGGCGGGAGCACATGGAGAGGCGGCGATTGCGGCATATGCGCCGAAAGGATCCTATTCTCCGATTCAATATCCGATTGCTGTGATCAAAGAGACCGGAAATCGGGCCGATGCCCAACGCTTCATCGATCTCATAATCAGCAGCACTGGACAGGCTGTTTTAAAAAAATACGGTTTTGTCAGTTCACGCTAACACATGATTTGGTCTGCGCTCAAACTCTCACTATTGGTAGTCAGTATTGCCACGCTTGTAATCAGCGTAGCTGGAACTGCACTCGGCTATCTGTTTGCCAAGCACGCGTTTCGGGGCAAAGACATTTTGGATGCCCTCTGTACTTTGCCTATGGTGCTGCCTCCAACGGTTACCGGGTATTACCTCATCCTTTTGCTGGGAAGGCGAGGCCTGATTGGAAAACCGCTCTTTCTTCTTACAGGGTGGTCGGTGGCCTTTACCTGGATTGCGGCTGTGATTGCAACGACGGCGGTCGCGCTGCCACTGATGATCAAGTCTGCCCGCGCCGCAATTGAAAGCATCGATGCCGATTACGAAATTGCGTCCCGCCTTATGGGGAAAAGTGAGCTCGAGACATTTTTTCGCATCACCCTGCCCCTGGCGGGTCGAGGAATCCTGGCTGGAATTGTCTTAAGCTTTGCGCGGGCATTCGGGGAATTTGGCGCGACCCTAATGCTGGCGGGCAACATTCCCGGCAGGACGCAGACGATGCCCCTGGCTATATATGAAGCCGTGATCGCCGGTCAGGACGAACAGGCGAAATGGATGGCTCTTATCCTGACGGGTATATCCGTCACGGTGGTTTATCTTACGAACAGACTGTCCCGCCCTAAGGAAAGACGCTGAAACATGTTGGATGCGTGGATAAGAAAACAGCTAGGTTCCGGGGGCGCGCATGTCTTGACTATCGATGTAAGAGTGAGGGTAACCGGCGGGATTACAGTGCTGTTTGGATCTTCAGGCGCCGGAAAAACCAGCATCCTTCGTGCCATAGCAGGGATCGTCAGGCCGGACGAAGGCAGAATTACTTTGGACGAAAAGGTATATTTCGACTCAAGCGCCGGCATCAGCCTGCCGATGCAACAGCGAAAGCTGGGCTACGTGTTTCAAAGCCACATGCTCTTTCCCCATATGACCGCTGAACAGAATGTTCTGTACGGAACCAACTCGGATTCGCGGCATTTCGCTCGTGAACGGGTTCGAGCGCTTTTCGAAATGCTGGCGATCCAAAACACGGTCGCTCGCTATCCGCACGAGCTTTCCGGTGGTGAACAGCAACGTGTAGCACTGGCACGCGCACTTGCCACTGAACCGGTGCTGATGCTTCTGGATGAGCCTTTGTCCGCTGTTGACGTCGCCACGCGCTCCCGCCTGCTGGAAGAGATCTCCGCGATCCAGCAAAAATCCGGAATTCCTTTCCTTTATGTGACACATAATCCCAGCGAGGCTGTGCGGCTGGGCAACCATATGATCGTCATCGATGCAGGCAGGATCGTGCAGGAAGGAAGTCCGCTGGAAATTTTCAACGCTCCCAAGACGGCGCCTGCAGCCAGGGTCGTGGGCACCGAGAACGTCTTTGTGGGCAAGATCCTGCGTCACCAATCAGAGGATGGAACCACCGTAGTCGACACCGGTTCATGCCTGATTGAACTCCCCTATAACGGCATGCCCATCGGAAGCCAGGTGACGGTCGGCCTGCGCTCGGAGGACATCATCGTTTCGCGCGAACATCTCACCCAGACCAGCGCCCGAAACGTGTTGGCGGGAAAAATCCGGAGCGTTATTACAGACGTGGATAAAGTGGAGATCGTAGCCGATTGTGGAATCGATTTTAAAGTGAGTGTTACGCGGGCAGCGGTTCGACATCTACATTTGGAAGTCGGCAGCGACGTTTACCTGCTGATCAAGGCTAGAGCTTTGCATGTGCTTGCTTGATTGGTATCCCGCATATCCTAAAATCCAGGTATAGTAATTTGTATTTTTAAAATTGCCATTGTAATTATTAAATATTATTTTATCCTTTCTTCTTTTGTTTCAGGAAGCCCGGTTCTGAGAAACGCCCCAAAAGCGATCATAGGATTCTGGAGAAATCTTGCCGGTCCGGCGGCGCTGAGGAGTACTCAGAAATTTGTGGTTTTTCGTTGGGACACGCTCGGAATCCGGCAATTGTGAGGTGAATGTATGCAATGCTCTTTTTGTGAATGGCGTTGTGAATTAAGCGCGGACTCGCATGGCGTCTGCCGGATGTATTATGTCGACCGTGAGGAAATAAGAGAGCGGTTTCCGAATCGCTGGTCCTATGCGGTTTCGCGAGTTGAGTCCCTGCCGTTCTACCATGCATATCCAGGAAGTCGTTCGCTGACGATCGGCACGACAGGCTGCAACTTCAAATGCAGGTATTGTTCGAATGCGTATATCGCCCTCCAGGATCCGGACACGCTTAAGGAACATATCTATAGCATGACGCCTGAAGAATTGGTCGGCATGGCTCAGAAGCTGAATTGCCATAATATCGTTTTCAATGTGAATGAGCCGACAGTTTCCTTGCCGGCTTTATTGAAGCTGAGAGAAATTGCCCAAAAGGCAGGATTACCGATGGGGTGCCTCACCAATGGCTATGGCACGGAAGAATCGACGGAATTACTGGCTTCGATTTTTGACTTTATTAATGTCGGACTCAAAGGATTTACTTCCAAGTTTTATCGGGAATATATAGGCGTTAAGAAGGCGGATCCCATATTGCGTAATATTCGCAGACTTGCCGGGATACGGCATGTAGAGGTGACCACGCCGGTGATTCAGGATGTGAACGATTGCGAGCTCGATGAAATCGCAAAATTCCTGGCGAGCATCGACCCGGAAATTCCCTGGCACATTTTCCGCCTGCTTCCCGAATATGAGATGAAGGGGGCCGAATATCCAAGTATAGAGCTAATCAGTTTGGCGCTTGAATCTGCCCGAAAAAAATTACGGTACGTTTATTTCCATAATTTTGTAGGCTCCGATTGGGTTAACACCGCCTGTCCGGGATGCGGCATGGAAGTCATAGAGCGTCTTAGCCTTGGGTGCGGCGGCGACAAATTGGATTATTTCCATTGCCAGGACAATCAATGTCCCAAGTGTGGAAATGGAATAAAAATGTACGGAGGATATGTTCCTCCGCTGAAAGAAAGAATGGGGACTGCATGAGCCTGGCGATTGTGGATGCACGAGAATGGCAGAATCTGTTGGACTTGCGCACAGGGAAAAAAACTCAAGATGAGAGATCTCAAACACTCATGTTGCGCAGCATCCTCAAGAGGCATCCATATCCCGGAGATGTGGATATTCTAAGCAATCGGTGGGTTACCGATACAGCTCTGGACCTCATCGATGCGTACGAACCGCAGCTTGCCTGCGTGGTTTATGCCCATCAATACTTTGCCGGCCGCTATACTCCAATGGCGGAAGAACAGCGAAAAACAATGATTGAGGATGTCTTCTCGGAAATAGGGCGCTTGACCGAGAAATCCGGATTTACGCCGGTCATCGTGGGCTCCGGTGATATGGTTGAGTTGGCCGGTGAAATCGATCTGAGCAAAGTGGATGGGATTGCGATTTCAAGTCACTGGTCTGCCCGCTATGCTGGACTCCATCGGGCCAGCGCCCGCGATCTTGATTATGTGACCTCCAATTCAGCGATTGAAAGAGTGGTGCGGCGAGATGAATGGATCAGTCTTTTCCCTGGAACCTCATATCAAGCGGAGCGCATCCCTGAGTATCTCCTGGTAGCCCGTGAGGGTTGGACTTTTGTCACCACCGGGACCCCCATACGCAAATGCTTGCGCATCCCTGGGGAGAGTTTCCGGATTCCAATTTCCACAACATTGGGAGAGGCTGCAAGCATTACAGAGATTCGAGCGTTGATTCACGCGCACATTACTAAACAAAAGATTGCGTTGATCATCGTGGAAGGACTTGGAGTCCGCGATTTCCTTATGCCCCATGTTCCTTGCGTCAACAAGGTTGATTGGCATTACTATGAACCTGGAGACGGCCTGTATCTGACAATATCCACCGGCGCCCATCAGGTATTTGCCCATCCCAGCGGTTACGAGTATCACGATGAAAATGATGCGAAACGTGAATATCCATTTTCCGGATACTTCCTCGATATCCCTCAGCACGCTCTAGCAAGCGATTTCCCAGGTAAAAGCATTGCCGTCGGGAATCACAGCATGTTTGTCCATACCATATTCGGGGCCGACATCTGCATGGAGTGCTTTGCCCGCAATCTCTATAACCAGGGATGCCTTGGCGTAATTCATCGCTTCAAATAGGCGGAACGCAGCCTTCGAATCAGCAAAACTTCTTCGAGGCCGCTGTTGCCTTGATTAAGAGAAAGCCCCCCAGCATTAGTTTAAAGTCAGGGTGAACGGGTGCGGTCAGCGAGAGTGCCCGCTTGTCAATTCGAATGTTTGCGCTAAACTAAAAAAGCTTGTTATAAAGGGCAATGTCTTGTATAAAGACCATGTGTTACTGTGTATCCAACTGTCAATGTAAACCAGCGGCATATGGGAATGACATCCGGTATGCCGCTTCGCAAGTCGGCTGGAGTTCGCGCGCACACACCGGCGGCTCCGGCTCTCTTGCTTCCCTCGTTCGCGAGCTATGATTATTAATAAGGCCCACTTCTGATTTTGTGGAAATCAGCAATGCCGCGAATAGTAATTTTGGGGAACAGCCATTATCTGGAGATCCAAAGCAAAGGCGCGGATGGAAAGTCATTCGAAAGGAATTAATGTGTGTGGGGCGCCTGCTGGCCGGGGTGCGATGAGATCTGAGCAAAAATCATCTCGTCGCGGGTCAATACCCCAACATAGCATACCTCCGGCATCGACCAATGCTGAAAACCATTACTTGACTAAGCAAAAAGATGCGAAGACTCCAGTAATAGTAACACTTCTGGATGGGGAAAGGATTGAAGGCGTTATCGAGTGGTATGATGCCGGTTGCATAAAGGTTCGCAGGATCGATGGGCTTGGGATTGTCATTATGAAAAGCTTCATTGCGCGTTTCTGCAAGCAAGCATGGTCCAATAACGAATACCCTGCGCGCATTTGAACCGCACCGAGCGCCGGGATGGTTCACGCCGAGATTGTATCGGCAAGTGTTCGAGAGATAAACTTTGACAAGATGAAAATTGTCAGACCGTGTAGTGATTGCCTGATTGCGAGGAGACATGAAACCCACCCGAGAATTTGCGTTTTGCGTTTTGTGTTTGGCGTTGCTGTCCGGCAATGCGATGACTCAAGCATCCTCTGCGCAGCAGCAAATTACCTTTGTGCAGATTACGGATGCCCACTTGTTCGACGATGACGAGTCGGCAAATTTTTCTGCGCTTGATTGGGCAATCACAACTATTAACCACTTAGTGTCAGCCGGGACGAATGTCGACTTTGTTGTCTATACCGGCGACCTGGGACTTCGCAACATTGCCTTCCTGCCCGGTCAATGCGAAGTTGCCCCTTTAGAATCCGGATCGGTCCTGCGTTCTTTTGACCAAGTAATCGACCACCTGGCCCAAGAACTCGATCGACTGACTGTCCGAACGCTGTATTTTCTTCCAGGGAACAACGATTTAGCTCGGGAGCAATTGGGAGATATTGGGCGCTACCAGTGCTTTCTCTCTCAATTGCAGGAACGACTCAACCAGAGGGCGCAGGAACGCAATCCTTTCAAGCCACTATTAGTAGCCAATTTAGAACCGGATAGCACCCATGTCGCGGGCGGGATCCGGTTACTGGGGTTGAATGACGCATCACTGAAAAACCAGCAGGAGTACAAGCCGTGGTGCTCTGAAAAATCTGAAACCGTCGCTCCCTCGATTCGGGCGGCTTGCCCACAAGTCCAGGTCGACCGGCTGTCCCGTTCGTTGCAGACCGGAGCCCCTGCCGTGATATTCACACACATCCCTTACTTGAGGGATCCCTTTCCGCCCCGCGCCCAGGAGCTGCCGGATGCGTGGGATATTTCTCAAACGCTTCGTTCAGAATGGGAACAGACGGCGTGCAAAGATAATGTCATCGCCATCTTTGCAGGGCACTTCCATGATAGCGATCGCAATATTTATGGGGCGCGAGGGCGTCGCTCCTTGCAGGTGAGCGAATGTGTTTCGAGCAAAAGTTGGGTAGCGCCGCCTTTGGCGCAAAAGTTTCAGGAGGGCAAAGCCGTGCAAGCACGCGGCCTGTTGATGGTCACGATTGCTTCCGGCAAGGTGACGGGTTGCACTATCCACTGGCTAATTGGAGCAAAGGGCACTGCAGAAAGCAGCACGACCAGTTCCTGCCAATAGTATCTGTAAGTCAAATCAAAATGGTAAAAACGACACAGGGGATTTTCATAGAGAGTTGAACGATGAAGGAAATGCTCAACGCAAAGGAAGTTGCCGAATACCTCGATATTCATGAGAAGCAGCTGTATCGTCTCGTGAAGGAACGAAAGATCCCCGCTACGAGACTCACAGGGAAATGGCTCTTTCCAAAAGCATTGATCGATGAATGCATAATGAAAAGCGCTAGAGAGAGAGTCGGAATCCCACTCAACGATAGCATTTCGGAAAATCAAGTCGTTATTGCAGGGACCAATGATCCAGCCTTAGAGCTCCTCATCAAGAATGCAAACCTTCAGAATCCTCGATACCCAGTTTTGTTAATCTCCAACCTGGGAGGTGTTGCCGGATTGAGTGCGCTTCAAAGGCGAATTTGCCATGTGGCAGCCTGCAATCTTCTGGATCTTGAGACAGGCAAATATAATAGCACTTTCATAAAAAGGACCTTCCCAGAGCTTGATGTAGTCATCTTGAACCTCGCGTACAGAGAACAGGGATTACTTCTAAAGAGGGGGAATCCACTTGGAATTAAGACCCTCAGATGTCGTTAAAAAAAGGGAGCGTTTGTCAACAAGCAGAGAGGATCCGGAACACGGGCTTTAGTGGACCTCTGCCTCAGGGGGAGCGGAATCGATCCTGCGGCAATTTTAGGATACGACAAGATCGCTCATACACATATGGAACTGGCTTTGGAGATCTTCGGTGGACGTGCAGATGCAGGAATCGGAATCTATGCCGTTGCCAAGATGTTAAACCTGGGTTTTATACCTCTAGCAACCGAAAGATTCGATTTGATCATCCGATCCGAAGACTACAATAGCGGAGCTATCAAAGCATTGCGAAACGTGCTGGCTTCCAGAGAGTTTAAATCCGAAATAACCCGTATGGGCGGATATAAAACCGGAAAAACAGGCAAGATCATGTCTGAAAGAGAATAATGCCAATCGTTCCGGCTTTTTCGAAATAGTGATTTCTCCTCCCCGTCCCAAATAATCCAAGCCTCTGCATGATGACCACATTCGGGCAGCAATTCTCGAGTTGAAAAAACGCCCTGCATATCGGTCAATGGAGCCAGTCCCCAGTCGTCGATCGCAATGACGTCTGTTTTGGCGAGTTTGGCCAATATCCAGTCAAAGCTTCCGTCGGCATAGGCGATGTCCAGAAGAGGAAAGAACTTGGGCGCCGAGGCATAACGCACAGAGAAGTCCTTCCGGCAGGCTTTTTACAATTCATAGCGACTTTTCTTTTGATCACACTCCTGAATACGCCGAGAAACCACCGTCAATCGGAAGCACGATGCCGGTAACGAATCGCGACATCGGGGAGAGCAGCCACAGCGCTCCTCCCACCAAATCTTCCGGCGCGCCAAACCGGCCCATCGGCGTGTGGGCAAGGATTTGTTCTCCTCGAAGGGTCAGCTTCCCAGAGACCTTTTCAGTCAGAAGAAATCGATTCTGCTCCGTCAGAAAGAATCCGGGCGCGACGGCATTGACCCGGATGTTCGGCGAATACTCCTGTGCCATGTGGACCGCAAGCCATTGCGTGAAGTTCGAGACGGCCGCCTTCGCCGCAGAATAGGCCGGGATGCGCGTTAAAGGACGGGATGCATTCATCGAGGAAATATTCAGAATGACTCCCTCCTTACGCTCCGCCATCAACTTCCCGAACACCTGGCTGGGCACGATGGTTCCAAGCAGGTTGAGATCGGAAACGAATCGGAGCGCGCTCTCCGGCAGATCGAAAAAACTCTTCTCTGCCCCCGTGGTAGCTCCTGCATTGTTTCCTCCAGCCCCATTCACGAGACCATCGATTTTTCCCCACTGCTCCAGGACCTTCTGCGCCGCTGGTTCCATCGAACTCTTCTGCAGCACATCTCCCTCAATCACGAGGCAGCGGCTCTTCGAGGGGTTCAATCGCTGAAGAAACCGATCCGCCTGACTCGGAGCACGATCGATAATCGCCACATTCGCGTTGCATCCCATCAGGGCGCAGGCCAATTCCCCGCAGAGAATTCCGGCGCCGCCCGTAACGACAATAACCTGATCGCCGAAATCATACTGTTTGGTGAGTTCATCAAGATTCATGGCTAAACCCGTTCCCCGTTTCCGTTGACGACGGAGTGTTATTTAAGCGCCTACCTAGAAAAAAATATACTGAAAAGTTTTGCCCACAAGACACTGGGATAGCACCCCCCCCAAAAATATCCTATATCCTTTCGTGCTTTTCGCGTGTTTCGTGGTGGGCAACAGTACTGAAGATCTAATGACTTCCTGCTAAAAAACATAACAATTCAAAGCCAAGCCCGTGGACGAGGAAGCCTCCCGTGCTATTCAGGATTGCGAGTATCACACGGGAATGGTGGAATACGGCAGGCGAACTGCGGATTTGCTGGATCCGATCTAGGAGCAGGAGATTTATTCCGACAAGCTGATGTTCAAAGCATGAAAAAAGACGCCACGGATTTCGCCGTTACCGTTTTTTCTTTTCGAGCAGATAGAAGGCCCGCAGGTGCCCATCCTGCTCAGCCACCCAGAAATCGGTTGCCGCATAATCCTTTTTAAAATAATGCCGGAATACCTGGCGCATTTTCCCCTGCCATTCCAGCGCAATGCCCAGATCGCGGTTCTTGATTTCCGGAAGATTGTAAGGCACTTCGAATAAAAACTGTTCGGCCGAACAGTTGAGCTTCACAGGTGAAGAGCTCGTCATGCCGGGCGCGATTTCCACCAATTGATTAATCACGATCTTCTGCTTCAGCTCTTTTCGTAGATCGCGACGGAGGGGACCGTTTTCCAGACGATGGACGACCGCCTTGCTCTCCAGATCCCAGTGTGCCAGCATGCGGTCGGTGGGGAGGCCTCGGTCCGGAAGACTTGTTGTCTCACCGTAAAAATTCTCCTCGTAGGCATCCGCCCAGGCGCCCAGTTTCCCCAGCATAAAATAAGCGTTCAACGGCTGCATCGGATCGAAGGTGGACGTAATCACCGGGATTTTGCGCTTCAAGGCCTCCTTTCGCTGGGCAAGCTTCAGCTTGAATCCCACATCGAAGTTCCGATAGGCTACGCGCACTGCCAGCATGTGCGAATAATGCATCAGTTCGCCACGCGACGCGCCAAGTGTGCTGAAGGCAAAACCCACGAGGTCTCCAAGGCTGTTAAAAGCTCCCAGGAGAATGCCGCCCGTTCGGTTCAATGCCAGCAACAGATGAACGGGAACAATGTCGATATCCTGAGAATGCCATACCTCCCGCTGGATTTCCTCGCAGTTTTTGTAGTCCGCCAGGGTGCGAAACGGGGCAATTGTGACCTTGATTTCATCCTTTCGTTTTTTTCTTCGAACCGCTGGAGCCATTATTGCCTCTCTTTCTTGCGTCTGGGTGTCCCATCATATATCAAAGCTCTCTGGCGCTTTGCCATAAAATCGCGCATGCGCGAGCTATCCGCCCGAAGCACTTCAGCCGGCGTCCCGCCCTTCTGCAGCCTTCGCACGGCTTCCGAATTCCCCAGCAAATCCACAACCTTCTCCATTTGAAATTCGTTCCGGTATAGCTTGTGCAGAACCGAAATGATTGAAAGACCGACGAGAACCGAATTCAGCTTTTCGACTTCAGTAATCGTCAGGCTCACGCCGCCGCATTTTTTCCCCTGATATATATTGGAATTCGGAGTAAAAAATACGGGGGCAGCTTTGATCCCCGGCATTTTGGCCGCCTCCAGTTCTGCAGCAAATTGCCGCGGCTCAATCCATGGCGCTCCCACAATCTCAAATGGTCTGTCGGTGCCCCGTCCCACCGAAATATTCGTCGATTCCAAAAGGCAAACGCCGGGATACAGGATGGCCTCCATCATGTTACGCATATTCGGCGAAGGATTGACCCAAAGTTGTCCTGTGTCCCAAAAATAATCGGATCGCGACCAGCCTTTCATTTTAATGACATGCAGCTGCGCGCCGATCTTCTTCTCCGAATTGAAATATCGCGCGAGCTCTCCAACCGTCATTCCATGCCTCACCGGCAAAGGCATATAGCCAACGAAAGACGTCTTGTCCGGATCCAGCATCGGACCTTCCACACGCACGCCGCCGATCGGATTCGGGCGATCCAAAACGTAGAACGGGATCTTCGCTTTGGAAGCTTCCTCCATGCAATAACCCAAGGTCGTAATATACGTATAGAAACGCGCTCCAATATCCTGAATATCAAAGACCAGAGCATCGACATTTTGAAGCATTTCAACCGTAGGACGTCTGCTATCTCCATACAGGCTGTAAATGGGAACGGAGGTCTTTTCGTCGACGAATGAATTGACCTTGCCGTCCATGGCACCGCTAAGACCATGCTCCGGACTGAGGATAACAACCAGCTTACAGGACCCGGAATAGCTCAACAGGTCAATTGTCGTCGTCCCATCCGCTGCCAGTCCGGTTTGATTGGTAATAAGCCCCACGCGTTTTCCTGCGAGGGGCTCAAAATTCTGTTCGCGTAGAACATCGATCCCATTCAGAACCCGCGGAAGACTATCCCCAGCCCAAAGCGGGGCAATTCTGAAAAACAGAAGTATCAGGAAAGCAATCGATATGCGCTTCATCAACGCGAAAGCCATTAAAAAACGATTCCAATTGATTCGGCTGGACGTGTGATTATACATCAAGAAGCCACGGGGACGCCTCCCTATTCGCCCGGATAGGCATCCGACTAAATCGAAACCAAAACAGGCGAATAGGGAGGCGTCCCCGTTTTTCCTTCATTCAATCACCGACTTCCAGCCGCGACGGTTCAGGTCCCGGTAGATTATCCCGCCTGCGATCGCCGCCACTACAAGAAATCCCACCCCGACCGCCAACTGGCCAAAGATAATTTTCCCGATGCCGAACAGGCTCATATACACGAGTACGCAGCCGCAGGCCCAATCGAGCAGATTGCAGGCCCCGTCGTGCCGCGGAGCAACGTCCGAAGCTTTCCGCGCAATCGGTCCCCAGAGCATAGCGCTGGGCTTTACCCGGCGATAGAAGGACAGCAGCACCTCAGGCTTCTCGGGAGCCGTCAGGAACGTAGCGATCAGCCATATCACTGTCGAGCAAAGTACCGTTATGATCACAATCCAGGCAAACTGACGGGGATCATCATTGCTCAGCTTAAAATGCAGCTGCAGCAGCATGGATACGCAGAACGAAGCGCCCATCGCAAACACCTCACTCCAGGCGTTGATGCGCCACCAGAACCAGCGAAGGATAAAAACGCTTCCAGTTCCGGCCCCTATCGCAATCAGAAACTTCCAGGCGCCCGCAATGGAATCCTGATAGTAGGTCACCGCGCAAGAAATCAACATGATCAGAACCGTTGCGAGCTGGGAAACAATCACGTAATGGTGCTCATTGCGGGTTCTATTGAGAAACCGCCGGTAAAAATCGTTCACAAGATACGAAGCGCCCCAGTTCAGCTGCGTTCCGATGGTCGACATATATGCTGCCGCGAAGGCTGCGATCATTACACCTCGGAGCGCAGAAGGAAACACCTGAGGATCGATAATCACCTTGATGAACCCTGATTCCTTGTCTGCCAATGTGGGATAGAGAACAAGCGAACAAAGCGCCGTCAGAATCCAGGGCCAGGGGCGCACGGCGTAGTGCGCGATATTGAACCACAGGGTCGCAAGCAGAGAATTTTTTTCATCCTTGGCGCACAGGATCCGCTGCACGATATATCCGCCGCCGCCCGGCTCCGCCCCCGGATACCACGTCGCCCACCAGTTGATTGCGAGATAGACAAAAAATGCGAGCATCGGCATCCAGGCGGAACCGATGTCTGGAGTAAAAGAGAGGATGGAACCCCTGCCACCGCTGGCAGCTACTTTCACTGCATCCAGCTCAAGCAGTTTTTGCTTTAGTTCTCCCATACCGCCGGCGGCATGCACGGCAAAACAGGCGAGGATAATCATCATTCCCATCTTCAACACGAACTGAAACAGATCTGTAACAAGGACGCCCCAGATTCCGGAAAGCGTTGAAATCAGCGCAGTCAAAACCATAATGCCGAACACGATTAGCAGCGCCTGAAATTTGGTCACACCGAAGATCATCATCAAGATTTTGACCATGGCGAGGTTCACCCACCCCATGATGATGCAGTTGATCGGCAATCCGAGGTATAGCGCGCGAAAGCCGCGCAGAAAAGCGGCCGGTCTGTCGCTATAACGAATTTCCGCGAACTCCACATCGGTGATGACTCCAGCCCGGCGCCACAGCCGCGCATAGAAAAAGACCGTCAGCATTCCGCTCATCAGCATGTTCCACCAAAGCCAGTTTCCTGCAATGCCGTAACTGGCCACGAGCCCGGTGACGGCAAGCGGAGTGTCTGCGGCGAAGGTGGTAGCCACCATGGAAGTCCCGGCAAGCCACCAGGCAACCTTTCTTCCGCCAACGAAATAATCCTCGGTGCTTGCGGTGGCGCGCTTCCGATAGTAAAGTCCTATAAGAATATTGAATAAAAAATAGGCGGCGACGGCCAGCCAGTCGATTAGAGAAAGTCGCATTCAAGCCTCCATGGGCACCAATGACTGCGGATTGCGGATTTCGGATTTTAGATCCGCAGTCCGAAATCTGCAATCCGCAATCGCAAAATAGCACGTGCTATAATTCTATTTAAAGGAAGTGATCCTATGGACCCCAAGGAGCTTAGAAACCGTTGCGTGGGAGCAATCGCGGGATTTGCTGTGGGAGACGCTTTGGGAATGCCGGTGGAATTTCTCAGCCGCGAACAGATACGGCGTTATTATGGAAAACCAGTATCTGGTTTCATACGGGCCCACAGCGGTCACGCGAATGATTTCCTGCCCGAGGGCGCCTACACGGATAATACGCAGACGATGCTGGCAACCGCCGAGTGCCTGATCGAATGCAAAAAGATGGACCCCTCCCGGCAGGCGGACGCGCTGCTGTCGTGGTATCAAAATACAGTTCCCCACCGGACACCCTCAACGGCAACTCTGAGGGCCTGCAAACGTCTTTCTAATGGCAGGCCCTGGAATAAGAGCGGAGTTTTCAGCAGCGGCTGCCATGCGGCCATGCGCATGGTTCCGGTTGGCCTCTATTTCAACCATTGTCCTGAAGAACTCACACGCGCTGCGCTGGATGATTGCATGATTACTCACAACGAACCCCGTGCCCGGGCGGCGGCCGTCAGTGTCGCCTATTTAACAGCCCGGCTGCTTCAATCGGATGAGCGATCCTGGCCGGGAGATCAAGTCTTGGAGACGGCAGATTACATTGCACATCTGGACAAAGATATGGCCGCTGTACTGCGCTGGTCGACGCAGATCACCCATCTGCCGCCGGAGGAAGCCCTGTTTGAGATTGGAACCAGTTCCGACGCCATCGAAACGGTGCCGGCTGCCATCTATTGCTTCTTGAAACATCCCAGAAATTTTTCAGGCGCCGTCTTTCCGGCAGTGAATGCCGGAGATGCCGCAGATTCAATCGGCGCATTGACGGGGAGCTTCGTTGGAGCGCTTGCAGGAGCCCAAGCTATTGATGGTCAGTTTCTGCGAGGGATCGAGAATTCAGATGTTTTAATCGGAGTGGGCGAGAACCTGGCCAACGCGTTAACGCATTGACCCGTTTACGGGTTTACGCGTTCACGCGTTAATGAGTGGAAAAGCTTAAAGCAGGAAAAAGGAAGAATTCCGATCTCAACGCGTTAACGCGTAAACGTTATTAGCTATTCTTTACAATGATCGATTCCAGAACGTTGGCTACATCCTCAGCCTTGTCCGTTGCAGCCTCGAGCGTTTCAATGATTTCCTTCCGCTTGATCACATCTATAGGATCTTTTACCTCATCGAATAGCGAAGCGATAGCTGATTGGAAAAGCCGGTCCGCATCATTTTCCAGCCTGTTTATTTCAATGCAACGCTCCACGACGTGATCATTATCCTGCAGGTTCGATACCGCCGCGCCCATTTCCATGGCCTGGCTTAGGAGGACCGCACACATTTCAGGCACCCCTTTAATAGGCTCGGCAATTCGGAACAAAACAATTCGGGTAGCCGTGCTGTCAATCAGGTCGAGAACATCATCCAAGGCAGCACTCAAATCGTGAATATCTTCGCGATCGATTGGCGTAATGAATGTCTTGTTTAATTCATCGATGACCCGGTGGGTCAATTCATCCCCTTTATGTTCAAGGTCCTTGATCTTGGATGCGAAGGGGGCTAAATCTGCCGTTGGATTCCGGAACATATTCCCCAGAAGCTCGGCAGCTTCCAGGATGTAGACCGTCATTTGTCCGAAAATTTTGAAAAACTTCTCATCCTTTTTGAAGAGCTTCGACATTGTTTTCCCACCTGGATTAGCTAAGTCCGCACTTCTTACAGGCTCTCCGCTGCAGCAGCGGATACGGGCATTTCTACTGCGTTGCGCTTCTCCGGGCTCCTCGACGTACGGTCGAACACGCCTACGGGCCCTCGGTCGCGCACCTTGGATCTATGCCTGTTTGCACCGCCTCACCACGAATCCCTGTGAAAATGCGGGTTAGAACTTCAGGAAACCCGGCCTCGATCAAGGAGCGCATTATAGCACCGCTTAAAGAGAGCAGTATTGATAATCCGTGGCGGTAATGTTGCTTTGCGAGTTTTTCACAGAATTTGTGGAAAAGTGTTGAAAAGACGAGTTTTTAACAGGTGTAACTTACTGAAGAAAAATTACTTCTTACCTGTTTGCATAAATGTTGTGCAACAAAAAAGGCACCATATCTTATCGGCTTCAGAGATCGTTTAGACTAGCAATATTTTGGGGATGCACCAGCGAATCGGCAAATTTGCGCATTTTCCGAGTAGCATCACAGCCTCGGTGATTCTTCACAGCATCGCAGCTGAACAGGTATAAACCGTAGTTCCGTTTTCAACAGGCGTCAGTCCGCGGGATGCTGTTTGGAGGCGAAATTTTCGGTCCGAATTCCGCTTTTCGGAAACGGCACGGGCCAGCAACTCCTTCAGATCGCGACTTTCTAACATTCTTCCCTTTATCATGACGTAATAAACTTTCTTCATGGCTCGCTCCTATTGATATTTACGCATTACGCTCACAACTACGCCTTGGATTTTCACTCGATTCCCATCCAATATTATTGGCGCCAGCGCTTCGTTCGCGGGCTGAAGGCGGACTTGGCCGCCTTCGGGAAAAAACCTTTTAAGTGTGACGCTTTCATTATCAACCAGGGCGACGACCGTATCGCCTGGGTCTGCAACCTCGCGGGATTCGACGACGACGAAATCACCATCCCGAATGTGCTCATCGATCATCGATTCTCCCTTCACGCGGAGAACATAGTAATTGCCTTTCCGCGGCAGAAAATGCTCCGGTATCTGCAGTGTCTCCGTATTTGAAACCGCCTCGATAGGTCGACCGGCGGCGATATAGCCGAAGAGGGGCAGATTTCTTACGCCTGTTGAACTCGAAGGAGAAAGCTGGATAGAGCGTGCGCGATTGGAGTCTCTGTGAAGATGCCCGCGGCTTTCCAGAGCTTCAAGATGTTTGAAGACGGCATTTAGAGATGCAAAATGAAAGTGTTCTGCGATCTCTTCCATGCTCGGTGAATAGCCGTTATGTTCAATGAACTCGGAGAGAAAATCGAGAATCTCCTTTTGCCTTTTGGTAAGTTTCATATTTCACCTTTTCTCCACTTGCGAAATATTAGGTGGCGAAAAGGTGAAAGTCAATAAAAAAAGGTTCCCCGTTCTTCTTTCATTAAAAACGGGGAACGCGGAATGGAAAACGGGAAACAGCTTTACAGTTTTATTCCTTTGCCCTCTTCGGCCGGAAGAGCGGGCAGGTTGATGACAACGGTGATATCCTTCTTATCGCGTATAACTTTCAGCGTAAGTGATCCCTCGGATTTTTCGTTTACGCTCCGGATTAAATCCTCGGGATCCCTGATTTCTTTGGAGTCTGCTCGCGTGATTACGTCCCCCGACAGAAGCTTGCCCTGAGCAGGGGACCCTTCCTCCACTGAGGAAATCAGAGCGCCCTTTTTCCCGGGCACACCAAAATGTTCTGCAAGCTGATCTGTCAAAGGGAGGAGCTGCACGCCCAGGCGCGGCTTCTGCGCCGGCTCCTTCAGGTCTTGATCCCTGGGATTCAAGCGGAAAGGGAAATTGCGGAAAAACTGTCCGGAACGATCATCCGGCAGTATCTCCATTGGGTTTTCGGATCGTCTCGATTCGTGAGTACCGATCTGAGCTGCCAAAGTTATGCGCTTGCCGTCGCGGCTGACAACCAGATCTACTTTGCGCCCCACCGGGGTTTCTTCCACCAACCGGGCAAACTGGGACGCCGACCAAACCTGGTATCCTCCGTACTCCAGAATCACATCATCTTCCTGGAGTTTGGCATCTTCTGCGGGGCTTCTTTTTTGCACTGAGCGGACAATCACCCCTTTTTCGCTGCTCAGTTTGTATTTGGACATGTTTGCTGCAGTGACATCATCCATTTGGATCCCGAGATACGATCCGGATGAATTGACCTGCATAACCAATGGCAAGGACCTGGACTGCTGCGCGTAGGAGATCGGCAGCGCCACGCCGCATACAAGGAGAAAGGCAACCACAGCGAAGCCGAATCTTTTAAAGGAACTCATGGAACCCTCCAATATTTTTCACTCAGACAATACGGGCCGAAGACGAGCCCGTTCCAAAATTTGAATTGAAAAGACTGGGTTTCCCCGAAGAGCCTTCAGCAACCGCTCGCAACTCTGTGGATGCGCTCTTGAAAACGGGATTCGGGGTTGGGAGAATTACGAAAAGATAAAGGATACCCAATTCAGAATTTATGAAACCGACCAGCGAAAACCAATTCACCACAATTTCCGGGCACCCGATCAAAGAGCTATACACACGGGAAGACTTGAGCGGCCTTGATTCTGAGCGGGATTTGGGCCGGCCCGGGGAATTTCCTTTCACTCGCGGAGTCTACCAGGACATGTACCGGGGCCGGCTTTGGACTATGCGCCAGTTCGCCGGTTTCGGCACTGCGGAAGACACCAATCAACGTTTTAAATACCTTTTGAAAGAAGGCCAGACCGGCCTGTCGGTAGCATTCGATTACCCCACGCTGTTCGGCTACGACTCGGACAATCCGCTGTCGCAAGGCGAAGTAGGACGTTGCGGAGTTGCCATCGATTCGCTTGCCGACATGGAGGCTCTCTTTGACGGCATCCGATTGGACCAGGTGACGACTTCCATGACGACGAATGCGCCGGCATCGATGATCTGGGGCATGTACCTCGTGACGGCGGAGAAGCAGGGCGCAGCGTGGAAGGATCTCTCCGGAACGATCCAGAACGACATTTTGAAGGAATACATCGCGCAGAAGACCTACATCTATCCTCCCAGGCAGGCAATGCGGATCGTGACCGATATCATTTCTTTCGCTACCCGGCACGTGCCGCGATGGAACACAATCTCGGTCAGCGGTTATCACATTCGGGAAGCGGGATCGACCGCCGTGCAGGAGCTTGCCTTCACATTGCGCGACGGCATTGAATATGTGGAATACTGCCTTCGAGCCGGGCTGCAGGTCGACGATTTCGCGCCTCGCCTGAGCTTTTTTTTCGATATTCACAATGATTTCTTCGAGGAGATCGCAAAACTCCGCGCCGCCCGCAGGATATGGGCGCGTGTGATGCGGGACCGGTTTCGTGCAATAAACCCCCGTTCCCTCCTTTGCCGGATTCATTCGCAAACGGCCGGCGTCTCGCTGACCGCCCGGCAGCCGTATAACAATGTGGTTCGAGTAGCGCTGCAGGCCTTGGCTGCAGTGTTGGCGGGGACACAATCTCTGCACACCAATTCCCTGGATGAGACTTTAGGACTGCCCACTCAGGATGCCGTGAGGCTTGCGCTCCGCACCCAGCAAATCATCGCACACGAGAGCGGGGTTCCGAATACTGTCGATCCGCTGGGCGGTTCCTACTTCGTTGAAACTCTCACGAACGAAATGGAGAACGCATGCGTCGATTACTTCAACCGCATCGATGCAATGGGAGGAATGATCGAAGCGATCGAACTCGGTTTCCCGCAACGCGAGATCCAGGAGGCTTCCTATCAGTTTTCGAGGGCTCTGGAACGCAAGGAGAAATCCATCGTCGGAGTCAATGAGTTCGAAGCCGAAGACGAAAAACCGGTCGAAATCCTGAAGATTGATGAACGCGTTGCGGAACGTCAATGCGCCAAATTAGAACATCTGCGTTCTACGCGGGATGGAGCCCGCGTCCGGGATCATCTGTCCGCACTGAAGAGGGCTGCCCAGGACTCGGCGAATCTGATGCCGTTTGTTTTGGAATGCGTCCGCTCTTATGCCACTCTTGGCGAAATGTGTGATACTCTTCGTTCCGTGTTTGGCGAGTATCAGGAACCGGCTATCTATTGAACGACTAATTGCGGACAGGTCGCCGACTCGAGTCCGCTGCTAGGTTTTGAGGAAGTCCCATGAATGAGAGGAAGATCCGAATTTTGGTGGCAAAACCGGGCCTGGATGGTCACGATCGAGGAGCCAAAGTTGTTGCCCGGGCGCTTCGAGATGCGGGAATGGAGGTCATCTACACCGGATTGCGGCAGACACCCGAGCAAATCGTGAACGCGGCACTGCAGGAGGATGTGGACGCCATCGGCCTTTCAATACTGTCGGGAGCCCACATGCATCTATTCCCTAGAATCATCGGCCTGCTTCAGGAAAAGAAAATGGATGACGTGCTCCTGTTTGCAGGAGGCATTATCCCGGATCGCGACACCTCCAAACTCAAAGAGCTGGGGATCTCTGGAATATTCCCTCCGGGCAGTTCACTTCAGGAAATTGTCGAATTCGTCAAAACTCATGTCCGCGCCGCATAATTCGAGATTCGAAATTCGAGATTCGAGATTTAAGAACTTAATCTCGAATTTTGGATCTGACCAAATCTATTAGGCCCGGCGGCAGGAGGGCCGGATCCGGGGTTGTAAACAGCAGAATTCCAGACGTCTTTTCCTCCACAAAACTCTTCCAGGTCGGCGGCGAGGAATGGCGATTCACCAGGACGACGGCATTCGCCCTGCCGAGCGTCTCGCGCGCACTGTTTTTGAAATCCTCAACGTCGTTTCGAAGGACCACGATGAAGAGGTCCGGTTGGATATATTGCAGGACGCAGTTGCTTTCGATGATCAAGAAAGGACTGGATTTCAGAATCGGCAGGAATTGCTGGACAGCATCTTCGGTGCGTTCCTCCTTTACGCGAATCCAAAATGAACGCGCAGCGCCCGCAGCAAGATAGCGGGAGGAATCCGATTCCCCTTCGCGATTGCGCTCCTCATGGATGACACAGATCTCTCCTGTCGGAGAATCCATATGCCAATGCGAAGAGATTTTTGCGGCCGTCCAGGAATACTCGGGAAAAGCTTTGATCAAGCCTGCGGTGATCGATGTCTTCCCCACCTTCCGGGAATGTCCTCCCACCACAAGGGTCGTCATCGGACTTTAGCCTTGGCCTTCGATCCTGACGTTTCAGGATGCATCCCGAACGCGTATCTGCATACATCCTCGTAGCGTGCGGCAAAGTGGACCGTCAGACCTTTTTTCAGATATTCAGGCAGCTCATCGAAGTCCTTCCGGTTTGCTTCCGGAAAGACAAGATACTTGCAGCCCACCCGGCGGGCAGCGATGATCTTTTCCTTAACACCTCCGATGGGAAGAACCTGTCCGGTCAGGGTCAATTCCCCCGTCATTGCGAGGCGCTTTTGCACCGGCTTTTTCAGAATCATGGATAACAGAGCGGTTGCCATCGTCACACCCGCGGAGGGTCCGTCTTTTGGCGTAGCTCCTGCCGGCACGTGGATGTGAACAAAACGCTCGTCGAAGAAATCGGGCCTGGCCCCATAGTGCTCGAGGTGGGCCATGACGTATGAGTAGGCAATGTCCGCGCTCTCAACCATCACAGCTCCGAGTTGCCCGGTCTGCTTGAATCCTTTGCTTTTGCTTTGCACCGCCGTGGCTTCAATCTGGAGAGTCGTGCCGCCCATGCTGGTCCAGGCAAGACCAGTGACAACGCCGGGAATATTTTCAAACATCTCGTCCGCGTTAAAGATGGCTTTCCCGAGATATGACTCCACATCTTCCTTTTGAATCACAATTTTGTTTGTCGCCCCGCCGACGATCTGCATCACACCCTTCCGGGCAATTTTCTTTATCAGGTTCTCGAGATTCCGCACTCCCGATTCCCGCGCGTAGTTCTCGATGATCAATTTGAGAGCGTCACGGCGGATTGCAAATTGCCCATTTTTCAATCCATGGCTTTTTATTGTCTTGGGGATAAGATAGCGACGCGCAATTTCCAGTTTTTCTTCGGAGATGTAGCCGGAGAGCCGGATCACTTCCATGCGGTCCAAAAGAGCTCTGGGAATTGTATCGAGCTGGTTGCCTGTCGCGACAAAGAGCACATGAGACAGGTCAAACGGGACATCAAGATAATGATCTCTGAAGCTGTTGTTTTGTTCCGGATCCAGGACTTCAAGGAGCGCCGAAGCGGGATCTCCCTGGAAAGATGCGCCGATCTTGTCGATTTCGTCGAGCATGATCAGCGGATTTGACTTACCCACACTCTTCATGGCCTGAAGAAACTTGCCCGGCATCGCGCCGATATAGGTGCGCCGGTGCCCTTTGATCTCCGCTTCATCTTTCATTCCGCCCAGCGAAAACCGGAAAAAGCTCCGGCCGAGGGCATCGGCAATGCTCTTTCCCACCGACGTCTTCCCCACTCCCGGTGGTCCGACAAGACAAAGAATGGACCCGGAGATGTCTCCTTTCAATTTTCCGACGGCAATGAACTCCAGGATACGGTCTTTAACATCTGCAAGGCCATAATGATCCCTGTCCAGAATCCCTCGCGCCTTCTCCACATCATAGGAGTCCTGGCTGAATTTTCCCCACGGGAGAACGGTCAGCCAGTCGAGATAATTGCGCGAAACCGTATATTCCGGAGAGTGCGGTTCCAAGAGCTGCAGCTTGTCCATCTCATCTTCAACAGCTTTTTTTGCTTCCGCATTCAGGGTCAGGTCCTTTAATCTCTCTTGAAATTTCTCAATTTCGGCCGTCTTTCCTTCCTTTTCAAGTCCCAGCTCTTTCTTGATGGCTTTCAGTTGTTCCTTCAGAAAAAACTCCCGCTGCTGGCCCGAGATTTTTTCCTGGATCTGCTTGTTGATTTCCACGTGGAGCTTGGATATTTCGACTTCTCTTTTAAGCAGCACCAGGACGCGATCGATGCGATTGCGCACATCAAAGGTCTCAAGCACTTCCTGCAGTTCGGCGCCGCTCGCCGTTGTTAAGTTGGCTGAGAAATCGGCGAGTTTCCCCGGATCGTCGAAGGTGGAGCGGCTGAGGAACATTTTGATGGCTTCGGACTGCAACGGATTGAATTTCACGAGGTCTCGAAGGGTGGTTACGACAGCCATGGCATAAGCCTTGAGCTCTTCCGTAACCGGGAGTTCAACGGGAATCTGGTACTTGACCCTGGCGACCATTCCGAATTCCGCTTTTGATATTTCCTCTATAGTGAACCGCTCGACGCAGTTAATCAGAATGGTCGTGGTATCCCCTTCACCCTGAAATGCCCTGAGAACCTTGGCTGCTACACCGATCCGGTGCAGGTTTTCCGGGCTTTCGCTGCCGTTCGGATCCTTAACAAGTACAACCCCAAGTGTTTTTGACGAGTACTCGAGGGCATGCTGGATGATCGGCCCCTGCTCCGCACCGACCTCCAAAGGGATCGGGAGCCCGGGAAACAATGGCCGGGGGCGAATTGGCAAAATCGGAAGATGGGTTGGAAGCACTTCCGATGCAAGGACAAGTGGAGCTCCCTCAATTTCTGATGCGGCCTTTTCGACTTCTTCCTCTGTCGCAGTTTCGGTCATGATGTTTTACCTCTACCCTTGAGTCTTTCCGGAAAATCAGTTTTTGGCGCAAGCATTAGGCGCCAGCCCTTTTGCTGACTCCGGATTCCGGATTGCGATTTAATCTGTATGCCGTCCCCCCCCCCCAACTCTCGACGCACTCGCCAAATGTAATCGAGCCACGCGATTATTGCAAGGCAGGGAGCCCTGAATCAATTGACGATTGACGATTGAAAGGCAGTCTTAGCCCGCTTGCTCTACACCTTGCTTTTCTCGGAATCGGTATCGGTATCGCGATCGCTATCGGCTTTTTCGATTGCGATTACGATACCGATACCGAGAATATCCGTAAGTTCATGCTAGACATCTACTATCACGGTGGCTTTCCACCCTTGGGCAGTCTGAACCGCACTGAAATTATGAAGCGTGACAGCTTTGATATCGACAACGAGATCATGCCGTTCCGGATCAATGGTTTCACCGGCGACCTCGACAAATGCAGACCAGTCCGTATCGTGTTGTTCGACGCGAATGCTGCGGATAAGCAGAAGGAGCTGTTCGGCATCCTTGTAGTAAATCAACTCCTGCAGCAGCTGGAAAAGCAGCATGTCGATATGATTCTCTTTGATTCGGAGATGCCGATATTGCATTGGTCTGACGCTGGAGAGATCGCTGACCATGATGTTCATGGTCGCATCCGAAGCCGACATCAGCATCTCTTCCAGGCTGCCGCCCCAGGCCTCAAACGCCGCATCGGCAATTGCCACATCTTCCAGATATCGATAAGGCATATAAATTCGAGATTCGAAATTCGGGCGCAAATCCGGAATCTCGAATCCTTTTTATCCTTTCACGTTCCCGATCGGGACCAGACGTACGACTCTTTTACTGAGTCCTGCCCGTTCGGCAGCATCCACGACATCATCAATATTTTTGTAAGCGGCACCGGCTTCCTCTGCCAAGCCGGAATAAGAGGCGGTACGAACATAATTGCCGCGGGCTTCCATTTGCTGCTGGAGTTCCCGTCCGCGGAACTTTTTCTTTGCCTGAGCCCGGCTCATCGTTCTGCCGCTCCCATGGGCCGTGGAAAAAAACGCCGAATGGCCTGTTTCCACGCCGGCCAGCAGATAAGACCCGCTTTCCATGCTTCCGCCAATGATCACGGGTTGACCAGCCTTCATATATGCTTCCGGAATCCCTTCCATTCCCGGTCCGAAGGCTCTAGTCGCTCCCTTACGGTGAACCAGCACATTTTTCCACTCCCCGTCGATCCGGTGCCTTTCGAGTTTGGCGGTGTTATGTGCCACGTCATACACCTGACGCATGCCCATATCCTGTGGGTCTCGATGGAAGACATCGGCAAAAACCTCTCGAATCCGATGCAGGATCACCTGGCGGTTGGCAAAGGACATGTTAATGGCGCACTTCATCGCGGCGAAATAGTCCTGTCCTTCCGGAGAACGAAACGGGGCACAGGCTAGTTCGCGGTCTGGGACAGTTATGCCATACTTGGATGTCATTGCCTTGAGAAATATCTGAAGGTAATCGGTGGCAATTTGATGCCCAAAGCCACGGCTCCCGCAGTGAAACATCAAGAGCACCTGGTTTGGGATAGTTATGCCAAATGCCTCTGCCAGCTCCCGGTTGAAAACGTTTTCGGGTTTGGCAATCTGGATTTCAAGGTAATGGTTTCCGGATCCCAGTGTTCCTATCTGTCGATACCCGCGCTCAACCGCCTTCTGGCTCACTTTGGAGGCATCCGCCCCGGGAGTACATCCTTCCTCCTCGGTGTTCTTTAAATCCTCCTCAGTTCCAAAATGGTTTTTCACGCACCACCGTGCTCCCTTTTCCACCATTCGGCGAAACTCGTCCTGCTTGATGTTGATAAATCCGGAGGTGCCGACCCCTGCAGGCACGCGGGCGAAAAGCCTGTCGACGAGTTCCCGCACTCGGGGTTTTACTTCCTCATAGGTCAGATTGGTGAGAATCAGGCGCATTCCGCAGTTTATATCGAACCCGATTCCGCCTGGCGATATCACACCATGATCTGGATCCATGACAGCCACTCCGCCGATTGGGAAGCCATACCCCCAGTGGCCGTCAGGCATGCAGTAAGCGTAGTGGATGATGCCGGGAAGCATGGCAACGTTCGTCACCTGGTCAAAGACTCCGGCATCCATTTCCTGGAGAAGTTTTGCCGTCGCAAATATTCGTGCCGGCACACGCATCCCGTGCTTGTATGAAGTTGGAATTTCCCAGACGGTATCCGAGATCCGCTGCAGAAAGGGCGGAATACTCATGGGCAAGCCTCCGCAAATCGGGTTATTAATTCAATGTTGGACCTTTTTTCCGAATCTTTAAAGAGGGAAGGATCTTTGTTCTTGCAGAATCAGATCGGAGTCGGGGTCGGTATCGGGGTCGAAAAAACGTGAGTTCGACCCCGATACCGACCCCGACTCCGATCCAATAAAAAAGCCCCAGGACATTCCTGAGGCTTTTTTTAAATTTAATCCGGCGACGACCTACTCTCCCACATCGTTGCCAATGCAGTACCATCGGCGCTGGAGGGCTTAACTTCCGTGTTCGGGATGGGAACGGGTGTGACCCCTCCGCTAGAGTCACCGGAAACTCATAAGAGCTATCAGCTCTCAGCGATCAGCTTTCAGCAGATCGTTTTTTGCTGAAAGCTGACGGCTGATAGCTGACAGCCAATCAGATAACGATGGATTTCAAGCAGGGCAAATTTTATGGTCAAGCCTCACGACCGATTAGTACTGGTAAGCTTCACGTATTACTACGCTTCCACACCCAGCCTATCACCTGGTGGTCTTCCAGGGGTCTTTAGCACCCTTACGGGTGGGGATATCTAATCTTGAGGTGGGTTTCACGCTTATATGCTTTCAGCGTTTATCCCGACCGAACTTAGCTATCCAGCTATGCCGTTGGCACGACAACTGGTGCACTAGAGGTTCGTCCATCCCGGTCCTCTCGTACTAAGGATAGATCCTCTCAAATATCCTGCGCCCACCACAGATAGGGACCGAACTGTCTCGCGACGTTCTAAACCCAGCTCACGTACCGCTTTAATGGGCGAACAGCCCAACCCTTGGAACCTTCTTCAGCTCCAGGATGCGATGAGCCGACATCGAGGTGCCAAACCTTGCCGTCGATATGAACTCTTGGGCAAGATCAGCCTGTTATCCCCGGCGTACCTTTTATCCGTTGAGCGATGGCCCTTCCATACAGAACCACCGGATCACTAAGTCCTGGTTTCCCATCTGCTCGACTTGTCTGTCTCGCAGTCAAGCGTGCTTATGCCTTTACACTCGATGGCTGATTTCCAAACAGCCTGAGCACACCTTCGAGCGCCTCCGTTACAATTTAGGAGGCGACCGCCCCAGTCAAACTACCCGTCAAGCAATGTCCCTCGCCCGGTCGACGAGCGTAGGTTAGTACCTCAGAACGATAAGAGTGGTATCTCACTATTGGCTCCCTGCAGGCCGAAACCCACAGTTCAAAGCCTCCCACCTATCCTGCGCATAACGCACCGAAGTACATTGCTAAAGTGTAGTAAAGGTGCACGGGGTCTTTCCGTCTAGTGGCGGGTAACCGGCATCTTCACCGGTATTACAAATTCGCTGAGTCACTCGTTAAGACAGTCGTCAGATCGTTACGCCATTCGTGCAGGTCGGAACTTACCCGACAAGGAATTTCGCTACCTTAGGACCGTTATAGTTACGGCCGCCGTTCACCGGGGCTTCAATTCAGAGCTTCTGGAGATTGCTCCCCATGACCCCTCCTTTTAACCTTCCGGCACCGGGCAGGCGTCACACCCTATACGTCGATTTTTTGTCTTCGCAGAGTGCTGTGTTTTTAGTAAACAGTCGCCTGACGCTATTCGCTGCAACCCACTTCAGCTTCGCCCGCGAGGGACTACAC
>Ga0187865_1000914_pt1 | contig 37780 bp, 22 predicted proteins | sample June2016WEW_11_1_2_FD_132989 | JGI IMG/M metagenome (GOLD analysis project Ga0187865, IMG submission 132989) | Peatland microbial communities from SPRUCE experiment site at the Marcell Experimental Forest, Minnesota, USA - June2016WEW_11_100 | ecosystem: Environmental > Terrestrial > Soil >...
ATTCCGCGTGAGATTTCCAGAGCCTTGGTCCTCAACCTCTCTGGCGAAAAAAACGGTGCTTCGGCACTGCACAGGATCAGTTTGTCCTTGACAGAGCCTTCACTCTTATCGAGGGGCACCCACAGTCGTGTAATCGGAGAGGAAACCAAGACCGAAGACCGGGCCACCCGCCGCACCCCCAGTTATTTCGGTCAATTGTTAAGAGACAAGCCCGCGTTATACTCTTGCGTTAAAGTGGCCCACCCGCCTGGAGTCCCTACTCGATACTTCATCCGCGCGCTAGGTGTGCCGAGGACGGTGTCGTCGGCGTCTAATTCCATAAACGAGACTTAACCCTGACCCGCGTCGCTCGCGTTCGATAGCGGCGGCTGAAGGTTCGCGGAGTCCGTCGTATAAATCTTCATCCACCATGCGAATCCTTTATGCTGGAGCCTATATACTCCACGCTCTCCCTCTTTAGCGAGAATAATCTGTCTATCTCGCAACGCGTGTAATGCGTTGTCCAACGTTGACTCGGGACCCTTGAATTTATTCTTTATTTCCCTTTTGGTGACCCAACCATCCAGTTTGTCTGCCATAATCCGCAGGACTTGCCGGTAGCTTTCCTTCTGAATTTTTGTGTAGTAGCTGTCGCGGTAATAACGATCACCGATCAGCTCCATGGCGCCGCGCCGGCCAAATCCTCCTTTCGTGACATCATCGGCGTCAATTTCGTTGTTTGTGTCCGCGGAAAATGCCGAAAAGGCGAACTGCTGTATGAAGTGCGGGTATCCTTCGGAGTAGTATGCAAGGGCATGTCTAGCGTCTTCGGTAATAGTTGTCTGCTCCGTATTGCGCTGATTAGCCTCCCGCAACCCGATATCAATCACCCGTCTTACCTCATCCGCCGACAACCTGCCGAGTATCAATTCTTCAAACAAGCGGAGCGAAGAAGGGTGACTCTCTGCCAAGACGTTGCGGAGTTCTGGCAAGCCCGCGATTCCAAAAGCCAAATGATTGCAGCCGCGCCGGTGCAAACGCTCGGTAAGCAGTTTGAAAAACGATCCGAGGGAGAGTTGCCGTGAGGCATTATCTGCCTCGTCAACGAGGACTAGGACACCGTCGAAGCGGGCGCCGAATACTGACGAATCACCCTCGCCACAGACTCTTTCCACAACCCCCGCAAGCGAATAGGCAAACTCCTCCAGCAACAGCTCATCACTTGGCTCCTGCTCTGCCGCTCTGAGCTTGAATCCACCGGCCTCAACCCGCTTTAAGAACTCCCAACTCTTTTTCAAGAAATCGCGTCCCTTTTCGGTCTCCCCCAGTGCTTTGTCTAACCCAAGCCTGATCTTTTCAACCAATCCAAGTTGCGTGGTGTTGGAGTCAACATCGGTGTCGACAACAAGAAAGGAGACGCTGATCTCTTCTATACCCCCCATACCCTCCGCCACATGCTTGATGTAGTTAAGAAGTGAGGATTTCCCGATGCCCCGCTCTCCAGTAAGCATGAAATTTGAGGGGCTCCCTGCTTTAGTTTGGATGAGACAGGACTCTAGCTTCACGAGTTCTGCTCCGCGGCCGACGAACATACCGGAGTGAACAGGCGAGTTCGGCTTGAATGGGTTAATTTTCGCCATGTATAGTTTGCCTACTGTCACACACATTCTTGCATACGATTTTCAGCGCCTGCAAGGATCAGGTTTAGGGCGGCATCCGAACAGAACGAAAAGCGCGAGAAGTGGCGCACCCCCAGTTATTTCGGTCAATGTTAAAAGAGAGACCCGCGTTATACTTCCCCGTTAAAGTGGCCCACCCGCCACGCACGATCTGCCGTCCAAGAAAGCGCGGGAGACGGCAGCGGACACGGGCCCTCAGGGGCTAAAGCCCTCGTGTTTATTGGTTCTGGCGGCACGGCTGAAACCGTGCCCTTCCCAAAACCACGGGCGAACAGAGTTGTTCGGCAGTCTGAGACGGGGCAAGCCCCGTCTCTACACGAGTTTTCCGCACATGGAAAACGCGGAAGGGGACTGCTCCCTCCCGCGTCTTTTTGTCTCTCGATCAACTGCAGATCCCTCGCTTCGCTCGGGATGACAATCCCGAGTGAGGGAGAGACGATCTGCTTACACCAGGCCCTGATCCAGCATCGCGTTTGCGACCTTGAGGAAGCCGGCGATATTGGCGCCGTTCACGAGGTTGCCGGGCGTGCCGTACTTCTCGGCCGTTTCGAAGCAGTTCTTGTGGATGGCGATCATGATCTTGTGCAAACGATCGTCGACTTCTTCGCGGGTCCAGGAGATGCGCATGCTGTTCTGCGCCATTTCCAATCCGGAGGTGGCAACGCCGCCGGCATTGGCGGCCTTGGCCGGTCCGTAGAGGACTTTGGCGTCGAGGAACATTTTGGTGGCTTCGAGGGTGCTGGGCATGTTCGCTCCCTCGCTGACGACCTTCACGCCGTTCTTGATGAGATGGGCCGCGTCTTTCGCGTTGATCTCATTCTGTGTGGCGCTCGGGAACGCGCAATCGGCTTTGATGTTCCACAGCCAGTTGTGGTCGAGCTTCTTGTCGGTGGCGTTGTAGATGGCACTCTTAAATTCGTCGGTGTACTCCTGGATGCGGCCGCGGCGGTTGTTCTTGAGCTCCATGACAAAGGCGAGCTTTTCGCGGTCGATGCCGTCGGCATCGTAGATGGCGCCGTCGGAATCGGACAAGGTAACCGGCTTCGCGCCCAGATCCAGCAGCTTCTCGACGGTATATTGCGAGACGTTGCCGCTGCCGGAAACCAGACACACTTTGCCTTCCAGCTTGTCTCTGCGGGTCTTCAGCATTTCGTTGGCGAAGTACACGCAGCCATAGCCGGTGGCCTCGGGACGAATCAGCGAGCCGCCCCACGCCAGGCCCTTGCCGGTCAGGACGCCACTGAATTCATTCCGCAGCCGCTTGTATTGGCCGAAGAGGAAGCCGATTTCGCGGCCACCCACGCCGATGTCGCCGGCGGGGATGTCCGTGTCGGGGCCAATGTGGCGGCAAAGCTCGGTCATGAAGCTCTGGCAGAAGCGCATCACTTCGTTGTCGCTCTTGCCTTTGGGATCGAAATCGCTTCCGCCCTTGCCGCCGCCCATGGGCAGCGTGGTGAGCGAATTCTTGAAGACTTGTTCGAACGCCAGGAATTTCAGAATGCCGAGGTTCACCGAGGGATGGAAGCGCAGTCCGCCCTTGTAGGGTCCGATGGCGCTGTTCATCTGGATGCGGAAGCCGCGATTGACTTGCACCTTGCCCGTGTCATCGAACCAGGGCACGCGGAACATAAGAACCCGTTCGGGCTCCGTAATACGTTCCAGGATCTTGGCTTCGCGATACTCCGGGTGGCGCTCCAACACGGGCCCCAAGGACTCGAACACTTCGAGGACGGCCTGGTGGAATTCCGGTTCGGCTGGGTTCTTGGCTTTGACGAGGTTGAGAATTTGATTGGTGTAGTCCGCCGCAGTATTACCCTTGGGCGGTTCCATGACAGCATTCATAGGCTTGCCTCCGAATTTTTAGGTGACGAACGGATTATCAAAATAGGACGCCGCAGGAATTGCGACTGGAGTGATTAGATGCCTGGAGGGGAAGCTCTGCCGTGACTGGCGTCACCGCATTCCGTGATGATCGCTCGCAAGAATCTTTGCGTAGGACACCGTGCGCAGGACACAGGAAACTACGCAGAATGTGTCCCTTAGCGCAATGCTGACGATAAGGTTACTTCCTGCCAGCAGGTTTTACAACTGTCACTTTGGCCGTCACCTGCTGGCCCTTTTCCATGCCTCCCACGATGACCAGCCCGCGGTGCGTAACCAGCAGGCCGCGATGGTCCATGGTGGGCTCGGGAGTGTTTTCGCCGACTGTTTCCCATTCGCCGGTGTCGAGGTTGAACGCGAAAGTTACCGGGGAAGGTTCGGCAGGCTGGCCGTTATAGCCGATTCCGTTGTAGTTATAGGGGTTGTCGGTTCCTCCTGAGAAATAGATTCTGCCTGCTTTTCTTTTCTCCAGCGGCCCGGCGCCGGCCGCGATGCGATAGCGCGCGTTGCCGGGATGCGCGGGAAGTTTCATCCATTCAATTTTCGCGATGTCACCCTTCCTGGGAATTATGCCCGCCCAGCATTCGCGGGACGCGACGTACTTGGGACCCACGCCGCTCGGGTTCTTGTAGGCGCCGTCCACGTAAACGATGGTGTCGTCGATGATAGCGCCGGCATGGCCGAACACGGGCGTGCCGGGAATCGGTGTGGCCTGCATCCAGGTATCTTTGTCGGTGTCATAGACCTGGACGTTGCGGACGGCATCGCCCTTTGAGGTTGACCATCCGCCGATGAGGAAAATGTAACGGTCACGATAGAGGCCGACCACCGCATCATCGACGGGCACGGGGATGTCCCTGCCGCGATAATAGCGGTTTTCAACCGGGACAAAGACGTTCAGATCCGACACGGTAGTCTCTCCACCCTGCGCGTCAACGACGTAGCCTCCGAAGATGAAGACCTGGTCGTGGAGCGCGACCGCCGATGCCGCCAGGCGTCCGGCCACGCCCGGCACGGGACGCTTTTCCGTCCATTTGCCGGTGCCCGGATCCATTTCGTAGGCGCTGGTGGTAATTGCATCCCAGGTTTTTTTCGGACCGATGCCCATAAAGGAAAAAATCCTGGCTCCGCCTTCGTCATGCGAAATGGCAACCGCATTGTTCGAGACCGGCGCGGGGAGTGGGCTGAGCTTGGGTTCGTCGGCGGCCTGAAGGCGGGCCACCAGAAGAAGAGAGAACAACACCGGGAAAAGTTTGGTCGATGCTGACTTCATTGCTGAGATGATAGCAGCCCCTCTCGTGTGGGGACGGGCGCCCTCGCCCGACTGGACGGGCGAGACGCCCGTCGCTCCACCGTATGACTCATCACGCGGTCACGGTGCTAGAACCAGGTGCGCTTGCGGTATTCGCGATAGGCGTCGCCGAACTTTGCTTCCAGGACCGCGGCTTCGCGGCGGGCGCGGACGATCTGCACGGGAATGAGCACCAGCGGAACGATTAGCAGGTCACGTCGCCACACAATGAGAACCAGCCCTACCAGGAAAATTTCCCCGGAAATGTAAATAGGATTGCGGATCCGCGAATAGATGCCGCTGGTGACCAGCGCTGTCGCTTTAGGAGCAACGGAAAATGACCGGCCCAGCGTGTAGCGGGAGAGAATCACGCCCGCGAGGCCGATCAGACCAAGCAGCAGACCGATCCAGCGCGCCAGTCCGTGCGGCCCCGGGGCGGACTGAAATATCCAGCCGAAACCCCACAGGCCGGCGACCAAGGGCAGCCAGAGGCGCCATATCGTTCCACGATCCATCTTCAATATACGTACCTCCTTTGACGAGACGCGCTACCACGCGGACCAGCAGGCGCGTTGCGACTGCCTGCGCAAAGACGATACGATGACAGACGCTACGATGACAAACGGTGCGATGACGAGCAGGGCGGCGCCGCAGCGGCTAAACAGGCTGCGAAAGAAGTCATCTTGCCCACTCGTCGGCGCCTCAGCGGCTAAAGCCGCCATTGATTTTGCGGCACTTACGGCGCGGCTGAAGCCGCGCCCCTTCAAAACCAAAGTCAAAACCCGAATTGTTCCGCAGCCGGTAAAGCCGTTGATTTTGCGACACTCACGGCGCGACTGGAAGCCGCGCGCTTTCAAAGCAAGGTCGAAACCCGAATTGTTCCGCAGCCTGCTAAGTCTGGCTCCCATCCTTATTATTACTGCCACTTTACTCTGCCTGGCGGCGCCAGCACAGACGCGAAATCAAACCCAAGCCCAAATGCGCCAGCAGCTTCTGCAAGAACTGGACTCGGGCCAGTTGCGGGATGCAGTCCTGCTTGGTCAACGGGCGGTTTCGCGCTGGCCCGGCGATGCGCAATTGCGTCACTATCTGGGCCTTGCCTACTTCAAGAGCGGCGATCTCAAGCAGGCGCAGGAGCAACTCACGCGAGCGCGAGAGCTGAACCCGAAAGATTCCGCGACGCATTTTGACCTGGCGCTGGTGTTACTGAGCGAGCAGGATTACGCGGGGGCCGCGAATGAACTCGAAGCGGCGATCAGGCTCAGTCGTTCGAACGCGAACGTGAACGCGAACACGAACGCGCTCGCGCATATGCTGCTGGGGCGCGCGTATCTGAATTCGAATCGCAGCCTGCAGGCGATCGAGGAATTCAAAACCACTCTGAAGCTCGACCCGGCGATGCGACTCGGACACTACCATCTGGGATTTGCCTACTTCAGCCTCGGGCGCAACGACGAGGCCATCGGCGAATATAAGGAGGAGTTGCGCCGGTCGGGAGAGAGTCCCGCGGTGGTGTACGAGTTGGGGCGCTCGCTGCTGGAGAGCGGAAAATACGAGGCGGCCGTGACGTATCTGCAGCGTGCGACGGAACTGGACGCGCCGAATCCCGACGCCTGGTACTACCTGGGCAAGGCACAAGCGCTCGCGGGGCAATGGGCTCATGCTGAGTCTTCTTTGCGGAAGGCAGCGGAACTGAACCCGAAGGATCCGAGCCCACACTATCAACTGGCGCGCGTTCTGGAAAAACTCGGCAGGACCGAAGAAGCACGAAGCGAACGAGAACGCTTCGCGGAACTGAAGAAGGCGCAACCGGCCTCGGCAGGAATGGCCACCGGGCGCGATCAGTGATGGTCCGGATCGGTGATAGTCCGGATCAGTGAGAGTGATTCAGCGATAGCGATCATGAGAAACCTGCGCGTCACGGTTGCGGCGGCCGTCCTGCTGATGGCACTGAACGGCGGTTGGATTTTGTGGGGAGCTGCGCAGACGGCTGCGCCGAAGAGCACCGCTCCGAACAACAACGGTCCAGTGGTGAAGCCTGCGGTGGCCGCGCAAAAGCCGGGGGCCAAGACTTCCGCGACCAATCCACCATTGTTCGTTGACGTGACGCGCGCCGCTGGAATTGACTTTCGCCTGACCTGCGGCAGCCAGGAGAAGCTCTACATCGTTGAAACCCAGTGCGGTGGCGCCGCCGCGTTCGACTACGACAACGACGGCTGGATGGACATTCTGCTGGTGGATGGTTCGACGCTGGCGGACTACCGCGCCGGCAAGTGCCATCCGCCGCGCCTCTATCACAACAATCATGACGGCACGTTTACCGATGTGTCGGCGAAGTCAGGCCTGAATTTTTGCGGTTGGGGTTACGGCGTGGCCATCGGCGACTTCGACAACGACGGCTGGGAAGACGTCTATATCACCGGCTTCCATGGTTCGGCTCTTTACCGCAACAACCACGACGGCACCTTCACCGACGTCACCGCGAAAGCCGGGGTCGCCAACGCCGACCGCTGGGGAACCAGCGCCGCCTTCGGCGACTATGACAACGATGGCAACCTGGATCTCTACGTCGCGAACTACGTGGACGTCGACATCAACAACCTGCCGCAGTTCGGCAGCAGCCAGTTCTGCCAGTATCGCGGCATCCCGGTCAATTGCGGGCCGCGCGGATTGAAGGGCGCGCGCGACCGTCTGTACCACAACAACGGCGACGGCACCTTCACCGATGTCACGGAAAAACTCGGCATCGACACCGCAAGCTACTACGGGTTGGGCGTGTTGTGGCTGGATTACGACAAAGACGGGTGCCTCGATCTTTACGTAGCCAACGACTCTTCGCCGAGCCTGCTCTATCACAACAACTGCAAGGGTGGATTCACCGAAGTCGGCGCCGAGGCCGGCGTGGCCTACAGTTCCGATGGACACGAACAGGCGGGCATGGGCGTTGACTCGGCCGACTACGATCGCGACGGCTGGCCCGACATTCTGAAGACCAACTTCTCCGACGATGACAACAACCTCTATCACAACGATCACAATGGAGAGTTCACCGACGTGGCCGGCGCCGCCGGGATTGGAACGATCAGCAACCCCTATCTGGGTTTTGGCGCGAAGTTTCTCGACTACGACAACGATGGCTGGCCCGACATTTTCATCGCGAATGGTCACGTGGACGCGCAGGTGGAAGGACAGTCCTTCGGCGTGGGCTATGCCGAGCAGCCGTTTCTCTTTCATAACCTGAAGAACGGAAAGTTCGAAGAAGTCGGCCAGAAGTCCGGCGGCGCGCTGGCGAAAAAATATGTGGGCCGCGCCGCCTTGACCGCGGACTTCTGGAATCGCGGACGTCAGGATCTGCTGATCACCAACCTCGACGCTTCGCCCGTTCTGCTGCGGAACGAAGTTCCCTCGCCCGGTCACTGGCTGCGGATCAAGACCATCGGCAGCAAGTCGAACCGCGATGGCTTCGGCGCGAAGATCGAGATCACGGCCGAGGGCTCAACTCGCTATGCGGAAGTGCGCGCCGGAAGCAGCTTCGAGAGTTCGAGCGACCCGCGCGTCCATTTCGGCCTGGGCGCGGCGACAAGAGTTGACGCGATTGTCATTCGCTGGCCGAGCGGGCAGGTTGACAAACTGGGACCAGAGGCGGCCGACCAGGAGCTCGTAGTCCGCGAGGGACAGGATGTCACTGCCGGACGCGTCGCGGGTCACTGAGAAGTGGTGACGAATCTACCAAATTTGGTAGCTTACAGCGTTTCGATCTTCCGTTACTCATATACACAGTGGCCAAAGTACCAGTAAGTACTTGAAACATTGGGCTCTGTCGTTTGGTGCAACAAGTGCGATGGTAGTTCGAACGTACTAGGTGTTGCTGTTTCCGGCGGAAGCGAGGTTGTTTCTCAACACCTTTCGCCCGGTTCAGTGAGCAGAATCAGCAAGATAGCTTGACAAAGCAGTGGTTCGAAGCGCAAAATTTTGCGCGACTTCGCAGTAGCAGGTGATGCGGCACATTCTCGACGAGGTGACCTCAAGTTGGTGGGATTGTAAAAGCCCAGGGCCGCAGCCAGAGTTAGCAACCAAAGGTTCGCAACAAGAGTTTTCGTGCATGCGTGCATACGACAAAAACCACGTGCCACAATTTCCAGGGGGTAGGTAAATGAGAAGACTGCAGTTTTGCCTCGTAGTGTTTGCCGTGCTGGCTCTGACCTTCAGCGCATTCGCGCAGGTGCAGTTCGGCCAGTTTGACGGTACCGTGCTCGATCCAACCGGCGCCGCGATTGCCAACGCCAAGGTTACGGTGACCAATACCGGAACCGGTTTGAGCGTCTCCACCACGACCAATTCCAGCGGCAACTACACGGCCAAGGAGCTGCCGATTGGCTCCTACAAGCTGACAGTCGAAGCTGCGGGCTTCAAAACGGTGTCCAACAGCGGGGTGCAAGTCAACGCCGGCACCATTGCGCACGTGGACTTCAAGCTGCAAATCGGTAAGGCTTCGGAAGTGGTCGAAGTCACCGGCGCCGCGGCCCAGGTGAACACCGAAGACTCCAAGCTGGCCACCACCGTCAGCTCCACACAGATCAGCAATCTGCCCCTGAACGGCCGCAACGTATTCGACCTGATGCAAATGAGCACGGGCGCCGTGAACGTGAGCGGCGTTGACTTCGAAGCCGGCCACGGTACGGTCGTCAACGGCTTGCGCGAGGACTTCAATGGGTTCCTCATCAACGGCGTATCGAACAAGGATCTGAGCGGCGGTGAGATCAACACGCCGATTCAGGATACGGTCGAGGAATTCCAGCAACTGGGGCTGAACATGTCAGCGCAGTACGGCAACAGCGCTGGCAGCACCATCAACCTGGTGACCAAATCGGGCACCAATGCGCTCCATGGCAGCGCGTGGGAATACCTCCGGAACAACGACGCCGACGCCAACTACTATTTCCTGAAACAGGTCGGCGCGTCGCAGCCGCCACTTCGCTGGAACCAGTTCGGCGGCACCGTCGGCGGGCCGATTATAAAAGATAAGCTGTTCTTCTTCCTGTCCTATCAGGGAAGCCGTTTCATAACCTCGAGCGCAGGGACCATTACCGAGGAGACGCCACAGTGGGCGCAGGCGGTAGCGAATGCGGATGCGAACAGCGGCGTGAACTCAACCGCAAATCTCCTCTACAGCAAGTTTGCCCCGAAACTTTCAGGGAGCACGTTGAACACAATGGATCAATATGTGACTGGCCCCGGAAGTGACAGTGGATTCACCAGTTATGTGGATTACCTCTGCCCGGATAGCTATTCCGGTTGGGGGGTCAATGCCCCACCGGTCCAGGCAGCTGCACTCGCGGCGAGGATGCAGTCCATCCTGGGCGTCACGGCCGCGGATAACTTCAGCGCAATCCCGTTTCTCAGTACTCCTGGACACCCACACCAGTGCAGCGTAACTCCGGCACTTCAGGCGGGCACGATTGGCCGCGATCCTACGACTGGATCTTCCACGATGCCATTCCAGTTGTCGAGCGCATCCCTTACCGGTTCACAGACTTCAGGCAACTTGTTCAACGGCAATGAGTATTCGGCGCGCTTCGACTACAACTGGAATTCCGCCAACCGCCTGAGCGCGAATTTCAACTACGCGCGGTCAACAGACCAGTACGGGCCTTGCAGCCCCGCCTGCACCCGCGGATTCGCCAACCCATACATCGTTCGTTCTCCCAACGGCAATTTGGGGTGGGTCCACACCTTCAGCCCAACCGTCCTGAATGAATTCCGGGCTGGTTACACGCAGCTAACTACCCTGATTGGCACCAGCGCCCCAGGTGTTCCCCAAGCCACCTTTGACGACGGATCCGTCGGATTTGGTTCCTATAACGGCTACCCGCAGTATTTCAAGGATCACATCTACAGCTACTCCGATATGGTTTCGGTCAGCCACGGCAACCACAACATGAAGATCGGTGTGGATGTCCGGCGTAACATCGAAAACAGCGTGTTCAGCATAGCGCGCGGTTCCTACTACTTCTATGACCCGATTTTCTTTGCGGCCGATGCTCCCTACGGCCAGAACTCCGGCGTCGATCCGGGGATCTGCAAGGCACCCTGCCCGTCATCGTCCATCCAGCAGTTTCTGCAAAGCGATACGGTGCCGAATGCACAACTGGCAAGCAACGAGCGGCACTGGCGGAACGTGGAACTGGGGGCCTACTTCCAGGACGACTGGAAGGCTACGAAGCGGCTGACCCTGCAACTGGGCCTGCGTTATGACCTGTACAAGCGTCATAACGAGGAGGCCAACACGGCAACCACCTTTATCCCGGGTCCGGGCAGCAATACGCTGGAGCAGTTGATCAACGCCAACGTTCCGGCCGGAACCACGGGAACGATCAACGGCACCAGCTACGACTGCACATCGGCCGCGGCACAGGCGCTGTCGACGTTGGCAGGTGTATGCGGACCGGGTGGTTTCGCGCCCTCTGCTACATTGGGCAAGGGGCGTCACAAGGACTTCGGCCCGCGCGTTGGTTTTGCCTGGGATGTGTTTGGCAACGGCAAGACTTCGATACGCGGCGGCTTTGGCATAGCGTATGAGGGCACGCTGTACAACCCGCTCTCGAATTCGCGCTGGAACCTCCCTTACTATTCGTTCAACAGCGTCTACAACTTCGTGGGCGGAGATGTCAACACCGTGATTTGGGGCCCGACGAACTGCGTTGCCTCTGTCGGTTGCACCCCGACCGGTGGCGCGCAGTACGGGCCGGGCGGGGCCACTCCGGCCTTTTCCGGAGCGGCGACGAACCCCAACCAGGGTACTGGAGCGCAGGCGACCGGCAATCTCAGCGGCTGGTATGGCCAGAATCCCAACCAGGCACTGCTGACGGGAATCATCTTTCCGCAGGGCATTGATGATCCCTACGTGTACAACTACTACCTCGGCATTCAGCACGAGATAATGCCCAAGACGGTGCTGGAGGTGGACTACGTGGGCACAACCGGTCACAAGCTGTTCCGCGCTGAGGACATCAACCGCGCGCCTGGCGCCCTGCTGCCGGCCGGCATCACGGTTGTTGATAACCTTGGCCGGACGTTAACCGGATTAGGTGGTCGGCCGAACCCGAACTACGGCAAACTGCGCACCTGGGAGAACGTGGTGAATTCCAATTACAATTCCCTCCAGGCCTCGCTGAAACGCCAACTGAGCCACGGGTTGCTGCTGAACGTGAACTACACCTACAGCCACTCGATTGATAACGGCTCAACCTGGCACAGCGGCGCCACCACCGCCAACGCTGCTGGCGCCGGCGAGGGCTTCACCACGGATCCGACGCTGCCTCAGTTGGATCGGGGCAACTCGATCTATGACATCCGCCAGCGCCTGGTCATCAATCACGTCTGGCAGTTGCCGGGCCAGAACCTGAAGGGAGCAGGGGGATGGATCGTAGGCGGTTGGGCCTTAAGTGGGATCTGGCAATTCCAGAGCGGCGCCCACTGGGAGCCATTCCGCGGAGGAGCGCCCCACCTGACCGGCGATTGCTCACAGTCTGGCGTAAATGCCGGCCTGTGCGTCAATACAGGTGGCGACTACGGCCTGACTCGCGGCAGGAACGAGCGTCCGGACAGCAGTGTTTCCCACGCCACTTTCAGCAGCCAGACCTGGGCGAATGGCTGGGCAGCTAGCACCCAGACCAATCTCCCCGTCCTCTCTGCGCCGTGCCTGGCCTGCGTCGGCAACCTGGGACGCAACACGTTTGTGGGCCCGGGCAACTGGGAAGCGGACTACACCCTGTCCAAGAACTTCAAGCTGACCGAACGGTTCAATCTGAAGTTCGACGCAGCGGCTTTCAACATGTTCAACCGCGCCAACTTCATACTGGCGAACAGCAGCTCCGGATCACATAATGATATGCGCGACGGGCAGTTCGGCAAAGCCGGGGCGACTTTGGACCCGCGTGAGATGCAGTTCGGCCTGAAGCTTAGCTTCTAGCTGGGTTGTTTTTCCGGGGCCTGTTCTCGTATCCTGAGAACGGGCCCCTTTTCTCTTTGCGGGGAAGGCATGCTCTGCAAACTTTGTCTCCGCCGACTGCGTCCCTGGCTCCTCGTTCCGTTTACATTGCTTCTGGCGGGTCCGCTCGCTGCCCAATTGCAGCAACTCGGCAAGATTGTCGGCCAGATCCGAATCGCCAGGGGCGATTCCCCAGCGCACCAGATCCTGGTGGAACTGCGCTTGCACGGAGGAACCGTGAACAGCGTCTATGCCGACGTGCAGGGGCATTTTGGCTTCGACAGCCTGGAAGGCAATACGTACCACGTCGTCATCAATGACGATGCCTATTACCCGGTGGACGAACTGGCGATTGTCAACCCCGAGGCGCCGAACACCATTGTGCAGATCACCCTGCGGCCCCGCGAGGACCAGAAGAAAGATGACCCGATGGGTGCGCGGGCGTCTGGCAGCAACCCCGATCTGGTCAGCCCAGCAGACTACAACAAGCGCTTTCCCAAGAAGGCGGTCAAAGAGTACGAACGGGGAGTTGACGCCGAGCACAAGGGCAAGCGAGAAGAAGCCATCGCGCATTATGAAGAAGCGTTGAAGATCGCTCCGGAGTACTACCCTGCACACAACAATCTCGGCACGCTGTATCTGGGCAAGTCCGACTTCCAGTCAGCTGAAGCTCAGTTCCGGGAATCGGTCCGGCTCGACCAAAACGAGGCGCAAGCCTACTTCAACCTGGGCAACGTGCTCATGCTAACCGGGCGCTATACCGAGTCCGAGGCCGTTCTTGAGGACGGTCTACGGCGCCGTCCGGACTCCGCTTTTGCTCGTTTTCTCCATGGGTGCCTGTTCGCACGAACCGGCAAGTTCGACGAAGCCGAAAAGAGTCTGCGAGAGGCTTTGCAGCTCGACCCGTCGATGTCACAAGCGCATCTGCAGCTCGTTAATCTCTACCTCCAGCAGAGCCGCAAGGAAGATGCCATCCATCAGCTCCAGGATTTCCTGAAAGCCTTCCCCAGCGCTCCCACGGCAGCCAAAGCCAAGGAAGTGTTGAACAGACTGCAAAGTCAAGAGGGCCCTCGAAACCGGTAGAGGGTCCCGCCGGCTTATTTGGGAACTGCAGCGCAGAACTTCGCCTCAAGCCGGCAGGCAGCCTGGTACTCCGCGCGTGCCTGGCTGATCTTGCCCGCGCGGTGCAATTCGTAAGCCAGATTAAGGTGGGCTTCCGCCAGCTTCGGATCAAGTTTGAGCGCTACTCGATAGCTCTGGATAGACTTTTGCAGGCGATTCGTCTGGCTATAGCAGATCCCCAAAAAATTATGGATGTGAGCGTCGTCCAAGCCGAGTGCTATGGCTTTCTCCAGATGGGTAGCGGCGGAAGCATAGTTTTTCTGCTGAAACAGCGCCAAACCCAACTCCCGCTGCCCCGGCGAAAAATTGGGCTGGATAGCAATCGCTTTCTGGTACGAGGACAGCGCTGCGGCTGGGTTGCTCCCGGCATCCAATAAGCCGGTTTCGTACCAAGCCCGGTAATTCTCGGAATTGTTTTGCAGCGCTTTCCGCAGCCAGCTTTTCGCTTCGTCCACGCGGCCCAGCTTGGATAGAGCGCGGGCCAAACCGGTCATAGCGTTGTCGAAGTTGGGATTGAGCTCAAGGCATCGTTGCAGCTGATCGGCAGCGCGTTCCCAACTCTGGCGCCGCAAAGCCGACTCGCCGAGCATGAAAGGGATTACGTAGATTTGCGGATCCTTTTGCTGGACCTCCGCGAGAAGAGCCTCTGCCCGATCGTCCTCCTTGCGCTGAAAAGCGTCCTGAGCCTTCAGGATGGAATTAAACTCCCACAGCTTGTCCTTGGGATCGGCGAGTCCTTGCTTGAGCGACTCGGGAGAAACCGCGGCACGAAATCCGAAGTAGCCCAGCGCGCGTAATTTTTCCTGCGCGTCGGGACTCAGATTTCCAGCACCCGCATCCTGGCGCGTGAAGGGATTGTGCGCCAGAAGTGCCTGCATCTTTTCCCGAAGTACGGCAACTGTGGCGGGTTGCTGGGCGGCAATGTTCCGAGTTTCTCCGGGATCGCTTTCAAGATCGTACAACTCTGGTTTAGGCGCCTCGATAAAGTGAAAACGGTCGCTCTCCAGAGCGTGCAGCGGACTCCAGCCGAAAGAACTGAATGGATAAAACGTCTCGCTGTAGGCCGGATTGTTTACCGCCTGACCCCCTGCTTGATTCGTGCCTAACAAAGGAAGCGACTGGAACTGCGCATAAATCGAATCAACCGAATCAGCCGAATCTTTCACTCCCGCCAGTTGCAGAAGCGTCGGGGCCACGGCCGTGGTCTCCACGGGGTCGCGGCGCCGGCCAGCCGCAATGCCGCTCCCGGCGGGCGGTTTCACGATCAGCGGCACGCGCACCGTGGCGTTGTACACGAAGAAGCCGTGCTCGTCTTCGCCATGTTCCCCGAGAGACTCGCCGTGATCGCTGAGTGCGACGATCAGCGAAGAATCGTAAAGGTGGTTCTGCTTGAGCCACGCCACCAGGTTTCCGAGTTCGTGATCCGCGTAGGCGATCTCGCCATCGTAGAGGTGGCTGCGGTACTCGGAGCGGTAGGGTTCCGGAGGATCGTACGGGCTGTGCGGGTCGTAAAGATGCAGCCAGAGAAAAAACGGGCGTCGCGGAGCTTTCTTCAACCAGGCGATGGCGTGCGCTACGCTCTCCCCGGCGCGACGGTCCACCAGACCGATATCCTTTTTTTCGAAGGTTTCCGCCGAAAACGCATCATCGTAAAAATCGAAGCCACGCGCCAGCCCCCAACTCCGGTCGAGCACGAAGGCGCTGACGACGGCTCCGGTGGCGTAACCCGTGTTTTGGAAAGCTTGCGACACGGTGCGAAATTGCTGCGCCAGCGGCTGCCCGGTGAAATCCTGCACGCCGTTCTGAAAGGGGTAAGTGCCGGTGAGGATCACCGCATGGGAAGGCCAGGTAAGTGGAACCTGCGAGATCGCCCGCTCAAACACGACACCGTCGTGCGCCAGCGCATCAAGGGTGGGAGTCTTGACCGTCTGCGCGCCATAGCATCCCACGTGGTCGGCACGCAGAGTATCGATGGTGATCAATATAACACTGGGCCGCTTTACGTCAGAGCGCGTTATACCGGGCCGGGCAACACCCGGCGCTGGCTGCGGTTTCGCTGGCACGGGCTTAGGGACAGCGGCCTGCGCGAAAGCTGTGCGCCCGGCAGTCAGAGCGATGACAACCGCGAACACGAGCGTGGACAACACAATTGAGAAGCGCCCAAACATGCGTCTATTGCGGAGCCGGCTGCTGCGCGCGCCGCGTCTCCTCGTCGGCCTCCGCCGTGAGTCCCTTGGCGGCCAGAGCCTTGGCTAGCGACTCGTGCATGATGGGCTCTTGCGGCGCCAGCTCCACGGCGCGACGCAACTCCGCGATGGCGTCGTCCAGCTTGTTCTGGTACAGGAGGGTCTCGCCCAGGGCGCGATGTCCACGCGCAAACTCCGGATAAATCGTAACCGATTGCCGGAGTGCGGCCGCCGCCGGCTCCAGTTGCTTTTTCTGTATGAACGCCACTCCCAGATTGAAGGCAGCTTCGAAGTTGGAGGCATCCAGTTGCAGGGTCCGTTGCAGCGTCGCGATGGCCGCATCGATCTGCCCGGTGTGGGCCTGCGCCATGCCCAGGTTAAAAAAGGCAAGCGCGTAATCAGGACTGAGCTGAACAGTTTTCTGCAACTCGTCCACCGCCTCGGCAAACATCTTGAGGTGGTAGAAATCCAGACCTCGCAGATAATGAGCCGGAACCGAGTTGGGCTCGGTTTTGACTACGTCCTTCAGTTTTTCGATCGACTCATGATAGCGGCCGTGCTGGCTGTCGGCGATGGCATCGGAGATCAGCTCATACGTGGCGACCCGATCTTTCGGATCCGGCAAGTCGCGGCTGCTGATGGTCGGATCGCTGCCTCCGGAAAACCCCGCGTACCCCAACGCCTTCAATCGCTCCATCAACGCCGGATCCAGACCGGTCTTTTCCGCCAGTTCCTTGCCAGCGCTGTAATCGCGAATCATGCCCACGAGTTTCGCGCGCATCTCCTCGGCCACCGCCTTCTTTTCGGTGAGCAGATTATGAACTTCGCCCGGATCCTTCGCCAGATCGTACAGTTCCGGTCGAGGCGCGTCGATGAAGTGGTACTTTGCGTTCTCCGAGCCTCGCAATTCACTCCAGTTGAAGTGAATCCGCGGCAGGAAGGTCTCTCCATATAGGATGCGGTCGGCGCGGTCGCGCTCGGCCTGGTCGGCGCGAAGCTCGGGAAGCAGGTTGCGTCCCTGCACCTGCGACGGAATCTCCACCCCGACGGCGCCCAGCACCGTCGGCATCAGATCGACCAGCGAAACCGGATCGGCAACCGTGCGTGCCGCGGCATTCCCCGGCAACCGAATGATCAGCGGCACGTGCATCGTAGCGTTGTAGATAAAGAATCCGTGCGTTTTTTCGCCATGCTCTCCCAGACTTTCGCCATGGTCGCCGCAGAGCACGATCAGCGTGTTCCGATAAATCCCTTTTTCTTTCAAAAAGCGGAGAAGCCTTCCGACCTGTTCATCCGCAAAAGCAATCTCGCCGTCGTACGGCTGCGCCGCATATTCGCGGCTGTAAGGCTCGGGCGGATGATAAGGAAAGTGTGGGTCGTAGAGATGCATCCAAAGAAAGAATTTCTTTTGCGAATTCTTCGCCAGCCAGTCCAGCGCCACATCGGCCACAACATTGCCCGGACGCTCCATCTCGTCAAGATTCGCTTCGTCCAGTCGGCTGAAGTCGAAGTGGTCGTAATAAAAATCAAATCCCTGATTCAGTCCAAACCGCGAGTCCAGCACCGCCGCGGCGATCACCGCTCCCGTCTGGTACCCGGCCTGTTTGAGAACCGCGGCCAGCGTGGGCTGAAGCGGGCTGAGTTTGTTGCCGCTAAAATCATGCATGCCGCTCAACATGGGATACGTTCCCGTCAGCATCGAACTGTGCGAGGGCAGGGTTACGGGGACGACCGCGAAGGCGCGCTCAAAGCGCACTCCATCCGCAGCCAGGCCGTCAATGTTGGGCGTCTTGATCTGCTTGTATCCGTAGCAGCCGACGTGGTCGGCGCGCAGCGTATCAATTGTGATCAGGACCACATTCAGCGCGGGCTTTGCCGGCGTTTGCGCGGCCGCATGAAGCGCGGTGAGGGCGGTCAGGATGACAATCAGTCGACGAAAAGTAAGCACCATCGGTGAGTTCAGTTTATCGCATGTTATCGCAGGGAAGACGCTGACGCGGGCGCCGACAGAGGCTCAACTCGGCGGAAGCACTGTGATAGGCTGGGCGCTTATGCGACGGCTGGCTATTTTTCTCGGGATCATCTTCACCGGGATACTTGTCGGGATCATGCTGCTCGAAACTGTGGGCTGGGGCCAGACGTCCGGCCAGACGCGCGCCCCGCGAAACTCTTCCCCCGACGTGTACCTCATCACCATCGACACGCTGCGCGCCGACCACGTCGGCTGCTACGGATACAAGCAGGTCGAAACACCCGCACTCGACGCGCTCGCCGCCGACGGGGTCCGCTTCACCCAGGCCTTCACTCATAGCCCGATCACCAACACTTCGCACATTACGATCCTGACCGGCCTCTTGCCCAGCGTGCATGGCGTCACCGATTTTGGAGTTCCTCTCTCGCCGCAGCATGTCACTGCGGCCGAACTCCTGAAGAAGCACGGCTACCAAACCGCAGCTTTCATCGGAGCCGTGATTCTCGACAGCAACACGCTCGCTCCCGGCCTCGATCGCGGCTTCGCTTTCTACGATAACTTTCCTAAAACCGATAGCAAGGATGCCGACGGCAAGAATAAAGAACGCTGGGGACGCGTCGAGCGCCGCGGCATGGAAGTCGTCGAGCACGCCGAAAGTTGGTTCGAGAAACACCGCACCGGGCCTCACTTCGTGTGGGTGCACCTCTACGATCCGCATGATCCCTACGAGCCGCCGCCCCCGTTCTCGGAGAAATACAAAGACCACTTGTACGACGGCGAGATCGCCTATGCCGATTTCGCAGTGGCCCATTGGATTGCATTTCTGAAAAAAGCCGGCGTCTACGACAACGCCATCATCGTAGTCACCGGCGACCACGGCGAAGGCCTGGGCGAGCACGGAGAAGAAACTCACGGCCTGTTTCTCTACGACTCAACGCTGCATGTGCCGCTCATCCTGAAAACCCCGGCAGCCGCTCATCATGGCACAGTAGTTGATGCGCAGGTGCGCACCACCGACATCCTGCCGACTATTCTTTCGGCGACGGGCGTGGCTGCCCCGGCAGAGCTGAACGGCGAATCGCTGCTTCCCCTCGTCAATACAGAAGCGCCCAGCGGACAACCGCCCTCAAATCGCGCTCTCTTCGGCGAGACCGACTACCCTCTCCGCTGGGGATGGGCTTCTCTGCGCGCCTTGCGCGCTGACAACACCAAGCTTATCGAAGCTCCCCGGCCCGAACTCTACGACCTGCAGGCCGATCCGAAGGAGCTGAAAAATCTCTACGCTACCGACGGCGGTAAAGTCCAGACCATGCAGGCCGAAATGGCGAAGTGGAAGGCCAAGCTCCCGCCGCCGAGCAACGCCAGCAAGCCCGGAGAAACTTTGCCCGATCCCAAAGACAAAGTCGAAGTGCAGAACCTGCTGCACAACGCCATGCTCGCCAGCGACGACAATCGATCGAGTGACGCGCGCCAGTTCCTGGAAAAAGCGCTGCAGCTCGACCCGAGTTCGCCGACCGCGCTCCGCCAACTGGGCGAGCTCGAACTCGCTGCCGGAGATTTCTCGAAAGCGGCTGTCCACTTGAAGCGGGCTTGTGAACTGCGTCCCGACGATTCCACCGCCGCTTTCGAATTGGGCGAGGCGCTGGAGAAGTCCGGCGATTGGCCCGGAGCGCGGGATGCGCTTGAATCGAGCCTGAAGCTCGCGCCCAGCCAAATGCCTGCGCGGCTGCTGCTGGGCCACGTTTACCTGCAACTCAAAGATGCGAAGAACGCGGAAGACCAGTTCGAGGCCGCGCTGCTGGTAGATTCAAACAGCAGCGAAGGCCGCCTGGGACTGGCCGAAGCGCAAGTTCAGCAATCCGATTTTGCTGGCGCCCTGCCCGATCTGGAAGCGTTCGCCAAAGCGGATCCGCGAAACGCCGCCGCCCTGCGTTTGCTGGCGCGAGCCTATCGCGGACTCGGCAGAGAACAAGACGCCAAGCGAACTGAAGAGCAGGCCGCAGCGCTGGGAAACAAGTGATCAAACAAATCAGCCGCGGCTCGACTCGCCGCGGGCATTTACATTCCTTTCACATTCCCGCTTTATGCTAGCTTCTTTACAGTTACTAGCTGTCTCGAATTGCGCGAGTTTCTCATGACCCGAAAACAACCGTCCCCGGCTCCTCGCGTGAAGCGGCGCTCGACTTCGACGCGATCTCGAGCAACGGAATCTCGCCCACGTCCAGCTCAGGCCCGCAATGAAGATTTGGCGGGAGATGAACTGACGGCCCTAGTGGTCCGGGGCTGCCTGATCGCCCGCGATGCGGTCTTTAACGTCCGGGACTTTCTCGCGGACGGTTCGCGCCTGGCTTTTCTCGCGATCAAGGATTGCGAAAAAGAACTCGACCAGATCGAGCGCAAGATTGATGACCAACTGCCCGAAGCCATCACGCGCGTAGGGGAAGCCAAAGCACGCGAGTTGCTGGCGTGTCTGAAGTTCATCACCGACCTCGAACGCATCGGAGACCTCGCCTACAGCGCGGTCATGCAACTGCAATCGCGCCGCGAAAAATTGCCGACGGCGGACTCCCGTCAGTTGGTCGAGATGGCTTCTCTGCTTTGCGAAATGCTGGAGCAGGTTCATCAGGGCTTTCTCAAGCGCGACGTGTCGCATGCGCAGAACGTTCTGCAATCCGATCCGGAAGTGGACCGCTTGTGCCATTCCCTGTTTCATAGACATCTAGCCGAGCCGAACAGTCCGACCGGCCAGAAGAATTTCGATATCCTTCTCGCCGCCCAGGCGCTCGAGCGCATCGGCGATCACGCCAAGAATCTGGCGGAAGAACTCTACGGCCTATCCGAAGGCCGCTCCCTGCGCCACAACGCCAGAAAACTCTCGACGGCCTAAACCTGCTCGTGTAGGGACGGCTGGTGTGGGGACGGGCACCTCAAGTTCCAGCATCGGCACGACTCAAAGCCGCGCCGCCAGTTTCGTATTAGGGCATAGATTTAGCGATGCCGAAAAGTCTCGAGATCAGATGCCCCTTCAGGGGCTGGCGCGCCCGCTCAATGAAAATCGTGCGACGCCGTCTCTGCCCGCGTGACGCGAAGCGGCGAAACTTTTTCCGCCCGGATGTGAATCACGTTGTCCTGATTCTGCAAAATTCCCTCGATCATCAGGAAACGATCGGAAATCAGCAATACCCGATTCTTCTGCAGCAGATCGGGAGTGAAGATGGCATTGGCGATCCCCGTTTCATCTTCCAGGCTCATGAACATCATTCCCTTGGCCGTCCCCGGACGCTGGCGGGCAATCACGCATCCGCCGATTCGCAATCGCCGTCCATTCGGAACGTGAGCCAGATCGCAAGCGCGATAAATCCCCATCCGCTTCATCTCTTCCCGCCGATACAGCATGGGATGAGGGCCGACCGTCAGCCCGGTAGCACGAAAATCCGCCACCAGCCGCTCTTCATCCGTCATGGCCGCAAGCGGCGATTCCCCATCAATTTCCGGCAGCTCATCCAGCAACGGCCCCGACCAGCGCACCGCCCGCTCCACCTGCCACAGCGCATCGCGGCGATGAAAAGGCTTTTCACCACAGAGGCACAGAGACACAGAGGAATTCTTTTTTTCAAGACGAGTAATCTCGGGGGCGTCCCCGTGATAGTCGGCTCCCATCAAGTCAGGATTTCTGACATTGCTTTTCTCTGTGTCTCTGTGCCTCTGTGGTGAATCCCCGATCGCGTTTAGCGCTCCGATCTCCGCCAGCGTCGTCAACTCATCCTTCCGCAACTCGGGCACGCGACGAGCCAGATCCTGAACCGAAGCAAACGGCGCCAGGCTGCGCTCCCGAACCAACGCCTGCCCCGCCGGCTCGCGCAACCCGCGTGCATATTTCAGGCCGAGGCGAACTGAGAGCTGAGAGCTGACAGCTGACGGCTCTAAACTGCACTTCCAATCCGACCTCGTCACATCCATCGGCAGCACTTTCAATCCGTGCCGCTGCGCATCTTTCACAATCGTCGAGGGATGGTAAAAACCCATTGGCTGATTATTCAGCAGCGCCGCCGTGAACGCCGCCAGGTAATGGCATTTCAAATAAGCGCTGGCATACGCAATCAAGGCAAAGCTGGCGGCATGCGATTCCGGAAATCCATAAAGAGCAAACGAAGTAATCGATTGGATGATCTGCTCCTGCGTTTCGCCGCGGATCCCGTTGCGCGTCATGCCGGCGCGCAGTTTTTCTTCGATCGCTTTCATTCTCGCCTCGGAACGTTTAAAGCCCATGGCGCGCCGCAACTCCTCCGCTTCGCCGCCCGTAAAGTTGGCGGTGATCATGGCCATGCGCAGCAACTGCTCTTGAAACAGCGGCACGCCCAGCGTGCGGCCCAGCACCGTTTCGAGCGACGGATGCGGATACGTGACCGCCTCTCTGCCCTGCCGCCGTTTGAGAAATGGATTCACCATATTCCCCACGATCGGTCCCGGCCGTATGATCGCCACTTGCACGACGATGTCGTAAAATCGCTGCGGCTTCAGGCGCGGCAGGCACGCCATCTGCGCCCGGCTCTCGATCTGGAACATCCCCACCGTGTCGGCTTTTTGCAGCGCGGAATATACGGCGGGATCGTCCGGCGGAAGATGCGCCAGATCCACTTCTTCGTGGTAGTGATCGTGCTTGTAATGAACATGGATCAGTTCGAGAGAATCTTTCAGCGCCGCCATCATGCCCAGGCCCAGCAGATCGACTTTGATGATGCCCATGTCCGCGCAGTCTTCTTTATCCCACTGCACGACCACGCGGCCCGGCATGGAAGCGGGCTCCAGCGGTACGACGGAATCCAGACGCCCCTCGCAGATGACCATGCCGCCCGAGTGCTGCCCTAAATGCCGCGGCAGATCCTGCACGGCGAGACACAACTCGAAATATTTGCGAATCCGCGGATGCGTAAGATCGAGTCCGGCATCGCGCAGACGGCGGTCGAGCGCATCGTTATCGTCCTTGAATTCCCAGGTTCCGACCGCCGCCGAAATTCGCTTCAGCGTGTCCGGGTCGAATCCCAGCGCCTTGCCCATTTCGCGCGCGGCCATGCGATTGCGATACGTGATCACGTTGGCGGTCATGGCCGCTCCGCGCTGTCCATAACGTTGATAGACGTACTGGATGACGCGCTCGCGCTCATCGCCGCTGGGCAAATCGAGATCGATGTCGGGCCACTCGCCGCGCTCCTCGGAAAGAAATCGTTCAAACAATAATTCCATGCCAATCGGATCCACCGCCGTGATGCCGAGCGAGTAACAAACCACGCTGTTGGCGGCCGATCCGCGGCCCTGCGCCAGAATTTTCCGTTCGCGGCAAAAGCGCACCAGGTCCCAAACAATCAGGAAGTACCCGGCGAGATTCAGCTTTTCGATCAAGCTCAACTCGCGCTCGATCTGCCGCCGCGCGCGCTTCTTCAACTCCGCATCCGCCCGCCCATACCGGCGCTGCATTCCTTCCCGCGTACGCTCCCGCAGAAACGACATCATGCTTTCCCCCTCGGGCACGGGATAACGCGGAAACTCGTATCCCAGAGCGTTCAGCGTGAACTCAAGCCGTGAGGAAAGTTCAACCGTGTTCGCGATCGCATTCGGAAAATCCGCAAAGAGCGCTCGCATGGCCGCGGGAGATTTGAGATAGCGCTCTGCATTGCGCGCCAGCAGACGTCCGGCAGTGGCCAGCGTGCGATGATGCTGCAGCGCGGTGAACACATCCGCCAACTCGCGCTCCCGAGGCGTGGCATAGTTCACGCCATTGGTCGCCAACAACGGCAGTTGCAAAGCTTCCGCGATCTCGATCGCAACCCGGTTTCTATACTCTTCCTCACGATGAAAATGCCGCTGCAATTCGACGTAAACATTAGATTGGCCAAAAACCTCCGTCAGCCGTTTCACCGCCTCGAACGCCGCTTGCGGTCCACCTTGCGCGAGCGCCGCAGCCAACGGTCCTTCTTCTCCACCGGTCAGACAAATCAAACCGTCGGCATGCTCAATACAATCTGAACTCGACGCGCAGGCTCCTTCTTTGTGCCCAGCGCGCAGCTTCATTTTCGTAATCAGGCGGCAGAGATTTTGATATCCAGCGCGCGAGGCGACTAGAAGCGGAAGACGAAATTCACCACGCGAGGTACACGTCACCTCCGCCCCAATATGCGCCTTGATCCCCGCCTTTTTTGCGGCGAGATGGAAGCGCGGCGAGCCGTACACTCCATCTCGATCGAGCAATGCCATCGCCGGCATTCCCAGGTTCGCGCACGCCGCGATTAGTTCCTCGGGAATCGAAGCCCCTTCGAGGAAGCTGAACGCGGAGCGGGAATGGAGTTCGATGTACATCAGTTCCCGGTTCTCAGTTCTCAGTTGGCTCTCGTAAGACTAAGAACTGAGAACTTTTTCTTAGTCGTACGTTCCTTCTACAAACCAGTTTCCACTTAGTTTGTCCTGCACTAAGCGATACAGCACGAGTCCACTTTCGGCGGGCACGGCGATGTCCCACTCCTCGCGCGACCAGCCTTCCTGTTCCGACCAGTCGCCGGAAGAACGCCAGGGGCCGGCGGTCCAGACGATTTCGCCGGCAATGTCCTCGCGCTGCAGGCAGCGCATTCGCACCGGCTTCGCTTCGCGCAAAGTAACGCTCGCGCCCAGCGGCGGACGAAACAGACGCAGGGCGATCACCGCGCTCATTTTTTCTTTTGCGTTTTCCGCTGTGTTTTCTTCTTCAAGTTCCTCGACCGGGCATGCACTGTCATTTTCTGGCATGGACATATCTTTCTTTCGATTTCCAGACTGCTTCGCTTTGGGCTCTGCGGGTGCTACAGGCGCAAAGTGCCGCACCACAAACGCGCCTTCGCGATGCGTATCCAGTAATTCCACCGACCCCACTCTTCCTTCGCCGACAATGCCAGCGATGCGCGCCAGCGTAAGCTCGAGTTTTTCTGGCTCGGGAAAAACCGGCAGAAACAATCCACTCTGCAGGGCTCGCGGGCGCGTCGGCTCCGCCGACAAATGAATCTTCACGATGGGCGCTCCCGGCGGATGCGCCTGCAAATCAAGCTGCAACAATTTAAGAAACACTTTCGCGTCCAGCATGGGCGTCGGCAGCCGCAGCGTGCGGGTGAGCTTTCGGGTGAGTGTGCGGGTAAACGATGCGCAACCGTTCGGCTGCGTAACTGCGAGTTCCAGATTCAGATGCAGATCCTGCACCGCCAGCGCGCGCGCTCGCAATCGCGCGCACACTTGCTCCAGCATGCGGTTCAGCAAAAATGCCAGCGGTTCCAGCAGCACAATGGGATATTCCAGCTCCACACTCTCGGTAAAAATCAGCCGCGGGTCCAATACGCGCAAGTTGCGCGACGCCGCGCCCCGCGCCAGGTTTTGCAGATGGATTCCCTGCTGTCCCAGGCGCTCGCTGACCGGAACTTCGGGAAGAGCCGCCAGCGCCCGCAGCTTGCGAATGCCCCAACGATCAAATGTCTCAACCCAGCGTGTGGCCTCTTCCACATCGGGGGAAAAACTTTCCAGCAACACATCCACCGGCAGATCTCCCAGCCGCTCTGCTTCGCGCCCTTCGGGAATCAAGGTCACGCCGGGAAAACCGCGGGCTGCGAGCAAAGCAGCATCCGGATTCGCGGCCACGGCAATGTTCGCTTCCAGTCCCATCTGAGAGACGCGCCGCGCCAAATCGCGAGCAATCTGCGGCAGCGGACCCAGCAACGGCTCAAGCCCGGCAAGATTCAGAAGCACGGTGCCGGGCGACGTGTCTTCCACTTCCGGAGAAAACGATTGCGCACAATCCAGCAGCGCAGCGTGCGCCGACGTCTCCTGCGACTCCGAGCGCGCACGCAGCACAAGTTTTTCCCATGCTTCCAGTTGCGCCTTGGTCGCGCCTGCCTCCACGCCCGTTTGCCGCGCTTTTTCGTTGAGCGCAAACACTTTTTCCAGCGGAGGCCGTCCGGTGAGCACCGCGACCGAGCGGGCGCGCAACTCTGGCTCAAAGCAAATGATCGCTTGTACGGAAAAATCGGGGATGAAGATGCAGGCAAACATGGGAGACCAGTTCTCAGCTCTCAGCTCTCAGTTGGCAGTTCTCCGTAATCGGTGAACTCGTTTCAGAAATCCATGGGTGCCCCATCGCGTGCGCTTTTTGTGTTCGCTTTTTGCGCAAGGGTGGGTTTTCATCCCGCCCATGTCGCTCGGCTGCTGAAACTCGCTGCCGATTGCGCCGGCTTTCGTTCAAGCCGCGAGCGCAACAACTCGGCGGTGATTTCGAATTGATCCAATAGTTCCGAATGCGGCAATCCCGTATGCGCCGGCCGATTTCCCGATAGCTGAGAGCCGATAGCTGACAGCTTTTTCCCTGAGACCTGCGACCTGACACCTGACACCTTCACCAGCACCGACGAGCAACTCCCTGCAATCGGCTGCTGTTCCAAAACCAGCAGCGCCGTCGGCGTGTGCTCAATCGCGCGGCGGAAGCGGAACCACGATGCCAAAGGAATTCGCTGCGCGCTGCGCACTGGAACATCGCCGAGATCGAGAGCGATCATTCCGAAACCATTGCTCTGCAGCAGCAGATCGGTGACTTTCAGCATTTGTCCGAGCTGCGATTCCCAGCGCTGGACTTCCGGATTCTTCCACCGATTGTTCCACCCCGAAAATTCCGCGGCGCGGGAGCCTGCTCGGAGCGAGTTGCGAAAAAATGCTGTTGGAGAAGGAGACGTAGAACCGCAGCGGCTAAAGCCGAACCTGTTTTCAGCGACTTGCGGTATGCCTGAAGGCATACCCCGATACGAATCGCCCGTTTTTCCGCAGCCTGTGAGCGCAGCCGAAGGATGTTTACGCGATGGATATTTTTCACCGCATCGCACCCACAGCAAACGGCTCATCTCCATGCCCGCAGCCGCTGCTGACGCCGGATCGAACGCATCGCTCGGATCCACCAGCGCGCAAACTTCTCCTCGCTGGGTAGCGCGGGCCAGCGCGAAAAGCAACACGCTGGTTCTTCCCGATGAGGCCGTGCCGCAGATTTCCGTGAGGCAACCGCGAGCGAGGCCTCCGGTCAGCGAGTCCAGTTGCGGAATCCCGCTCGAAACCATTTCCGGCGCCGGGCGCACATCGAGGCGCGAAGCGGGAACGATGGCTGCCAGATTGGGGATGACGCCCAGTTGGGCCAAAATCTCCGCGGTTTTTTTTGCGGCCTTCTCCTTTGCGGCCATCTTCGCGTTCGAGCGCGGAGAAGACCGCGGAGAAAAAATAAAAGGGCGGCCCGTGGCCGCCGATGAAAAAACCGGAGAGGCAGACATACTTTTCTCGCAATTGTCAGGGAACGCAGAGGGCGGGATCAGCCCGGGCGAGGTCTGTAGCTTTCGCTTTTTATTCGCCTACATAAGTATCTCCTCTCGGCCTGCCATTGTCAAGGCGGTTCGGTGCGAATCATGAGCCGGAAATGCAACGGTCGCGGACGGGGGCGTCCGCGCTACACAGATTTACAACGCGTTGCGGAGAAAATTTCGCGAGCGAAAGCGGCTGCGGCCGCTCCCAGGTCTCGAAAACCGCGAGACCTGGGGCACCCGGTTTGGTAAGAACAAGCTTTTGTTATAATCGAATTTCGTCGCAATCCACCCGAGTGGCGCTATCGTCTAGGGGTTAGGACGGAAGATTCTCAATCTTCAAACCCGGGTTCGATTCCCGGTAGCGCTACCAAAGCTTTCCGCGAGCACATGCACCGCCCGGCGTGATCCCGGTTTATTTCAAAACTGCGCAATCTTGAACAGACATTCAATCGGCACCGTGTGTAAGTTACTGCGGTAGAAGAAGAAATGTAGAGATGTGAAGGAGCGATACGGCTTCCCCCAATCCGGGTCGTTCTTGCTCCTCTGGTGGCGCAGCGGGCAGAGAGTCTGCGCCACCTCTTTTTTGGAAGTTCGCGACGCACAAGTCCGGAGAGAGCATTGCAATCAGAATTGCGCCAGGATCGCGCGCGCGAAACACTAGCGCCGGCAGGCAGAGCAGTATCCTCCGACTTCAAGCCGCGCCACCAGGATGTGAAAGTGGCAATCCCGCTCTAACTGCTTCTTCAAGGACTCGAACGTCTTGCTGACAAATTCGGTGATCTTCCCGCACCTTAGACATGCCATGTGAATATGATCGCGGCCCAGCTTGCGTTCGTAGTAGTGGCCTTCGCCGTTCAGATGCATCAGGTCGAGCTCATCAATGAGTCCTTGCCGCTTGAGCAGGTCGAGCGTCCGGTAGACGGTGCTGCGATCGACCGAGGCATCCACCGTCCGCGCCTTGCGCAGGATCTGGCTGGCATCGAGATGTTTGGTCGCGGTCTCAATCACACTTAGAATCGCCCGGCGCGGACCGGTCATGCGGATTCCGCGTTCGGCCAGTTGCATCTGCAAACGGCCGGGAATCTCGGTTTGTGGTAGCGGCATTCGTAGCCTCCTATTGCAAGTCGCAACTGATCGCAAAGAACCTGCGACGAAATCTTGGGGCGCCCCATTGACAGTGCATGAAGGCGCACTCTAGGCTGAGATTGTAAAACGTGTTGCAACTGAGTCGCAACAAGAAACTGCAAAAATGAGGGGATCGATGGTCGCGCGCGTTGTTTCTGAATCAATCCAGCGGAGATCTTCTGGTCTCATTCGTATTGCCCTGATTTTCTCTCTGCTCTTTTGCCGGTTATCTTTGACTCTGGCGCAGGAGAGCCCTTACATTGTGACCTACAACCATTACCTCGAAGAACCTGGGAGTCTGGAGGTGGAATACTTTTCGACCTTTGGCACGCAGCGCGGCGGCAACGACTTCCATGCCTTCTGGACGGAGTTTGAATACGGCGTCACCGCATGGTGGACAACGGACTTGTATCTGGACGGACAGACAACCTTCCACGACAGTACGATTTTTACGGGATATCGATTGGAAAACCGGTTTCGCCTGCTGCAGCGCGAGCACGTCGTGAATCCGGTGCTTTATATCGAGTACGAGCAAATCAGCGGGGCAGACAAAATTCTGAAGGAAGTCGAGGGTCACGACGTGGATTCCGACTTCGCCGATTCGAACGCCGCATTGCGAAAGGAGCACAAACACGAGTTGGAGCTCAAGCTTCTGCTTTCGAGCAACTTCAAAGGCTGGAATGTCGCCGTGAATCCCATTGTTACCAAGAACCTGTTGCCGAGCGAACCTTGGGAGTTCGCGTACGCCATCGGTGCGAGCCGTCCGCTCGCGCTTAAGGCTTCACCCAGCCGCTGTAGTTTCTGTCCGGAGAATTTTGTTGCCGGAGTGGAAATGTACGGAGGTCTGGGCGACAGACAGAGTGCCGGACTGCACGACACGTCTCACTACCTCGCGCCCGTGGTCGCGTGGAATCTCCCATCGGACTGGACCTTTCGCCTTTCGAGCGGCTTCGGTCTGAACGACAACAGCCATCGACTTCTGTTGCGCTGGGGGCTTTCGCGTGAGTTCTCCGGCTTTGGCGAGATGGTCGGGCGGTGGTTCTGAGGCCGGCAATGAAATCGCGTTTCGCGTTACTTCGCCCGGCCGGACGCATCGGTCTTGCGACCATCGGCGTCATCGTCTTCGGGATTTTCATCTTGGGGATTTCTCTGGCCACGGCGCAAAAGGAAGACGCTGCTGCAGGCAAGATCAAGAAGACAACCTACGCCGCGCTGGCAGAAGCTCCCGAAAAGGCGCGAGAGAGGAAGAACCCTTTCGAAGGCGATACTCAGGCGGTGGCTGCGGGAGGAAAGCTTTTCGAACAACACTGCGCCGACTGTCACGGAAGAAAGGCGGCAGGCGCGAAGAAAGGCCCGAGTTTACTGCGGGAAGAAGTGCAGCAGGCAACGCCCGGCACGCTGTTCTGGATCCTGACCAATGGAGTTGTCCGCCGCGGCATGCCGGTTTGGTCGAAGCTGCCGGAACAGCAGCGATGGCAGATTGTCACATTCTTGCAGTCGTTGAAGTTACAGTCGTTGAACTCACAGTCAGAGAACGATAAGGTGGGGAATCCGGTTCCGTAGCGCCAGCGGCTCGCCAGCCCTGCTAAGCTCATTCCTGCGTGAATCGGAAATACGACGTCATCATCCTCGGAGGCGGCGCTGCCGGCCTGATGTGTGCCATGGAAGCCGGCAAGCGAGGCCGGCGTGTCCTGGTGCTTGAACGCGCGGATCGAATCGGCAAGAAAATTCTGATCTCCGGCGGTGGCCGCTGCAATTTCACCAACCTGCACACCAGCTCAGAGAATTTTCTTTCCGCCAATCGGCACTTCGCCAAGTCGGCGCTCGCCCGCTATACTCCGGCGGACTTCGTGCGCCTCGTCGAAAAGCATCGCATCCCCTACCACGAGAAAAAGCCCGGCCAGTTGTTCTGCGATCAAGCGGCGAGCGACATCACTGCGATGCTGGAGCAGGAATGCCGCGACGCCGGAGTGGAAATCCGGTGCAACACGAAAGTGAACGAGGTGCGCAAGAACGAGGTGCGCAAGAACGGCCAGTTCACCGTGCAAGCCGAGGATGCGAGTTTCGACGCCCCCCGCCTGGTGGTCGCCACCGGAGGCTTGTCCATCGCGAAAATCGGCGCCACCTCATTTGGTTATGATCTAGCCCGGCAATTCGGTCTGAAGATCGAGCCTCCCCGCGCCGCCCTGGTCCCTCTGGTATTCAGCGAACGGGACCGCAAGCGGTGGTGCGATCTGGCAGGAGTCTCCACCGAGGTGATTGCTTCCACTCGCAGCACGAAGCGCAACACGAAACAAGCGTTCCGCGAACAAATGCTTTTCACTCATCACGGCATCAGCGGGCCCGCGATTCTCCAGATATCTTCTTACTGGGACGGCAAGGAGCCTATTCATCTCGACCTAGCGCCCGGCCGCGATCTCACTGCCGATTTGCGAACGCGGGGTCATCGCGGCCAGTCGAGTTGGAAATTGCTGCTGAGAGAAGTCCTGCCTTGCCGCTTCGCGGATCGCTGGCTCGAAACTTATCCTTTGGCGGGCAACTCCGATCGCGCCTTCGCCGACGCCGAACAGCAACTGCACACGTGGGAAGTGAAGCCGGAAGGGACCGAGGGTTACGGAAAAGCGGAAGTCACCGCGGGCGGCGTCGATACCAGCGAACTTTCCGCCAAGACTATGGAGTCACGGAAAGTGCCCGGCCTTTTTTTCATCGGAGAAGTGGTCGACGTGACCGGCCAGCTCGGAGGCTTCAACTTTCAGTGGGCGTGGGCGTCGGGATTCTGCGCCGGACAGGCGATGTGAGGATTTCGTGCTAGAAAGAGGCGCCCCTCGGCGGCTAAAGCCGCTTGTGTGGCAGGTTCTAACGGCATGGCTGAAGCCATGCCCCTTCAAAACCATCCGGGAGCCAACCTAGTTGGAGTCTCACTAAATCTCGGCGCCTTCCTGCATGAACGGCATGCGGGAGAGAATTTCCGCGGCCTGCTCCAGTTGCTTCAGGTCTTCGCCGGTGAAGTCTGCGCCCGCGAGCGAAGCATCCAGCCCTTTGCGCGAAACCTGCACCACTCCCATCACGTTTCCGGAGCGCAGCACGGGAACGGACATGATTTTCTGAATTGGCATTTGCTCCTGGCTTCGATCTTCTACCTCGGCTCCCAGCTTGACCGCTTCAAACAGGCTGACATGTTTTACGCGCATGAAGGTATTCGACAGAAGTGGAGTGCGAGTTGCCGCCGTCCGGGCTGCAACCGCCGATCCGGTCAGCGGCAGTACGCCCGCGGATCGCAGCTCGGGTGGAAAGATAAATCGCAGGCTAGCCTTGTCCAGCCTGAGCAGCGCCACTTCGCTGCGGCGCACGCGCAGGATCTGCGCCAGCTTCAGGCAGACTCTATCCGAACTCGGAGATTCCGAAAGCATGCTCTCCAATTCGCTGACGCCGGCCTTGGCGGCCTTGGCGGCGGAACCTTGATTGCCAGTCGATGACATAATTGTAGCCATAATCCTTACCCATTCATCCTGCGGGCACGGGCAACTTTTCGACAAGTTACCAGAGTACTTTTGCCGCCTTCCGGCAACACGCGCTTGTCCGTGTCCAAAAGGGTTCCTATTTTTGCACGGAGGAAAGAATTTTCGATGTCTTGCGGCACTCTTCCACAGGCATTCGCGTTATATTGGATAGGTGATTCATCGCAAATAGTCGGATAGCGGCTATCGGGGTACGCGTATGTCGCTGATTCATTACGTAAGACCATTCCTGGACTTGGGTATTTGTAAGGAGTACTGTATGGCTCGCAAGACAACCGGAAACGGTACCACCAATCGCAGCAAGAAAACCGGAGCCTCCATTCAGCCTGCCGCTGTGCAGGGTGCGCCCGAAGTTAGCAAGAATGAGAAGCCGGCCAACCTGGTTCCTGTTAATCTCGAAGAAGAGATTCGCTGCCGCGCCTACGAACTCTACCTGCAGCGCAGAGGGACTGCGGGCGACCAGAACCAAGATTGGCTGATTGCGGAGCGCGAGATTCGTTCGCGCTACGGCAATCTGGCACGCCACGCGACGGCGTAGCTTCCGGCGGGGGTCCGCCTTTCGGTGGTCCGCACTGCCTACTGGCTCTGCGCCGGACGCGTTATGATCGGCGGTCGAGCCTGGGTGCGAGCTTGAGTACGAAAGCTTGCCAGCCACAGTCGCAAGCGATCGATGTAGATATAGACCACGGGAGTGGTGAACAGCGTCAGCATCTGGCTCACAATGAGCCCACCCACGATGGTGATGCCGAGCGGGCGTCGCATCTCCGACCCCGTGCCGGTGCCCAAAGCCAAAGGCAACCCGCCGAGCAGCGCCGCCATGGTCGTCATCATGATCGGGCGAAAACGCAACAAGCAGGCCTCGCGAATCGCCTCCGTCGGAGACTTTCCGTGTTCGCGCTCGGAGTAGAGCGCAAAGTCAATCATCATGATGGCATTCTTCTTGACGAGGCCAATCAGCAGGATGATCCCAATCAGTCCGATCACGTTGAGCTCGTTCTTCGAAATCAGTAGAGCGAGCAGCGCGCCCACGCCGGCGGAAGGAAGCGTGGACAGGATCGTGATCGGGTGCGCGTAGCTCTCATAGAGAATGCCCAGCACGATATAAACGGTCAGCAGCGCACACAGAATCAACAGCGGTTCGCTGGCCAGCGAGTCCTTGAAAGCGGCCGCCGTGCCCTGAAAACTTGCGTGCATCGTGGACGGAAAACCGATGCTGCGCTCGGCGTTTTCAATCACCTTGGTCGCATCGCCGAGCGAAACTCCCGGGGCCAGATTGAAAGAGATGGTCACCGACGGATACTGTCCCTGGTGGTTGACGGCGAGCGCGGTGTTCGACGGCCCGAAGCGCGCGAGCGACGCCAGCGGCACCGCCGTGCCGTTTCTCCCGCGCACATAGATGCTCTGGAGAGCATCCGGGCTGTTGGCGAATTCCGGAGCAACTTCCATGACCACGTGATACTGGTTCAGTTGCCGGTACATGATCGAGACCTGGCGCTGGCCAAAGGCATCGTAGAGAGCGCTATCGATATCCGAGGCGGCGACTCCAAGACGCGCGGCCGTGTCGCGGTCAATCACCACGCTGGCTTGCAGTCCCTTATCCTGCTGGTCGGTGTTGACGTCACGCAATTGCGGCAGAGAACGGAGCTTCTGGAGCAACTGCGGCGCCCATTGGTTCATTTCGGCCAGGTCTTCCCCCTGCAGCGTGTATTGGTATTGGGCCTGACCCATGCGCCCGCCAATGGTTAGATCCTGCGCCGACTGCATGTACAGGGTCGCGCCCGGGACCGCCGCCAGTTTCGATCGCAGACGTCCAATGACTTGATCCGAATTGATCTTGCGTTCCGAAAGCGGCTTGAGCGTAATGAACATGCGGCCGGTGTTGTAAGTGGTATTGCCGCCGGCAAAGCCTACAATCGTGGTCACCGCGGGATCTTTCATTACGATGTTCACGAACTGGTTCATCTTCCCGCTCATGGCTGTGAAGGAAATATCTTGCGCGGCCTGCACCGATCCGCCGATCCGGCCCGTATCCTGCTGCGGGAAAAAGCCCTTCGGGACTAGGATGTAGAGATACACGCTGAGACACGCAGTCGCGATCGTCACGCCCAGGGTGAACGGCTGATGCCGCAAAACCCAATCGAGACTGCCGCGATAGATGCCCAGCAGGCGGTCAAAGGCCCATTCGCTGGCACGATAGATGTGCCCATGCTTTTTCTCACCCCGAGACCGCAGAAACTTGGCGCACATCATGGGCGTCATCGTCAGTGAAATCGCCAGTGACATGCCGATGGCGACGCTGAGCACGACGGCGAATTCCCGGAAAAGCCGTCCGACGATACCGCCCATCAGCAAAATAGGAATAAAAACAGCCACCAGCGACGTGCTCATCGAGAGCACGGTGAATCCGATTTCGCGCGCGCCGCGAAACGCCGCCTGCATCGGGGTCATCCCGTGCTCGATGAAGCGGGTGATGTTTTCGAGCACCACAATCGCATCGTCCACCACGAAGCCGGTCGAGATCGCCAGCGCCATCAGCGACAAGTTGTCCAGACTGTAGCCCGCCAGGTACATCACTCCGAAAGTGCCAATCAGCGACAGCGGCACCGCTACACTGGGAATCAAGGTTGCGCGCAAGGTACGGAGAAAGGCGAAGACAACCAGAACGACGAGGATGACCGAGACGATGAGCGTCAGCTCGATATCGTGCACCGAGGCTCGCACCGTGATCGTCCGGTCGAGAACCACACTTAAGTCGATGGCGGGAGAGATCGAAGCCTGCAACTGCGGCAGCGCCGCACGCACGCGATCGACGGTTGCGATAATGTTCGCGCCCGGCTGGCGAAAGACGATGATCAGCACTGCGGGCTTGCCATTGGCCAGTCCGATGTTATGAATATCTTCGACCGCGTCCTGCACATCGGCGACATCGGCCAGCCGGACCGGCGCGCCGTTCTTGTAGGCGACGATCAGGTTACGATACTGATCGGAGCGGAAAATCTGGTCGTTGTCGTGAATGGTCCAAGCATTCACGCTGTCGCTGAATTCGCCCTTGGGAGTGTTGGCGTTAGCCTGATTGAGTGCGGCGCGGACCGCGTCGAGGCCGACGCCCAGCTTGTTCAGAAGCATGGGATTGACATCGGCGCGGACAGCGGGTTTTGCGCCGCCGCCGACGAAGACTTGCCCGACGCCATCCACCTGGGACAGTTTCTGGGCGAGGATGGAGTCCGCGGCATCGTAAATCTTGGGCAGCGGGATGGTGTCGGAGCTGAGCGCCAAAATCATGATGGGCGCATCGGCCGGGTTGACCTTGCGATACGTGGGGTTGCCGGGAAGGTAGGAAGGCAACTGGCTGCGTGCCGCATTGATGCACGCTTGCACGTCGCGTCCGGCGGCATCGATGTTCCGGCCGAGGTCGAACTGGAGAACGATGCTGGTGGAACCCAGTTGACTGGTCGAAGTCATCTGGTTCACGCCGGCAATGCGCCCGAACTGCCGCTCCAGCGGAGTCGCCACCGCCGAGGCCATCGTCTCCGGGCTTGCTCCCGGCAAACCCGCCGACACCGAGATGACGGGAAACTCCACCTGCGGCAGTGGAGCTACGGGCAAAAAATTGAATGCCAGCGCTCCCGAAAGCAGTAGCGCCGCCGCCAGCAGCGAGGTTCCGACCGGCCGATTGATAAAGGGAGCGGAAATATTCATGACATCAGTCCCCGGAAACCTCAGGAGCCGGTTCCTCCATCGGATTGCCGATTTTGTAGCGCGCGAATCTTTGCGCCAGCCGGTCAAACCATAGATACACGACTGGGGTTGTGTAGAGAGTGAGCAACTGGCTCACGAGCAGGCCGCCGACAATGGTAATTCCGAGGGGATGGCGCAGTTCCGAGCCCGTGCCGCCGCCCAGCGCCAGCGGCAATCCGGCAAGCAATGCGGCCATGGTGGTCATCATGATCGGACGGAAACGAAGCAAGCATGCCTGGTAGATGGCTTCTTCCGGCGGTTTGTGCTCCACGCGTTCGGCTTCGAGCGCGAAGTCAATCATCATGATGGCGTTCTTCTTCACGATGCCGATCAGCAGAATGATGCCGATCAGGGCTACGACGCCGAGATCATTGCCGGTAATCAGCAGCGCGAGAATTGCGCCGACGCCGGCTGAGGGCAGCGTGGAAAGAATCGTGACCGGATGAATGTAGCTCTCATAGAGCACTCCCAGCACAATGTAAACGGTGATGATTGCGGCCAGAATGAGCCAGGGCTCGCTCGAAAGCGAATTGTGAAAGGCAGCCGCGGTTCCCTGGAAACTGGTGTTGATACTTCGCGGCAGATTGATTTCCTGTTCCGCCTGTTCGATCGCCTTGGTGGCCTCGCCCAGGGAAACCCCGGGAGCAAGGTTGAATGACAGGTTCACCACCGGAAACTGGCCCAGGTGATTGATGGCGAGCGGCGCATTGCGCATTTCGATGCGAGTGAAGGCGGAAAGCGGAACCTGCGTCCCCGTATTCGATTTGACGTAGATGTCCTTCAAAGCGTCCGTGGTCGTCTGGAATTGCGAATTCACTTCCAGCACGACGTGATACTGGTTCAACTGCGTAAACATGGTGGAGACCTGCCGCTGACCAAAGGCGTCGTAGAGCGTGTCGTCGATGGCCTGCGGCAGGATGCCCAAGCGCGAAGCCGTGTCGCGATCGATGATCAGGTTGGCTTGCAATCCGTTGTTCAGCTGGTCGCTGGCCACGTCGCGCAACCCTGGCAGGGTTTGCAGCTTTTGCAGAAGTTGCTGAGACCATGTGGCTAGTTCGTTCGCGTCGGCGTCTTCCATCGAATACTGGTACTGGGTTTGACTGACGCGGCTTTCCACGGTCAGGTCCTGCACCGGCTGCATGTAGAGCGTGATGCCTTCCACCTTGGCCAGTTCCGGTTGCAGATCGCGAATGATCTCGGAAGCAGTCTCTTTACGCTGATCGCGCGGCTTCAGATTGATCTGGATGCGGCCGCTGTTCGGCGTGACGTTGGTTCCATCGACGCCGATGAACGAAGCCAGGTTGTCGACATTCGGATTCTTCAGAATCACCCTGGCCAGCGCCTGCTGCTTCTGCGACATGGCCACAAACGACGTATTCTCGGCGGCTTCGGAGATCCCCATGATCACGCCCGTATCCTGCACCGGGAAGAAGCCCTTGGGTACGTAGACATAAAGAAGCAACGTGGCGATCAGGGTTGATACCGTAACCAGAAGAGTGGTGGTCTGATGTTTGAGGACAAATTTCAGGGTACGGCCGTAGAAGGCGATCACGCGGTTGTAGAAGTCTTCGGTGACGCGGTAGAACCAGGATCCCTGCCCGGGGTGCTTCTGTTTCAGAAGCCTCGCGCACATCATCGGCGTCAGGGTCAGGGACACCACGGCGGAAACCAGAATCGTAACCGCCAGGGTAACGGCAAACTCGCGGAAGAGTCTGCCTACGATGTCTCCCATGAACAGCAACGGGATCAGCACTGCGATCAGCGAAACGGTCAGCGATACGATGGTGAATCCAATCTGTCCCGCTCCCTTGAGTGCGGCTTCCAGCGGAGGCTCACCTTGTTCCAGGTATCGATTGATGTTCTCGATCATCACGATCGCATCGTCCACCACAAATCCGGTCGAGATGGTGAGCGCCATCAGCGTCAAATTGTTCAGGCTGTAGCCGAGC
>Ga0187865_1000915_pt1 | contig 37778 bp, 31 predicted proteins | sample June2016WEW_11_1_2_FD_132989 | JGI IMG/M metagenome (GOLD analysis project Ga0187865, IMG submission 132989) | Peatland microbial communities from SPRUCE experiment site at the Marcell Experimental Forest, Minnesota, USA - June2016WEW_11_100 | ecosystem: Environmental > Terrestrial > Soil >...
GGTCCTCGTCGCAGAGCCCATGCCCCTGCGCCTGGCTCCTGTTCGGTGATGCTCGTCTGAACAACAGTTCATTCATGCTGAGGCACAACCCTGATTTACACCATTGACAAAGACGCTAACCCCCCCTAAGGATACTTGGAGACCAATAAGTCTCTATTTCCTGGCCCGGACTCTTCGTCTGGGTCCAGAAGAGCGCTCGTGGAATCAGGCAAAGAAGAGAGGCGGGTTGACAACCAGACGAACTTGGATTACTATTCCGTTGGGCGCTATATCGCATCGCGGTAGAACAGGAGACGAAGTATATGGATGCCTCCGGACTCGGACGGTTCTCCGACCCAGCCATGCTGATCCTGGCCAGTCTGGCTGGCGGCCAAAAACACGGCTACGTCATGATGGAAGATATCGAGGCGACAGCCGGCGTTCACCTGGGCCCCGGAACCCTCTACGGAGCTCTTTCGCGCCTCGAGCAGTTGGGTCTGATCGAAGCCCTCCCGGCAGACGAGCGTCGACGACCTTACCGGCTCACGGCCCAGGGCGCCGCTTCGCTGCGGCAATACCTGACCAGCCTGGAAAGATTTGTCTCCCTGGGTCTCAAGAGGCTCGAAGCGTGATCGCAGAAAGAATCAGGCCCTGGCTTAACCCGCTTGTATCCCCGCGGCTGGCGGGACCGGTACGCGGCCGAATTCGACGCCTTGCTTGAGCAGTGCCTGCACTCGCCGCTGGACGTCTTGGATGTGCTCTTCGGGGCCTTGGACGCGCACCTGCAACTTCTGAACGGAGAAAACGTCAGCTGGAGAATGATGAACATGGTTAACAAGCTGCGCACAACCATACTGATCGTGTTTGCGGCCTACATCGGGTTCATCATCGGCGGCCTGAGCCTAGTCGGCCTGGCGGATGACAGCCCCATGATTCCATTGATGAAGCAGAACCTTCCTCTCTCCGCCGCCTGGACAATGCTCCAGGTCGGCTCGGCCGTTGCGCTTATTGCGGTTGTGATCGGCGGCCTTCCGCTTGCGTTGGCCATCGTCCGCCGCGCCATGAGCACCGGCCGCCGCAACCTGGGCCTTTTGCTGGTGCCCGTATTTTCCTTCCTGGTCCTCGTGCTCTATGTCGGGTTCGTGTTCCTGGTCGGGACCAGCCGTATCCAAATCCCAGGCGTGGACGCGGTAGTCCCGCGAGGGAGCTTCCCACCTGGGAACCGTCTGATGATGGAGGGACTCATGCTGATCTTCATCCTGGGCGCCATCGCCAGCACGCTCGCCGTCTGGAAAGCGGTTTCCCGCACCGACGTCGAGCAGGAGACATTCCAGGCTGGGCGTCGCGTCCTGTCGGTCAAGATCTACCGCTTTGCCGTCGTGCCGGCCATGATCACCGCGCTTTCCATGCTGGTCATGCTGATTGCGACGATGGTCTGGGGCTGGCTGTCCTTCTCCGCCCTCCCGCAAGTGTTCTCCGGGAACTTTGGGCCCTGGAAGACAAGCACGCAGGCCTGGTTCTTCAGCATCGTGTCGCTCATGATCCTCTGCACCCTGGCTGCCTTTTTGGGTCTGGCTCGCGGCCATTCCGCCCGAGCGGAGGAGTGATCCTCAAGGGTCACGTCACGCCTCCCGCTCGGTCTCGAAGAACCGGGGGTTCCCTCCCCGGCGCGTTCGCGGGTTGGCTGCCATTCGCGGACTGCAACCTCCGACATCCGCGCTTCACGCCAGGGAATGGGAGCCTGGCCATCCCTCAATAGCTTGAGTGAACTCGGCGGGGTGAAGGTTCCAGCGGCTGGCTCGACGGCCCACGGGCTTTGTGCCTTTTCGACCCCTCGTCCCCCTCTGTGCACAAAAGACCATGAAGCAGGAACTCCTGAAGCCAAGTTAGGATGGGCCCCGGCAGATCGGTTAGGCCCGCTCTCGGCTTGATCCGAGGCCTGCTCTCCCTCGCTCTTACTCCTCCAACGCGCAAGGGGCTCTGCAGGCATCGGCGGCTCCAACCAAGGTGGCATCTTCCTCAAAGCCGATGCAGTTCCCCAGATGAGGCGATAATGAGGAGCGTGTGTGCCGCTCTGGGTATCGGGCTGCCCACGGCCCTTTCCGCGAAGGGTCTGATTAGGATTGGACGTCTGTGGGCACCAGAACCCGGCAGCTTCCGTGTGAGGGCGCAGGGCAAGGGCGAAGAGTCTTCTGCCTTAGGATCGATCCACCCAGGACGGTTAGGAGATAGGAGATGCCTCAGATCTTTACCCTTCCGCTAGCTGATCCGCAAGCCACCCTCGAGACGGTTGGGGGCAAGGGAGCCTCACTGGCTCGCCTTTCGGCGGCCGGTCTTCCGGTGCCGAAGGGTTTTTACGTCACGACCGGGGCTTATCGCCGATTCGTTTCCTTGCATGCATTGCAGGATCAGATTCTGACGGCCTCATCCGCGGCCTCACCCGATCGCCCTGAAATGCTCGACGAGGCATCGTTGCACATCCGCAGGCTCTTTGCTCAGAAGGTGATGCCCGAGGACATTGCCCAGGCGATCGGACGCTCCTACTCCGAACTGGGCGGGGAGGAACTGTCTGTTGCGGTGCGCTCCTCAGCCACGGCGGAAGACCTGCCGGAGATGTCGTTTGCCGGTCAGCTGGATACCTATCTCAACGTGCACGGAGAAACGATGGTTGTGGAGGCGGTCAAACGTTGCTGGGCTTCGCTGTGGACCGCGCGAGCGATTAGCTACAGGGCACGGAACGGCATTGCCCCCCAAGATGTGAGCCTGGCGGTAGTGATCCAGGAGCTCGTGCCCGCCGATGCGGCGGGAATCATGTTCACAGCCAATCCGTTGACGGGGGCACGTGACCGGGTAGTGATCAACGCCGCCTGGGGGCTGGGTGAGGCCATTGTCGGGGGCCACGTTACGCCCGATACGGTCGTCGTGGACAAGGTCCACGGCAAGATCACGGAACAGCAAATCAGCAGAAAGGATGCGATGACCGTGCGTACCCCGGTCGGCACGCACGAGGAACCGGTGCCGGCAGATCGGCGCAGCCAGGCGGTGCTCAACCCGGCACAGGCCGCCGAGCTGGCCCGTATCGGCGCGCAGGTGGAGGAACTCTATGGTCAGCCCATGGATATTGAGTGGGCTCTCGACCATGGCCGGTTTTCCCTATTGCAGGCCCGCCCGATTACGACGTGGCGAGGCCACAATCCGGCGGTCGGGGAGTGGAATGACAGCCTGGCCGGCGATTACCTCTGGACAAGGGCGAACTACGGCGAAGCTGTGCCTGACGTCATGACGCCCTGCACCTGGTCGCTCGTCCAGATCCTGTTGGACAATGCGGATCCGTCCCTCGGCCCATACGGCCCATACAGCCAATACGGCAATATCGGTGGACGGCTTTTTAATAACCTGAGTATGGCTGCGTCCGTCGCCGCCGCGTTCGGGATAAACCCAAGGCGCTTCGCCAAGATGATCGAGACGGGCTTCGGGCGGCTTCCGGAGGGTCTGGAGATTCCAATCGTCCCCTTGTCACGATGGCACGTGCTACGCATAGCGTTGCCGCTCGCCATCCGCACATTCTCCCGGATGCGCACCGACCTGAAGAGACTGCCTGCCTTCCTCGCTGAGGCCCCAGCGCGCTGTGAGGCCCTCAAGGCGCGGATTCAGGTAGCCCAGAGCTCCACCGAGCTGGCGGCCCTCTGGCAGGCCGAGATCGCACCGTTCTTCCTTGAGTGCTGCCACATGGTGCAGGCTACTGCAAACCAGGGCGGAGCTGCCATCCTCACGATCCCGCGCAATCTGCAAAAGCTGGTCGGAGAGGAGGACGCCAACGCCCTGCTCACGGTGCCCGACACCGGTTCAGGCCAGCTGGCCAGTCTCGGGCCGCTACTGGGGCTCACCCAAGTGGCCAAAGGCGAAATCGATCGGGCGGCCTTTGCCCGGCAATTCGGTCACCGCAGCCCGCACGAGGCTGAAGTATCCATCCCGCGCCCGGCTGAGGATCCGGACTGGATCGACCAACAGCTCGCCGGCTTGCGCCAGGCAAGAGAGGATGTGACCGCATTGCTCGCCCGCCAGGAAACCGCACGTAAGGCCGCATGGGAACGAGCGCATGAGCGTTACCCGCGGAAGGAATCCTCCATCCGCCGCCAGATTGACCACTGGGCGGCGATTGCCCGGCAACGCGAAGCGGCTCGGTCCGAGATGGTCCGGGCTATCTGGGTGCTACGCGCCTTTGTCCAGCGCGCCGGCGCTCTCACCGGGCAGGGCAAGAACATCTTCTTCCTCTCAATCGACGAGATCCTGAACATGTTGGGAGGCAGCCAGGCTTGCCTGGTCTACATCCCGGCCCGACGCGCTGCGTATGAGCGCTACTGCTCCCTGCCGCCGTACCCGGTGCTGATCCGCGGGCGATTTGACCCGTTTCGGTGGGCTTCAGATCCTGAGCGACGCAGCGATCTATTCAACCCCCTAGGCGGTAGTAGGCATGCAAGTGGTGCCATTACCGGATTCCCTGGCGCGGCCGGCGTCGTAGAGGGCCGGGCACGCGTGATCGCCACCTTTGAGGAGGGCGACCAGTTACAAGCCGGCGAGATCCTGGTGACCAATCTGACCAATGTCGGCTGGACCCCGCTTTTCCCGCGCGCTGCCGCCGTAGTGACCGATGTCGGCGCGCCGCTATCGCACGCCGCCATCGTAGCGCGCGAGTTGGGGATTCCGGCTGTCGTCGGTTGCGGGGATGCTACGATGCGCCTGCACACCGGGGACCAGGTCCGGGTCGACGGCGGGCGCGGGACGGTGGAGATCCTGCGGGCCGCGCAATGAGGTCCTCGGGCGGATTGTGACGGGGCCCCCTGGCTGAACCAGTGGAATAGAAGCGATGAGCGGCCGGTAATTGGTGAACCAGCCAGTACCCACTGGCCAAGGCGGCCAGTATGACCAGGACGGCCAGAGGGACCCTGAGTTTCGCGTCCCCACCAAGACCGCGATTCGTTGCGCCGCCTGTCGCAACCGTCAGGGTTCATCTCCGCCGTCGATAGCGTTACCCCAGAGCCGCCTTGCGACTCCGTCAGCTCGGCCCGGAAAAAGAATCAAAGGCGCCGCATTTGTTCTGGAGCAAAGTCGGAGAATCGGAAGAGCCCGGTTTCCCCTTCTCCCTTGAACGACAACCGTCGCGGCCGCATCCCCGACGCAGGGTCGCAGGCCTGCAAGGTGCGACCGCGTGCGCGGACCGGCGCGACGGCTCAGATCAAGGGCGATGCCTTATTCGAGTCCGGGTTGTCTCCCTTCGAAAAGGAAGAACTTGCAAGGACTATTCTGAACCAACACTGGCCACAAGTTTAGATGCGGCAGGATCCTCGCGGCGAGCTTGCCCGGCAGAGCCGTGCCCCGAGAACAAGTTCCGCTCTCGTTCTGAGGGCTTGGCCTACCGATGCAGACCGACCCCGTTGCAGCTCACCAGTTCCTGTTCGCGCTTGAAGGTTCTCGCCTCCGAGAGACTTGTCGGACTTCGGTCGATTCCCTTGTCCCCCTCCAGGCACCCTGAAGACCATCGAGCAGCGTATCTCCTGCACCCAACCTCTCCGCGAAGAGCTTCCTTCTGGGAAGCTCTGCCCTTGGTTGGAGGGTCAAGTGATCACGCCACCCAGTGCTGGCCCCGGATGAAACCGGTGACGACCGGGACGTCGAAATACTTCCCCTGGAAGGCAAGGTACGCCGGCCAGAAGAAGAGCAGCCAGAGTATCGGAAGAATACAACCTGCGAACCCGCAAAGCCCGATGGTCAGATGGGCGAGGATGGAGATGATGATGTTAACAACTACCACGATGACCAAATAAACGATCCACAAGACAAGAGCCTGAACCGCATGAAACCTGATGAAAGGCCGATCCCTCTTCTCCTTGATTAGAAGCATGATCAGCGCAACAAGACCAATGGGATAACCAATTGCGGCCCACAGTTTATCGTCACTGGTAATTCCGGAGCTTGCGGGTTGTTGAGTCATGGGTTTCTCCTTGGCTTGCGAGATCGAATGGAGGTTGATTGAGCTTTGCGCGCCGGGGCTTCCCGCCGCCTGACCGACGACCCCTGAGCCCGACCCGCGCTTCTCTCGAAATCCCCCGCCTGCTGTCCCGGAGTAGGCACCGCTCACAACTTGATGCCCACAAGGGGCCTGTTTCCCAACCTACCGCTCTGCCGCGGTCAAGGCGCTTCCCTACTAGCCCAGGGAGAGTATACTCTTCGCGGCGGCGCCATGCACGCCAGCCAGCGCAAGGCATGTTCCCCTCATCCGGGCGCTTTGTCCCGATCCTCATCGTCCCTTCTTCGCAACAGATGGATCCCAATGCAGAACGACACACCGCACGGCACCGTTCCACGTGCATCAGGAACTCCTTCCAACGCCAAAGCATCAGTAGGTTACCGTACAGGACAGGCCCCGTGCGCAGCGTTGGGCGCGCTCGCGCGGTGCCCCCCAGGGGGATGGCACCTATCCCTCTGTCGCCTCATGGCCCCACGTGACAACACAGGACCCTGTCGCATCCAACCTTCTTAGGCTAGAATCATGCGCTGACCCCCAGGGTTCCTCGGGATCGCGGCCAGGGGGGGCCACTCTTCGTGCGCGAATCGGACGGGAACCCACTCATCGAAGGCAGAAGGCGGGAAACTTGGCTCAACCGAATTTTTCCTCAGGTCGTGGACCGGGCTATTGAGCCGGCGTCATGGCAATGCTGATTGGGGCTGTCATCCTGGGGATCACTCTCGGCCTGATCCCCACTAATATCCATCCAGCATTTATGCTCCGGGCCGGGTGCTCGTCCTGACCGGCGGGTTGCTGGTGCTTGTCGGCGCCTGGGCAATTCTTCGACGGGCCAACCAACCCACCACCGCAGCGGCCCATTGGACCGATTTCGTGGTCTCCTTGGTCCTCCTGAGCGCCATATCCCTCATTTGCCTGTGGGTCGGATTCGGTGCGGGCCAGCGAGTTCCGGTGCCCGCGGATCCGCTCACTGCCGTGCCAACGGCGCTGATTACCAATCTCACTCTCGGACGGTTCTTCTTCGGCGCCTTCGGGGTTCTGATGTCCATCGCTACGATTGCCATTCTGATTCTCCAAGCACAGAAACCCCTCGGGACAGCAAGTGCTCATTAGGAATCGCGATAGGGGATAGAAACCGAACGCTGCGCTGAATGGGGAGGGAACCTTGAGCTCCTTTGCAAGAGATCTTGAATGCGTTCATCGCTCCCCTTTCCTTGCAGCAACACGCCAACGATAGCCGGGCAGGGAGAAATCAACCAATCCTTGGTGACCGCGACCGATGGTCCTGAGGTCAAGAGGCCATCTCCGTAGCGGCGCGTTGTTCGCGGGGCAGTAATGGGCCGCGCCCCCTGAGCCACAAGGACCAAGGCTGAATCCTTCCCGGCAAACCGATGGACGGCGATGCCAGCAGCCGTTTCCGCCCAGCCCCATCGCACCCTCTGCCGCGATCCCGTCCCGGAACCGACGCAATCAGTTAAAGGCAAGTCCTCTTCATCAAGAAGGAGACGGCTATGGTAAAGCTCGACTTGCGCAAGGAGTTGAAGTACCTTTATCTCCTTCCCCCGAAGAAGGTCGCGGTGGTAAATGTGCCGTCGTTCCAGTTTCTCATGATCGACGGCGAAATCGAGCTCGGCCAGGGCCCGAGCACCTCCCCTCGGTTCCAGGAGAACATGCAGGCGCTGTACGGCGCCGCCTACACCCTCAAGTTCATGGTCAAGCTGCGCAAGAAGAAACCGGTCGACTATCCGGTCATGGCGCTGGAAGGCCTGTGGTGGGTACAGAACGGGACCTTCGACATCCGCCGGCCGGGAAACTGGAAATACACCGTGATGGTCCTGCAGCCCGACTTGATCACGCCCAGCTTGTTCGAAGAAGCTCTGGCCCAACTGCGCAAGAAAAGAGGCGACCAGCCTGCCTTCTCGCGCCTGCGCCTAAAGCGCTTCCACGAAGGGCTCTGCGCCCAGACCATGCACATCGGCCCGTATTCAGACGAGCCAGCCAGCGTGCAGAGGATGCAAACCTTCCTGGAGGAGAACGGCTATCGCGATCAGGTTGGACGGGGCGGCAAACACCATGAGATCTATTTGGGCGATCCGCGCCGTGCCGATCCGGCCAAGCTCAAAACCGTGCTGCGGCATGCGATCGCGAAGGTGCGCAGATCCCGCGCTGCTCTCTAGGAGGCCAAAGGCAACGACTTTCAGCAAGGCAACCGACAGGCGGTCATCCCCGGGCCCCAAGGTTCAGAGGGCCGTTGAAGCCGCATTCAAGGGGCGATCGCCTCAAGGCCTTCCCAAAGCTGGGAGGCTTCCTACACGTTGAGCCATACCGCCATCTGCGACTCGCCCCGGTTGGCCCACAATTGGTAGGGGATGGCTGTGAAACTTCCTCCTGCCTTTGTTTTCCCTCGCAGGACCTGGATCCCGCCGAGCAAGTTCCGATCGCTCTCGACGCGGATCGTCTCAGGGTCAATTCTCGTTCGAAAGATATCCATCCCGGGGTTATCGACGCTTTCCAGGCAGTAAACCAGCGGCCCCTTCGAGAGGGCAACCCTGTTCTTGTGCCCCCGCAAGCGCGGGGAAGCTTTCCGCAGGACAACGGGCAGTTCAAATTCCAGATCAACACGGTCATCGGGGGACCAGCGGCGTGGAATGGAAAAGAAGCGCGAGTGATGAGGATCGTACCCCGAGGCCGGGAGAGCGGAACGGGCATCGTTCGAGCCGGAAACGGCCAGGGGAGATCCATTCACCTTCAGAGAGGTGTTTCCTGCCCAGGAGGGGATCCGCAGGTGCAGTGTGAAATCAACCGGATGCTCCGGGCGGACTGTGAGCCCGACCCTGCCCTCCCATGGCAAGCTGGATTCCAGCTTGACATTTTTCCAAGCTGCCGCCACCATCTTCATTTCGTTTCCGATGTACTGGTGAATCCAAAGCTCGTCTTGATCAAATGAGTAGATGTATTTTCCCAAGGAGGCCCAGGTCCGGGACAGGTTGGAGGGACAACAGGGCACCAGAAACCAGGAGCGCCGCGTGATCCCCCCTCGGCAGAGCAGTGGATTGTTATACAGGTAGCTGTCTCCGCCCAAACCCATTCCAACCGCCGCCGCGTTATAAAGCTGCCACTCGAAAAGATCGCTGTACTTGGATTCCGCGTGAATCAGCGTCATCTCCCAGTTCCAGAAAAGGCTCGCCAGGGAGGCGCACGTTTCCGCGTAAGCGACCTCGGGGTCCAGCTCCTCATCCCGGCCGAAGCCTTCCACTTCCGGCAGGGAGCCCACTCCTCCGGTGACATACATTCGATGGTTGACCATGTGCTCCCAGGCTTTTTCCAGCGCCGGCAGCAGGGTCGGGTCAGGGGCAATCCGGTGGACCATGGCGATGGCCGTCTCAAGATAGCCGAAGCGGACGGCATGCCCTACCGGAACGGTCTGGGAGCGGATGGGGGCATGTTGCTGGAAGAACTTCCCGTTCAGCGCGCTGAGCAGAGAGCGGATCTTTGCAGAAGTTGGCCTCTTGGCGTAATTGTCAGGAGGAAGTTGGAAGGAACTCTGCGCCGGGTTCAGGGCCAGATAAGCCTGGCGCTGTTCTCGGACGAAGGCACTGCGTTTCTCGACCCGGGAGTTTTGCTGGAAGATCAGGGGCGCAAACGGGCGGACCCTGCCGCGCCGTTCCAGGAATTGTTTTGCCAATTCCAGGTAGGGCTGATGGCCGGTGACCGGGTACAAGCGTAGCAGGGCGATCTCAATCTCTTCGTGCCCGGAGGTCCTATCCGCTCCCGCTGACAGGAAGTCCCGGACCAGCAGATCGGCGGCTTTCCGGCCGATTTTCAGGGCGGAGGGATCGTTGGTGGCTTGAAAGTGGGAAACGGCCGCTTCGATGAGGTGGCCATGGCAATAGAGCTCGTGCTCAATCATCAGGTTTTCCCAGCGCGAGCCGGGGAAATGGATCTGGTTGTAGGTGTAGAGGTAGCCGTCCTCCATCTGCGCCCGCGCCAGGAGGGAGACGAACGTGTCGATGAGTGCCTTGAGATCCTCCGAAGGCCAGCCGGAATAGATGCGAGCGGCGGCATCCAGCCATTTATAGGCATCCGAATCGGCGAAGAACCAGCCTTCCCGAAAGCCCTTCTTCAATCCTGCGGCGATCCGAAAATTATCAATACAGCGGGTGGCTTCCAGTTGCTTCCACTGATGAAAGATGGCGACCCGGGCATTGGCCACCAGGCGCGGGGTCCAAAAGGGATCGGAGATCGTGACCTTGGAGGGGGAAACCTCATCCATGCCTCAAGCCTCTCGGAGGATCAACTTAGCGACTTGGCGATGCCTGCGGCAACCCCGGCCGCTCGACAAATAAGTTTAGCGTCACCGGCAGATATTGTCCAAGGGATCGCGTGCTCCCCGCGTTCCAGCGAAGCGGCGAATTCTGTTGGTGGAGCCTCCGTTCGGAGACGTTGCTTGGATCGGGTATATACTCGCCTGCGACCAAGAAACAGCGAGGAGGAGATGGCATGTCCGCGAAATCGGTTGTACCCGTCCGCGAGAAAATCGCCTTTGGCCTCGGCGACTTCGCCATCAATATTGCCTACACGGCCATCGGGTTTTATTTCGTCTTCTTTCTGGTGAACGTCGCGGGGCTGCCGACGGCGATTGCGGGGATCGTGTTCCTGATCGCGCGGGCGTGGGACGCAATCATGAACTTCGTTGCGGGCAACGTCTCCGACCGCACCACAACTCGTTTTGGCAAGCGACGACCCTTTATCCTCGCCAGCGCTATCCCCATGGGCGTGCTTTTCGCGCTCCTGTGGATTGCCCCGGGGCGCTCGACCACCTTCCTGTTCGCCTATTATGTCGTGATCGCGGTGATCTACAACACCGCCTTTTCCTTCGCCATGACCCCGTACAACGCCCTGATGCCGGAGCTCTCCCAGGACTACGACGAGCGCACCAGCATCTCGGGCTACCGCATGGCGCTTGCCATCGTCGGAAACTTGGTGGCAGCCGCCGGCGGGTCGGTCATCGTGGACACCCTCTACGGAGGGGCGGCGAACTATCGCCATTCCTACCCGGTGATGGGCGCCGTGTTCGGCGGCATCATGATTGTCTCGCTGCTCATCACCTTTTTCGGGACGCACGAACGAGTGCCGCAGCGTCCCGGCGCGCCCATGGGGTTTATTGCGACGCTGCGCTCGGTGCTTTCCCTCCGGGAGTTTCGGATCGTCCTGGGCATGTTCATCTTCAACATGGTCGGCTTGGATCTCATACAGATGCTGTTTATTTTCTACCTGAAGTATGCGGTCCGAGTTAAGGAAAGCCTCACCTTTCTCCTCATGGGGATTCCGCTCGTGACGGCCATCTGCGCCGTGCCGCTCTGGGTTTGGATAAGCGGGAAGCTGGGAAAGCGCGGCGCGTATATGACAGCGGCCGTCTATTTCGCCGCGGCCTTGGTGGTGGCGATATTTGTCCCGGCGGGCGCCATGATCTTTGTTATCGTTCTGGCGGTGATGGCGGGCATCGGATTTTCGGCGGCGTCGGTCATCCCCTTTTCCATCATCCCGGATGTCATCGAAATCGACGAACTCACGAGCGGTGCCCGCCGGGAGGGGATCTTCTACGGCACATCCATGCTGCTCTACAAGGTCTGTTCCGGCCTGGTGATCGCCCTGGCTACAGCGGCGCTGGGCTGGTTCGGTTATGTGGAGGGTCCGTGGTCTGCCGAACCCGGCTCGGCGATCCTGGCGATCCGCCTCTTCTTCGGCATCGGGCCCGGCGTGCTGTTCCTGCTCTCCGCGCTCTGCGTGAAGATTCTCCCCATCACCCGGGAGCGGTTTGACGAAATCAAGAAGATCATCGAGAAGCGCGAGGGCCGGGTTGAGGCCTAGCGGAACGGCAACCCAGCGGGGACCCGGGCCATCGGTTGCCTTTCATCACCCCCGCTTCCGTCGGAAGGGGTGTCTGCTCTTGGAAATGGCCTTTCCACCAAACAAGCCTTTCCCAGCCCTTCCTCGAGAAGGCCCTTGTGGTGCAGCGCGGCCTCCAGCCCCTGGCTTGGAAGCCGGGAGTCACTGAGCGGCACCCCCGCTCTACGGGCCCCTTAACCCTGCGCGAGGCCACCGGCCCTAGGGTCCAGAAGGGCAAACCCGCCCCGGGACCGGAAGACCAGCCCCTTGGCTTGGTCCGCCAGAACCAGCCGCAGGCGCGAAGCACCAGAAGTCGCGTTTCTGCCGACAGCGAGAAACGCGGCCCCCCGAAATCTTCCGGGACCTGAGTCACTCTTTCAGGAACTTGCTCGCGAGTTTGTACGTTTGCAGGACGCGGCTTTCGGAGGTGTCCCAGGACTTGAGCTCGGCCGCGACCCGGTCCTTGTGCTTCTTGCTGATGTCCCGCAGCGCGTTGCCGACCGAGCGGCGCACATACTCACTCGGGTCGGCGCGCAACCCGCTCAGCATCCGGATCGCCTCCTGGGGGTGATTGCTAAAGAAGGGTCGCCCCGTCCAGATCCGCAACCCTTCGGTGACCGCCCGGCGCACGTTGGGGGAGCTGTCGCCAAGCCACTGCCGGATGGTCGGAAGGGCATTCTCGTACCCCAGATCCGCGCAGTACTGGTCGAAAGCTTTCGCCAGGATCTCCTGTACTCGCCAATCCGGATCCCGGCTCACCCGTGACCTCAGGAAGGTCAGGCTGGCCTTCGAGCGCCCCGCCAGCCGGCCCAGAATAAAGACCGCGACGCAGCGCGCCTGATAGGCTGGCGAACGGAAGAGCCCCTTTGCCACGAGAAGGCTCTCCTTTGGCTTGTGGCGGGCAACTGCCTCGTCGCCTGCCCGCCGGAGGTCGAGGAAACCGTTCCGGGTTCTTCTTGCCCTCCGGGCGAGGTCTTCAATCTCGTTCGTGGTCCCACTCCTCCTTCATGCCGCCCGAGTCTCCTGCCGCCTTCAATCCCGGTCTTCCCTGGGGATCCGAACCGTCCAGGGCTGCCTGGATCCGTGCCCAGCCGGAACCCAGCGGCGATTCACCGAGAAGGATCGTTTCGGGCGAGAGATCGCTTCCAAACATTGTCAAGCGGTGAGAACGAGTATATGATGGATGCACGTCTTCTCCCTTGAAAGGAGGACAAGATGGTCCGGAGAAGAGGAGCTCTCCTCGTCGGCGTGGTGCTCCTCGCCAGTATACTGGGGTGTAACTTGGTTCAGGCGGTACAGGGGGGCGGAAGTGCGTCCCCTGCACCCAATCCGACGCCGCTGGTCCCAGCGACGAACTCGCCGCAATTCACGCCGCTGGCCCCCGCCAGTCCGCCGCCCACGCTCACCCCGACTCCATCTGTCCCCATGGTGAGCGTATCAACTGACACCAACTGTCGCTCTGGCCCCGGAAAAGCTTATGACGTCGTGGGGGCGCTATTGGTTGGACAGACGGCCAAGGTTGTCGGACAGGACGGGTACGGCGTCAACTGGATCATCGACAATCCCACCGTCGCCGGCGGGACCTGCTGGCTGTATGGCCAGTACGCCACGGTCACTGGGGATACAAAGACTCTGCCAGTTGCTACTCCTCCTCCAACACCCACCCCGAGCGGAGATTTCACGTTCGCATACCAGATTTTCGGGATCGGACCAGGCTTCGATTGCCTTGTGTTCAACGTAAACAATACCGGCTCCTTGACCTGGGAGTCCTACACATTTGAAGCGCGCGACAAGACTCAGAGCATTAACGCGACGGGTTCCAGCAACGATTTCGTCAAATACAGTGCCGGGTGGTGCACGAGCCCTGTATCGTGGCCATCCCTCGCGCCCGGCGCGTCAGGCACCGTCAGCGTCAATATGAACATGCCCTCCAATCCGGGCGGCAATCATTTTGACGCCACGCTCACGCTTTGCTCCGACAAGAACCTGGGCGGAACCTGCCTCCTGCGCAAGATTAGTTTCGTCATGCCCTGATCGCTACGGAGAAGTCGCAGAGCCTTCATCCTCGCGGGTACCACGCGTTTATTGCCAAAATGACTGAAAGCTGATGGGTATCAGTCCCTTACTCTGACGGGACCGTAGGCCGCTAACCTGAGCTTGGCCTATGGTTTTTTATTAGTGGTATCCATAGCGTTAGCCCAGAAAGCCTGTGCCCAAGCCTTCACCCTCTGCCCATCTTCCTGGGGATGCGGCGCGGAGAGAAGATCGGCGACCGTGAAGCCTCCTCGCTCGACCGGCTCACAGGGCCGCTCGAGCTCCACCCTCCCGTTAAGCCACCGTTGGATGGCCTAGTAGAACTGAGGGCTGCGGTCATGCTCCAGACCGCAGCAAAGGCGCGTGAGATGGGCGGCATAGGACTTCGCCGACCGGCGGTAGCGGCTCGGAGGTGGCAGACAATAGGCATCAAAGGCCAAGTCGTGCCAGCGAGCCCATCCGGGATCGCTGGAGGCCAAGGCCGAGAGCTGGTCGAACAGGGCCTGACATGCGCCGCAACCCTCCACGACGCGAGCCCCGCAGTCCGGGCAGCGGCCTCCCTCATCGTTTGCCGTCAACTTCCCTTCCCCGCATGCTGTTGGCACTCTTCAAACTCTGTTTGAAAAAGGAGCGAAAGCCGCGGGGATTAGGATCTTGCCCGTCAGGACCCAGCCGCCGTCGCGCACGGCCGTGCACCGGTCGGGTCGTAACCGTGAGGCTCTCTCGAGGTTTGGCCCACCCTCCCACCGCCTTCTCCCGGCGAGCGCGCTTTCAGTTTACTCTGCCTCTCCGCTGGTGAACGCGTACTTGTCCAGGTAGCTTCGGTAGGCCCGCTTCGCTTGCCCTGCCGGGTCCCGGTAATACTCCTCGGGCGTCACGGTCAGGGTGATCTGGCGCCGCGCAGGCTGCACCCTCGGATTCGTGGCCGCGAACCGCCGCACGACTTCCGCGTGCGGCTTCAGCGAGCCGTCCGGGCGCACCAGTCCAAAGGAACGCTCGTGCCAGGACTCCTCGCACGGCGGCCGCTGATACAGTTCTGGATCATAGTCCGCATAACACCACAGCAATGCGCCCAAGGCTCCCACTTCCACGAGCTTGGGCAGGACCTCTTCCACATAAGCCGCCAGTCCTTCCTCCGAGGCCATGAACTGACGGAGGGGCTGCCCGTAGCCGGTCCACTCCAGGGCGGAGGCGGGTTGTCCCTGCGGCGCCGTGCAGCCGCCGAATTCCTGCATCAGCGTGGGCTTGCCGCATAATGCGGAGGTCAGCGCGCAAAGGAAAGGGACGAAGTCGGGGTCCAGCGGGCCGACGGACCAGTCGGCATACATGGGGTATCCGTGCATCACGGCCTGGTCGACCTCTGCAAACACCTCATCCACCCTCAGGCCGTTGTCCTGGAGCAGGCTTGCCTCATGCAGCCCGCAGGTCACCGGATGGACGGGATCGATCTCGTGGATCAGATCGGTCATGCGCCGGACCCAGGCCCGCCCTGCCTCTGCCGTCGCCGGCCGGGCAAACAGGTCGGGCTCATTCCCCAGGTCCCACAGACCGAGCGCCGGATGATCCTTATACCGAGAGACCACCGTTCGGAGCTGCAGCTCAGCCGCACCGATCGCCGCCGGGTCCTCAAAAGGATTGAGATAACCGCCTTCCACAGGCTTGCCGGCGCTGACTACCTGTCGGACCCAGGGCGAAACTGGCAGGTCGCTGCGCAGAAGCCACCCCGGGGCCCAGGAAGGACCGCTCATATGTCCGGTGAAGAAAGTGACATTGAGTTTGAGCCCTCTCTCCGCGGCCGTGTCGCACACTTTTCCCAGGTTGTCCAGAGCCTGAGGGTCGACGCGGTCGGGGGTTGGCTGCCAGTCTTCCCACAGCAGGAAGATGCGCACCATCTTAAGGCCGAGCTCGTGGATCTGGTCAAATTCCTTCTGGACCTCGACCAAGTCAAAATCCGACCACCAGTACATCGCTTTGCGGCGAGGCCAGTAGTTCACACCAAGCAGGAAGGGTTGTGCAGGCATGATGGTCCTTTCGATGCGCCGGGACTGGTCTAGTGTACTCGAGACGGCTCGTCCCTGCCTCCGCTGAAGATCCCCGGCACGGTTACAAGACCTACAGGATTCTTTCCAAACCGGGTGGGGCTTTGCGCATCGGGAATCGTCCTATCCGCCCCGCCCCACGACCCGCCCCATCCCGAGGAAGCCGACCCAGGCGGAAGCCTGCGTACCCAGCCGAAACGGAGCGCCGCCGGAGAGGCCTCCCCTCCGTTGGGCCAGGCTCGCCCGCATGGCCCGTCACCAAGATACGCCCTCAGGCGATGAACTGCTCCATGGCCGAGACGATCTGCCCGAGGGCCAAGAGAGGCGCCGGAACGCTTTCGGGGACCTCGAGACTGTGATCTGCCCCCGGGAGCACAAGAACCCGGCCGCCCGTGACCGCCTGAAGATGATCTTGGATCGCTGGATCGTAGAACGGGTCCGCTGTTCCGACCACAATCAGGGACTGCGGATGCAACTGTTCCATGCGCTCGACCAGCCAGCGAACTGTCAGGAGAGGGGTCAGCCAAACGCAGACCGATTTCTGGAAGGCTTCCAGGGCCAGCAAGTGACCCATCGCCAGGGTCCCCAGGGACTTGCCGACCAAGGTGGTCCTCCCATAGGTGCGCTCTGCCAAAGCCTGGGTGCCGGCCGCCTCGACATCGGCCCGCAGCCAGGCATCCCGCTCGGGTTCAGGACGAGACATGAAATCGATCTTCCAGTAGGCATACTCGACCCGAAGAACATCTGCGCCTCGCTCCAGCAGTACGCGCTCGGCGTAATGCAGCTCGGGCCGGTCCACCGTGTGGCGGTGTCCCGGGAGAAGAATCCCCAGGCGAGTGGCCTCGGCGGACTGGCGGAAGAAGGTGTTGGGCACAGGCTCACGCTGATACCCGACCACAGGCAGTGAGGTTGCCGCAACCCCGGTCATGACCTATCCCTTGAATCGGCTCCTTGGCGTTCCACAAAGCATCCGCCTGGGGATCCAGTCAGGCACTCTTCTATCGCGAGGCTTCACCGCAGCAATCCGTGGAGCCGCCGGAAACGAAGCCCACAACCTTCACCCGAATCCCCCCTCCGAAACTCCCGGAAGAACAAAACCCCGATCGAGAATCTCGTCGTCCCCATCCCCAACTTCCGGCACAGCCGATGCCGGTGGTCCGGAAACGGAGCTCAGCAATGGACCGGAGCCCTCCCCACCCAGGAACTGAACCCGGCGGCCGCCACAACCGCCGCACAAAAGCTGGCGGGCCGCCCCCGGTTCAGGCGTTCGAGGCTTCCCTTGCCGTCTCCTCCAGGAACCCCATCAACTCCTTGTGAAAGAACTCCGGCGCATCCAGGTTGGGCGCATGCCTGGCGTTGGGGACCACGACCAGCCTCGACTTGGGCTCCTCCTGGGACCAGAGGGGCATTGACTTGCGGATGTTGCCTGTCGCATCCTTCTCCCCGACGATCAGCAGCAGCGGCTTGTTGATCCGGTAGCCCGGCTCGTAATGGAGGCACTGCGTCGTGGCCATCGTGACTTCGATGAACTCGTCCTTGCTGAGAAGGGTCACCGCAAGTCGCAGCCGGTCTTGCGACGCTCGGGCCGTCGCCGTGGCCGCCAGGGACTGGTTCACGAGAAGGCTGTACGGATACATCTTCAGCATCGGCCTCGCCGCCTTCAGGGCAAAGGCTTCCACAGAAGACGGCTTTTGGAAGTTCCAGGTGCAGTCCACGCAAACCATGGCCGCCACGCGCTCAGGGTGATGGAACACCAGCTCCTGGTGCAAGTTGCCCCCCATCGAGTGGCCCACCAGGGTCGCCTGCCCCACCCGGAGATTGTCAAGGATGCCCAGGAGATCTGCGACCGCGTCCGCGATTGTAAATGACGCCGGGCGCGACAGCCCATGCCCGCGCACATCCCAAGCCAGAACCCGGTATCGCTCCGCTACGATCGGCAGAGTCGCGTCCCATTCGTGGTGATTCAGCGAGGCGCCGTGGGTGAAAACGACCAGGCCCGCGGCCGGATTGCCGCCCACCCAATAGCGCGTCTTGCAACCTCTTGCGTCGAGGACTTGCTCCTGAAGCTCCATGACTTTTTCTTCTCTGAACGGCAGAAATTTGGCCCGTGCGGGCCCCTTTTGCCCAGCGGCTCCGCTCGGCGCGCAGCGCGCTGCTGGCACCTCAACCTGCGGAGGACCGGGGTTTTCTCGAACCAGGGATCCGGAGTCCCTGGGAGCCCCCGGACGAACCCGCGCTGATGGTTCTCGCGCAACGACCCCGGGACAGAACGACGACCCGCCCTGGGTTCTGGGCGCCACGTGCCCTCTTCGAAAATCGCTCTCCGCGTCCCCGGAGGCCAGATCCCCCAGGCCGGATCGGACATCCGAGGACCGGCTCATGGGCGACAGATGACCGCCACCTGTTCTATCATTTCCACAGGTCCTTGTCCATCACCGCTAATGGACTGAGAAGACCCAATGTTGCAACGACAAGTCGATTCGACGTTAAGTGCCTCCGGCGGCGCACGCCAGGCATGCGTGTCTTGGCGCCCCGGCCAGCCGGACAGGTGGATGGGCAACGGCCTCCGAGGACTCACAGGCATTGACGCGTTCGCAGAGCTGGGGCGAACGATGATAGCGAGCGGGACCTGGGAGACCGGATGATCGGGTCGGAGAGAACTCCCTCGGGCCCTGAGACGGCGGCCAGAGACTCATTCGCGGAACTGACCCAGATCGGCCAGAAGACTGGAAGAGTACTCCGCATACGCGTCCTCAGGAGATTTTGATAGGATTGAGGTAACGGCGGCGTCTCATCCAACCGACATGGGCCTACGAAGCCGTACCCCCTGCTAGGATTCGCAGGCGACTCAACAGGGAAAGCGCAGCGGCCGTGAACTTTATCCTGGGATTTGACCCCCACGCGCCGCCCTGAGCTGTGTCTCTCCCTAGGGAGCGGCCACCGCACCCTCCAGAAAGACGGACTCTTGCAACCCATTCCCCCGACAACCTGGAGGCCCAAAGAGGAAAATGAGCATGGATCGAGCTATCCTTCTGGAGGTGGTGAGAAACACCCCTCTCGTTTCCATAGACCTGATCATCAGGAATCAAGACCACGACGTCCTGCTCGGACTCCGAGTGAATCAACCGGCGAAGGACACCTGGTTTGTGCCAGGCGGTTGCATTGCCAAAGGAGAGCATATTGAGGAGGCGTTTGAACGCGTGGCGCGCATGGAGCTTGGGGCATCGCTCTCCCTCAGGCAAACACGTTTCTTGGGCGTCTTCGAGCACTTTTACGATGAGAATTTTGCCGAAGTCCCAGGATTCGGCACCCATTATGTTGTGCTGGCATATGAGGCGGCCGTGCCGGATTTAGCACGAGAAAACCTAGGCCAGCAACACAGCGACTACCGTTGGTGGAGCCAAGCCGAGATCCTGCGATCAAGCGCCGTCCACCCTTACACCAAGGCCTACTTCAAATAGGCACGCGGCAATCTCGTACTCCATCACAGGATCTTGTCGAGTTTCCGCCGGGGCCGCTTTCGGTGGGGGAGGAACAGACCCACAAGGTGGAAGGGACTAAGCCAGACACCGGCACACTGCTCGTGATATCGCCACCGATTCGGTGAAGGACAGGCTTGCTTGGTTCTGTCATGCTGGAGACAAACAAGGTCTGTCGCAGGCGGTCCTGATCACTAAGCAACAGAAGGTCGACCTTCAAGTCATGGAGCAATGATCCCGGTCCGAAGGAAAGAGCAAGGAGTTCGGGGCCGTCAAGAGGCCCCCTTCTGGATGACAGGCGCAAAAAGATCCATGAGGCTCTGCGTGTTCGCCGCCCCTCCAAGCTCTTCCGTGGCCACCCCTGTTTTCTGGCCCAGTTCCCGCTCGCCATTCTCCCCCGCTTGCTCGTTCCTTCCAGATCTTTCCTGTCTTCCATATTCCCATCACCATCCCACCGCGTTGAGGATCACTTCACCAGAGGGTTGCGCCCTCCAATGGCCGGAATCGACACCTGAGGCTGGCCGCCGAGCCCTAAAGCCTAAGACTCGAATAGCGTAGGTCCGTGAGAACCCTCGCGTCCCGACAGATTGCCCTCATCCAACGCTGCTCATCCCACCCCCTCCCCTTCCAGGTCTCCGTCTTTCCAAGTTGGCGCACAGAGTCCCTGGGCAAAGGCCTTCTTTGGTTATTGATCATGCAGGCGCCTGCTTACACCGTCTAGGCGACTTGACAACATTTGGCACCCTGCTGTAGTTTTAATCGCGGGTCCCTCGACGACCATCCATGAGGTCAATCAAATGCCTAACACCACCCGCACTCGGACAGCCCAGCGGAAACGCCCGGCGGCTTCAAGCAAAAAGGTTGTCGCAAAACGAAAGGAGAGCGTCATCGCCGATCATGTCGGCAAGTACATCCTGGCCATCGACCTGGGCACCTCCAGCGCCAAGGTAGCCCTGGTTTCTGAGCGCGGAGAGGTCGTGGGCTGGGAGGGGGAACCCCTCCAGCTATTCCTCCTGCCCGGAGGCGGGGCTGAACAGGATCCCGAAGATTGGTGGACTGCCGTGGTGAAATCTGCCAAGCGCCTGCTGGCAAAGCGCTTGGTCCCGGCCGAAGCGGTAGTCGCCGTTTGCGCCTCCACCCAGGGACAAGGAACCGTCCCTGTGGACCTCGAAGGGAACTGCCTCACCCGCTGTCATATCTGGCTGGACGCGCGAGGGGCAGCGTTTGTTCGGAGCCGGGTCGGCAGCGGGCTGGCAGTGGCCGGATACGAGCTAGTCAAACTGCAGAGATACCTCCGCTTAACCGGGGGCGCGCCCTCCCTTTCCGGCAAGGACCGCTTCGGCCATATGCTGTTTATCAAGCGCGAAATGCCGGAGGTCTACGCGAAGACTTACAAGTTCCTGGATGTCCTGGACTACATCGACCTGCGTCTGACCGGCCAGTTCCTCACCTCCACCGATTCGGTCGTCGGGACCTGGATGACGGACAACCGCAATCCAGGCTCGATCCACTACGACCCGCAACTCGTCCGCTGGGGGGAGATCGACGCTGAGAAGCTTCCGAACATCCGCAGAAGCATTGATGTGCTGGGGCCGCTGAAGGCGGAGGTGGCTGACGAACTGGGTCTGGGGCGCGATGTCAAAGTGGTCACCGGGGCCTTCGACATTCCGGCCGCGGCGGTCGGATCTGGGGCGGCCCGAGACTACGAGGCTCACCTGTACCTCGGCACCTCCTCCTGGGTGGGCGTCCATACGCCGTTCATGAAGACAGACTTGTTTCACTCCATGGCCTCGCTGCCTTGCGCGAACCCCGACCGGTTCCTGCTGATGGCGGCCCAGGAGACGGCCGGGGGGAACCTCACCTTTCTGCGGGACAACCTTCTCTATCACAAGGATCGCCTGCTGGGCGCCGTAAGACCCGGCGACTACTTCGCCGCCCTCAACGAGGTGGCCGCAGACGTCCCGGCCGGGAGCCGGGGTCTCATCTACACCCCCTGGCTGTACGGGGAGCGCGCACCGGTGGACGACCCTTGGGTGCGGGCGGGAATCCACAACCTGTCGCTGGATAGCACGCGCAGCGATATCGTGCGGGCCATGCTGGAAGGCGTGGCATACAACACTCGCTGGATTTTCGTGCTCGCAGAGAAATTCTGCGGGCGCCGGCTGGACGCGATCAACATGGTCGGCGGCGGGGCCAGTTCCGATGTGTGGTGCCAGATCCAAGCCGATGTGCTCAACCGCACCGTCCGCCAAGTCCGGGATCCCGTCCAGTCGAACGCGGTAGGGGCCGCGTTCATCGCCTGGGTTGGCCTGGGATTCATTCGCTTCGAGGACATCCCTTCCCTGGTTCGCATCCAGAAGGAATACCAGCCGAACCCGGACCACCGGAAGCTTTACGACGGCATGTACGCGGAGTTTCTTCAGCTATACAAAGCGACGCATGCCATCTACGGGCGACTCAACTCTGCAGGATCGCCTCGGGGCTCCTGACGCACGAGGTCGCCACAGCGCCGCGGCCCGGAGAGCCCGCTCATGCTCCCGTCAGCGCGAAATACAAGAAGCTGGCGGCAGGGTCCCCACAAGGCTCTCCGCCAGTTCCAGGTTTTGCCTTGTCCCCACGATTAAAGGAAACTGGCGCCATGCACCCTCCCACATGGCAAAAACGAGGAACCGCTCATGATTTCCGGGCGACTCGGGCTGCTCGCTAATGAGTGGCTTCGGGGAGACTTGTCTCGTACTGATGCGTACCGGGTGAGCCGCTTCGCGAGCGCCGCCAGGATTTTGCAAATGAATCACGGATGCAGCGACCATCCAGGGGCTTGAGTTTTGGCCGCCTGAACGAGAGGTGGGCCGTGGTTGAAGCAGGAAGCGTCGATCTGGCCGCTTCAAAAATAAAGCACCCGGCGGATCGCGCCGGGTGCGGTATCTCTGCCCTCCCAGGGGGGCGCTCGCCTGCTCCGATTTTGCAGGAGAAGCGAGGGCGGGCCGCGCCAGTCAGTCTATCTTGCGTAGTAAGCGATGTAGTTGGAACCCCAACTCTTCGGATACAGGATCGTCATGTTCGAGACGTTCGTGCAGCCATCCTCGGTGGATTGGGCATAGCCTTGATTGGCTCCACGAAAGGTATTCAGCCAGTCGGATTTTCCATAGGCCCAGGTCTGCACCTTCACCACAACCGCCACATGGCCCGTGCTCCATATGCCGTGGCCAAATCGGGGCTGGAAAACGGCTACGTCTCCGACGTGGGGCGTGCCGTCCTGCCTGAAACCATTGGCGACCAGCAACGGTGCCATGCTCTTGCCGTTCGTAGGATGCCCCGTCAGGTGAAAGCGGTTCATGATGTAGTCAACGCACTGGCATGCCTTCGCCCCCTGGACTACGCTGGCCTGGACCTGCGGAACAGAGGCTGTGGTCACGAGCATCATGCCTCCTAAGAGGAGGCCCAGGAAGGATTTGTAGGCGAGCTTTCCAACGCCGGTGAGCATCGGTCACCTCCCGTGCTGTCAATGGGTGTCGCGGCGGCGCACCCAACGGACCAGGGCTAGGCGGGCTAGCCAGGCGCGGCCCGTGCTTTCCTCTCCCTCAGGACCCGTTCGGCACTGAGCAACGGATCCCGGCCACGGTCACGCAAAAGCTGCCTCCCGTTTGAGGGACTCATTCTTGCATCGATCTCCATGGTATTCGCAATTGGGAGCGGTTCACCCTCGATTCTTATTCTGCAACGGAATTGCACCGCTGCGGGAGCCGCTCACCACCGGCCCGCCCCCCGCCCCATCCCGAGATTCATCGTAGGCGAGGGGAGGCAGCATTCGGCAGCCCAGTCCAACCGCGGAACCTTCCCGGCACCTCTCCCAGTCGACGCCCTGCAGAAATCGCGAGTGCTCGGGTTTGGGGGTCCCGTTTCCGGCCGGAGAATTTTCTCCCCTCGAGGAACCAGAGCGGTTCACGATCCCATTCTTGGGCGTATTTCCATCCCCCTGCGATCGAGGCGGGACTTGTGGCTGTGTCACCTTTCCAATCGCCGCCGCAAACTGGGATCGACCTTCCCTTCCCCTTCGGGCGCCTGCCCCACGAGATTCAGCGCTGCCAGCAGGTCGGCGTCCGGGGCCATTACAACCCTTGGATCGAGGCCAACCCACGGTCGCTTCTGTTTGAAAGAAATGCCACCAAATTCATCTCTTTTTATGGTCTCCTTGTTCATGTCCAATTCAGAGATTTGGAGTAAGCTTGTTGCGTCAAGCAAGGGTCATCCGGCGAGCGATCAGGGCCGAACCGGCCGGGTACCTGGGCTGGATCCTTAGGCGGACCCAATCGAGCGAGATGCCTTTTCTTCGTCACGCTCCGATGTCGTGCACCTCATTGTTTTGGAGCCCCAACCGGCAAGGATGGGGAACCATGCAATCCCTGAGCCTGCGTCCAGCAGAAAGTGCTCTTGCGCCAGGCTCTCAACCCAGATGCTCAAACCAGATTCCCATCGACGTGCTAAGATATAGGGGGTCCGGCGTGTCTTTCCCAGGCGGATTTCCAGGTTAGCTTGATTGCGGAGGGCAGAGCCGGCGGCAAAAGCGTTTGTTGGCAAAATTCAGAGAAGAGGCGAGCAACATCGAGGCGGATGGCCTGCTCGGGGCCGCCGCAAACGCGCTGCGGAATGATCCGCCCGAGCATGACTTGGAACAGGAAACCGACGCGCATGCACCGCGTGCCTTGCTCTTGCCCCTCAGAACCGCGGGCAACTGCTAAAGGCGTACAAGGAGGAATCCGAAGATGAAGACATCTATTCGCACAGCCGTCTTTGCCCTGATGGCCCTGTCGCTGGCAACTGCCGGGTGTGCTGCGGACGCGGCTCCGGTGCCGGACGCCCCCTCCTCTCCAACGCCGGACTTGCTCGGGACCATTCAGGCCCTGCAGACCCAGATCGCCGCGGTCACGCCGACACCGGTTCCCGTTGTCGTGCCAGCGGCGACTGCCGCGCCAGCCTCCACGATTTGCACGGGGACGAACCTGGCCAATATCCTGTCGGTGTCCATGGCCGACCGGACTTACGTCGCGGCGGGTTCCGCTTTCACGATGACCTGGACCCTGGAGAATGTCGGCACCTGCACCTGGACTCCAGACTACACCCTGGTCTTTGACGGCGGCACCCCCCTGAACGGGCCATCCTCGCAGGCCCTGAACGCGACGGTCCCGCCAGGTGGGTCGATCGCGATCTCGGTCCCCCTGGTCGCGCCAAGCACGGACGGCACGTATCAGGGTTGGTGGAAGCTGAGCACTCCGTGGGGGGTTCACTTCGGGATAGGCACTAACGGAACAAGCGACTTCTGGGTGTTGATTAACACGACGCCAAGCGTGACCTATCCATCCTATCCCTACAGCGCGCCTTACTACTACACCTGCACCTGGGGAACGGTGGGGAACCTGGCCGAGTTCATCACCGAGACCATCCCGGACGGGACCTACATCGCGCCGGGCAGCGCCTTCACCAAGACTTGGACCCTGGAGAACATCGGCAGCTGCACCTGGACGACCAGCTACTATTTGGTCTTTGACGGCGGCACTCAGATGGGAGCGCCGTCTTCCATCCCCCTGCCGACGACCGTCCTGCCAGGGCAGGAGGTCACCCTCTACGTCAACATGGTGGCTCCGTCGAGCTACGGCCGATATCAGGGGTACTGGAAGCTGAGCACCCCGGAGGGGTATCGCTTCGGGCTGGGTTCCAGCGGCACAGGCGACTTCTGGGCGTTGATTAGCACGGGGACGGTCTTCAACTATTTCACTGGCTTTTTCTCTCGCCCTCCCTTTCACTACGGCTATGGCTATCACGGTTACCATCCCCCCGCGCCCACGCCTCGCGGGTACTGCTGGGGGCCTCACGGCTGGTATGTCTGCCTGCGCTGAGGCCTGAGGCACAGATCGCAGAAAGACAGGTTGCTTAATCCGAGCGGGGCCTCCGGGCCCCGCTCTTCAATCTCCGAAGAGCAGAGCCGGGGTCTCCTCGGCGTGGCAATCAAGTCAGGGCTTTGCGGGACGAGCCGAGTGTCGAGGCCCTGAGGACTTCAGGGAGCGTTCCCCGGCCCGTCCAGAGCACCTTGTCGGATTCCCTCTTCTCTCGACAACTTGGCAGGTGAAAGGCTGGATGACCAAGCGTCGCACCTGGGGCCGCGACGGTCAGGGCCCGGCGGAGACGAAGGGAATCCCCTCTGCCGGCGTTGTCTGGATCACGGCTCCGCCACGGGAGAAGGCAGGCGTCCCGCCTGTTGCAGGACCCAGGCCGCATGCAGCGACACCCAGCAATCGGTTTCCGCCCGGCCGCCCAGCGCGGCATACGTCCGCCGCCGGTAGGGGCTGCCGCCGTGCCAGCGGCCGTCCTTCCCGCGGCGCTGCTCAACCCAGTCCAATGCCGGCGCCGCGCCCGGATGGTCAAGGAGCCCCAGCTCGCCCAGGACACGCAGGGCGAACAGGATGTCGGCTTGATAGAAGAGGGGAAAGCTCATCCGGAACCAAAGCGGGCTGGGCCGGCCCTTTTCTGGCGTCGGGTAGTCCGCCTCCTCCAGGCGGAAGGCGTCGAGAAGAAAAGCCGTCCCTTCCTCAATCGCGCTTTCCACCTCCTCCGTACGGCTCTCTTTTGGGACGGCCGCCAGCCCCCACAGGGCACGGAGGGCGCCCCACGCACAAGCGCGCCCATCGTTGGCCCGGCAGCGGCATGGCCCCCGCGCAAGATCGTAGCAAACGTGGCGGACCACCTGCTCGACTTGCGGGTCCTCAATGCGGCACGCCGGAACGGCATAGCGGAGCAGGTTGCCCCACAGGCAGGACCAGTCGGTGGTCCCGGCGCTCATATGCTGATCGAGTATCCCGCGGGTTGCCGCCAGCATATATTCGGAACCCTTGCGAAAGCGCCGATCCCCAGGTTTCACATCGAGTTCGGCCAGCAGCACCATGCTCCAATGAGTGCTGAAGTACTTCGGGGTGTAGAAGCTGTGCTCTCTCTTCCACGATCCGCTTGGGGTCTGGCGGCCCAGGATGGCGACCGCCGGCCCGCGCCTCAAGATGTCCTGCCGAGCTCTCCGAGCCCGCAAATCCTCAGACGAGTAGCCGAGCAGGCCGGTCAAGGTCAGGTAGCGGATGGAAGGAGTTGAAGCGCCGAGCAGCCAGTCCGTAAATTCAGCTTCCGCTTTCACAGGATCTCCCTCCCCTACGTCCGTGCGTCCCCGAATCCGAGTCGGCCGATAGTCATCCACGCTGAGACCCAAGGGAAAACCCCATGGACTTCCATCTCAGTCTATACCTCTTGCCAAGGCCTGACCCTTGTGGCCTTGGGCCGGCTTGGCTGGTGGCCCTGCCTCAGGACAGGGACCGCAATGCAGGCTCGTCTCGGCGGACTGCCGGAGCGGCGCGCCGTCCGCGGAGGCAAGGCGACACCCCCCTACCCCTGCGGCCAAGTAATTCTCCCCGGGAAACTCAGCGCCCGCGGTCCAGGGAACGGATAGAAGACCAAAAAACTTTCCGCCAGCAGTCAGCCGCTCGCACCGTGCCTAGCGCTGAGGCCTGACCTGCCGTAAGCCTGGCAACGCGCCGCGACTTGTGGCGTCCCAGGGATGTGATCGCCAAGAATGTCTTTTTGGCTTGCGTCCCTTGCCAAGTGGGGGGGCCCAAGCGGGATGGTTCCACGGCAGAGAACAGAGCCCCCTTACCTCACGGGCCCCGATGGCCCCTGGGCATATCATGCCGCAACGGTCGGAACTGCGGGCGGCATCGTCCGCTTCTTATGTGGTCGCCTAGGGAGTCGAAGTGGCCGTGGGCGGGATGGCCGTGAACGTACTTGAAGGAACCGGCATTGACGTATTCGAGGGGACGGGGGTCGAGGTGGGGGCCGAAGTGGATGTATTCGCAGGGACTGAGGTAGAGGTGGCGGCTGGAACCGGGGTATAGGTCGTCGTTTGCGCGGATGTTGGAGCAACCGTCGAGGTCGCGACCGATGTATCGCTGCGCGTGGGCGTAATCGTCGGCGTGCTGGTTACACTGGAGGACACCTGGATAAGCACATACACGGACTCACCGAATTGGTTGCCGTTGTCATCCGCCATTCTCCAGTAGCCGGTGTAGCTGCCATCCGAACTGGGCGAGACCATTGACACCGTGATATCGGTTGTATCCCCGGGCGCCACGCTGTCACCGATGGTTGTCGTTGCACCGCTCATCTGGTCCCCGCTGACAAACGTGATGCTGTAGTTCGCATCCCACGTGCAAGTCCCGGTGTTCTGGATGGACCAGGTCTTGTCGAAGCTTGCATCCGCAGCCAGAACGGTGTTATCTGGAAAAGTCACATCCGCCACGTAAGCCGAATCATTGCATGCGCTCGATGTGGCCTCAACGGCATACGTTGCATAAGGCGTCAGCGTGGGAAAGAAAGCATAGGTGCTCGTCGGCATCAGCGTCTGCGTGGCGCTTGGCAGCAGAGGAATAGCTGTCGCATAGATGGGAAATTGCGCCGCGGCGGTTTCGGCGACGGAAGTGAAAAAGGGCGCTTGACTGGTGGCCGTCGCGTGGGAGCCACAGCCGCAGGCGCAGTAGCCGATCAAGACGGACAAGACAGCCCAAGAGGAGAATTTCGACAAGGATTTCATGGTTTTCCTTGGGATTAATGATAAGGAGAGAATAGCTTCAGGAGATTAAGGTCTGGTTTAGAGTTCTCTTTCGGATTCCCGCGGAAAAACCTGCCCGGCTCAGCCAATCCGATCCGGAAAAGGGCCACGCTGCCATTCGCCCCTGAGAGGTCACAAAAGCATTTCCGCCCCCTGCCCTCCGAAGGCGCCGCCGGATCCCTGAGGGCCGGGAACGGGCCGATCATGACGCGACCTGGCCGTCGAACCGATGAGGTCCCCGCAGGATTCGGAAAGCCTTCCAGCGCGACAGCCATCACGAGCGCAATAGCTCCTGGCGTCGAGAGGCGGCTCAGGGACATCAGGAGCAGGTCCCCGAAGCCTTGCGCCCAGCGGCCGGGATCCAAGGACTGAGCACTGAGGGCCACTTGGTACCCTGTGACTCGAACCCTAACCACCGCCAGTCGGTGTTTGACATATCATAATAGAAGAAGCGGGCTACGGCCGGGAGGCCGCACGAGCATAGCCCCTCCCCAATGAGGGCGGGCGGATTCGGCCTTGGTCGCCTCGGGGCAAATCGACGGATGCGGTATAGGGCGCGCGACGGTCGCCGGACCGGGTATCGGCTCCCCGAGCCGGCCCCTGCAAGGACGCAATGAAAGTCTTTGATCTCTGCTTGGCTTGGAATTGGGAGTACGACGCCGATTTCGTGGGATGGCTGGGCAAGGCCTGTGGCTCACGCGGGCTCCTGTTGCTCCAGGTCACACCCGACAACCTGCCCGATATGTCGCGCGCTCTCGATGCTCAAGAAACTTCCTTCCGGGCTTTCCTGGACCGTGCCTCGGAAGGCGACGAACGCTTTGTCCCCGTAGCTCGATGGGCGGCCGAGCATGATGTCTACCGCATTAACCCCTCTGAAGTCTCCTCTCGCTGCTCGGACAAAGCGGCCATGCATTCCCTTCTTATCCAGGCGGGCTTGGAAACCCCCCGCACCATCCTGCTCCCCTCGTATCAGGAGCGGCCGGTCCTCCCTGCGATCGACTTGAATTGGGTCGGGGAAAGATTCATTATCAAGCCCGCGCACGGCGGAGGGGGCGAGGGGGTTGTCACGGACGCCAGTTCCCTGGACCAGGTACTTGAAGCGCGCAGATCATGGCCCCAGGACAGGTACTTGCTGCAAGCTCGCGTTGTGCCCCGGGAGCTGGGCGTTCGCCCGGCTTGGTTCCGGGTCCTCTATTGCGCAGGGTGCGTGTACCCCTGCTGGTGGAACCCGCGCGACCATATCTACGCTCCCCTCTCCCCCGAAGAGGAGTCCCTCCATGGGCTTGGGGTCCTGCGGGAGACAGTGACCGCAGTCGCCCGTCTCTGCAAGCTGGATCTATTCTCGACGGAGATAGCCCTCACGGAGCAGGACCGATTGGTCGTGGTCGACTACGTGAATGACCAGATCGACTTGCGTCAGCAATCCAAAGCCGCGGATGGGGTTCCTGACAGAATCGTGGAGGACATCGCCAAGCGTTTGACGGAGTTGGTCATCACCCACATACAGCCAGGCCGGAGTCACGAAAGGTACACGGGCCCTTGAAACTCCCGATGAGTCCTTGAGCCGCGAACCCGGCCTAAGAGAGCCTGCAGGTGGCTTCTCTCAGGCAGGCGGAACGAGCCGCCTGCGGGGCGCGGCAACCCATCAAGCCAGAAGGAGCATGTGATGAGCAAGAAAACATTTGCCTTTACGGCGCGGGTGAGCACGGAAAACCATGTGGCGATCCAGCGCGCCCTGGAGCAGCTCGTGGCCAAGAAATCCATCACCCGGACCGAGGACGGCTTCCTGGTCAAGGCGACGATGCAAGGGGAAAGCGCCCGGGAACTCAATCGGGCCCTGCTCTCCGCCCTGCGCCGCGCGGAGCGCAAGACCCGTTTGCGCTCAGAATGGGTATCGGGCGGAACCGCCGAGCGGTTCTTTGATTATGTGCCCAAAGGATCGTCCGAGGTCTGAATTGGAATGCTGATGCGGCGGGTGTTCCCTTTATCGAGGCCTTTCCCGGCGCACCCCGCAGTATCCCTAACACGGATGAACAAGGACGTTCTCCTTTCGCCCGGCAGGGGATGCCACAATGCGGCACCCTTTCGGTCTTGTCGCGTTCTCCAGGATCCTCGATCCCACTCGACTATGAGGGTTTCTTGCCATGACCAGCGCGAGCTACGCACCCCTGTACCACTACCTCGAGACATTGCCGGTCGTCTCGAGCCATGAACACCTGCTCCCCGATGATTTCCAGTCCACCCTGACGCTGGATCGACTCCTCGAGAATTCCTATCTCGGGAAGATCGTGCGCCCCCGAATCCCATCGGGCGTTTCGCGAGAGGCTGAGCCGGGGGATCGAGGGTCGTCCACTTGGTCGCCGGAATTCCCCTCGCCCGACCCCCTGGCAAGGCAGGAATTCCTGGAACACGTCCGCCTCAATTCCTTCCTTGTCTGGCTCGAAAAGGGGATCCAGAAGATTTACGGGATAGATCAAGAGATCACCATTCAAAGCTGGGATGAGGTTTCCGGAGCCATTTCAGCCCGTCAGGCCGCGCCCGGTGCCTATCTGGAGATGCTGCGGAGCGTCGCTGGCTACCGCCGGGCCATTCAGGACTGCTACTGGTCCTATGGAAGTGACAACGGGCATCCCGAGCTTCTGTCCTCGACCATTCGCACCGACATGTTTGTCACCTCCTTTCACCCTTCGGTCCTGGACCATGACGGAAACACGCCGTTTCGCTTCTATCCCCAGGCGCCGACCGAGGACTTTGACGACTACCTCGCCTTCCTGCAAGCGATGTTCCGGAAATGGCGGGAAAACGGCGCGGTGACCCTCAAGTCCGCCTCCGCGTACGATCGTTCACTCGACTACAGCGAGGGAAACCGGTCGGCGGCAGCGCGGGTGTTCTTTCGGGAACCCGCGACGGTGACGGCCGCCGAGCGCAGGGCATACGAGGACTTCATGTTCAACTGGTTCTGCCGCCTGGCGATCGAGCTGGAGCTGCCCTTCCAGGTACACACCGGACTGGGGAAGCTCGCCGGCTCGAGTCCGCTGAAGTTTGAGCCGGTCCTCCAGCGTTATCCCCAGATCCGCTTTGTCCTTTTCCACGCAGGCTACCCCTGGTACGATGACCTGGCCGGACTGGCCCACACCTACTCCAGTATTGCCATCGATATGGTCTGGGCGCCGATTCTCAGCACCGCGGGCGCAGTTCTGGCGCTGCACGAATTCCTCGAAGTGGCTCGGTCCACGAACCGGATTGCCTGGGGAAGTGATGCGGGGACCTCGGAAGAGGCTGTTGGGGCCCTCTTGGCTTGGCGTCATGTGGTCGCGAAAGTACTGGCCGAGAAGGTCGATGACGGGTACCTGGACCGCCGCGAGGCGGAAAGGATGGCCGAAAGGCTGATGTATCGCAACGCGGCTGAGCTCTATGGTTTTGGCCTCAGCGCGAAGGCCGTCCCAGAGCCAAGCCGGTGACCCCATACCGATACTCTGAAACCCGGCAGGGGCCGACCGAATGCAGCCAAGGGACGCTCTCGCCGCAGGAGGCAACGCATGCCCGCGATTGGGGCCACCCCGAGGCCCGTCGCCCTGCCATCCGTGGCGACCCGCATCCCCGGCTCGGGCCCGGGGCGCAGGCCTTCACGTCTGGCGTCTCAGCCCCAGGATGCGGCGCCGAGAAAACGAACGGAATCGGGCGCCGCATCCGTTTCTTGTATTCAATACTCTGAGCCAAACCCCTCAACGAGCATCGCTTCCCCGGCCCGGATTCTCCTCGCGTACGCGGCTCCCATGAGCACCAGGACCCCACCCGCGGCCATCCAGTTCGCCAGGGAGATCGGAAGGCCGAGCCATACCAGCAGCGAACCCAGATAGCCCGGATGCCTGATCCAGCGATAGGGCCCGCTTTCCACGATGGCCTGCCCCTCAGAAACCCTGAGGCTGCGCGTGTAGAACACGCCCAAGGTATTCATCGAGCACAAGCGGATGGCCAGGCCCAGAACCATCAAGCCCACCCCCACCGCACCGATGATGGCTGCCTGCGGCAGTCTGCCCAAAGAGAAAGTATGACGATCGGCGCTAAAAGGACTCCCAGGATTAGGAAGCGCCGATCAATTGCGAGTTGCCTCGGTCCCGAACGCCCGGCGCATGGCATTGGGCCTTGCTGCCCCTGCGCAAGAAGGATTCCATCCCAAAGAAGGCGAGAACCATCACATAGGCTAACGCCGCCGCGATCATCTTCCCATCCTCGAAACGATCACCGCAAATGCCAGGACTCCGGATCGACCATGTTCCTGATGCGCTGTGTATTGCCGCCAAATCTGCAGCAAGACCCGTCAGGTGGAGGGTCCGTGGACCGAGTGCCTGCCGCCCTGGAAACTCCTGTGGCAGGACTCTAACCCAAGCTGACTTCAAACCCCAACTGCCCTTCCCTAGTCGCGCACATTGTTCCGGAACATCCCTCCCAAGAAGCAAGGCCTCTGTCAAGTGAGCATTCCATCAGCGCCCGCCCGATTCCGAGGCAACAGAGACCTGCACTAATTGGCACCCAGTCCCAGGGCCGCAGAATCGCGGCGGAAAATTCTCACGTGGCATTCCAACAACCGTGCTCAAGACCCGAGTGGCCTCGTCAGTCCCATGGCCGCTTTCTCCGCTGTCAGAGGAGAGAAATGACCGACATGATCCCTCAGATCAAGGCTGTGGCAAGGGATGTCAATTCCCTTCCAAGGGACCGCCAAGGACGCAAGGCGTCCGTCCTATCGGGGCCCTCTTATTTTGGTAGGATCTCCTTTGGCTTGACGGTGCCCGAAGCTGCAACTGGACGCATTCGAGACCCTTCGCCCAGGGCCAAGCCCGAATTCGGTTTCTTTTTCCATTGCACGGCCGCTACAAGACCGGGAACAACAGCCGACGGCCTCAAGAGAGAAACCTTCCACAGCCTCAGGCCGCAAAAGGCTGGTCCCCATCACGACCGCCTGCAAACGCTGCTAGAATCTGCTTCAATGTCGGCCTTGGATCCTTGGATCCATTGCCCGGGGCATGGCCAAGAGGGCGCGAAGGGAATCAGCCTGAGAGGTGGTGGCGGATGGCTCCGAGAACATCCCGGTCGCTGCGCGTGATCGTCCCGGTGCTCCTGGCTCTTCTGGCGGTCCAGTTTGAGTTCGGGATGACGGTCAACCTTGCGGGCCCTCCTTCACTCGCCCCGTTGGCATTCTCTCTGTCGCGCGTTTCGGCCGCACTCTCTCAAGCCGGGTCCTTGGCCGTGACTCATGCCCTCCTGGGAGGGCTCTTGGTCGTCCTCTCGCTGGTCTCCCTGTGCATCTCCCTGGTGAGCGGGGAACGGAGCCTGCAGTTTTTCGGATCGCTTGCCTTCATGACCACCGTCTTCGCGGCGTTCACGGGCCTGCTCTTTGTGCTCTCCGGTTTTCAGAACGACGGGGAGTCGCACGGGATGGCGACCAACTTTATCCTGGCATTCTCCTTCTACTTCGTTGAGCTGTACTTCCTGAAACCAGCTGGCGGACCCCGAGGCCAGAACACCCGCCGATGAACGTTACCGGCGTCGCCTGGAGTTTTCCTTGCAAGAGTGGGCCCCAGTTCGGTACGGGCACCGGGATAGGATGCGTGAGCGGAATGCCCCCGGAATCCGCCGGGGCAACTCAGGAAAGACCGTACTTTCGGACTGAGGATGGGCTCATGGATTCCGGGCTCCGAGCGAGGCCTACAGGGCCGAGGTTTCCTGGTAGTGCCGGAATTCTGGTCTCCGTGGGGCCCCTGGACCAACCTGAGCGGATCCTGGGGAAGTTGCCATCGCCACTTCTAGGGTTGCTTGTACCTCCCGGGCTAGAAAGGGACGGCAGTCCACTTGGCGCAATTCCCGGTATCATGCGGGCAGGCAGGATCGCCCCCAATGCCGCTTGCAGGTGATTGAGCAACCGATGGCCGACAAACCGTCTGACGTTGGCTCCCGCAAAGCCCTATCACCCTTCTGGTTCATGAACCATTTCGGCAACCCCTTGGTAGGGCTGATCCTAAGCTCCCCGCTTCATCCCCTGCTGAGCCAGTCTCTGCTTGTTCTTTCGTATCGGGGACGAAAGAGCGGGAAACGGTTCGACATCCCGGTCGAATACGCCCAGAGCGGAGAGACTCTCTGCATCCTTCCGGGAAGGCCGGAGCAAAAGACTTGGTGGCGCAACTTCCGCGGCGGTACGCCGGTCGACATCCTGTTGCGCGGACACCGCCTACACGGCCTAGCGAGCCTCTTGGACGGCAGGGAAGATGCGTTCGCGCTGGCACAAGCACTGGCCATCTACTTGCGTCGATTCCCAGCCTCATCCGCATCCTTTGGAGTTCACCCAGACCCAGAGGGGAAGTTTGAATCGGCCGAACTGAGCCGGGTTGCGAAATGTCTGGTGATCGTGCGCGTACAAGTTGAGGGGGCAGCCGTCTACTGAACGGGGCGCGCCGCGACGGCCAGCTCTTGGCCTCTTTAGATAGCCGGGTTGGCGCATCCGCAACGGCCGTGTGCCTGCCCCCAGGACCCAGGCCAACGACTTAATGATCGGAGGGAACCCAACCTATGGACAGTCAGTTCAGAGACCACTTTCAAAGCCAGTGGAAGAAGTACTTTGGCGAGGCAGAACTTCCGATTGCCTATTACTACACGGACCGCGTTCCGGATAAGGACCGAGCGGGGTCAGATACTGTGCACCGCTGCCTGATCGGGAATCTCGGCCGGGTCCGAGAAGGCCACCCGTTCGTCTACCAGGGGGACACGGAGGGATGCTCCGGTGGCAAGCGATATACCGGGTTCTCAAAGAATCTTCGCCCGAACTTCGAGTTCTTTCTCTCCTGCGGGATTCCCGGCGAGATGGAAGGGGAGCGGTACAAACAGTCCCCTGAGCTCGTCCGGGCGTATCTGGAATCTCATCCCCCATTCGATGCCCCCGGAAAATACCTGGTGTTCAAGCGCTGGGACCAGCTTGCCGACGGGGAAACGCCTCTCGCGGTCATTTTCTTTGCGCGACCGGATGTCCTCTCCGGCCTCTTCGCCCTGGCCAACTACGATTCGGCCGACCCCCAAGCCGTCATTACGCCGATGGGGTCCGGCTGCGCCTCGATCATCGGCTACCCCTATGAGGAGACAAAGTCGAAGAACCCGAAGTGCGTCCTCGGCCTGTTCGATGTCTCGGCGCGTCCGTGCGTGCCGGCCGACCGCTTGACCTTCACCATACCCATGAGGCGACTTGAGCAGCTGATCCCCTACATGGACGAGAGCTTTCTCACCACCGCGTCCTGGAAGGCGGTCAAGAACCGGATATAGGGAGGCCTGAAGGATCCAAACCGGGATCCTGCCGGCTCCGCCTGCGTCGGGCAGGAGCGAGAGGGTCCCTTTGGTCAAGACGGCCGTGACCAGGAGCAGCCTGTGGTGCGCGGCGGCCTGCCGCGCCCTCCCTGTCCCTGGGGCAAGGCAGGGCTGTTTTCCGGACCCTCCTCGGCCGAGATTTGACCCCCGCGCTTACCCCAAATCAAGTGCGGGGTAGCCAGGTTTTGCCCCCGCAATTCTCGGATTCCCCCATTGTCGTTTCGGCAACAGATTCGTCAAGGGAACGGCCTTATTATGTAGAAGGCGTGGATTGCGATCCACCGATGACGTATTGGCCCCTGATTGCTTCGTGAAAGAGTGCACTTAGTGAGCTACACGATCAACCTTGAACCGGTGGGGATTCGTTTGCTGTGTGAGGAGCCGCTGACCATCTCCGAGGCGATCCGCCGGGCCGGGATCCGCCTGCGCTCGGAATGCGGGGGAAAAGGGGTCTGCGGCAAATGCCAGGTGCAGGTTGACGGGGGTGGACTGCTCCCCCTGACCGAGGCGGAGCAAAAGCACCTGAACCCGCAACAGATTGCGGAGCGCTGGAGATTGGCCTGCCGCACTGTTATCTCCTCCGATGCGACGATCTTTGTACCCCCTGGATCGCTGACGGAAGATCAAGTCATCCAGACAGAAAGCCTTGAGGTTCCGATTGCGCCGGCGCCCGCGGTGCGGCAGTTCTCTCTGGCTGTTTCCGCGCCCTCGCTCTCCGACCAGTCCGCCGACCTGGCGCGCGTTTCCAAGGCCCTGCTTCAGCAACATCAGCTGGCCGACTCCTGGGCGAATCCGCCGGCTCTGCGAATGCTCAGCCGGGCACTGCGCGAGTCCGGATGGAAAATCGACGTAGCCCTGAGAGGGAGTGAAATCATTGGCGCCTATCCCCCCTCGCATCTCGGGCCGGTAGGATTGGCCGTGGATGTGGGGACGACCAAGCTGGCATGCTACCTGGTGGACCTGAACCGCGGACAAACCCTTGCGGCCAAGGGCGTGATGAACCCGCAGATTGCGCACGGCGAGGACGTCATGTCGCGCCTCGAAGCCGTGATGGTCGATGCGGACAATGCGGTCCGGCTGCAACAGGAGGTGGTCTCCGCCGTGAATTCGGCGGCGGCAGAACTGTGCGCCGCCCAGGGTCGCGCCCCGGAGGACCTGCTCGACTTTTGTCTGGTGGGCAATTCCGCGATGCACCACCTTCTGGCCAGACTTCCCGTGCGGCCACTGGCCCTGATCCCCTTTGTCCCGGCAGTGAGTTCCCCCCTGGAATTCGAAGCGGCTCAACTGGGGCTGGAAGGGGCGCCTGGCGCCAATGCCTACCTGCCGCCCCCGGTGGCCGGCTTTGTTGGCTCCGACCATGTAGCCTTCTTGCTCGCGGCGGGCTTCGAAAAGGACGAGCGGACCCGCGTCGGAATCGACATCGGGACGAACACCGAGATCGCGCTTCAGTCCGGAGGCCATCTGGTTTCCTGCTCGACCGCTTCCGGCCCGGCCTTCGAAGGCGCCCATATCCGCCATGGGATGCGGGCGGCGCCGGGAGCCATAGAACGGGTAATCATCGGGGAAGACCGACAGGTTCACTGTGACATCATCGGCAACGGTCCGGCGGTCGGGATCTGCGGTTCGGGGATCCTGGATGCGCTGGCAGAACTGCATCAGGCCGCAATCCTCAACGGGCGCGGCCGAATGAACCCCGAGACCCCGGGCATGGAACGGGAGGAGGATGGAACACTGGTCTTTCCGCTGGCCCGGGGGCAAGACGGACACCGGGATGTCACCATCTCCCAGCGCGATGTCGACCAAATCCTGCTGGCCAAGGGGGCGATCCGGGCGGGGCTGGATATCCTCCTGAACCATTTGGGCCTGAAGGCGGACCAGATCGAAGAGGTCGTGATCGCCGGAGCTTTTGGCTCGTACCTCTCTCCTCGGAGCGCTATCCGGATCGGCCTGCTGCCAGATGTCCCCCTGGAGCGGGTCCGCGCCGTCGGCAACGCGGCGGGGGCGGGAGCGCGCCTGATGCTGGCCTCGACCGAGGCCCGGGCCCAGGCTCGAGACCTGGCCCGGCGGATCGAATACCTGGAGCTGACAGTCGTCCCGCGTTTCAACCGCTATTTTGCCAACGCCGTCCGCCTCCCAGCCTGAGGATCAGGAGGCGAAGACAGGGCGCGGGCACCAAAGGATCTCTCCAGCAGCAACCCTGGAGCGTTCTTCCCGGTTCAAAGGAGGCTGGAATGGCCAATGACAAGTACGGTTCGATCAGCAAGGCGGTGACCGAAGGAGAAGATGCCCTCGCCGGCCGCCTCGTCCAGGAAGCCCTCGGCGCCGGCCTGCCGCCTCTGGAC
>Ga0187865_1000916_pt1 | contig 37760 bp, 35 predicted proteins | sample June2016WEW_11_1_2_FD_132989 | JGI IMG/M metagenome (GOLD analysis project Ga0187865, IMG submission 132989) | Peatland microbial communities from SPRUCE experiment site at the Marcell Experimental Forest, Minnesota, USA - June2016WEW_11_100 | ecosystem: Environmental > Terrestrial > Soil >...
AGGCTCCCCCGCTACATGGTGCCCAGTTCCATTGAACTCCGCGATTCGCTACCGAAGAATCCTAACGGGAAGATCGACAAGGTCAGTCTCATCAAAGAAGAGGTGGCCAGAGGGAAGGGAACTACCCTATGAGTCTGCCTCACGATGAGTCGCACAAAGCTCGCGAGGAGCCTTGAGTGAGCGTAATGTCAAAGACAGACGGCACGAACTCGCCTTCAGAAATGAAGCCGGTGATCAGGGAATACATCACCAAAGAGATAGCCTCAGGTAGGCGTTCGACACCCATTGATTACGATACATCGCTTCTTGTCCAGGATATCCTCGATTCGCTCTCACTCGTCAAACTTGTAATGTTTCTGGAAAGCAATTTCAGCATAGCGGTGAGACCGGAAGAGCTGGTCCCCGAGAACTTTTCGACAATAAACGCGATATGCGCATACATCATGTCGAAGAAAGGCACTCCGAATACGGGGAAACTCTCTTGAATTCTCGCTCGACGCTGTCTCGCTAGGATGGAGGCACGGTATCTAAAGTTGCCTTCCGCGACCCAGTCTGGGTTGACAAGATTCTTCACAAGAGCGGATTCGGTCCTATACCCGATGCTTGTGGTGCCGTTGACTGGACTTCTTCCGGCAAGGCTGGCCTACAGAGTGGCGATTGCTCGGGGCGATCTGCTGTACGCGTTGGACCGAGACACTCGGAAGAGGGTTGAACAATCAATCCAAACAGGCGTGGGGGGCAAGGAACCAATCCCGAACCTTCCATCCCTTACTCGCGCCTGGTTTCGTTACTTTTCGTGCAACACGGTTGATTCCATGAGGCTTCTCGGGGATGGGAAGGCCTTGTCAAGGCTGGTGGATGTGAGAGGCTTGGACAATCTTGACGCGGCAATTGCTCGTGGAAAGGGGGTAGTCATGTTCTGCTCTCATCTCGGATCACGCGCTACTTTCGCCCTTCTCGGCGCCCGAGGCTATCCAGTCACGATGATTGGTCGAGCGACCTTCGGAGACGACGCCAACAAGCCGACCCTGGTGCGCATGTTTCACAGACTGTACCGAGGTAGGGCTGTAAGCTATCACGCAAGAGTATCGGGCATCTCGAACTACCCCGGTCTCTTCGGAGCGGCTGCAAAGGCAGCCATTGCTCTTCGCGGGAACGCGATTGTTGGGATAGCTATTGACGCAAAGCCGAAACCCCAGGACGTCTCTCGCCCCGTAGCCGTCACCTTTCTCAACAAGCACGTGTCGAAAGCGCCTGGTGCAGTGAGCATAGCTCAGCTCACAGGCGCACCTCTGATTATGATTTCGATACACCGCAAGGAGGACTGGTGCCATCAGGTGATCGAGATCTCCCCACCAGTATCAGTCGAGGGAGAGACTGCTGATGTCTTCGCTCGTTGCCTCGCCCTCGTAGAGGCTGACATTCGGCGGTACCCTGCTCAGTACGTCTGGGGCCTGGAAGGATTCTGGCGTCTTGACCCGGATGAAGCAGGGCAGGATTTTACGTGAAGGGAAGTGGACTCTTTCTTCTGGAGAGGAGACATCGCGAGGGAACTCGACGCCGAACGTGAACTCAGACGTAGCGTGGATTGTCGATGGGAAGATACGGTTGATTGGCCAATTCTCTCAAGGGAAGAGATTCATCTATGGTACTTTTCGCTCAATCCACGGCCAATGGGTTCGCTCGTGAGAGTGCTCAGTCGGGACGAATTAGCGAGGGCTCGTTCCATTCAGACAGAAACGGGGAAGAGACGCTTCGTATCCAGTCGAATAATTCTAAGATCAATTCTAGCGCGTTATCTGGGAGTCTCTCCGGGAGAAGTCTCATTTGGATACAGCTCATACGGCAAGCCCTTCCTGGCGAAACCTCCTGGACAAAGAAGAATGGAGTTCAGCTTGTCGCATTCGAAAGACTCAGCAGTATTGGGAGTCACCATCGATCAGGCGATTGGACTAGATGTCGAGGTTTCCACCCATATGCCGGAGGCCCAAGCGTTGGCCCGCAGGTTCTTCTCCGACGAGGAAAGCCAATTGATTCAGTCTTTAGCTGAGAACGCGAGGGACGAGGCATTCTTCAGGATCTGGACAGCAAGAGAAGCATTTCTGAAGGCAAAGGGGATTGGCCTGACTCAGCAATTGAGTGAAATCGTCATACCGTCGCAACGAGTTGAATTGAATCGTTTCATTCGCATGACTTCTGGCGGAAGGCAGCGCAAGAGCCTTTCTCTGTCGTATTTGGAACCTGATCCAGGATTAGTGGTAGCGCTGGTGGCGGAACGAGCTGACTCGAAACTAGCCTGCTGGCGCTGGACTTGATTAATAGTCCAGAGAATTGAATGCGGGCGAGCGCGACATGACCATCTTCGTACTTGGGCTGGATGGGGCCTCGAACGAGAACCTCGAACATGCGTTCACGAGAACCCACCTTCCCAACTTCAAGTCAATTCTAGGCGCAGGCTCGCGGCGATCCCTCGTGTCTGTGTATCCGTATGTCACAGCGCCTGCTTGGGCGAGTATGTTCTCAGGCGTGAACCCGGGGAAACATGGCGTGTTCGACATGTTTCAGCTGAAGAATGATACTTTGCACCCACCGAATCTAAGGAATTCGGACGTTCCATTTCTCTGGGACTACCTCTCATGGGCAGGCAAGAGGGTTCTCATCTTGGGAATTCCGTTCATTCATCCAGCTCCCGAGGTGAACGGTATCTTTGTGACAGGACGGTTCGTTCCCCGCATGACCTTTTTTCCCGAAGAAACCCACAGTCTCCTAGGGGCTTCGGGTTATGAATACAATGAGCCTTGGAATAAGGGCCGCGTCAAGAAGAATCGAACGGAGGAGGTAAATCGCCTAGGCAGAAACGAATTCGGGGAAAGGCTGCTAGCAGACCTCGAAAGAAGAATCACGACCAGCACGAGACTGCTCGACCGTGAACGTTGGGATGTCGCCGTTCTAGTCGAGAGTCTGCCTGATGAGGTCTTTCACCTTTGCTACGAAAACGCCGCTATGGTGGATAGAACCTGGCTACTTGTCGATAGACTCGTTGGTGAGGTGCGAGCAAGAATGAAGGATGACGACGCATTCTTCATAGTCTCAGACCACGGTTTCTCTGACGTTGACAGAGTGCTTTACATCAACTACTGGCTCCGCGCAAATGGATACCTGTATCCGAAAAGCATGAAGGTTCCCTCAGCGGTCAGTACTGTGGCAAGTGGCATCTTGGGTGCTCTACGCGGACGAGGGGGGAGGCACAGACCTCGGGTCGCGTTGGAAGGGTCTGTTGATGAGACAGAGAGAGAGTTGGGGGCCGATGACTCGCTTCATGCGGTCTTGAAGACACCTCATCCAAGAACAAGCGTCATAGCTTTGAATGACAACGAGCAAGTGAGTTGGTTGAGATTGATTGAGAGCCGGACGACAACAGAGGTCCTCAGGTCAGACCTTGAGAAACTGAGACAAAGCGGAGCCATAAAGAACGTCTTCGGCGCGACCGAATTGTACAGTGGAAAACATGTTGCAGAAGCAATAGGGCAAATCACGATCGAAGCTCAGGACGGAACGGTAATCAGCACCAGTTTGAGCCACAAAGGACTTTTCAGGAGAATATCGGGAAAGCAAGGTGGTCACAGGTTGCATGGAGTCCTGGTTTGCGAGGGAGTTGACTCACGCCATCTCCGTACTAATCCAACAGTGATGGACATTTTGCCCACGATCCTTCAGATGCTGAAGCTTCCGCTTCCGGACTACCTTGACGGCAGACCATTGGTGGACCTGATGTCGGGCTCGAGCTGACGGTCTTCGTAACTCCTCAATCGTCTCGCCAGCTAGGAACGGACGTCCAATGTGCGCGCGCGCATTTGTCCCGCCGTTTGGCCGAGTGAGTCCTCGTTGCATTGTTAGGCTGCTAGACCAAATTCCAGAAGAGGAACACAATCTCGGGCTTGTAACCGCCACAAATTCTTATACCGCCATCCCTTGTAACAAGATCATACGAATGACGGAAGACAAGGTGACTATTGAGATATCGAGGCAATTGTACGACGATATCGAAAAACACATCAGTGGCACCGGGTTTCGTTCGGTGGAAGACTTCGTGAGGTATACGCTATCAGTCGCAATTGGCAAGAGCAAGGACACGGTAGAGGCGTGTGACGAAGCGGCACAGACGGAGAGGTTGCGTGCTCTTGGGTATTTGTAGTCTCTTAGCGGCAGAGAGAGACCGTGTACGCCCGGCATCGGAAGAACGGTCTTAGCGGAGCTTAGACCATCCCTTCGTTCCCCCCGGGCCTGCCAGTAGTCAAGCAGGACACAGCATGGCTGACTCCAACTCACCAAATGACTGCGAAGCGCAGCCATTTGAGGTAAGCGTCATTTGGCTTAAGTGGTAGTTAGATTCATCCTGGCAGAATATGGGCGTCGATTCGAGAGTCTGTCAAGGCAAGAACCTTGTGTTCATTGTGGGGTGTCCACGAAGTGGTACGACGTGGTTGCTTCGGCTGCTGGCGTCCCATCCGAGAGTCAGGCCGGGGCTTGAAACAAATCTCTTCAGGCGGTACATTGGTCCTGAGTTGCGAGCTTGGCGCCGGGAAGTTGACCGCCTCAACAAGATAGCTTCAGGAAAGTTGAGAGACCGGGCATACGGCCTTCCTTATTTCCTGACCGAGATAGAGTTCCTAAATGCGCTAAGAGACCACACGTTGGCGCTGATGCGCCCACTGTTGGTGAATCTGCGGTCGGACGAACTGCTGTTGGAGAAGACTCCCGACCACGCACTCTTCCTGCCAGAAATATCGCAGGTCCTTCCCCAAGCACGAATCATTCACATAATCAGGGACCCTAGAGACGTCGTCGCGTCAGTGCTCTCTCTTTCCAGGGACATCGGACTTGATTGGGCTCCGAAAAACCCTCGTGTCGCGGCACGCATGTGGGTTGCCAGTGTCAAATCAGTGCGAGAAGGGGCGAAGTCATTAACGAAACAGCAGTTCTTCGAGACTAGATTCGAGGATCTTTTGGAGTCCACCCTTGATGAGTTGCGGCGTCTCTCCAACTTCCTAGAACTCGAATGGGAACCGGAGGTGCTCGAGGCAGCCATCTCCAAGAATACTGCTCATGCGGGGAAGGAGGAGCAGGGGTCGAACCTTGGTCGGGCAGGTGGGGAAGCTGCAAGGTTGGCAGGTGAGGCCGCCCGGATAGGACCGCCTCGGGTCATCCGGAAAGGGAAAGCTGGAGGCTGGAAAGATGACCTTTCGGCGACAGAAAAGTTCTGGGTCTGGTGGGTGGCCCGCAAGGAGATGGACCTATCGGGGTATCACTGGGCACGCCCATGGTAGTGCCTCTACAGCGTGCAGAAGGCCTAGCCCATAATCAGTTATGCGACTTGGGCTTTCCCATTAGAATTCTGTCTGCGAACAGGCTCTACCCACTGAATCACGTGAATCTTGAAAGTCGGTCTCTTGCGAGGACACGTCGGAGTGACAGTCATAGGCTCACTAGCTGCCCGGATTGCCAACTCGCTTGGTCCTATCCCTGATGTATTTGACCCATATAACCAAGTCGACACTCACACATGAGACGATAATCAAAAAGGGAGCAGCGAGTATCGCATTCGCAGCCAACTGATTTGGCTGAATCGGGGGAGTCAAGACGATTCTGACAACGTCCTGACCTGAAGACTGAAACCTGACCAAGAGGGTGCCGTTACCGCGCAGTGACCAACCGCTCGCGGCATAAGGTCCGTTCACTAATGACGAGTTCCCCGAATATTTCGTAATCTGATTGCCATTCACCTCCACAGATCCCACTGTCCGCGTGGAGTTGACGAGGATCCATTCTGCTTGGCCAACGGGAGATTCGAGAGTCACTAGAGCTTGGTTTGGGTAGACAACAGCGTTCAAGACTGCGACGTTGGAGTACAGGACATCCAAGTCGCCACGGCTTCGCAGCAGGTAGGTGGCGTCCAATCCCCCGTTATTGTTCCCTTGGCTTGCCGCGGGAATTCCAGTGCCTTTCCAAGTGATCTGCATCTTCCCGACATCCAACAAGGCCAGGGAGTTGTCCGAAAGGTTGGAAACAGGGCTAACCGTGTACATTCTGCTCGCTTGTCCGAACCCGGCGATCCATGGGCCGGCCGTTGAGTTAGGGTATGTGGAGGGGTTCAATATAGGCCACGAGAGTCCGAGGCTATTGCCAAACCCCGGCTCATTCGTCTGGCTCCTCATTCTTGCCAAGAAGTTGAACGAATTCGAGAAGCCATCCAGATTTCCGAAGAATGCCACCGGATTGACATTGAGTAGAATAACCGATCGATCAAGAGAGGGGATGACAGATGAATATTGCTCCACAATCCCATTTGTCTGGTTAGGTTCCGATGAGAAGGTCAGAACCGGGACAGAATTGTCGGGAGCGCCTGACTGTACAGTGATATGCGAGCCCGGAGCCAGGTTGACGACCGGATACAAGTCAAATTGGGTCGCCCCGGGTCCGGCAGTCATAAACAGCGACGGCGGGTTTGCGTCGAACGATATCCAGGTCCCCTCTCTAGCCGCCACTTGAGGCGACCCGTTCGTCAGGTACGCTGAGACATTCTGTTGGTTGAGCCACCCGAGGAGTGCGGTCTCAATCCTACTGGTCGAAGAGGTCAGATACGCCCGCCACCCCAGAGTCTCACTTTCACCAGAGCCGTCGATGAGCTGTTTGGACTCGATCTCCTTCGTCAACTCCTTGAGGCCGGGCTTCTGCGCCGCAAGAGGCGAGTAGGCCAGACCGAATATCAGGTCAGAATGCCTGCCGGAGACGAGACTCCAAGACCTTCCAGAGTCTTGAGTCTGGAAGACCCCCAAGGATGAGCCTCCGTAGCTGGCAGAGTCGTTGGTGAAGGCGAAGGTCTGAACCGCCATCTCTGAGTTGACCAAGCTCCTGAAGACCAGCCAGTACTTGACACCGGGCTGGAGGGTTATCGGATAGTTCAGGTTCACAGCCCAGATGCCCTTCCAGGTCACAACGTCTTCGCTGGGCCCGAGAGTTCCAGTCGCAAGAATCATTTGGGACGGTTGCCCATAGCCGTTATCGGCCCTGACATCCGCAATGACCATTCCCGTAGGATCACTGTCGAATCTGGAAAGAAAGACGAGAACCGTAGATACGTTCGTCGGGCGAGCCACTTCGATGGACTGAGCCACCCAATCTCTGCTCCCGAGCATGACAGTGAGCTCGAACTCGGGTTCGGTCGTGAACGACTGTGCAGTTGTGAAGACGTCGACAAGCATGTCGGCGGGTTCGCGCGGGCTGGACCATGTCAACCCTCCGTCGCTAGAACGGAGAATCAAATGCTGGTATGCAGACTCCTCCTTCCATGGATAGTACCCTCCCATTGTCCCGTTGATGGTCGACAGGACGATCCAGTACGAACTGCTTGCATTCAAAGTCAGGTTCCAACCTGTTGCGTTTACCCATACCCTCCCCCATGGGATCCGGGACTCTGGAATGGTTTCCTCGGCTAGGATCCTGGTGCTCGGTGAATTCGTTGTTCCATTATCTTCTCTAACCTGAATCACCAAGTCTCCAGGATGTTGGCCAGCGGGACAGGGTCGAAGTGCACCAGACACGGATCCCGGCTGGCAGTACTTCTCCACGTTTGCCTGTACCAAGGTCAATGGAGCACTCACTGACACAGTGTACTCTTGGGCGTACCAAGTCGTGTTCGTCGCCCCTGGGAACCCGTTCTCCGGACCGAGCCTCCCTGGCGGCCCAATGTGCATCACATTCATGGAGAGTATGCTGTAAGATTCGAGCCTGAAGAGCTGGACCTTGGACTTCCCTTCGAAACCTGCCTGAGAAGGATCTGTTTGTAGGTAGTGCCACTGCCATCCGTTGCCCGACGCAACTCGCTTCAGCACCAAGTTGTAAGAGTGGTTGGCCTGAAGGTGAACAGCCTCGGGGAGGGAAATGGGAATCCACCAATAGGTGCCATTGAAACTGGCCTGTGAGAAACTCACGGAAGCCACGACCGAAGAATTCAGGTTGTCTACAATCTGCAGTGTCGAATTCACCGTGCTGTAGAGCTTGTCGGCGACGTGGACGAAGATGGTCCTTACGTCAAGGGCTTGGCCGGTGGTGAATTGTTGGACGACCGTGGAGCCATCGTTCCTCGAGATACCCATTGTCTGATAGGGGTAGACCTGGACATCTTCGCCGGCACTGTTCGTGATCCAGGCGATGGCGCTTCCGGTGGGATACCAGGTCCCCTTGTAGCCTTGTGTCGCGATGGCTGAATTGTCCACGTTGAAGTCACGGTACCAGACCTGGTATGCGTTACTCTGGTTTCCCGAGTCCGTATTCAGCAAGATCCAGTATGTTACGTTTGAGGCTAGCGGGCGTGTGGTGTCGAATTGCAGCGGGGCTGTCCAGGTCGCCTTGCTGGGAATGTCTGAAGGGTCTAGTGTCGCGTTCGCCAAGACATTCGAGGGGAGTGGGAACCCGGTGACGTTGGACGCTGGAACCAGGGAAAGCACAATCGGTGTGGTGGGCGACCCGGTCTTGCCGAGGTAGAGCCTTACAAGAGGGTCACGAGTCGCCACTGGCACTGAAATGCGAACTCCTAGGGTACTCTCGCTGCCGTTGTAGAGTAGGAGGTAGTCGGGGGACTGCCAGTAGCCGGAAACCAGTTCAGGCGAAGAAACGGGCTCATTGAAGGCAGTCCAGAGTGCAGACTTTGTACCATCTGTGTAGTAGCCTGATCCGTTCACCGTTCGGAGATAGAACGAGGAATTGGCGAATGCTGAGATCGAATACTCATCGAACCCAGTGGTCGAGAGCAACTCGTCAGATTCTGGTGTGTTCGTCAGACTGTCGCTGACTAGGCCAACCCAGGACTGGTGCGCGCCATAGTAGGACAACAGCTGTGACAGGTCCCTCTTCAGTTGATTCACCACGATAGGAGAATTGAGTATCAAAGATAGAGCCGTGCTCTCGTTGACCGCCTCCCCGTTCGACATGTCGGTGCGCAAGAATGGGTACTGCGCCTCGACATCGCTCCACCAGCTTTGTCCGGAGGCCTTCGCTCCCCAGTCGGGCAGATGGAATGCCACCGAAATGTTATCTTGATCGGCTGCCGTCAGGAAGTCGTCAATCCATTGCTCAAATGGTATAGACGAGGTCGTGTTCGCATATTCCGTCCAACCGATATCCAGGCCGACGATTCGCGTCTGACTGGGCCAGAAATCCGTCTTGATCAATTTGGAAAACCCCTGGACGCTCATGTTTGAACTCCCACCTACCAATGAGAGCAAGTCCGCGAATGTGAGATTCAACAGTCCCTGGGTGAAGACGGAGTGAGAAAGGACAGAGACCCCGACAGCAGACGCTGAACCTGTGGAGGACCTTTGAGAGAGAGCTTGCACCGGCACAGAAAGGAGGATCACCGCGAGCAGTAGAATCGCCGTTTGTTTCTTCAAAGTCAGACTTGATTTCATCCGAAAGTGAAGAATCGGCTTCAACGTTTCAGCTTCAGCCAGAGTCTTGGGGCAGCAAGGATCAGCCTTCTCAACGGCTCCGGATAGCGCATGATCGAATCCAAAGTCTTCCAATAGCTCGTCCGCTCAGGCATCCCGCAGAGTATAGGCACGTCATCACATTTGGAGATGATGAGCCTCAGTCCCCCACCTGGGAGCGCTCTCACTCTTAGTTCGTCTCGGCTGTCGATGATCTCATACGGCCCTTCACGTTCCTCTCTGTCTGAGTAGACTGTGTGAGGCATTAGAGAGTGGGAGGGCGGCATTGGACCGCCTGGCTTTAGGAAGGAAGACAGGAACCAGAAGTTCCAGGAGTTCAGACCCGGAGTCGGCAGCACATCCCTCCACCTGCGTATCTCAGGCCTGGCCTTCATCACGTCGCTATACCACAAGTCCTCGAAGCCAAGCGAGAGGGGGAAGGCTCCCGAAGGGTATTGATATGGCAGGACCTTCAAGAGCCCAGCGCCCTCTGCTTGGCTGTTGGGAGTGCCTCGGATGTCGTCTACGGCCCTTGAGATCATGTGGTACAGAATTGTATCGGTAATCCACTGAGGATACCCGACTCTGTGATAGTGGCAGATTAGGCCCGTTTCCTGGTCAACGAATCTAGAGAGATGGTTGATGAGCCTTTCGACACTTTCGAGGTACTTCGGAGCGCCAGTGACTCGATGCAGTCCCAGAAGGCCCATTCCAGTAACGAGAGAATACAACGTCCGGTAGTTGCTGTCTCTGTCCGCGTAGGGGAAGGCCCCTGCGAGCTTTCCCTCCTTGACCTGGGAGTCGAGAGTGAACTCTCCAGCCGGGATTGCGTATTCTTGGGTCATCTCTCCGTCCACTCGGTAGTCCTCAGAAGCGAGTATTGCAAGGATCGCCATTGCTCCTTTGTTGTGAATGTGGGCTCTTTCCCCGTGGTACGTCACGGCGAACGCCTTTCCTTTGGAGTCCCATTGCTTCACTATGAACTCTCTCAAGTTGTCTTCCGCCGTTCTTCCAAAGTCCTTGCCGGTGGGCCCAGTGACTCTTGCCAAATTGAAAAGTGAAAGACTTGCGATAGCGTTTCCTTCCAGGGCTGGCCTGCCGAGTGGCTTCTGGTCGAAGTTTGAATCCCGGTAGACGTGGAGCTCAGGGAGGTAATTCTTCGTCAAGAAACGCCCCAGCCTCGTGGCGGCGTCCAAAAACTGAGTATTTGTCGATGCATCATATGCGTTCAGAAGTCCCAGAACAGTCGCTCCCTGAGTCCAAGTATCGGGTCTTAGTACTTTGAGGTTGTCCCTATGATGGTATACAACGGGGCCGTGGATTCCTCCGGCATCGTCCTCCCAAGTGTGAAGCCAGGCCCAAAGGTCGCTGACGCTCTGCCCAATTGACAGGTTCTGCGTCGGGGCGCCTGTCCTCATTGCCCATTCCCCTTCCAAAGGAACTTGAGGAGTAGTCTCTTTAGGGGAAGGGACGATGATTCGATCATGCGCCGGTCAGTATCGTCGAAGACCTGCAGGATTCTCAGCCCGAAAAGGAAGACCGCCAGGCCGACTACCATCGCGATTCCTAGGCTCACGGCATTCACAACCGGGAAGAAGAACTCCATGACAATGAGCACAATTGCCATGAGAAGCGAAGCCAGTGTCGTCTTGGCTATCGCGCCGAGTGGAATGATGTTCCCCACCTTGAGTCGAATAGAGACATCATAGGTGAAGATTAATCCTATGGTCACATCAGAGACTGACAATGCTATGACGGCGCCCATTACGCCCATCGAGGGTATGAGTAGGATGTTCAACACGGTCAAAAGCACTACATACAACGCGTTCCAAATGAAAGCTCGGTAGGCCTTCTCCAGGACCATGAAGAGGACGCCGCTTATCCCGACTAGCGAGTATATGCCAGTCTCGATCATCAGGATTCTGAAGGGGAGAACGGCAGGGAGGGCTTGAGAACCATACAACACAGTCAGAATCGGGGATGCCAGGACTATGCCTCCAAGTGTCACTGGAAGGACATAGATGCTTCCAAATTTCGTGAATCTCTGCGCCGCTGCCTTAAGCCTGGTTGGATCTCTCACATTGACTTCGACCAGAGAGACGAGACCGAGTGCTCCAATTACCAGTTGCACCTGAGTGAATACCCGGTTGACGAAGGTGTTAGGGATGTCAAAATACGCGACTTCGGCGGGGTTCTTGAGGAGACCAAGGAACAGTACTCCCCCGTAGGTGCTCCCGAACAAGCTGAGAACACTGATTGCAGCGGTTGGGATGACATATTTGCGAATGCGAATCGTAAGCGTCTTCCCAATTGGCTCGGACTCTCCCTTGACATTATGGGCGTACTTCGAGTTCATCCGATGCAAGTACAACAGGCCGGAGGCTCCGTAGGTGACAAGCCCAACTAGTATTGCACCTGTCACTCCCCAGTTGAGAAACACCACGAAGGTGATGAGCAAGACCAGACTCGCGAACGAGAAGAAGCTCTCCCAAATGCCCAGGAATTTCTGGTCGTAGAACGAGTTTAGGATTGCTTTGAGAATCCCAAGGCCCGCAGAAATGACCATAGTGATCGCCATCAATTGGATGTAGATTGCCCAAGTGGGGTTTCCTAGCAAATTGGCGATAGGCCCGGCGAATGCCAAGAATGGGAACGCGAAACTAAAGGCCAGGAGGATGTTTAGTCTCTGCCCGACTTTAATCAACCGGCGTACTTGAGGATACCTCCCCTGTGCCATTAGCTCTGGGATGTATCGCTGTTCGGCCTGGTGAGTCAGGGGCATGAAGAACGCTCCCAAGAGCGAAAAAATGCTGTCAAGGAAGGCAATCACTCCGAAGTTCTGGATGTGAAGGAACCTGACGGCTATCACACTGTAAACCAGCGCCAGAACCGCGGAAAATACGGTTCTGAAAGTGTTCCAAGCTAGTCCTCGCGCTACCTTTTGACCAACTGTCGGCTGTGTGTCTTCGGTCAGTTTCTGTTCCCTGATCTCGCGGTCTTGGCCTTTGGAGGACCTGGAGCCTTCAGGTCTCCGCCCGGTCTGTCCGGACGATGTCGTCGAGCATGAAGGAGAGTTTCGTCGCCTTGAAAGCGTCCTCGAAAGAGATCATCGAAGACGCCTTGCCTGAGAGCGCCCTCGCCAGCTGGGCGAACTCCTCGGAGTGCCCTTTGTCCTGCGTGTTGAGTCTGATCCTCTTTTCTGGATAGCCCAGGAAATCGGCCGATCTGAAATCATCTATCACGATGCTCTTCGAACCAGCAAAGATTTCAATCCTCTCTTTTGACATCAGGTTGCTCCCAAGAGAAGTGTAGGTGAGAGAGCTCACAGAACCGTCCTCCCACTCCATGCTCGCCACAAAGTTGTCGTGTGAAACGACATTCCCCCTGCCCGAGGGCACACTCGACGCTTTCAATGAGCGGACCTCTGATCCGATCAGGAAGTTGAACAGATCAATGAAGTGCCCACACTCGCCAATTATCCTTCCTCCTCCCACCCTGGGATCCTGCAGCCAGTGTGAAGGCGGGATGTGACCCGCGTTGACTCTGTAGTTGATGAGGTAGGGACCCTGCGACTGGGCCAGGAGCTGCCTAGTACGGGTGATCAAGGGGGAGTAACGTCTGTTGAAACCGACATAGACAGGCAGCTTGGTCTCATCCACGGCCTTTGCCACTTCCTGAAGCTCCGCTTCATTCAAGCAGAGGGGCTTCTCAGTGAAAACGGCCTTGCCGGCCTTGAGAGCATCTACCACCATTTGCGCATGAAGATTGTGCGGTGTTGCCACGATGACCAGGTTGACATCACCGTCTCGAAGGATGTCGCCGAAATCCGTGCCACATTTCTCGAATCCATGTTTCGAGGCGGTCTGTTTGGCGTTGAGGGGTGACGACGTGACCAAGGTCCTGAGGTCGAACTCCGGGATTCTCTCTATGTTCGGGATGATGAAGTGCTTGGCAAACTGACCTGCTCCGACGAGGCCGACCTTGACAGGGCCTCCGACCCCACGAGGCTTGAGAACCTGAAGTCTTGGCACGGACAGCGTCAGAGACTTCGCAATGTATTTTTCTGGATCATACTTGAGTAGGACGCTAATCGGTCTCTTCTCGGTTGAGAGAAGGCTCTCGTATCCTCGTGGCGCTTCGGCGACGGGGTGAATTTCTCCTATCAGCGGCGACATCGTTACCTGCCCCGTTTCGAGAAGGTGGAGGAAGGACTGCATGTTCCTGTTCTCGGTCCATCTGACGTAAGGAAACGGATAGTCGATTCCCATCTTTTCATACATCGGGTCGTACCTCCCCGGACCGTAGGATCGAGACATCGAGATATCCAGCTCCCTCTCGTACAGAATTCCGCGTGCGAACTCCATCCCCACCATGCCCACAACAACCACTTTCCCTTTGTCCCTCGCAAGCCTGCTCGCCAAGTGCACCGCGTCGCTTCCCCGGTCAGCCGCGAATATCACTACCCCGTCGGCTCCTCTCCCGTCAGTCAAGGAGTAGAAGGCTTTCAGTTGCTCCGGGCCTTCAATCACCATTGCAAGATCGGCCCCGAGTGATTTCGCTAACTCGACCCGGTGAGGGTCCTTGTCGATTGCCACGACTTTCATCCCCGCGGCGTGAGCAACCTGGACACCGATCAACCCGATGAGACCCGTTCCGACGATTGCCAGCGTCTCGCCGAACTGACCTCCCGCTCTTCGAATCCCGTGTGTCGCGATGGCCCCCAGGGTGGTGAAAGCCGCCGCGTCGAGTCCTACCGGCAGCGGCACCTTGGCCACCAGGTTGCGTGGTACACTGACGACCTCGGCGTGGTTGGCGATTCCAGCCCCGGCACATGCAACTCGGTCCCCAGGGTTGATATCGGTGATGTTCCGACCAACCGCAATCACGATTCCCGCACTGCTGTATCCGAGAAAATCCTGCGGACTTCTCGACCCCTTGACAGCATCCACAGTGCTCCTGACGCCCGAACCCCGCAAATAGCGTAGAGCCTTGCCAGCCAACTGAGGACTTCTCACCACGTCGAGGTACGACCTCGGTTCCGTCCGCTCAATCGTAACCGACTCGGTCCCCGTGCTCACCACGGAGTACGCGTTTGCAACGAGGACTTCGTCGTCGCCGTTCGTCGGAAGCGGGACTTCCTCGACCGTAACCCCTCCTGCCTTCGCTATCACTTGCTTCAAAGTCCTTCTGTTCCTCCTATCTCTCTCGGCAAGAGTATGGCACCGTTGCGCCTAGCAGAACCACTCCCTGGCGTCCGGTCAACGGGTTTCCGATTGCCATGTCGCACAGCCTCCGAGATGGCGCGCTTGTAAATCCTCTCCAGTCTCTCCCCGACAGACTCCAAGGAGAAGTTCCCCTCTGCGTACTTTCTCGCAACTCGAGAGACACCCTCGTAGTGACCAGCATCCCAATCCAAGACTGAATTCACTGCGTTGCCAAGGGAATTCTTTCCACTTCCCGCTTGGACGACCCCGAACCTACCAAGCTCCTCGTCGAGGGTCATCGTTGTGACGACGGGCCTCCCAGAAGCCATGGCCTCTTCTCCCACCAGGGACAAGATATACCCGGTATACCTAAGAGGAATTACTACCACTCGTGATGAACGGTAGATCTCCGACAGCCGCTCCGTATCGCTTACCTCATCCAGAAAATCGACGGAGCCACCGAGCCCAAGCTCTGTGACCTTTCGAGAAAGCGAATCCTTCAGCGGCCCCTTTCCGACGAGGAGCAGCCTGGCTTGGGGGTGTTTCTCAAGAATGGAGGGGAGTGTTTGCACCAGCGTGTCGGGCCCGTGGACTCTCATCAAAGAACCTACGAACAGTACTACAGAAGGGTTTCCTGACTGTGGGGTACCGTACTCGAACTTGTGAATGTCGATAGGGTTGGGAACGACGGCAACCTTCTCAGCGGGAGTTCCGTACAGTCGGATGATAATCCCCTTCAGCAGGTTCGACTGAGCCAGGACCACGGTGGCCGACCTTACCAAGACCTTCTCCAGGGGAAGGATGAAGTTCAAAGTGGTCTGATTGCGCCACCGAGCTTGAGCCGACCAAAGCCGTTGTATCCCGTGAAAACTGACAACCACGGGTCTTCCGACGCAGATTCCAACGGCAGCGCCCGCGAGGAGGGAGGTGAAACCGTGAGCATGAATCACATCCGGAGGTTCTGCCTTGCACTCTTTGAGCGCCCCACGGAACTGCTCGAACGCCAATGAAATCCGGGCGATGAGGGAGAAGCCAGGCTCTCCAACGCGAACTACCTTGATTCCATTCCAGGTTTCCAAGGAAGCGGACCCCTTCTCCCTTCTAGTCACAAGACAGACTTTGTTGCCCCTTGCCAGCAGACTGCTCATCATATTCGAAACGGCGACCACGCTTCCGTTGATCTTCGGATAGAACATGCCTGAAATCATTAGAATCTTCATTCGCGACCTAGTTTCCTCCCGATCGATACATGTCAAGGAACCTTTCTGTCGCCTTCTCCCAGGTGTACCCCGAAAGCACCCTTTGGCGCGCGTTTTGGCCGAGCCTCGCCGCGAGCGCCCTGTCTTCAAGGAGGGTCCTGATCTTCAGAGCGAGTCCCTCAACGTCGTCCTGGTCCACCAAGAGGCCGGTCTCTCCATCGACTACCGCCTCTGGTATGCCGCCCGACCTTGTTCCGACAGCTGGACGGGCGAAGTAAGCTGCTTCCAGAAAGACCATGCCAAAACCCTCTGTGTCGACACTAGTCGTCTTGGACGGCATGACGAAAACGTCGCAGGATGCATACTCACGATAGAGGGGTTGCCCTGTGAGTGTCCCCCTCATCTCAACTCTCTCACCAACGGGCGACTCTCTGATCAAGGCCTCCAATTCGGAACGAAACGGTCCGTCACCGACAATCACAAGTCTTGCATCGGGAATGGACTTCGATACGATTTCGAATGCTTTGAGTAGTTCCACGAGCCCCTTTCGCCTGACAAGCCGTCCGACGAACAATATTCTGCCGCGTTCCCCCTCCGGACGGGATTCTAATCCCGTCTCCAATACGTTGGGATCGACGCCCGGGTAGAGAACGGTGGCCTTCTTGCGGAAGCGAGGAGGCAGGCTCTTCAGTGTCGAATTTGAGTTCACCATAACGCGCTCGGCGATGGTCAACGAAAGGAGCAAGGGGACGAAGAAAAGCTTGCTCGGCCTGGACGCGAGGAAGTCCTTTCCGAAGACAGAGACCCCAGTCTGTTTACGGGTAAGCCTGCCGAGCAACAGGTACATGAACCCGATGACCGTGTTTGCACCCGTGAAGACGTGAACGACTTCCCGGTTGCGGAAACCCGAGTCCCTCATTGAAGCCTGCAGAGTTGAGAAAGTCCTCTGGACCGAGTAAGGATACCTGAGGAGCTTGGCACCGTAGAACGATTCAATGGACCGAGGCCTATTCCCGAGCAGTTTCATGCGGTCAGCAGGATTCAGAAGATGGACGACCACCAGGTTTTTCCCTTGACCCATCATCTCTTTCACGTAGTTCATGGTCCTGGTCTCGATTCCTCCGACGCTCGGAGGGAAGTCGAATGTCAGGAACAGGAATCGGCTTGCCATTCTACTCGTGACTCTTAGCATACTTCAATTGCCCCAGAAGCTCGACTCTTCCGTCGGGCCAGTAGACTTTGGGCAAGATCAACGGGTCTTCCAAATCCAACTTGAGGGCACCGTCTTCCGAGAAAGCGTTGAGAGCTGCCTTTTCCCGTCTGGTCCACCAATCAGCGCACTCCTTGGCCGTCGCGACCCAGAAACCGGCAGCCTTGCACTGGGAGATTAGACCCCTGTATGCACTTTCGATGCCCGGGAAGAGGTCCCTGTCAACATATGTGTTGTGGAAGTTTACACAGAGGCAACCGTTGAGGGAGGTCACGGTACCTATCAGCCGGGTGAGGAGAGCCTCGATCTTCGCGTAGTCCATTCCAACATGAATCGCAGTCCAGTCCATGAAGGATGTAGGAATCTCCAACAAAGAGTAGGTGCTTCCGTCTGCACCCAACGGGCGATAAGGGTGGCAGAGCCCGGCCCTGAAGCCAGTTGTCTCGTTCTCGCCGAAGGTCATGTCGTACTGAAGCCCTGCAGCCTCGATGCACTTCCAAGTCTCGTCGTATTCGAACTTGAGCGCATGCTCTCGAAGACCCGAGACTGGCGAGCCAGTAATTCTTTCCATCGTCGATTTCTCGAGAACCATGGCTTCAGGGCTCTTGTGGGACTTCTTCGCAGCGTGCAGCGCCACCTCACACCCGGAGCCCTGGCACTGGCGGATTGCCCCTTCGAGCTTCTCCGCATGAGAGGCATAGTGGGTCCTGAAGAGGAAGGTGGACTTCACGCTGAACTCGCTTTCAGTCTTGATCATCGACTGGACGTTGTAACCGAACCGCCTGCCCGTAGCGTATCGGAGAAGCAGCCACACGTACCTGGAACCGGGCCTGCCTCGAACGACGCTCTTATGCAGTGGTGAATAGCTAAGCCAGTCGACATCGTGGGTCAGGACGAGGCAGCCCGGTGCATCCTGAGGCCAGTAGATCTTCGTAACTAACGGCAGTCCTTTGGAGAAGAAGGATTGTCGAATCGAGTCAAGGAAAGCCCTCGACCTGGCGCTCAGGTGTGGTTCCTTGTAGAATCCGTTTGAAGCTACTGGCCGGCCCTGCAGAGCCAGCATAGTCTCGTGCACAGGCAGGAAATCGTCGATGTACACAGTTGCCCCAGTCCGGGCGGCAGGATTGGGCCCCTCCTTCTGCCCGTCTCTCGCATCAACCACACAAGGGACCCTCTCTAGGTCCGACGATGTGTGCTCTACTCCGAGCTGGTTCAAAATCCCTTCTATCAAGCCGGCGATGGCGGGTTCCTGTTTTGCCACTCCGACCTTCAGGCCGACTGCTTCACCCTTCATCTGGTTGGAGCCCCACTATGGTGCGTCATCTATGCCCTAGACCAGACGCAATGTACTCCACGAGGCCGAGCAGAACGCCTACCGCGGAGACCGTGTGAGAAACGAGAGTGAAGAAGGGATAGATGAGGAGTTCAGACTTGTTCGATGCCTCCCGCCAGATGAGCGACGCTGTAGAGACGCCCCTGTATGCCAAGGCCGCAACCAGCACAACTAACATCGAAGCGAGTGCGAATGGGAACACCAATTGTAGAACTAGCCCTCCAGCCACAAGCCAGACGATGCCGGTGGACCTGAAGAACCCGAGGTAGTCACGGTGCTTGGCGAGGTAGGGAATGCGCCTGACTCCCCCCGTGAATGTCTTCTTGAAGTAGGCAGCGTTCGACGAAGGTCTCCTGTGGAACCAATGAATGCCGTCGACTACCTGGACGCCATAGCCGAGTCCTATGACTCTCTCGAAGAGGTCCTTGTCCTCCGCCTGGCTGAGGCGCTCGTCAAACCCCTCTGCCTCCACCAAGGCTTTGCGCCTGTACACCCACGCCCACGTGGGCTTGAATCGAGAGTTCGCCCTCGCCCTCTGCTGCACGAGACTGTATAGCTTGAGCATTCGTGGCGCAATCCCTCTTCCCTCGATGAGTGAGGCGCCGGTGACGCAGACGCACCCGATCTTCTCCGTCGTGAAGGCTTCGACCGCTCTTCTGAGGTAGTCTCGCTCATAGAGGTCGTCTGCATCTGCGAAGAAAACGATCTCACCAGCGCCGCTTCGCCACCCAACATTCCTCGCCGCGGACCTGCCAGAATGAGGAATTGGAACCAGTTTGAAGTTCTCAGAGTATCTTGCCGACGCCTCCGTCGCCTTCCTTTCGGTGCCATCGGTAGACCCTTCATCGTAGACAATGATCGTTTCATTCTTGGGATAATCCTGTCCCAAGACAGATTCTACGCATTCTCCGACCGTGTCCTCATTATTGTAGGCCACTATCACTGAAGTTACCGACGGAGTGTTATCCGTCACGACGCCCTCCCCGACGCGACGTCTTCGAGAATTCCATGCAGCCCTGAGGCGAACTTGCGCCACGAATACCCCTGTTCAACGAGTGTTCTCCCGGCGAGGCCCATGCGGTCCGCCAGCCCCTTGTCGAGAAGCAGGGTCCTCAGGGCATCTGCAATGGCTCCCGAGTCCCCAGGCGGGACCAGAAGCGCTGCGTTCCCTAGGCCAGGAATCCTGTTTGTGGGTTCCAGGTCGCTAGTGACCACGGGCTTCCCGCAAGCCATGTACTCAAGGACCTTGAGCGGTGATCCGATTCCCCGCTCTGACCGGATCCGGGAGCGTCGGGGGTCATATGGCGCGACCATTATCTGACAAGCGTTGACATAGTCGACAACATCATCGTAGGCGACGGGTCCAGTGAAAACGCACCTTCCGAGCAGTCCCATGGACCTTGCTCTTTCTCGGATGGGCCCAAAGTAGGGGCCCACCAAGAGTGCTCGAAGGTTCGGAAACTCCGGGGCGAGCCTTTCGAAGGCGTCCAGAAGTGACTCGAGACCGTGCCAAGTCTGGAAGGTCCCGACATATCCCACCACAAGGTCCCCTTCTTCGATGCCGAGCTGGCGCCTCACCTTCTGCCCCAGGGTTGAACTGGGCGAGAATCTGTCCGAATCCACTCCCGCATCGACCAACACGACTCTCGCATTGTCTGCCTCTCCGATCATTGTCGAAGTGTAGGCCAGGATCTTCTTCGCAATTGCCATGGACCTCTGGCTGTATCGTGGTCCGACCACCTCAAGGACCAAGGGCACTCCGCTTGCCCTGCTCGCCACAGCTCCAGCGCCGAAAGCTGTCTCCCGTTCCAAGATGACGTGAATCCGATGTTTGTGGATTAGGCTCAGGGAGACCAGCCCTGCGTAGAATGTGAACAGAGTTGAGAGGTAGAGCCTGTACGCCGACATCAGAAAACCGCCGCGCTCGCTCTCTCCCAGCTCGAAGCTAGAGTACCTCGAACCCGGCAGCGACCTGAATATGCCCCTGTAGATGCGATGTATCAGGACTCCATCGAGAGACTCAGCCCTGGCCTGAGACCCGTCGAGCCTCCTGCTGAGGACGTGGACGTCGTCTCCCAGCTCCGCCAGACCCTTCGCGACCTCCAGCACATGCGTCGAGGCGCCCCTGTAGAACGGGACCACGACATCAGGGGCGACGTAGAGTACGCTGAGATGCCTCAGGGTTTCTTGACCAGGCTTGCTCGTAGCGAGAGCGAAGACGCTGCAGTTGCTATCAGCGGGATGAAAAGCGACTGGTTCACACTGCTTCCCGAGAAGAAAATCTGGAAGAAGGCTGTCAAACCCACAAGCAGACCAAAGCTGACCATGACGACCATCGTGAGGCCGTCGAGGGTTCCAAAGGGATGGTCAACTATCCGGATGAGGGCGTATCCGGGGACTATGAGGTAGTACAGGATTTGTACCAAGGATGGAACTCGCACCGAGGGCAACAGGGCTGCGAGCATGACGATCGAGAAGAGCAGGGCGATCAGGTTGAGCACCAGCCGGATGCGGCGGTCGTCGAGTCTGCGGGCGATCAGCTTCAACCTACCTCCGGCTCGGGAAGTGGCGCCTGACAAGGCTTTCGATTCTACTGACGCCCAGGAAGGCGATGGCTATCACCAAGCCCGAGAGGACACCGGCGACCATCGACGGTTCGGTCTTGTATGCGGTCATCTCGGCCACTCGCACGATGCCGTCACAAGCGGCGAAACCGCAGACAAGGAGAACCAGTGTCGCGGTGCTTCTCTGCAGCTTTGCGACCAAAGCCAATGGGACCGCACCAAGATAGTAGAACATCTCGCCGGAGGAGATTCCAAAGTTGCCCGAGGCCCACCCGGCGGCATCGGTCCCAATTTGGTTCAGGAACGACTTCACGCTGATCATGGTGCTGTTGGCTAACCCAAGCTGAGGGCCTCCCGTCAGCAGGAGGGCGAACTCATAGAACACAGTTCCTCCCGTGAGTGGGTCAGCGACGATGAAGAAGGCGAGGGCGCCGATTGCGACTATGATGTACTTGTCCATCTTGGGCCACATGGCGGGCGCGGCCCCTATCGCTAGACCGATGATCGCGGCGAGGGTTCGCGGTTGATTGCCAGCGCCCAGGTGGAAGAGGCCGAGGACTGTCACCTGAGTGCTCCCGCTGGTCACAGCGTGCAGCCCCAAAGGCCAGCCGAGCAACGCGCTGCTCGACATATAGATTGCCTGGGTGAAAAAGAAGACCCCCGCAGAGTAGAAGACCCCTTCGACCAACGACGACGTCAGGGGTTTGCCACCAATCTCGATCAGCTTTGAGACGAGAAAAGCGATTCCAAATGTCACCAAAAGGAACGACAGCAATCCCACACTCGCGGCGACCAATTCGAAGCTTGTGACGCCTAGGCTCAAGCCCACCGGGTTGGGACGCACGATTCTCAGAATGTCCGCTCTGATGTCAGGAGAACCAAGGAGTGAAATGGTCAGGTTCCGACCATTTCGCGTACCATTTAGCGTACTGACTAATGGGCTCCCAAGACCAAGGGAGGCCTCGTTCTTCGCGTATGCTTTGAGCACATAATTGGAATTGTTCAAGACGATTGTTAGCGGAACAAGATCCAAACTGCTTAGGATGTATTTTTCGACCGACGGCACGTCCACCAGCTTGTTGTAATCTGAAATCACAACCACCTGGACCGTACCGAGAGTCGCCATCGTGTTGAACTCGGAGACGGTGTCGGACGGAGTCAGAATCTGGACATTGCCCAGACTCTGTGTCAAATTGCCCTTGATCTCCTTCGTGCTGCTGTCTGATGCTATGACGAATACCTTGATTCTGGGATCAGGGCCCGCCGTAAAAGAGAGCGATAGCATCACCACAGAGATGATTATGAAGATTGACAGGAACTTGTGAGAGTCCAGGCGACCGAGCGCAGCCCAGACATTTCTCAGGGTTCTGGCGAGCCCAGCGACTAAGGGGGCGCTCTTGGGGAGCCTATCCCTGACACGACGGTTCGGAAGGACCAGCAGGAAGACCACGGCGAACCCGACCAATCCCCAAGCGACTGCGTCCCATAGTGCGTACTGGTAGAGGACAACTATGGATCCTCGGTAGTAGCCACTGCTGGAAATCGTGTGAGCGCACGCGTTAGCCGTCGTGGTGGAGTTGAAGTTCTGAGCCACAATCTGCTTCACAACCGATGAGCAAGGCGAGGAAATCGTTAGCGTGTAACTAGAATTATAGAAGCCTTCAGGGCTTCCGGATACGGTAACAGGGCGAACCTGAATCTGGTCCTTCCAGAAGATAGAGGAACCAGTGTAGGCACCTGTGATGATCATTGACACACTGCTGACATTGGCTGGAACGTTGAGATAGAAAGTCGAGGGTTCAACGACCCTAGCGTTCGCCAAATAGCTAATTCCATTGCTGATGTTGATATTCTTGGGTCCTGTGGTGGTCAGCTCAGTGACGTTGGCGCGTGGTAGCGCGTTTGGGGTTACGAACGTCTGCACGGTCAGAGTGGAATTCTGAGCACTCGGGGGGAGGAAGGTGGCGGTGACCCATATCGTAACGGGGTCCTTGACGTCGAGATTGAAGAGTGAGTACCTTCCGGCAAGGGCCACATGCTGTTGCACATCAACAGTCGTGGGGACAGGATTTGCCGCCGAGCTCGATTGAACGGCGAGCAGAGACAGGACCAGGAAGAGTGCACCGAGGGTCCAGTAAATCGATTTCAAGATGTCCCTAGGGTGTTGTGAAGCGCCACAGGAAGCGGACTTGGCCCCGGACGAGAATAGCCGTCTGCGTGAAATAGCCTAGTTTCTCCAAGTACCCAAGCCGATTGTAGAAAGTCTCTGAAGTGATGGGCGGAGGCGCCACAGAGCTGAGGCCCGAAAGGAGGTCGGCGCCGGACTTTGGAGCCCGGTGCATACGCAGCCTCAGTGCCGTCGCGAGTATCCGTTGGTCGTCGTAATTGAGACCATCGATTGCATCGAGCATCCGTTGGTCTTTCCTGTCGGCGGTCAGAACGGAGCTCGTCAATCCGAGGATAAGGGCTGCACCGGCTCCGAGGGGAATGTAGGACTCCACTGAATCGAAGGTGGATGACGCCCTTTCGAGGTCCTTGGTCCAGACGCCGGCTACGATGAGCCGCGCCCCGGGAGCTACGAAATAAAGCAACATCTGCCGCTTGATTGCTTCGTACGCTTGTGGCGTCACCTCGGATGATGGCTTGGCAAAAGCGTTCACGCCTATGTTGAATGTGGCATACGTGCCGTTAATTATGGAATTCGTTCCATTGAGCCTGACTGAGACAGGAATATCGTACGAAACCGCCACGATTGACGTTCCGTTTGCCTTCAAGAGAGTCGAGTACACCGTGATACGATTGGAGCCATTCGTGCTGAGGATTTCGGTCGTCTTGTTGTATCCGCCAAGATTCTCCCAGTGCTTAACGAGGTATGGGTACGAAAGGGCTACCTCAAGGCAGACTGTGTAGGAGAAGTTCTCAGGATGCACAACGGGGAAGAACTGCAGCACATCCAGTATTTCCGACGAAGGAGCTACAGAGCATAGTTTCTGAGGGAATGCCCGAAGCGCACTGGAGTTCTCCAAGAAACCAGGGGGTGCCCCGATCAGAGGCGCACTGGAGATCCGGCCTGGACCGGCCGTGACCAAGTTCACGTCGGTAGCGGTTACCGAGGCAAGGGGGAAAGAGGCGAACCCGACGACCAGTGCCACGACCACTATTGTGGCCAACACCTGGACCTCGCTGCCGACGTGCGAGGTTTTCCTCCACTCGAAAAGCTGGCCACAATTCACGCATCCGCGCCTTCCGGCATTGATCGGAGAGGCGTCAAGCTCGCAGGACCATGCTGTCTCGCCGGGGGCCTTCAGGACGAACATTACCGATGCCGAACCAAGGACTGCTGCCAAGACGAAGACGCCGACCAATGCGTAGCCGGGCAGAAGGACGATCAGCGTCTCGAAGGCGAACGGAGCCACTGCAATCGGCCTTACCCATCTAGGCAGGAACTCGGAGAGAAGAATGAAAACCAGTATCGATGCGCTGAACAGCAGCAGGAGGGCAGACTCGTACTCCACGATGGAATTGGGGACGGACGGGACAACTAGAAACAGCAGCGAGAGGAGAGGGAAAGAGAGAACAGAGTTCCTGATTCCGAGCATTAGGACTGCGACGCTCGGGACCAGAATCCAGAGCGAAACCCAGTGAAGGAGGCCAGGATAGCCCGAGACTGTTCCAAAAATATAGAACAAGATTCCACCCGAGAATGGCACCCACCCGATCCATCGCCTGCTCTCCGAAAGCGCCTGGACCTGTGTCCTGACCCTACGCAACGAAAAGAGGACCACGACCGATGAAAAGATGGAAGCCGAGACAAGAGCGAGGGTGACTGGGTTGAGAGACGTTGAAAGTCCTGCTTTCAACGTGCCCAAGTAGAGGACGTAGACGAATCCGACGCCCGCAACGACGGCTGCAATCGTCCTTGTGACACTCATTTCTTGATTCCGCCACTAAGAGACAGCTTGACTGTCGCGCCTCTGGTAATCGGGTCGATTTGAGCATCGAGCCACTCTACCCGCGCATTCATTCCGTAGCAAATCCATTCGGCAATGGAATTCGTTACTGGACATCCCGCCCTTGCGTACACGCCCTTCACAAGTTCTGGATGCTTCCCGATTTCTGCGAAAGTTGTGTTCCGGATGTGAACATCGATCACCGATTCATTCACCTCAAACTTCACATCCTCGACAAGCTCGAGCCCAGAAGTCATCACTGCGCGCAGCTGCTCCAGCAGAGGGAGCAGTTCTTTCTCAGTTTTACCCCCGATTTCCCTGAGATAGGTAGTGAAGAGTTCGTGACCCAGAGGCGGGTAGTAATGCCCCTTTGTCCCGACGCCGTTGGTGGAACCCCGTTGGCTGTCGTCAGTGGGTATGAACATCAGGACCTTGCGATTTGAATCACTCTTCGGAACGAACACCGCATGACCCCCGTCCGAGTTGACCCTTAGCGCCTCCTGAAGCACCTGCATGGTCGACACCACAGACTGCCCAGCCAGTGAGGACTTCATGTAGGGCTCATTCCCCGCAAAGGCAAAGAAAGCACCAAGTGGGATCATCACGCCGGCGAGAAGCTCAAGACCGAGATAGGCTATGAAATACCCGGCGATAAGGGAAGCAGATCCTCCGATTAGGAATAACCTGCCGAGCAACTTCACGCGTCTTCGCCGGCCTTTCCAAACCTGCAGCCTGAGGTTTTCCATGTCGGCGGCCTCTCCTTTGGGCACTAGGTCGTCATCCCCGCGCTTGGGTCTTCGGCCCATGGTCTTAAGACCGAGATTGGTTATTGAGCTCAAGATAGGCTGACCTGACTCTGTCCGCTACGGCGTCCCAAGTGAAGAGCCTCTCTATCTTGGCCCGCCCCGCCTGACCCATGCGCCTCGAAAGGGCCTCGTCCTTCAGGAGTGTTGCAAGGGAGGAGGCGAGCGCCTCGACAGAGGCGTAGGGTACGACCAGTCCCGTCACCCTGTCGTCGACGACCTCGGGGATTCCCCCTGAGTTTGTGGCAACGACGGGGAGGCCGCACGCCATTGCCTCCATCGTCACCTTCGAGATCGTTTCGTAATAGGAGGGCAGGGCGAAGACGCTTGCTGCCCGGTAGTAGTCAGGGAGGGAGGTGTTCTTGACTTTGTCCAACAGGGTCACCGAGTCAGCCACCCCGTTGGTCTCTATCTCGCGGTTCAGAATGCCCCAGTAATCGCCGTTGCCAAGCCATTTGGGAACCCCGCCGATGCAGACCAGGTGGCTGTCGGGGACTTCTCTTTTCAACAGCTTCATGGCACGGATTAAGAAGAAGATCCCCTTTCTGAGCCCGAAGTGTCCCACATACAGAACGATCTTCTTGCCCGCCAGGCCAGCCAGGGGCTTGGGTATCTCCGAACTCCCGTCCGGTCGGAAGAGACCTGTGTCGGCGCCGTTGTAGACTACCCGCAACCGTTCTGTTGGGATCCCATACGAATCGTGAATGTCATTCATAAGTGTCTGGCTCACGGCAAGGACCCTGTCAGCGGAGCGCCAGAGGAGTTTCTCGCGGATCATGTCATATGTGATTCCCAGCTGGGAATAATCGACGACGAGATTCCCGCTCTTGAACCTCACCGGCACGTGATGGGAGCGAGAGGTGCCGTGGGAGTGGGATACGAGCGGGACCCGACCGATTCTTCTCAGCGCTGCCATGAAGACGCCACAGGTCGCGTGGGTATGCACGACCCATTCGCTTCCGTCTCCGACCATCCTGCGAACCAGAGCCAGGGCATTTAGGTTGAAAGGCACGGACACCCTGTGGATACTGACCCCTTTCCAGTACTCGTCCTTTGGCTGGAGACCCTTCCTTCCGGCTATGACATGCACATCATATCCTTGCCTGGCCTGCTGTTCCGAGAGGTTGACGTACACAGGCTGCAGTCCGTAGGTGGACTCGCCCCGAACTGGGTAGTCCCACACAAGCCTGCAAACCTTTGAGATCAACTAACGCCGCTCCCGACTGGATTGCGCAGCCGCACCGAAACAGACGGTCCTGCCTGATGAGTCAGAGCCGACCGACCTTCCTTGGTTTCCTCTTGGTGAACCAATCGAGGAATTCGATCAGGCCATTCGAGAAACTGACCTGGGGCGTCCAACCAAGTTTGGTTCTCGCCTTCCTGTTGTCACACAGGGTCCTTGGGAAATCTCCTCCGTACGCAGGGCGATACACCGGAGGCAGTTTGCTCCTGAAGTACTCGCTGATCCTTGCAGCTGCTTCGTTCATAGAGAACTCCGCCCCGTAGCCGAGGTTGAATACTTCCCCGACGCTGTCGGCCATCAGGGAGGCCAACACCGTGCCTTCGACAATGTCGGAGACAAATGTGAAGTCGCGGGACTGTGTCCCGTCGCCGAAGATTTCCGGAGCATTCCCCGCGGCGATCCTGCTGGCCATTTCATAGAGGACCTGGTCGGGCCTTCCCCGAGGCCCATAGACGGAGAAGTACCTCAAGCAAGTGACGGGGAGTCCGAAAGACGAATGGTAGGCCAGACAGTACTTCTCGCCGGCCAGTTTCGATGCGCCGTAGATGTTAGTAGGATTTAGAGGATGCTCCTCGGAGATTGGCACCTTGGTCGGGTTTCCGTAGACAGAGGATGATGATGCATAGATGAGTTTCTGGACCTTGAACTCTCTAGCGAGGTTCAGGACGTTGAGGGTTCCGGAAACGTTCACCTCGTGGGCCTTTTTGGGGTGGGCCAACCCGTACCTGACCCCTGCCTGAGCCGCGAGATGGAACACGACCCGGGCATCTGCCATGGCCTTCCGCATTGACTCAGTATCAAGAATTGACCCCCGTACGACCTTGAGCCCCTGGGACCCGAGGGACCCGGTGAGATTGTCCTCCTTCCCCGGATAGAAGTCGTCGAAGTTGTCGTACACGGTCACGGCCGCGCCCATGTCGAGGAGTCTTTCCGTCAGGTGGGAGCCGATGAACCCGGCCCCTCCGGTCACCAGGACACCCGATCCGCGCAGGTTCAGTTGGCCGAGCGCACCTCCAGGTAGATCCCTTCCAATGCTTCTGTGAGCACGGAGTAGCGCTGGCTCTGGACCCTCGTCCTTCCCTTTTCTCCCATTGTCTTCGCCAACGCACGGTCGCTCAGGACGTCGACGAGCCTCGAAGCAAGAGCCCTGACGTCCCCGTGCGGAACGAGGAACCCTTCCTCGCCGTCCGTGAACTGGTACGGGACGCCGCCGACCCTGGTCGCCACCACTGGTCTGCCCTGAGCCATCGCCTCGAAGATAGCCTGGCTCGTCCCCTCGTAGGAAGTGGGGAGGGCGAACGCGTCGCAGGAGGCGTAGGCCCGCATCTTCTCCTCGAAGTCGTATATGGGGCCTAGGAAGTGGAAATGGGATTCGATTCCAAGCCGCGCCACCCTCGACTTCAATACTCCGCCGTACCCAGCCTGATCTGGACCCACGAAGACGAACGTAGCACCGGGGAACCGCTTCAGAACCTCTGGTGCCGCCTCGACAAGGAACTGGGGGCCCTTCAGGGGGTTGAGCCTGCCCATGTAGAGGATCTCCGGAGAACCCTCGATTCCCCTCCCCCTCCTGAACTCTGGTCCGTCGAAGTCGCCCAGCGAGTCGTCCCTGACGCCTGACGAAGTCACGACTGTCCTGTCGGCGACTGCGCCCATCTCCAGAAGCGGCTCGACCAAGTTCGGGGCCCTCACCAAGACCCTCCCGGCACGGGGAAGCGTCCTTCTTGCCATGTAGCCCTCCATCAATTTCATCGGGGCCTGCTTGTACCAGACCCGTGGTATCATCGAGTGGATGTCAAAGACGGTGAGCACGGTCCCTGTACCTGCGTCATGCCCTGCCCTTATGGCCACGGCGCTGTGGGGCTGAGCGTAATCATACGTGTGGATCACGTCAAAGCGTCCTGAAGCAAGAGCTTCGTAGAGCCCGTCCCAGACCTTCAGCCTATAGGTCAAGTCTACTTTCAGGGGGACTCTGTGGACGTTGATGCCGTCTATCATCTCGAATGCCGCAGCGCTCGTGCCGTTACACCTGTCCGCCGTGAACACGTGCACCTCGTGACCCCTCCTCACTAGTTCGGCCGACACGTTACGCACGTACCACTCGGCACCCCCTAGCATGAACGGTTCGAAGTAGACGTTGACCTGGGCTATCTTCAGGCTAGCTCTGTCCCCCGTGGATGGCAGCGAAAGAAGAAAGCCTGCCCATCGTGCTGAGCGCTAGCAGCCCCGCCTTGCCTCTCTCCTCTATGTGGGCGAAAACTGGCTCCATCACTTCCGATATCATGGCGTCTGGCTTCCCGTCGATGGCGAGACTCCAGGGGTGCATCCACAAGTGGAAGACCGCCGACCGAGCTATGCACGCGTCGATGAACCTCCGAATCAACTGTGCGGCGCCCAGCGACTTCTGATCGACATAGTACACAGGACGAATGTTCCACAGACCCTGGTTCTGGACCGGCGCGCCGATGGCCCTCAGAGCGCCTCTGTAGCTTGTGAATCCCATCCGCCTCAGGAGGGCGAAGTGTCCCTCCTTGTTCTTGGGAAAGACGAAGGTTGTGGGCCGGGACGCCAGTCCCAGAACCGAGATGCAGTGTTCTATGTCCTCCTCGTAAACAGCCTCGCTGCACTGGTCAGCGTAGACGTGTGAGTAGGTGTGCACGCCTATCTCCTGTGTTACTGCCGACCCAAGTATGGAGTGGTAGGCGCGTTGGTCCTCCTCGGCGGTCCTTCCACAGATCGCCCATGTGAGCGGAATGCCGTGTTTCTCCGAGAGCCCCAAGAGGGACTCCGTGCCCGTCCTGTTCCAAGGGTATCTCTCCGGTGAAATGACGTCGAAATCCACGCTTATGCAGCAGGCGGCCCTGGCTCCATTTTCGTAGCCCGTGCTGAGGCCAGGACCAAGGCCTATCTTCATCATCCGAAGTGCCGCCGTACTAAGGAGGTCTGGCTCTGAAGAGGCGCGGAGAGTCACCCAGCCAAGGGCTGCAGACTTTGCGCTTCTCCTCATCATTGAGGGCAACGCCTTGGGGTGTCGATGCTAGGACAGTGGAACTGCTGACGGACGCTCCAGGGCATGCGCCGAGTCAATTGGGACGGAGCCCGCACGCATAAGGGATGAACCTCACACTCATATTCATGATTCTGAAATTCATAATCCTTTTATTGAATTCATGGTCTAAGCAAGAAGCTAAGGGTGTGTGGGGGGTGCCCTACGACCAGACCCTCATGCCTTGACGGGCAGGGGTCGAACTGCACACCCTTCGAATTCCAAACTCAAGACTCTTCGAACAGCCTGTCGTGAACGATTCTATAATCCTGAAGAAGGCGGAGCCCTTCAGAAGTCGCCTGGTAGTACTTGCCCCCGAGGGTGGTCTCCTCCCTTAGGAGCCCCTTCCGCTCTAGAGTCTCGACGACGCCTCTCAGCTCGTTGTAGGAGATGTTCGCGGCCTTCATGATGTGCGTCGGCCTGAGGGGCTGCAGAGACGCAGCCTGGATTATGTCCACATACGTCTCCATCCTCGACCTTCGCTTGAGGATTGTCGTTTCCTTTCTGCCGCGGTTGAGCTTCCTGATCTCCTCCGCCATGAGCATCACCGGATTGTCCATGCTCTGGACGAGCAGCGACGCCCTCTCGCTGAATGCTGTCCTCTGGTCGACATTGAGGAAGTTCTCGACGTATCCCGCTATCTCCTTCGGGTCCGTGGAGTGAGGGATGTACTTGTGCAGCTCGACGACCGGTTTTGACGGCTCCCAGTAGATTGCGCTCACGGCCGGCTTGCCGAGTATGAAGGCCTCCATCAGCATCGTCTCAGCAGCGCCCATGGTGACGTCCGCGTGAGCCACGGGCGACTCGGTCATCGATTCGTCGAGTACCTTGACCCCCATATTCGCATACCTCCGCTTCTGCGTTTCGGTCCTGGGCAGAACCGCCACGGAAAAGTCCCCCTTCTTGTGAACCAGTTCCACGGCCTTCTCTAGAATGGGTTGGCGGTTGGGGAAGAAACTCGCGAACTCCGGCTCCGGTCTGACGAAGACTATTGGTGGCTCGATTTCCAACTTTTCGTAGGGGTTCTCCGAATCGAGCTGGGCCCCTTTCAGGTAACCCGTATGGAAGCCGTTGAACCAGACGACCTTCTCCGGGTCGATGACACCGTTCTGATACAGCTCCGGGAAGGTGTAGAATCTGGGCACGAAGACCTTTGTCGCAAGCGGAAAGACCATCTGATTGACGTGCTTCTCCCTCTCGTCGTAGAATATGGTCCAGGACGGTATGTTGAGACCGAACGCTGTACGTACCGCCTCGGGCCACCTCTCGGTCAGCAGTATGTCGGGCTTTTCGCGTTGGATGATCGGCGATAGCTGCCTGATTGTGTCGGCATAGGCCTCGAGCTTGAAGCCGAGCTCGCGCCCGCCGTGCTTTCCGACTGGGATGTACTCTATCCCCTTTGCGTCCAAGATCTGCTGGATGTTGTCGTGATCCCGGGCGGTGATGACGAAGTCGAACTCTGATTTGAGTTCCTTGATGAGCGAGGCGAAGAAGTTTGCTTGGAACGGCGTGCTCATCGCTATCCAGATCTTTCTGACCTTCAGGGGTTCTGTAGGCGCCGAACCCGGCCCCGTGCTTGTCATGGAAAGACCAATCTGATTCCGATTGCCAACGACGCGAAAACAGTCTGCATCGCGAGGAGTGAGACGACGAGTTCCCTCTCAGTGATGCGTGAAACCTTCATGAAGGCATGGGCCATGGCTGGGTAGTCCGCCGGCTCTAGTGTGCCGTCTGCCCTGATCCTGGTGTCGCCGAACATGTGCCTCTGCTTGAACGGGTGCCTGTGCATCATCTTCAAGGAGAAGTCCATGGCCGCCGGGATGCTCAGGACTATGGCCTCGAACTCGAGGCCCGACGCCAGGCCCAGTGCTGCCAGCGCGGCCCCTGCCATCAGCGTGCCCGTGTCGCCAGGGAAGATCCGCGCTGGGTACCAGTTCAGCATGAGGAATCCGATGTAGGCGAAGGTTGCAATGCACCCAAGCGCCGCAACACCGGGATGTCCGGTGATGTCTGAAAGGAAGGCCATCGTGCCCAAGGAAATCACTGCGCAACCTGTTTCGAGGCCGTTGAATCCCGCGAGGAGGTTGGAGAAATTGGCCGACGTCGTGATAGCGAGTGGAACCGCTACTAGGGGGTAGAGGAGACCCAGATTGATGCTTCCTATCTCTGGTATGAAAATCGAGCCACGACTCAGAAGGCAGAGCATCAGAGGGATCGAAGCGGCCACGATGAGAAACGGCTTGAGCCTCTGGCTCAGGTCGACGAGGTCGTCTGCGACCCCGACTAAGCCAGTTAGCGCGATGGTCAACGCCGCCCCAGCGAAGAGGACTGAAGGGCCATCCAGGGTGAAGTTGACTCCAAGGTAGACCGTCGAACCTGCAGCGAGGGCGATTAGGACGGCAAACCCGCCCATCTCGGCCCTTACCGGGCGGCCGGGTTTGTGGATGTCTATGCCGCTTATTCCAAGTGCAGGGAACTTCAGGCTCTCGAACCTGGCGGTTGAATAGGAGGTAACGAGGGCGACCGCCGCGGCGACAGACCCTGCCAGACTCAGGCTTACAACTTCGGAGCTAATAGCCCGACCACCCTCCAGAATAGCTGGGTCCCACCGGCGAAGGCCGGTATCCAGACAAGGACCACGAAGATCATCCGCCAGACGTCCTCGAGCGCTGCGGCGGCTTCCCAAGCCAGAAATGCAGCCCCTGAGGACAGGACGAATGGGAGCAGCGATAACCCGATGACGACGGCCTGTCTAATCACTGCGATCCTTCCCTGGGATTGACGAGCGCGGACGATTCGGAAAGCGCTTCGTTGTTGGCCCGTTCGAAGTCCGCCATTGAACCGACGTCCGCCCAGTAGGCCGACTCGTAGTAGGAATTGATCCGTTCCCCCTTTGCAATGAGGGAGGGAAACGTCTCGGTCTCCAGGCTGCAGACCCTTCCCTGTGGGATGGATTCGAGGAGTCTGGGCTCGAGGACGTATACGCCCGCATTTGCCATATAGTTCAGTGTCGGCTTCTCCTCAAAGGCAGTGACCTTTCCGTCTTCGTCCACAATCAAGTGGCCGTAGGGTATTCTGACCCCGAATTCCTTCAGAGCTATTGTGGCAATGCCTCCCTTCTTCGTGTGGGCTGCCACTAGGTTTGCGACATTCAGGTTCGTTATGATGTCCCCGTTCATCGCAAGGAAGGGCCCGTCGACGAAGCCACTCGCGGTCTTCAGCTGCCCCGCGGTGCCCATGGGCTGCTCGGTCTCGGCGTACTGTATCTTGACCCCCAGCGTCGCGCCGTCCTTGAAGGTGTCCATGATCTGCTTCTTGAGGTAGGCCACGCAGAGCACGAACTCTCTTACGCCGTAGCCTTCGAGGTATCTCAGTGTCCTCTCGAGCAAGGGCTTACCGCCGACTGGCAGGAGGCACTTCGGGACCACGTAAGTGAGAGGTCGCAGCCTCGTCCCAGCTCCGCCAACCAGTAGGACGGCCTTCAGCGATTGCGCCCCTCCGTTGGTTTGATTGTGACCGTCAGTGCGCGGAGCGCCCTCCGGTGCCGTTCGAGAAGACTTGGCCTAGGTACACGGCATATGACCGGTCGTTTCTCCACGAACGTGCTGATTTGTTCCCTGATGCGACGGCGAATTCGGAAAAGGCCCAAGCGAGCTTGGTGCCTCTCTGGAGCCATGCGTACGCCGTTTCCCCGTGCTGCTCCAGCTTCTTCAGTATCGAAGTCAACGCGCGGAGGAGGTCGAGGCTCGAGAACTTCAGCTCAAGCCGCGTCGCCAGATACAGGATGGATCTCTCCGTCCTGTTCAGCGAGAACCAAGCGCCCCTTCGTTTCGATGTGGTGATGGCTTTTCTCAAATGATTCCTTATCTTTAGGGAAAATGCTCTGGGGTCGTCGGTGTAGGTGCAGTGCATGAGGGGTGCCGGGCGCTTTTTCCTAAGATTCTTATTTAAATAATTTGTAGGAAAGCGAACCAATAATATGGATTTACCGTCCTGATGCTCCACTTCCGAGGCTGACAGTTTCACAGCCGACATCGTCGTCTTCTTCGGAATCTGCGCTACGCCGACGCTTCTCTCAATTGCTCCGTATCGATTGGAACCCTTCAGGATGCTTGAGAAACCTGAATGTCTGCGGGCGTTCTACGAGGGGCTTGACACGATCGACGCGATCATGGTCGCCGCCGAGTACAGCCATGGAAAGAGGGCGGGAGTGGTCTCCGACAACGGCTTCCGCCTCAGCGGCAAGATGCCAAACTGTCATCCCTGAGACGATAGCTACTGTTCTTTGGTCTTCGTTTCGACCTTGGCTTCTTCCGAGGGTGCTCCCATTTCTGGGATCTCCTTTATCGGCTCCGGTGGAGGTGTGGTCGCCATCGTGTACCCGATCCATGCGAGGATCACCAAGATCAGAGCCACGCCGATGAAGGCGGTCACCCTGATGGTGATTTCCCATGCGTAGAGCAGGAGGACCGCGTAGAGGATGATGCCGATGACGCTCCCTCCGAAGATCGTTCCGCCCACGACCCTGTCGTTTGCCATGTGATGTACGCCGGTCAACGTCGCGAATATAAAGAACTTTGCTGGGTTCCATGGGTTCTGTTACCTCTGCGTCGGTTTCTCGCCGTTCAGGAGCCTGTTACCTTTCGTCGGTTGATGGGGTTCCAGAGAATCTGGAAAGCTAACCCGTGCTACTCGCCGTTGTTGTGCAAGAGACGGCTGCTCCATGAACGTCGATGGTCGTATCTACGCCATCGACGGTCACGTTTCCAGAATGTTGTGGGAGTGCCAATTGCGGTAGAATCACATAACTGTAGGTTCCGTCGAGAACCGAAAACCAAATGGCTGAATAGTTCCCGTATGAAGGCTCGGCCTTGAAGCTGTTTTCTGATAGGGGGAGTGTTGCATTTGACGGTTGAGCTATCGTCTGCTTGTCCATGATCACGGCCCATGGAGCAGTCCACACTCTCGGTGAACATACCCCCTGTTGCGTGAACTCCACTTCGTACAGACGCGACTGCCCATTCGTTGGAGTCCCCATAGGGAAGAAGAAAGAACCGATTCCCAATCCTATCACGAGAGCAACAGCAACCGAAACGATCACGCCCTTCTTCTCCATCGGTTGGACGCGGATTCCACCAAGTTATAGACACTGGTTCTCCGACTGACTGTCCCTTGGAAGCGTTTTGAATCAGCGTCAACCACTTACTATCTCCCAAAGCTTTGATTCCCGCTATCCGGCCGGAGCCGAATCTTGGCAACTGACATCCGCAAAATAGGTCTGAGACCCTTTTCCACATCACCTAGGGTGTGATTCTTACGAAATTGCTGGAACTGCATATCTTGAAGCTAAGGAGAGGATACTGAAGGAGTGAGAAGATCACGAAGGGGAAGATGCTATACGAAGAGGTCTGGGAAAGCCGCTTCCCTAGAAGGCAAACAATCGAGGAGGAACTGCTCACTCTTCAAGCGCTCGCGCCTGACACGATTGAAGACCTCCACCCACTATTCAAAGCGGCAGTAATCGACTCGCTTGTGAGTATTCTGGGCGAAAGTGGAGCGAGAGCAGTGGTGATACTAATGGCGGGGACGAACTTTGAGAGTCCGAGTGGGGTCTATGCGGCGCTCGATTCGATTTTCCAAGAAGGCTCTCGGTTTCTCAGACGCGCTATAGTCGAGGAGTTCAGCGTCAATCTGCATCTGCTGTTGGAGAGAGTAGAGAAGATCTATTCGTAGGCCACGGGCAAAACTGGCACGGTATCCTGTGGTGTGTTCCCTGTTCCCTTGCTGCACGGTCCCACCAGTCGGAGCGACACGCACGCGCGCGCGGTCCTGCTCTGTCTGATGTCGTCTAGATTCTCGTCAAAAATGGAGGAGGCTGCGCCCTTCCGGGTCGGCAGCCTATTGGTTATGTGGCCGAGTCCGCAAGATGACGACCGCAACTCCCAGCGTAGCTAGGATCACTGCTGTCGCCCCTATCGCGACGGTGGTCACGCCCCCTCCCAGAATCGCATAGGAGGACGTCGTTGTCGACCCGGTCGTGTGAAGAGCGGCCTCGATTGAAGGCACCGCCGACGGCAAGAAGTACTGAATCTCGGATGCCGTTTGGGATGGAGTGGATTGCACCGTTGATGGCACGCCTGTGGGCTTGTTGGCAATCGTCCCGTTGGACCCTGGTGAGGAGTTGGCTGTGGAAGTCTCGACCCCCATCGGCATTACCCAGTTCTCTGGCTGTTGATAGTGAAGGGTCATGTTGACACTGTTGTCGGGTGGAATGACTACTGCAGACGCGGACAGGCCGACGTAGGTAGTCTGCCAATAGAGTGTGACGTTGATTGTTTGACCCCCGATCTTGGCTGGAACTGTACTGTTATCCGCAGTCCGGTTGACCGGGACCCAGTCCCACGCAGTGATCACTGCCGGTTCCTGCGGAAGGACCAGATGGGCGATTCCAAGGTTGTTGGTCTGGTTTGACATTACGACACTCGAGCCGGAGTTCCACCAGTAGTAGTCTTGGCCGATTATTGAAGCAGATACGTCGGCTCCGACCGCGACAGTCCCGTTGGCAAAGGTGACTTTGACAGTGACAGGACTCGTGGGCAGCAAGGTGACGTTCTGGGTCTGGATGGTGAAGGTTACAGGGCCGCTCACAGTCTCAACAGCGTACCCGTATTCTGAGGCTGACCGGATAAGAAACACTGGCATGGCTGTTGTGCTACCGCTCTGGGACCCACCCGAGGCTGGCTGTGCGCACATCGGGCAGGAGGGATACCCTTCACGAAGTGCAGATACGGTGAAGAGATAGCTTCCTGCTGGAAGCTCGAACGCCGCGGCTGGGAAGGAAGACTGATAGGTCGCGACTTGATTTCCCGTTAGGTTGTAAGCGGACAAGTAGTAGTTGTACTGCAGGCTTGCGCTTGTGCTCACGAAGATCTGTACATCGTTGAATGAAGCAGCATGAACCGTAAGTGCTGGAAGGCCGACGAGACCAAGGAAGATGATGGTCCCTAGCATGACCGACAGCGCCGAGGCTGTCGCTCTGTGTGAAGTGCGATTCGTTCTCATGGTTTGCAAATGCATTATTCTCAGACTTCTATAGGGGAGGGGGGGGAGTTATACCTATGGTGCCGAACGACCGTTCTGGGCTACAGAACACGCGCGCACTGATAGGAACCGCAGGCGGAGCGGCAGTCTTCTGGTACGAAGCCTGGCGGGTCTGGAGGAGGAAGCCGTTCTGACGAATAGAACTAATTATGCAGCACGCGTTAGTGTGTATCCATGAGGTCCGGAAGGTCTGCGCTGGGGGTCATCGCAGGGGTCCTGCTAGGGCTGAGTCTAGTCCTGGCTGGCTCAGGCCTCGGCTCGTACGGCGGGCCGTACGCCGCGTTCACAGGGAATCCTGTTCTGACGACCAGTACCAGTACTTCGGTGCAGTACGTCAAGACGAACGCTAGTGGTGTCTGGTACATCCCATCTGAGGTAGGCACTGCTAGTTCGAACTCGACCAATGACCAGGGAAAGTGGATTCTCATGTCTGGTCCAAACGCCGTTCAGACCTATGTCGCCTCGCATCTGGACAACATAGCACGACAGCCGATTACTCTCACGGGGTTCGCCCTCCTACCGGTCTTCGCTGCTCTCTTGGTTGGGTTCGTGCTCTACAGGGTGTCTAGGGCGCGCAACGAGAGAGAAGAACCTCCAGAAGCTGCCTGATCGGCGCCAACGA
>Ga0187865_1000917_pt1 | contig 37750 bp, 32 predicted proteins | sample June2016WEW_11_1_2_FD_132989 | JGI IMG/M metagenome (GOLD analysis project Ga0187865, IMG submission 132989) | Peatland microbial communities from SPRUCE experiment site at the Marcell Experimental Forest, Minnesota, USA - June2016WEW_11_100 | ecosystem: Environmental > Terrestrial > Soil >...
ATGGCCAACTGGCCAAGCCCGCTTGCATCGCGCGGGAGGCCCTGTTGATGCTACCGCAAAGCGGAACGGATGCCAAGTATCCTTCGGCCGGTATCGGCGCGTTCAGGGACTTGCGGGGGCCGACTGCATCCGTCCCACAGATCGGTCATACTGTCGATCGCCGCAGATTTGGGCGCAGCGGCCGAGGGCCGGGAGAATAGGCTCAGATTGGCCGGATTTGTCACCGCTTCAGCACATCCTCGAAAAACGCCAGCGCGCGCGGGTCGCGGGACTGGCCTAGCGAAGACATGGCCTGCCTCCGCACATCCGCATTTTGAGTGGTCTTCACCACTTCTATCAACGGCGCAATGCCCTCGCCGTCGGGAAGGGCATGCAGCGCGGAAACGGCGCGGCGCTTCACCTGCGTATCCGGATCTTTCTCGATGACCTCGCGGATCGCGGCGATCATCTTCGGCCCGGACTTGCGGCCGAGCGCCGAAACGGCTTGCGCCCGCAGGCGCGGATTTCGATCGTTGCGCGCGAGGGAAATCAGCAGATCGGCGGCTTCCGGCTCCTTGCTGACCGCCAGGGTGGAGATGGCGCGCTCGCGCACGGGTTCGCTGGGGTCGCTCGCAACCAGGTTCTTCAGCGCTTCAAACCCCCGCCGGCCACGCGCCGAGCCGAACCAGCCGACCGTCCGCTGGCGCAACGATTCGGGCTGATCGGGCGCCACGAATCGCTCGAGAGCGGCGTCGGCCGCCGGGCCGGCGTGGAGCGCGATGGCCTTCACCGCGCCATCGCCGCGGACATCGCGCTGCGGGACGAATGTCACCAGCAGGGCAACGCTCTCGGCGGGCTGGACGTCCGCGAGCCAGTGCACCGGATCGCCGCCGGCGTCGATTTCGCACTCCGGCGACAGCGTGCGGATGCGGCTCACCGCGTTGGCCTCCACGCGGAACAGAATCACGGCGTGGTCGGGCGGCTCCAGGTGTATGACGCCGGGGGCATACCATCCGCCGGGGCTGACCAGCTCGCACCCAAGGTGGGAGCCGCCGGCGGCCGGCACGGTATATCCGATCCATGCCGGCTGCGGCTGGGCGGTGAGCAGCGTCCGAAACTCGCGCTCCAGCCCGGCGGCGGCCGAGCGCGTGTCCACCTTGGCGTTGATGAGCAACTTGGGTTGCGCGGCGAGCGGCAGCGCGGCCGCCATCAGCCAGAAGGCGCGCGTCACTTGAGCAGCTCCATCAAGTAGTCGGTGGCTTCCTTGCCTTTCATGGTGGAGAGATATCGGACGATGGTCTTCTTCATTTCCGCGTCTTTCTCGTTGCGCGCCAAGTCCACCAGTGCCTTGGCATTGCTATGGGCGAAGAGTGTCTCGACGATGGTCTGCTTCACCTGCTTGTCCTGGTCGGAAGCGTAGATGGCCACCAGCGCATCGCCGCCGCCGCTACTACCTACAAAGCGGATGGCGCCGATTCGCAGCTCGGACGTCTTCTCGGTCTTGGCCACCTGCAACAGGTGTTCGGTGTCGCGGTTGGCCATGTAGGCGCTCAAGATGGCGCGCTTCACGTTGGCATCGTTGGTGGATGCGTAAATCTCAGAGAGAAGCTGCCCGTTGCCGGCGCCTTGCTTCCGCCCGGCCACGCCCACATAGGTGATGGCCTTCACCTGGAGGTCGGGATTGCCGCCGCCCCGCGCCACCTGCTCGAGCAGTTGCTGCGCTTTGGGCACGCTGCTCTGCGCCAGCACAAACAGCGCGCGCTCCTTCAACTTGGGCGATTGCGCGCCCTTCAGTAGGTTTTCGAGCAGCGGTATGGCGCGCTCGGAATCCGACTGCATGAGGCCGTTGATGGCCATCAGCTTGAGGTCCTCATCCGATTCGCTTTCGGGCGACACTTTCTGGCCGGCGGCCTGCTTGACTTCGACCTCGAGCGCTTTGGCATCGTCGAGCCAGCGGCTGCTGGCATACGATTTGCGCAGCTCGGCGATGGCCGCCATAGCTTCGTCGCGGCGGCCCAGTTTGTTGAGCGTGTAGGCCTTCCAGTAGATGGCGCCATCCGCACGCGAACCGGCGCGCGCGGCCACCTGGTTGAAATCTTCCAGTGCCTGGTCCCAGTGGCGGCTGTCGAGCGCGCGCTGGCCGTCCTGGTAGAGGCGATCGTCGCTGTCCGTGCGGCTCAGCCTGGCATACTGAGCCAGAGCCAACTGAGCCTTGTCCTGGGCAAGTGCCATTTTCTCTCGCACCGCATCGCTGAACCAGTCGGGGGCGGACATGTAAAAGGGCGCCATCGGCGCCGGGGCTGGGCGCGGCGCTGCCGCTGGGGCCGGCGCTGCCGGCGGTTGCGGGGGGACAGCGGGCGCCGGAGCCTGCGCCAGCGCCAGGGCGGCCGTCAACACCAGGCCGCAAATCGAAGTGAGTATTCGAGAGTGAATCATGATGGTTTGAACCTTCTTTATAGTGTTTGACCTTCCTGGTTCCGGACATTCGCGCCCAGCACCCGGATCTTAAATAGAATGCCTTCGGCCTCCAGCCTCTGGCGCAACTTTTCCAATTCCCCCGGCGAGAGGCGCGAGGGCGCGTGGGTGATATCCAGCAGCACCCGCTCGAGTTCGTCGAGGACGCTGGCTACGGCCGCGTCTCCCGTGTGGCCCGCGGTCTGCCGGTAGAGGCGATTCTCGCTGACCAGGTCCACCGCGCGCTCCTGCTCCGAGGAGATATCCAGCGGGCCTTGGGTCCGGGCGTTGGCCAGTTCGATCAGGACCATTTGAGAACGCTCCAGGTAATCGCCGACCGCCACCAGCAGGATGCGCTCACCGGCCTGGGGGTCGGCGGCGGCCAGTTGGGCGGGCTGGCGCGGGTGAGGGTAAGAACGGCCCGTCAGGAACGCCGCCACGAGAAGCGCCGCGAAAGCCGCGCTGGCCACAGCCCACCGCCACCGAGCAGGCAGGTCCCAGATCCAACGGACGCCGCGCCGCGCCGGTAGCCGGTGTTCGATGCGCTTCCAAACCTGCTCGGCGTACTCCGCGCCGGGCTCCGGCACGGGCAGAGAATCCACCACGTTCAAGGCCCGCTGGAGCGAGCCATAGAGCGCGCGGCAGTCGTCGCATTCGCCGAGGTGCCGCTCGGCGGGGAGGGCATCGTCCTCTTCGCCGTAGTAGTGCAGCATCAATTGCTCTTCGCTCAGGTGGTTCATCTTGCCCCACTCGCTAAAGGTTCCAGCGCCCGCCGCAGTTTCCGTACGGCGCGGAACACGCTGTGCTTGGCCGCGCCGGGTTGACACCCCAGGACGCGGCTGACGTCTTCAATACGCATGCCTTCGAAGTGCCGCAGCACGAAGGCGGTCCGCTCGGAGGCGGTCAGCTCGTCCATGGCTTCGGCCACGCGCTCGCGGACCTCACCGCTCATCGCCACGCGCTCGGGCGACGGATCGCCGGAGGGCAGCGCGAGGACCGGATCTTCCACCTCGGAAAGATTGGAGCGCCGCTTGCGCCCGCGCATCACATCCAGCGAGCAGTTGGTGGCGATACGGTAGAGCCAGGTTCCGAAACTCGCCCGTTCATCGAACCTGCCGAGTTGGCGCCAGGCCCGGAGAAAGCTCTCCTGCACCACGTCCTCGGCGTCTTGTTGGTTGCCAGTCATGCGAAATGCCAGGCGGAACAGAGGACGGCTATGGCGCTCCACCAGCACCCGAAACGCGTCGGCATCGCCCAAGCGCGCCTTGGTGATAATGGCTGAGTCGGTCAGCTCCATCCCGGCTGTCCTTTAGACTGCGGCTTTAGGGAGCGGTTAGCAGGAATACGGTGGAATTGGGCCGGGTGGCCAGCCAGGAGATGACGAAACGAAGCCATTTTTGAGTTAACTCCAATTGAATCAAAGGGCTGGCGCACGACCAGCGGGGTGCTGGCGGGGCCGGACTGTGGCGGCAACGGGAAATGACGAAACGAAGCCAATTCGGCGGGTGCGGCTGGTTTACCGAAGCGCGGAGGAACAAAGCCAATCGTAGTTCCCCAAGGGTGTGCCCGCGGGTATCCTTCACCACCTCCAGTGTAGCGCGGGGCAGATGGGGATTTGACTTAAGCTATTGATTCTATTTGGGAAATTGGTTGTGACGAGGCCATCGTAGGAGCCGGCGTAGACAATCTCGGAGTTGCGCGGGTCAGGGGCGATCCAGCCGCTTTCGCCGCCGCCCACATCGTACCAGTCCTGTTCGGCGATGCCGCCACCGTTGGTGCGGCTGGCGATGCGAACGGTGGAGTTATCCTGCTGCGCGCCGTAGAGGTGGTCGGGGAAATCTTCGTCGAGCGCCACGCGGTAGAACTGCGCGGTGGGCTGGTTGACGATGCTGGACCAGGTGCGGCCGCCTTTGTCGGAACGGAAGACGCCGCCATCGGCGGAGCGGTAGACACCCCCAGGCTTCATAGTCTGGCATGTTGACAAAACTGTGGCGCCGGCGGTCTTGCCGCCGGCGTTGTTCTAGTCCGGACAACCCACCGGCGGCAAGACCGCCGGCGCTACGCCCACTACTGCAGCGGTATCAGGACGGGCGGGCTGGCGGCACTCCCAATTGTCAGGACCACCGGCTGGTTGCCGGAGGGCACGCCTGGCGGAATTACGACGTTGACTTGATTCAGGCCGACGAAGCCGGGCGCCAGGCCGCTGAAGGCCACCGCGCCTGAGATTCCCCCGACGGTGACCACCGGGGCGGCAATCGTGGTCTGGCCGCTGGCAGGGGCTCCGTCGGCGGGCGGCGAATTAACCACGCCGAGACCGGTGCAATAGATCAGCACCGTTTCGCCCGACTTAACAGGGTGACCGATGTCCGCCAGTTGATAATTGGCGTGCAGTATGACACCGAAGTTATTCCCACCGGAACTGTAGTTGATAATGCCGGGCTGAGCGGCCACCACCGGCACCGAGACGCTATGACTCACTATGCCGGAGTGCAGAACTTCAATTGTGGCTGTGGTCTGATTGGCGACCTCCCAAGGAACCTGAAAGTTAATCTGCTGCTGGCCATTCACGTTGTCGATCGCAAATAATGGGGCCGGTGAGCCGTTGACGCGCACCGCGACGTCCAGGAATTCGGTGGGAAGCGGGAGCGACGGAGCGAGATTGATTCCAGTAGCCGACGTGAGATTGTTGCCGAAGAGGGTCGCGATTTCGCCCGGAGCTACGACTCCCGCGGCAAAGCTCGCCGCATTCGTGACTGCGGCGATGGATGGGACGGGCGTGTGGTTATTCGAACTGAGCACGCCGGCCACTGAGTTATAGGCGGGCTTGGGTTGGAACTTGGCGTCCAGTAACAGAGCGGCGCCGAATCCTGGATATGCGCCTGGAATCCACGAATACGCGTCGCTGATTCCCCAGGTGAGGAATGCGGTGCAATTGGGGGCAGCCTGACAGGCCGACATGACGGACTGATAGATGGCAGCTTGCGATGCCAGAGCGGCGGCGGACGCGTTGCCGTTGGAGTCCACCGGGAGCCGGACATCCATTTCCGTGATGTGGATCTCGAGGCCCTGGGCGGCCAGGCGCTTCATGTTGGAGGAGATGTCGGCCTGAGACGGCGCGGAGTTGAGAGTCACGTGCATCTGCAGGCCGACGCCGTCTATAGGCACCTTCCGGTTAACCATTCCCTGCACCAGGTTGTAGACCGCGTCGGATTTTGCCCCCAATCCCTCGCCACCGGTGTCGTTATAAAACAGCTTCACGCTGGGATCGGCGGCGTGAGCCCATTGGAAGGCCATGTCGATGTAGTTAGTGCCGAGCTGATTGAGCCAATACGAGGGCTGGGGGCCGTAAGGCGCGCTGTAGGTAATCGCTTCGTTCACCACATCCCAATCGATGAGCTGGCCTTTGTAACGGCCCATCACGGTGTTGATGTGCTCCTGTAGGATGGCGGCTGCCTCGGCGCTCGAATAGTTGCCGCTGGTGAGCCACGAAGGAAGGTCCTGTTGCCACACCAGGTTGTGCCCGCGCACCTTCATACCGTTGGCCTGCGCGTAGGCGACAACCCGATCGGCGGCGCAGAACTTGAATTGGTGAGGCGCGGGCTCGGTTTCGGCGAACTTCATGGCGTTGTTCGGGACCACCAAATCGAACTCGCGTCCCAATGCCTGCGCGTAGCCGGGATCGGAAAAATCGGCGGGATCGACTGCGGTGCCGATCAGCGGGCCGGATGGGCCGGCTAGATCGCGCAGACCCGAACCGGTACGCTTCGCGACCTGGAGATAGGGAGCAGTCAGCGTGACGCTGGGACCCGACGAAGGCATGGCCGCGGCCAAGGCAAGAACCGTCAGAGTGTTATTCGGCGCAACGTTAAAGCCAAGAAACACCTGGCCCGAGGCAAACAGGCCAGGGTCATTGAAACTTCCCACCTGGGAACCATTGACGAACACGACAATCTTGTTGCCCACGCGCGCGGCTTCGACTTCAATTGGATCCGTGGCGCCGGCCGGCATCGGAAAGGATAGCGAAGTGGGATTCGCTGAATCGCCCGTATAGTAACCGACCACAATTCGATTGTTGGACCCGCCGACGTCGAGCCGCTTGAGGCCTTGCCACCACTGGTCGCCGGTATTCAATGCGCCCACTAGGGTGAGATATGTTCCCGAGTTTGGGGCGGGAGCGGAGAGTTGCGCCAGAACCTGAAATCGCCCTGCACCTGAAGCGACGGTCCGGAACTGTTGATGATGGTGTTGTATCCAGTGCTGGCTGTGATCGTGAGTGAGTTCGCCCCTAGCGAAACACTATAAAGACAGCCCCAGTGGACGGGTTGAAGTAAGTCCTGCGCGCCGGGCACGAAGATCCAACCAGGGCGCGGCGTCAGCGGTGAAGCTCCGGACGCGCTCAGAACAGCGAGAAAAACGAACAGCCACAGACACCTTCGCACGCGAGGACCCCCCTCTGGGTCCGATTGTAACATGCTCCAGCAGGCTGAATGCGCTATACTCTCCTCCGATATCCATGCAGCTATCGAGAGTTTTCGCCTTGGCTTTCCTGCCCACTTTCCTGGCGGCCCAGACCGTTGTGTTGAGGACCACCAACCTGATCGACGGCAAGGGCCATGTCCTCAAGAACAAAGACATCGTGATCAGCGGGAGCCGCATCAGCGCGGTTCGCGATGCCACCAAGGGACCGGCCGCGTACGATCTGAGCGGGCTCACCGTGATGGCCGGCTGGATCGATACGCACGCGCACCTGGGGTGGTTCTTCAATAAGGAGAACCGGCTCGACCAGGGCGGACGAGGCAGCCAGACGACCCCGCAGGAGACCGCGCTGTACACCGAGGCCAACGCGTATGCGACATTGATGGGCGGCTTCACCACCGAGCAGTGTCTGGGCTCCGCGGTGGAAGGCCCGGTGCGCGACATGATCAACGCGGGCGCCATTCCAGGGCCGCGCATTTTGACCTCGCTCGGCTCCATCAGCGAGACCACCGGGACCCCGGAGCAGATCCGGGAATATGCCCGCAAGATGAAGGCGGATGGCGCCGACGTCATCAAGTTATTTGCCACGGCGAGCATCCGCGACGGCGGCGCCCAGACCATGACCAATGAGCAGATTCAGGCGGCCTGCGGCGAGGCCACGGCTTTGGGGCTTCGCAGCGTGGTCCACGCGCACGCGATCGGCGGGGCGCGCGCCTCCATCCTGGCGGGATGCACCTCCATCGAGCATGGCACGTTCCTGGACGATGCGACTCTGCAGTTGATGGCCGATCGCGGCGTGTACTTCGATCCCAACTTTCTGGTGCTGCACAACTATCTCGACAACAAGCCCAAGTTCCTCGGCATCGGGAACTACACGGAAGAGGGATTCGCGGCCATGGAGAAGGCGCTACCGCTGGTGGCCGACGTTCTGAAGCGCGCCCGCCGTCACAACGTGAAGGTGGTTCTGGGCACGGACGGCGTGGCCGGCGCCCACGGGCGCAACGCGGAGGAGTTCATCTACCGCGTGAAGGACGGCGGCGATACGCCCATGAACGCCATTCTGAGCGGCACCTCGGTGGCGGCGGAAGCGCTGCGCATGGGCGACCGGATCGGGTCCGTTGCCGCGGGCCTCGAAGCGGACCTGGTGGCCGTCCAGGGCGACCCGCTCGAGGACATCACAGCCGTGCGCCGGGTGGTATTCGTCATGAAGGGCGGACGGGTGTACAAGAACGTGGCGCGGTAGTGAAGAAATCGATTGACAGGCGGAAGCGCCTATCCCACAAAGCAGCGGCAGGCAGGCCGAGTACCACTCGGCCGCAGGCTGCCAGTCCAATGCCACTTAGTTTTCGTGAAATCGATATTCTGCATGGATTGTGAGGCGGGCAATCCTGCCCGCAAGCCGGCCTTCCGGCCGGCTGGACCCGCTGGAAAGCGGGTCCGCAGGCTGAAAAGCCTGCCCCACAGAATCCAGGGTGGGACAGACGCTTGCGTCTGTCAGTCCCCGGCGTCCCATCGGCCGCGCTGGCGGAGCCGGTTGACCTCTTCTTTGGCGAGTTCCTGGAGGCGAACCACGTCGACCTTGGCCGTGCGGTTCAGGGGCATCGCGCCGGGTTCGAGGATCACGTAGTGCAGCGGGCGCATATAGGCCGTCAGGGAACGCGCGTGCATGCGAAGCTCGGCTTCGGTGAGGTCCGCACCGGGGCGCTTCTCGACAAACGCGATGATGCCCTCGCTCCAGATACGGTGGGGGTGGCCCACCACTCCGATGTTGGCTACCTGATCGGCCAGACTGCTGAAATGCGTTTCGACGTCGCCTGGAAAGACCTGGTAACCCGCGGGTTTCAGCACCCACTTGGCGCGGCCGGAGAAATGCAAACCGTGCTCGTCCGCGCGGCCCATGTCGCCGGTGTACAGCCAGCCATCGGTGGCGAGCGTGGCCGCGGTGGCTTCCGGGTCGTTGACATAGCCGAGAAAGGTCTGCGGGCCGCGAAAACAGACGTGGCCGATTTCCCCGGCGGACACCTCGCCGCCGGCCGACCCATCGCCCTTCATCGGTTGCCGAATCGACATGGGGTATGCCGGCATGGCCCAGCCGATGCCGCGCGCCAGGGCCCGGGCGTCGTTGGTGAGAGCCGTGTAGGTGCAGAAGCCGGAGGTTTCGGTCAGGCCCAGGCCGGTCGAGATTTGTGGCGCCATTTTCAGCATTTCGTCCAGGAATGGCCGTGAGACAGCCTGCCCGCCGTAGACCGCGGTTCGAAGGCTGGCGAGATTGCGCCGGCCGTAATCCGCCGTTCGCCACTCCAGTTGGAACATGGCGGGAATCTGGCCGATCAGAGTGACGCCCAGCCGTTCCATGGCGTCCAGCGACTTCACAGGATCGAAGACCTCCAGCGTGACGGCGGTCCCGCCCATGAACAGCGTGGTCATGAGCACCTCGGCCTGGCCGCCCACGTGCGACGCCGGCAAATTGCAGAGCACGCGCTGTTCCGGCGTGAAATGGAAGGCCTTGCCCAGGCACAGATTCTGGCAGGCGATTCCGCGATGAGAAAGCAGCGCGGGTTTGGGCGATCCGGTGGAACCGGTGGTGAAAATGACCTGCGCGCCGTCCCGCTCCGTCACGTCCGATGGCGCCATAGCCGCGCCGGGGTGCCCTCTGGGCCCGGCGCGCGCCATCAGATCGGCGAAGCTGACGGCGCCGGGCCCAGGGGGCACCCCGCACTCTCGGGGCGGAGCGAATTGTATCAGGTGCTCGATGGAATCGCAGTGTTGGTGCACAGCTTCGCCCAGCGCCGGGAAGTGGAAGGCATAGCCTCTGGCTCGAATCAGCCCCAGGCAGCGCAGCACTTCGGCGGGCTGGAGCCGGAGGTCGAGCGGCGCGTGGATGACGCCCAGGCGGAAGCAGGCGTACTCGAGCAGGATGTGCTCGTTCAGCAAGGGCAGGGACGCGGCCAGGAAATCGCCCTTGCGGAATCCCATCCGCGAGAGTTCCGCGGCCAGCGCCATCGAGCCGCGCTGCAAATCGGTCCATGTCAGCTTGGAGCCGCGGGAGGCGTTCAGTACGGCGGCGTCGCCGGGCCTCTGGGCCGCCCAATGATCCACGGCGGCGTGAATGAGATGCCGGCCGCGATACTCGACCTCGAATTGGTGGAGGGTGACCCGCGGCGCGGGTGGGTCGATCATAGTGGCCCGCTAGTTTAGCATGGTGACATGGGCCCCCGTGATTTCGAGGTGCTCGAACATCCCGCGGATATCGGCTTTCGCGCGTTTGGCGGCACGCTTCCGGAACTGTTCGCCCATTCCGCGTTGGCCATGCTTTCCATTGCCGCCGATCCTGCCGCGGCCCTGCCCAAGGAAGAGTACCCGCTGGCGGTGGAAAGCGGCGACCGCGAATCTCTGCTGGTGGATTGGCTGAACGAAGTGCTCTACTGGTTCGATGGAAAGCGCATTACCTTCCGGGATTTCCGGGTGACGCAGTTGCGGGATACCGCCATCGAGGCCGTGGGCCTGGGCGAACCGCGCGATCCGCTGCGCCACCGCGCGCGCTTGATTGTGAAGGCCGTGACGTATCACCAGTTGAAGATCGAGCGGCGCGGCGGCTGGTGGGTGGCCGAAGTGTACCTGGATATCTGATATGCGGATCGAGGCCATTGACGCGTTGCGCCATCGCATTCCCCGCGATGAGGCTCGGGGCATGCGGACGGACGTCATCGTCTACGCCAGCGAGGCCCTGATGGCGCAGATCCGCAAGGATCTCTCGCTGGAACAGGCCATGAACGTGGCGACGCTGCCGGGAATCGTGGGATCGAGCCTGGCCATGCCCGATATTCACCAGGGCTACGGGTTCCCTATCGGCGGCGTGGCGGCCATGGACTGCGGCGATGGCGTGGTCTCACCCGGCGGCGTCGGCTTCGACATTAACTGCGGCGTCCGGCTGGTGCGGACCACGCTCGAAGAGGCGGCCGTGCGGCCGCGATTGCGGGAACTGGTCGACCAGATTTTCCGCGATGTCCCGTGCGGCGTTGGGGGGTCGGGATTCGTGAAGATCGGCGCGCGCGACCTGGAGCGAATCCTGGTGGAAGGCGCGCGCTGGATGGTGAAGAACGGTTTTGGGGAGCAGAGCGACGCCGATTTCTCCGAAGCCGGCGGCGCGCTGGAGGGCGCCGACCCCGCGGCGGTATCCGAGCGCGCGCGCGAACGCGGCCTGCCGCAGCTTGGAACATTGGGAAGCGGCAACCATTTTCTGGAGGTCCAGTACGTGGAAGAGGTGCACGACGAAACGGCCGCCCGCGCCTACGGAATCTGGCAAGGCCAGGTGGTGGCGCTGATTCACTCCGGCTCGCGCGGGCTGGGCCACCAGGTGTGCACGGACTATGTCTCGGTGATGAACCAGTCGATGGCCAAATACCACATCTCGCTGCCCGACCGGCAACTCGCCTGCGGCCCGATTCGCTCGGAGGAAGGCGAGCGCTATCTGGCGGCCATGTGCGCCGCCGCCAATTTCGCGTGGGCCAACCGGCAGGCCATCCTGCACTTTCTGCGCGGGGCGTTCCAGCGGGTTTTTGGCGGCGCCGCGCGCCTCGATCTGGTCTACGACGTGTGCCACAACATCGCCAAGCGCGAGCGGTACGAGGTGGAAGGCCGCCGGCGCGAAGTGCTGGTGCATCGCAAGGGGGCCACCCGGGCCTTCCCCGCCGGGCACCGCGAGATCCCCGCCGATTACCGCGCGGTGGGGCAGCCGGTCTTCATCCCCGGCAGCATGGGAACGGCCTCATGGGTGCTCGCAGGCAGCGAGGGCGCCATGAGAGAGACCTTCGGCAGCGTGTGCCACGGCGCCGGACGCCTGCTCAGCCGCACCGCCGCGCGCAAGGGGCGCAACGCGCGCGAAGAGCGGGACAAGCTGGAAGAGCGCGGCATCCTGGTGCGCAGCGAAACCCGCGACGGCATCCTCGAAGAGCTTCCCGAAGCTTACAAGAACGTGGATGAAGTGATCGAGGTGGTCCACAACGCCGGCCTGGCGCGCAAGGTGGCGCGCCTGCGTCCCATGGGCGTCATCAAAGGGTGATGGGGGTCACGCAGCGTATCGGATGACCTTCAGTTCGGCGGATCCCTCTACCGCGGCGAGGAGCTGATCCACCCGCGACATGGTTACCTGCTCCAACTCCGCATCACCGCACTGCCGGCACTGAAGCACCGGGAGCGACCTGAGGATCACGATCGAGGAATCACCGATCTTGAACGGCAGATCCGTGACTCGCGACTCCAGCAGACCCCCGCAAATTCGGCATCTCATCTAGTTCTCCTCAGACGCAGCCCCTCGTTGATAAACGCAAGTGGCGCATCCGGCAATCGATCCTTTGGCAAATTCGATTATAGAACGCCCGCCGGAATCGCCGCCGGGAACGTCGGGCCGATTTCGGGTGAGGCCGCTGGAAACAGCCGACCTTCGTAAGAAGATGGAGCGATCAAGGTGGTCCACAACGCCGGGCTGGCGCGCAAGGTGGCACGCCTGCGCCCCATGGGTGTCATCAAAGGCTGAGGGGGGCGGCCGACGGCGCTGCTTCAGCGCGGCGTGAGCGGTTTCGAAATCTTGTTGTAATCCGGCACGTAGACCAACAGTCCCCCGGAAGCGGTTGTTTTGGAATAGCCCGCCACCAGTTGGTCGTTGTAATGATCGGGGAAGAAATCGAACGGATCGGACGGGTCGGCATCGATCAGCCGCATATCGGCATCGATCATCGTCAGCCTTCCGAACCGCACCACGCCTCCGCGGTAGGCAATGTAATTCGAGTGCCGAGACCCGGCCGCCAAGCCCGCCTTCTCTTTTCCGAAGGTCTGAATGATTTCGTCATCCTGGACGCGAATGGCGGTGATGCGCCCGCGCATCTTGGGAGGCGGGAGCATCAGGGTGGGGTCGAGAATGACGTCGTTATCGTCCACGGTGAAGCCCTTGGTGTTCCTGGTGTTGATCAACTTGGCCATGTCGAGCCCGAAGAGTTTCATGAGACCCTTGACGGGCAAGTGGGCCGCTTTCATCCGGGTAGGGTGGATGCGGATCTTCCCATCCGGCGTCGCACTCATAGTGCCCACCATCTCAAAGGGGATTCCAATGCCTTTTTTAAGCGTGCCCGATTGCTTGATCTGGCTGCCTTGCCTGCTAAGCCGCAGGTTTTTGAGAGGCGCATCCGGGTCGCCGAAGACGTACGTGTTCATGGCATAGGTCATGCTCGCCATGCTGACGCCGACTTCGGCTGAATCGATGGCGACGATGTACGACAGTTTATCGTCGAAGGTCGGTGGTTGGCCCTTTCTGGTGGGAAGAAACTTGCCTGTTAAATGCCGAATGTGCAGGACCAGGACGGGGTCAAGGTGGATGTTCACGTTCACAAACTCCACCTGCGTTTCAGCCTCCTCCGGCTCGTGGATTTCCGGAGGTTTGGTCACGGCTTGCGCCGGTGGTTGTGAAGCGGGCTTCGATTGGTTGTTGCCGGAGCGGCAAGATACTATGACAACCGCAGCGGCGAGCAAGAGCGTGGGGCGCATGCACTTCCGAGTATAGTCCGGCGGCGGGCGGCGGGCGACCCCATAGTTGTCCTCCACGCCGTAGTGGTGCTAAGCTGGGCGTGGGCTGACCGGCCCGCAAATCGAGAATTGAACCTACCGGTTCAGGAGGCACTATGTTAAAGAAATTCGTCCTGACGTTCGCAATCCTGGCGCTTGCAGTGGCGAGCGCGGCGACCTATAAAGTCACACTAGCCCAGCCTTCCGTCGTGAAGGGTAACGCACTGAAGGCGGGGGATTATCGCCTGAATGTCGAGAATGACAAGGTCACGATCATCAATGGAAAGCAGTCGGTAGAGGTTCCGGTGAAGATCGAGAACGTGGAGCGGAAGTACGACAGCACCGCGGTCCGTTATTCGGACCAGGGAGGGAAAGCCACGATTTCCGAAATTCGGCTGGGCGGAACCAAGACCAAGCTGGTCTTCACTCCGTAAGCATTCATTTGCCGGCGGAACGAGGTGCCGCGGGTCGACCGTCTCAGGCGGTCCACCCGCGGTTTTGCTTTTGGTGCAAAATTCGGTGACAGACACCAGCGTCCGCGCGGCGCAAAAAGCGCGCCTTGGGACGCGTGTGTCTGGCACCGAACGGAACCAACGGGCGCTCAACCTCGTATCATGAAAGAGATAGGGCCTCGTAATATGGCAAGCCACAAGAAACACAATTTTTATTGGATTGCACTGGTATTGGTTTTAGCAGTTGGCGGGGTGGCCTTCTTTTCGCTGCGGGCGCTCAGCCGGACGCCGGCCAAAATCGATCCCGAAAAACTCGCTCGCGTGGAGCGGATGGACCTGGCGCGCTCGGTCGTGGCCACCGGCAAGATCCAGCCCACCACCCAGGTGGAAGTCAAATCGAAGGCCAGCGGAATCATTCTGAAACTGCCGGTGAACGTCGGGGACGTGGTGCGCCAGGGGCAGGTGATTTGCGAGCTGGACCAGAACGACCTGCTCCCCAAACTCCGGCAGGCACAAGCGTCCCTGGGAATGGCCGATGCCATGCTCAAGAGCGCGCAGGCCGACTATGAGCGGAGCAAGGTGGAGGCGCTCGGGCCGGACGTCCCCTTCCTTAAAAGAGACATGGAGCGCGCGCGCCAGATGTTTCAGGAGATGCTGGTGCCGCAGACTGCCCGCGACGACGCCGAGAAGAACTACGAGCTGGCCGTGAACCGCCAGCAACAGGCCCAGGTCAACCTGGGGGTGGCGCGCGCCGCCATCACCAAGGCGGAGGCGCAGGTGGAGCAAGCCCGCGCGGCCCTGGCGCAGTCCGAGGAGGACCTGCGCAACGCCACCATCGCTTCGCCCATCGACGGCGTGGTGCTCTCGCGGGACCGCGAAGTGGGCGACGCCGTCAGCTCGATCCTGACCATGGGCTCGGGCGCCACTCTGATCATGACGCTGGGAGACCTGCGGGAAGTGTACGTCAAGGGCAAGGTGGACGAAAGCGACATCGGAATGGTCTACTTCGGGCAGCCGGCCCGCATCACGGTGGAATCGTACAAGGACCGGAAATTCGAGGGCAAAGTAACCAAGATCTCGCCCATGGGAGTGGAGAAGGACAACGTCACCACTTTCGAAGTGCGCGTTTCCATATCCAACGAATCCCGGAAACTCATGGCCACCATGACGGCCAACGCCGAGATCATGCTGGAGGAGCACAAGCGCGTGCTGGCGGTTCCGGAGGGGGCCATCATTTATAAGAAGGATCGCTCGACCGAAGTAGAGGTGGCGGACGCCGCCGCCGAGAGCGGAAAGCGGCGCGTGACGGTGACCACGGGCATCAGCAACGGATCCAAGACCGAGATCCTGAAGGGCCTGGCCGAGGGCCAGCAAGTAGTCCTGCAATAGGACCAACCCCGTGACATACCTGAAGGAACTATTCGGCCAGGTCGTCTCCAGCCTGCTGCGCAACAAGCTGCGCAGCTTCCTGACCATGGCGGGGATCGCCTGGGGCGTCGCCTCGATGGTGCTGATTGTGGCCATGGGCGACGGCTTCAAGGTAGGCCAGCGCGACCGGCTCAAGCAGCTCGGCGAGAACATCGTCATCGTGTTTCCCGGGCGCACCGAGAAACAGGCCGGCGGCCGGCGCGCGGGGAGGCGCATCCGGCTCAACTACGACGACGTGCGCGACATCCGCGCGGAATGTTTCCTGGTGCGCTACGTAGTGGCCGAGCTGCAGAACCAGGTGCGCGCCGTAAGCCCGTTCAATAGCGGCACGTTTTCGGTGATGGGGGTGGAGCCGCTGTATTCCCAGATCCGCAGCATCCCGGTGGACCGCGGCCGCTTTCTGGTGGATCAGGACAACGACGCGGCGTCGCGGGTGGCGGTTGTTGGCGACAACGTCCGGAAGCAATTGTACGGCGAGCGGCCCGTCGCGCTGGGCGCCAACGTGGCCATCAACGGACTGGCGTACCGGATTGTGGGTCTCATGCCGCCCAAGACCCAGAACAGCAGTTACAACGGCCTGGACAGCGACAAGATCTACATTCCCTACTCCACCATGGTGCGCGACGCGCCGCTGGCGGACGAGAATTTTCACCCCGGAATCGTGAGCGACCTGATCTACGTCCCGGCTTCGCTCGACGGGTGGAAGGCCGCGCGGGACCAGGTGCTGCGCGTGCTGGGGCGCAACCACCGGTTCGAGCCGGACGATTCGGGGGCCACCTTCATCTGGGACACCGTGGAAAATGCCCAACTGGTGGATACCATCTTCACTTCGATGACGATTTTTCTGGGGGCGATTGCGGTGGTGACGCTTACGCTGGGAGGCGTCGGGGTGATGAACATCATGCTGGTGACGGTGGCCGAGCGGACTCACGAGATCGGGCTGCGCAAGGCCGTGGGCGCCACTCGTGCCCGCATCCTGGCGGATTTCCTGCTGGAAGGCATTCTGCTGGCGGGCTTGAGCGGGCTGGCGGGCTGGCTCGGCGCGTATGGCCTCGCCGCGGCGGTGAACCGGCTCCCCAAGCAGGAGATGTTCGGCGGACTTCCGGTGAGCGGGACCACCACGGCCATCGCCTTCGCGGCGCTCGGCATCGTGGCGGTGGCTTCGGCGCTTTGGCCCGCGTGGCGCGCGGCCAGCCTGACGCCCGTGGAGGCATTGCGCTATGAGCGTTAGCTCTGTCTTCCGCGAAGCCGGGCAGGCACTGAGGTTCAACCGGCGGCGCAGCATCCTCACCACCACCAGCCTGGCCTGGGGAGTGGCCTGCTTTGTCATCCTATACTCGTACGGCGAAGGCTTCCACCTGGCTCTGCGGACGGCGTTCCTCCAGGTGGGGTCGGACCTCGTGCTGATGTTCGGCGGCCAGACCTCGACGCAGGCGGGCGGCGAGCGCGCCGGCCGCAGGGTCCGGGTGGAACGCTCGGATGTGGACGTCATTCGCGAATCGGTCCCCATGGTGGCGGCGATATCCCCCGAAATAATGATGGGTGGGATGACCGTGGTGCGCGGCTATCGAACCCAAACCACGATGGTGCGCGCCGTCAGCGTGGCATACGGGCGCGTCCGCAACCAGACCATGGAGACGGGCCGGTGGCTGGTGCCCGAGGATGAGACGCAGAAGCAGCGCGTGGCGGTGCTGGGCGCCAATGCCGCCAGCAAACTCTTCGGCGAAATCCCGCCGGAAGGCGAAGAGATCACCATCAACGGCCTGCGCTTCACCGTGATCGGGGTTTTGAGGACCAAGACGCAGGTCGCCAATTACAACACGCCGGACAACGAGTGCGGCTTCATCCCCTACGAGACGGCGTCGCTGTACCGCGACTTGAAATATCCCGACGACATCGTGTGGATGCCCGCCAACCCGGTCTTCCGCGAAGAGGCGCTCAGGCAGGTGCGCGAAACGATGGCCCGCCTGCACAACTTTTCTCCCAACGACGAGCGCGCCGTGCGCACTATTGTTTTTAACGAGTACATACGGATGGTGGACACCATGGGGATCGCGCTGCGCGTGCTGCTGGGCTTTATCGGCACGCTGACGCTGGCCATCGGCGGAGTGGGGCTGGCCAACATCATGCTGGTCTCCGTGACCCAGCGGACGCGTGAGATTGGCATGTTGAAATCCATCGGCGCGACGCGACGCGCCATCCTGGCGCAATTCCTGCTGGAGGCCGTGGCGATTGTGACGGTGGGCGGCATCATCGGCGTGGCGGCGGGCTGGGCGGTGACCGCCGTGCTGGGAAGCCTGCCGCTGCTCGGGCCGCTGTTCCACCAAACCAACGGGGCGGGAGACATCCGCCTGCGGATCTCCACGTTCGCGGTGATCACCTCGACGGCGTTGCTGGAGAGCATTGGTTTGATCGCCGGATTGCTGCCCGCCATTAAAGCCGCGCGCCTGGACCCCATCGAGGCTTTGCGGTACGAATAACGGTATTCGGACCATGGTATTGGACCATGGTACAAATGGGTTATGCAAGAGATCGCGATTTCCAAGTTCAAAGCGACGTGCCTGGCCGTGCTGGAGGACGTGCGACGGACCGGCACACCCGTACGGGTCACAAGATTCGGGCGTCCGGTGGCCGAGGTGGTTCCGACCAGGCCGGAAACGGTGTCCTCCTGGCTGGGGTGTGCGAGAGACTCCGTCGAGATCTCCGGCGACATCAGCGAACCTGTCGGAGCATTCAGCCGCTGGACCGTTCGGAAATGAGATTACTCCTCGACACGCACATCTGGATCTGGGCCCTCCATAGTCCTGAGAAACTGGGTCGAAGAGTTCGGCGCGAACTCGGGCGAGCCGGCAACGAACTGTATTTATCGCCGGTGTCGATTTGGGAAGCGCACCACCTGGTGCGGCGCAAACGCCTTCGCATACGGCAGGGCTTTGCGCAATGGCTCGATGACGTGATGGCCCAGGTTCCAATCCGGGAGGCGCCGTTCACTTTTGCTGTCGCCGCGGACGCTTCGAGAATCGAGCTTCCCCAATCCGATCTCGGGGACATCTTCTTGGCCGCCACCGCCCTAGTCTTCGACCTCACACTGGTGACCACCGACTCCCAACTGCTGGCCTGTTCATGGCTGAAGACCTTTCCCAACCTCTGAGCGCTCAAGCGTTCAGCATTTGTCCCAGACTCCGCGTCGGCGACGATGTGGCCAAGTGATCTGACCGCCGGGGCGAGCGCCGCGCCTACAAGATTCGGGGACTGACACGAGCGTCCGCGCGGCGCAGGGCCCAGAGGGCACCCCGCGCCTTGGGACGCGGGTGTCAGTCCCCCCCGGCGGTCGTGTGCTATCACTAGAACTGGATGGATCGCATCGGGCGATATAAGATCGTCGGGGAATTGGGGCGGGGCGCCATGGGGGTGGTGTACCACGCCATCGATCCCAATATCGGGCGGCCGGTGGCCATCAAGACCATCCATTTCAGCGGAGGGCGCAATTCCGAGGAACAGAACCGGCTGCGCGAGCGGCTGTTCCGGGAGGCGCGCTCGGCGGGCATCCTGTCGCACCCCGGAATCGTCACCATCTACGACGTCGAGCAGCAGGGCGATCTGGCCTATATCGCCATGGAATACGTCGATGGGCCGACGCTCGACCAGGTGCTCTCGGAAGCGCGGCCCATCTCGCCGGAGAGGATGTTCAGCATCCTGGGACAGACCGCCGTGGCGCTCGACTATGCGCACCAGAAGGGCATCGTCCATCGCGACATCAAGCCGGCCAACATCATGATCGCCAGGGACGGCACGGCCAAGATAACGGACTTCGGCATTGCCAAGATCACCGCATCGGACCAGCTCACCATGACCGGCAACATCGTCGGCACGCCCCACTACATGTCTCCCGAGCAGGTGCAGGGCCAGCCGGTGGACGGGCGCTCGGACCAGTTCTCGCTGGCGGTGATCGCGTTCGAAATGCTCACCGGCGAGAAGCCCTACTCCGGAGAGCACCTGACCACCGTGGTCTATAAGATTGTCGCGGAAGAACCGGCTGCGCCACACCGTCTGAACCCCACGCTCGGCGGCGCCATCGAGAGCGTGCTGCGCCAGAGCCTATCGAAGAAACCGGACGCGCGCTACCCCACCTGCCAGGAGTTCGCCGGGGCGCTGGAGAAGGCGTGCGCGGCCAGCAAGGGCTGGAAGACCATGCCGCGGGGCGGCAGTCTGAACGAACCGACCATGGCCGATTCGGCCAAGCCCGTGGTGACCCTGCCGCCGGCACGGCGCGCCCGCCTCGCCGAAGCCACTACCACAGCCGAACGCGGGCAGAGACGGACCGCGGGTTTTCTGCCGTTTCTGTTGGCGATCCTGGTGGCGGCTGGCCTGCTGGCGCTGATTGGCTGGCAGGCTGCGCCGTGGCTTTCCAACCAGGCGCAGACGACCAAGACCCCAACCCCGCCTCCGGTCCAGCCGGCGCCGCCGGCAACCACCCCGGCTCCGGTTCCGGCTCCGGCGCCGGACGAAAAGAAACCGAGTCCCATGCCGCCGCCCGCCGCTACCCCGGCGGAGGCCGCCGACGCCGTCAAACCGCCCGCGGAAAAACCGCCCGCCAAACCCACAGCGCCGGCCATCGCCGCCACCCAGCCGGTGTCGATCATCAGCAGCCCCGCGGGGGCCACCGCGACCCTGGACGGAAATCTCGAAAAGGCCTGCAAGGCGCCCTGCTCGCTAGACGCCGCGCGCGGGCGCCACTCCATCTCCGTCACCATGCCCGGCTACCAGATCGAGCACCGCGAAGTGGACGTGGAATCCAGCCCGGTGGAAACGCTCCCCGTAATCTTACGGCCGCTGGGCGGAACCCTGCTGCTCGCCAGCGTGCCCGCGGGCGCGACGATTTCAGTGAACGGGCGCCCGATCCCGCAGGTCACTCCGGCGCAGATCCCGCTCGCGCCGGGGACCTACACCATCGCCGTCGCGAAGGATGGCAAGCAGGCGAGCGCCACGGTGGAGATCCGCAACGGCGTGATCAGCCACCAGAGGATTGTTCTTGAGTAGTGAGACCGGCGACGCCCGGGGCGGGCGACACCAGGGGAGCGGCCCAGTCCCAGTTGCGGCGTTCGATGATGGTGCGCGGCTCGTAAGTCTGCCCGTGGGCCAGCCGCCGCTCTTCGCGCCGCACGGACCATAACAGCACCGGCCCGATGGCGCGGCTCACCACGCGGCTGAGCAGTCCGAATTCCCGGCCCACATCTTTGCGCAGCGCGCGAATCCGTTCGCTGACCGCCTCGTTGGTGCGCCGGAGATGTTTCTCCATGGCCCACAGCGCCGCGGCATAGCCGTCTCTGAGGGAGCGCGCCTCCCACTGAAAGCGCGCCCGCACGCGCGGATCGGGGTCGTTTTTGTAACGCAGCCAGCCTTCCAGCGTGGTCCGGCAGATGCGGTAAATGCTGGGCCCGTTGAGTTCGAAATCGCGGCGAAAGGCCCAATCCAGCCAGCGCTTGGAATCCTCGCGCGAAATGGCGGCGTGCTGGAAGTTGAACTGGTCCTGGCCGTGAATGTCGGCCAGGTCGATTCCCGGCAGCATGCGCCCCTGCTCGGTCATCTCGGCAAACAGCGGCGTGCCGGGCACCGGCGTGTAGAGCATGAACTGGTGGAAGTCGGTATCGTGCGCCACCGCGTGCTCGAGTTCGTCCTGGATGTTCGCAGGGGTATGATGCTCGAGACCTACGATGGTCGACCCCAGCACCTTCATGCCGTGCTGCTGGAGTTGGGCCGTGAGCTTGCGCGTGTCCGCTCCCCGCAATTTGGTGTACTGGGAGTGGGGCGATTCGAGGCCCATCCAGACCCACGAAACCCCCAACTCGACCAGCTCCCGCATGGAGTACTGGCGGATGGCGTTGGCGGATGAGAAGACGTACAGCGACCAGGGTTTCCGGCCGGCCTTCATGCAGCCGAGCAATTCCATGGCGCGCCGTTTGTGCAGCAGGAAATTCTCGTCCATCATGAAGAACGATTTCACCTTCAGTTTCGATTCCATCTCCGACATGACGCCGAAGAGTTCCGCGCCGCTGTCGTAGAAGTTCAGAAACTTGCCCTTGCCGCCGAAGAAGGCCGAAGTGGTGCAGAAGTTGCAGCCCATGGGGCAGCCCACCGACGGAATGATGGTGGCGGCGGTGCGGCCCTTGTCTTGCGGCAGCTTCATCCCCATGGTGCGCCCTCCGAAGCCGGAAATGATGGCCGGGTGGCGGATGGGCGCGGCGTCGTCTTCGCCGAGGTAGCGGCGCATCCACGAGATGCCGTCGCCGCGCACGAAGTGGTCGGCGTCGACCATCATTTCAATGCCGGGAATAGCGGCCACGTGCCCGCCGATGACGATGACGGATTTCGGCGACACGCGCCGCGCCGTCCGGCACATTTCCCGCACCTTCCCCACGTTGGTGATGATGGAGGAAATACCGACGATGTCGTAATCGTGGGCGAGCAATTCCGCTTCGAAGGTCTCGCGCGTCGGAAAATCCAGGACCGTGGTGGGCGCCGAGATGTTTTGCTGGATCATCAAGATGCCCCACGAGCGGTGAAACATGCGGAGGGAGAACGGCCCCTGCTCACGCGTCACCTGGTTGTGATAGAGCTCCATGGGATTGATCTTGCGGCTGCCGAACTCGTCGTCTTGCGCGTACGGACCAAACACGGAACTGAGCAGAATACGGGCGCCAGCGCCCTTCGGATGTGTCTGCATTTTCGAAGTTGAGTGCCTATACCAGTGTACCACCGCCCGGTATAATCGAAGGATTGTGAATACTTTCTCGCTCGTTGGAAGGACCGCGCTGGTGGCCGGCGCGAGCCGCGGCATCGGCCTCGAGATCGCGCGCCACATGGCGGCCGCGGGCGCCAGCGTCGTTCTGGCCGCGCGGTCGAAAGACGCGCTGGAGGCGCACGCCGCGGAAATAGGCGGGCACGCGCTGGTGCTGGACGTCGCGGACCCGCACTCCATCGCGGCCGCCGTCGACAGCATCGAGACGCCGGACATCCTCGTCAACGTGGCCGGCATGAATATCCGCAAGCGGGCCGAGGATTTCACCCGGGAAGAGTACGACCGGATTCTCGAGACCAACCTGAACGGAATCTTTACCCTCACGCAAAAGATCGGCGCCAGGATGATCGCCCGCGGAACGGGCGGGAAGATCATCAACATCGGAAGCATACAGTCGATTCGGGCCCTGCCGTATCTGGCGGTCTACGCGATTACCAAAGGCGGGCTGGCCCAGTTGACCGAAGTTCTGGCGGCGGAATGGGGACGCTACAACATCCAGGCGAACTGCATCGCCCCGGGGATCATCGTCACGGATTTGAACCGCAAAATGTGGCAGTCGGAGAAGTTGCTGAACTGGCTGAAGGGCTGCCAGGCCAACCCCAGACCCGGAACGCCGGAGGACGTCGCCCCGCTGGCGGTGTTTCTGGCGGGACGCGGCGCCGACTACATCACCGGACAGATCATCGCGGTGGACGGCGGGTACACCACCACGGCGGTGTGGCCGTTCGAGCCGTAAAGCTATCTGCCCCACCTCCGGCCGTCTTTAACTTCCGGGGCGCATTCCGATACTCTCAGCCACATGAAGACCTTCATAGCCCTCTGCCTGCTCGGGGCCGGTATCGCGCCGGCGGCCGAGTTGAAATCCGGACCGCCGATGCCCTATACGGTGGTGGCGGACTGGGCCAAACTTCCCCAGGGTTGGACCTTCGGCGCCTGCTCGACCGTCACCGTGGACAAGGAAGACCATGTGTGGATCTTCAGCCGGGGCGCCCACCCGGTGGCCGAGTTCGACCGCGACGGCAAACTGCTGCGCACTTGGGGCGAGGGAGGCATCCGGCAGGCGCACGGCATCCGCATCGACGCCGATGGCAACGTATGGGGCGTGGATGTGACCGGGCACGTGGTGCGCAAGTACACCCCGGAAGGGCGCGTGCTGATGACGGTGGGCCAGGAAGGCAAGCCCGGCAATAACGACAGTCACGGCGCATTCAACCGTCCGACCAACGTGGCCTTCGCCCCCAACGGCGATTTCTACGTCTCCGACGGCTACGTGAATTCGCGCGTGGTGCGCTTCAGCAAGGACGGCAAGTATATCGGCCAGTGGGGCCACAAGGGCACCGGCGACGGAGAGTTCGACCTGGTGCACGACATCGTGCTCGACAAACAGAACCGGCTGCTGGTGGCCGAGCGGACCAACGAGCGCATCCAGATCTTCGATCTCGAAGGCAAACTCCTGGGCAAGTGGACCGGCATGGGCGCGCCCTGGAGCCTCTTTTACGTGACGCGCGAGGATGCGGTTTACATGGCGGACGGCGTAAACATGCGGGTGGTGAAGCTGAACATGAATGGCGACGTGGTGGGAGCGCTGGGCGGTCCGGGAAAGGGTCCCGGGCAGTTCGACCAGCCGCACGGAATCGCCGTGGACAGCGCCGGCGCCATCTACGTGGCCGAGGTGGCCAACCAGCGCGTGCAGAAGTTCGTGAAGCCATGAGAATGCCGGCCAGCGCCAGAGTCGCAACTAACCGGCCCGCCAGTACGATGCGCGAAAGGTCCTGACGTTGCTTCGCCGGGTGGCCGAGCAGCACCGGATCGAGAACCCGCGGTGAATTCGCCGCTGTCCGAGCCAGTACTATGACCGTGGGGAAAGGTGCGATTTCTGTGGGGCAGGATGGCATCCTGCGCGGCGATTAGAAATCGCCGCGCGTGCCGGTTGCCAACCGGCACGCAGCTTGCCAGCCGTCTCACGCGAAGGCGATCTGGTAGATCTGCCCGGGCTTCACTGCCAGCTTGACGGTCTCATCCACGGGAGGGGCGAGTGCGATCTTCCCGCCGCCCGAGCGGACCTCGGCCATGCGCGTCCCGCGGGGCGCGCGGATTCGGTGCTCGCCCGCCAGCGCGGTTTTCAGCGTGGCGGATGCGGGCTTCCGGCCGCGCCAGGCGATATCCACTTCGACGCCGCCCCGCGCCTTCAGCCCGGTGACGCGCCCTTCCGCCCAAGCCTTCGGCAGCGCCGGCAAGAGGCTGATCTCACCGGCATGGCTTTGCAGCAGCATCTCGGCGATGCCCGCCGTGCCGCCGAAGTTGCCGTCGATCTGGAAGGGCGGATGGGTGTCGAATGGATTCGACAAGGTGGAATTGCGCAGCAGCACCAGCACATGCTGGTAGGCAGTGCCGCCATCCTCGAGACGCGACTAGAAGTTGACGATCCACGCGCGGCTCCAGCCGGTCTGGCCGCCGCCATTCGCCAGGCGGCGCTCGATGGTCTTCCTGGCGGCCACGGCCAACCCGGCGCGCCGCGCGGCGTCACCTGGCAGCCGGGATGCAACGCATAGAGCTGCGACATGTGGCGATGACCAGCGTCCACTTCCTCGAAATCCCGCGACCACTCCTGAATCTGTCCGTACCGGCCAATCTTGAGCGGCGCCATGCGCGCCAGCGCTCCGGCAATCTTCTTGCGGAATTCCGCGTCGGCGCCCAGGATGTCTCCCGCGCGTACGAGGCTGCTAAAGAGGTCGCGAATGATCTCCGCACTCATGGCCGGATTGATGTCCACAGCGGCGCGGCCCCCATCGGGCGTCTGGTAGGTGTTCTCGGGTGAAGAAGCAGGGCCGGCCATGAGCTGCCCGGTGCGCGGGTCCTCCATCATGTAGTCGAGATAGAATTGGGCCGCTTCCTTCATGACCGGATAGGCACGTTTCCGCAGAAACTCGCGGCCGCCGGTGAACAGGTAATGCTCCCAGTAGTGCCGCGCGAGCCATCCGGCAGCGCCCTGCCACAAGTTGATCCCGCCGGGGACTCCGAGGGCGGTCTGGTGCCAGGCATTGGTCGTGAAATGCACCACAAACCCGCCGCAACCGTACGAGGTCCGGGCGGTCTTCCGGCCGGGATCCAGCAGCCTGTCGGTGAAATCGAACAGTGGTTCGTGGCACTCGGAGAGGTTGCAGACCTCCACGGGCCAATAGTTCATCTGGATATTGATGTTGACGTGGTAGTCGGCCTGCCACGGCGGATTCAACCCCTCAGCCTACATTCCCTGCAAGTTGGCCGGCATGGTACCGGGACGCGAGCTGGACATGAGAAGGTAGCGGCCGTACTGGAAGTAGAGGGCGATCAGTTGCGGATCTTCGCCGCCGTTCTTCACGGCCGTGAGCCGCTCGCCGCCCACGGGGTAGTCCACACGCGCCATGCCAGTGTCCAGATTGAGTTCGCGCCGGTACTCTTCCGGCTGGCCTGAGTGATGCAGGTCGAGCAGCAGGTCGCCCAGCGTCTGGTAGGAAGCTCGCGCGGCAAGGCGAGCCGGGTTGGAAGGAGGGCCGGGCGGGCGACCCATTGCGTTGGCCTCGGCATACTTGCCCTCGAACAGCAGTTGTCGGATCCTCTGGATTGCCTCGCGAGCGTCGGCATTGTCGTTCTCCACGTGGTGGCCCGACCAGAGGGTGTGCGGGTCAAGCTGAAGGCGCTCGTGCTCGACGCCCCCAAACACCATCGCTCCGAGAACGCCATTGTCGATCGGAAGGGCCTCCGTCCATTCGTTGGCAGGGCTTCAGTACCACAGCGCCTGTGCGCCGTCACGATTCTGCTTCTGCTGGGCAACCGCGGACCGGAGCGCGAAGGCCGCGCCGATGCCTTGCAGCACTTCTCTTCTTGTGGGTCTCATGTGGGCCACCTCGCGTCAACGTACAGACCATGGTAGCGTTTGATGGCGCAGAGCGGTGCGGCTCTGAATCGGAATCTCGCTGCCTCGCTAGCCACGAAATTCGTGGAGATTAGCGCCGCACCTGTGCTATTCAACCGGTGCCAGTGTCGCCGCGGCGCGCTCGCCGCCGTTGGCCCGCCACCTCGCATGCGTCCGGGTGACGATGGAACTGATAATCTCTTCGAGCCCATACCGGATGTGGTTGCGCATCGCGCGGTCGGCTGCCTCCGGATCGCCGCCGCACAGCACCTCGCTCAAATCCCGGTGAGAACGCGGCGGCCGCTTCTGATGATGGACGGCGACATCGAACAGCCAGTTGAAGATCAGCACCTGATTCTTTTCGAAGGCCAGCATGAGCGCTTTCGATCCGCTGCACTGGGCAACGTGCATGTGGAATTCCAAATGGTAGGCATGGACCTCGAAGAGAAACTCGGGATCGGTATCGCCCCCAACGCAGCGATTGAACAGCACGTCCGTGTGCCCCGCCATACGCCGCAGTTCCCGGCGTTGTTCGGACGTGGAGTTCTCCACGAAGAGCCGCGCCGTCTGGGTCTCGAGCGCCTCCCGGAGGATGTAGCTGTCACGGATGTCCTCGGGGGCCGGTATGCGAACCCGCGTGCCGGCGCGGGCCTTAGTCTCCACCAGGCCATCGGATTCCAGGCGCTGCAAGGCCTCCGAGACCGGCAACTGGCTCATGCCGAGCATGGTGGCGAGTTTGCGCCGCGACAGGCCAGAGCCGATGGGAAACATACCTCGTAAGATGCGGTCCCGAATCGCCTGGTAGGCATCTTCGGAGAGCGTCGCCGGCGGAGAACCGTTCATGAGCGTATACTGTCCCACAAAACTATTGTATTGGTAACAGCATTGGAATGCCACAGCAATCGCGCCGTGCCGGCGATACCCGGCTGGTTTCGTGGCCCACAGGTCTTCACTTGGACAGCGCGGTCATGGTTCCATCCCACGTGTCGACCTTTCCGTGATCCTCCTGATCTTCGGCGAACCAGGTCTGGGTGACGTTGCGGCTCTCCGTGTAGAAAATGAATCCATCGCGTCCCATCATGTGCAAATCGCCGAAGAACGACTGCTTCTGCCCGGTAAATCCAAAGATGCCGACCGGGACCGGAATCCCCACGTTGATCCCCACCATGCCGCCGTGCGTTTCTTTGGCGAACCTCCGTGCATAGTATCCGCTTTGGGTGTAGATGACCGATCCGTTGGCAAACCGGCTGGCATTCAGGATTTTGAGGCCTTCGTCAAAGTTCTTCACACGCTTGATGCACAACACCGGACCGAAGACCTCTTCGCGGCCGACGGCCATGTCTTCGGCGACCTTGTCGAAAATCGTAGGACCGATGAAGAAGCCTTGTGCGCAGCCGGGGGGAACGCTGGGGTTACGCCCGTCCAGAATCAACTCAGCGCCTTCCTTGATCCCCGTCTCGATCCAATTGAGCACGAAATCCTTGTGGCCCCGATTCACAACCGGCCCCATACCGGTAGCTTTGTCATAGGCCGGTCCCAGATTGATTTCCGAGGCATACTTGACGAGCAGCGGGACCAGCCGATCGGCGATCGCGCTCTCGACCACGACGACGGGCAGAGCCATGCAGCGTTCTCCGGCGCAGCCGCAGAAAGCGTTGATGATGCCCTGGGCGGTGCGTTCCAGCTTACAATCGCGCAGTACCAGGGCGTGGTTCTTGGCTTCCGTAAGGGCTTGCACCCGTTTTCCATTAGCGGCGGCTGTGGCATAAATGTGCCGGCCGACGCTCGTCGAGCCGACGAAACTGACCCCTTTGATCGCCGGGTGGCGCAGGAAGATCTCGGCTTCGTTTCTGCTGGTGGTGACCACGTTGAGAACCCCGGCCGGGAGTCCCGCTTGCTGCCACAATTCCGTCAGGCGCATAGCGGATTGAGGCACGAAACTGGCGGCTTTGAGGACCATGCAGTTCCCGGCGGCGATGCAAATCGGGGCCATCCATCCATGCGGAATCATGGCTGGGAAGTTCCACGGTGCGATCCCGGCGAAAACGCCGATGGGATGGTTGTACCGTGTGGTGTCATAACCCGGGGAGACGTTCATGAGCGCCTCCCCTTTCATGATGTGAGGCGCACCGCAGGCGTACTCCACCACTTCGACGACCTTAAGGACGTCGCCCATGGCTTCGTCCCATTTCTTACCCATCTCTTTCGCCAGGAGGCAAGTCAGTTCATCCAGGTGTCCTTCCACCAAGGCTTTCATTTTGAAAAGCACCTGGACGCGCTTGCCGACCGGCGTATCCGACCACGCAGGGAAAGCATTCACAGCCGCGTGGATGGCCTCTTCCACTTCGCTCGCCGTGCACTGCGGAGCATAGGCGATGACCGCGCCAGTCGAAGGGTTGTAGCAGGGCATGTACTTGGAGGCCTTCGACTCCAGCCACTTGCCGCCGGCATAGTATTTGAGTTTTAGAGGGCGTTCTCCGCCGATCGGATCGATTTGGAATTCGGTATCGTCGCAGAAATATCGGTGGTCCGCTGAAGATAGTGTTGCTACCGACACGAGTTTCTCCTTTTGTTTGGCGCCGCCCGCGGCAGCCTTGGCTCTTCTATGGACGCTCGCCCCGCGCCAGCCGCCCGTTGATATCATCCAGCGCCGGCATCACATCGGCGATGCCATCCACTACGTAATGAGCGCCCGACTGGCTCATCCGCTGGTAAGCCCGCGCCAGCTTTGCGTCGAGAGTCTCAGGATCGAGCGCGGCAACCTGTTCTTCCGTCAGGCCAAGTTCGTTTCCAGTCTTGGCCAGCCCGATGGTCCACATCCCCGCATTCAAGCCCTCTTCGATGTCGGGCAGGGTATCACCGATCTTGACGAATGCTTCCATGGGGTAGGTCTGCAACTGGATGGCGTTTTGCAAGCACATGTAGGGATGAGGCCGCCCGGCCGGAACCTGGGTGGCGCAAACGGTGGCATCCGGCGAGTAGCCGCGGCGTTGGGCTTCCCCGAGCAAAACGTTCATCATTTCCTCGGTATATCCGGTGGTGGAACCGATCTTCAGGCCGCGGCGGCGAAATTCGGCAACCGCTTCGAGGGTTCCCGGAATCAAATCGGCATACTCCCCCAGGCATGCCAGTTGGAGCGGGATAAACTCGCGGAACATCTCTTCCACGTCGCGCTCGTCCGGCTTGCGCCCATGGACGGCCACCCACCGCCGTGCGACATTCTCGTCTTTCGAGATGAGCCGGATGTGGACCTTTTTGTGGGCGCCCATGGGCGCTCGGGCCTCCTCGATCGAGATCTCAACTCCTTTTCGCTTGTAAACCTCCATGAAGACAACCGCCGGGGCGAAGCAGCCATAATCCAGGGTTGTCCCCGCCCAATCGAGCAGAACCGCCTTGAGCGGGCCACGGTATGAACGCTGAAAAACGAAGTCCATGTAGTATCCTTCCTTCCTCGATTCTGCCGCACACGCCGGCTAGGAAACAGCCATGCATGTTTCGGCTCGCTGGCTCAAATCGACCCTCATCTCGCCCAACGTGGCGCGGATGGCCGCCAGCAGATCGCAGATGTCGCTGGGGAAGATCCGGCCGATGTGACCGATCCGGAAGCAGTTGCCTTCGGTCACCTTCCCTGGATAGATGACGTATCCCTTCTCATTGAGCCGGCGGTAAAACTCGTCGAAGCTAAAGTTCGCATGGTTCCGATACCGGAAGGATGTGATGATGTAGCCCTGGTTCTTCCGGTCGAGGTACTCCTCGAAACCGAGCGCCCGCATACCGGCGACGAGCGTGCGATAGTTTTCGCGGTAGCGGGCGGCACGCCCTTCCACGCCTCCTTCCTGTTCCAGCTCCCGGAGGGCCTGGTGAAAGGCCAGCAGCGCGTGGGTCGGCGGCGTGAAGCGAAACTGGCCATCGCGCTCCAGGCCCTTCCACTGCGCGAGCAGGTCGAGGCTGACGCTGCGGGCGAAGCCTTCGGTGGCGAGCAGCGCTTCCCGCCGCGCCAGCACAAATGCGAAGCCAGGCACGCCTTCCACGCACTTATTCGCCGAAGAGACCAGGTAGTCGATGGAGCAATCCGCCAGGTTCAGCGGCACGGCGCCGAAGCTGCTCATGGCGTCGACAAAGTAGCAGCGGTTGAACCGCCTGGCAACAGCGCCCACCTCCCGGATCGGGTTGAAGATGCCGGTTGTGGTTTCGCAGTGTACGATGGCGACGTGCGTAATCGCCGTATCCCGTTCCAGCGCGGCCGCAACCTGGTTGGCATCCGGCGCCTGTGTCTCCGGCGAGACAAGCGGGACGGCGCCGATCTGGAGCACGCGAGCGATCCGCTCGATGCGCCGGCCATAGGCTCCATTGACGACGACGAGCATCTTGCCATGCGGCGGCACGGTCGAGGAGATCACGGACTCTAAGGCAAAGGTGCCGCTGCCTTGCATGAGGATGGCTTCATAGCCCTGGTCCTCGACGCCGCCCAGCGCCAGAAGTTCGCGGCGGATCTCCCGCACCACCCCGATGAACTCGGTATCGCGCGATCCCAAGTCCCGCAACATGGCCAACTTGACCGTCCGGCTGGTGGTCAGCGGGCCGGGAGTAAACAGTATCTTGTCCTTCGAATGATCGAGTTGTTGTTTGTCAGTCATAGGTCATCTCCACTTGCCACTTCAACCTGCCGTCTCGATCCCTGGGGCGGGGGTCTGCCGGGCTTCCCGGTTCCATTGGGTAGCCAGGAGCGCGCCACCGACTAACGCAATCACGACGAAACCGTAAAAGAGGCGGTCCCAGCCATACTTCCCAGAGACGTACGCAACCAAGTACGGCGAAAAGAGTTGGCCCACGGAGCCGAAGCCGCTGATGAAACCCGAGGCCGTCCCGACGCCCCATTTGGCCCCGGCGTCCTGTGACGCGGCGCCCTGCAGCAAAGTGTCCGGGCCGAAGTTCATGATTCCGATGAGGGCAATGCCGACGGCGACGCCGCCACGCCCCATGGCGGCGAACGTGGGGTGGATCCAGCACATCAAGGCCAATCCCCAAAACATGACAGCGGCAACCGGGAGCCGCCGGGCTTGCACGAACTTATCGGAGACGTAGCCGGCCAGGATGGCTCCGGTGAAGCCGACGAACTCGTACAGCGAGGAGGTGTAGCCGGCTTCAGCGGGCGAGTAGTGGAGCTTCTGGGTCATGTAGAGGGGCAGCCAGTACAGGAACGAGTAGCGAATCAGTTTGGAGAAGGCGCAGCCCAGGGCGATGGTCCACACCTGCAGGTCGCCGAGCATTTTGAAAAACAGCCATGGCTCGGCCGCTCTCCGCCCATCCGGCGCAGGCAGGCCGGGCGCATTCTTCTCCTCCGCAGCGCCATCGTCGATCTCGGGCAGGCCGGCATCGGAGGGGCGGTTGCGAGCGATTGCGACAAATAACAGCGCGATCGCGAAAAGAAGCGCCGCGGGCAACCAGAATCCACGCTGCCAGCCAGGACCGGCACCGGGCCATGCGCGCGTGGCGGCGAAGGTAGCAAAGACCACAGCCAGAGAACCGCCGATCACGTAGTTCGTGGTCCACCAGCCCATCACCACGCCCCGCTCGCTGTGGCGGAACCAGGGAGCCATGTTCTTGACCAAGCCAGGCCAGCCCGCCGACTGTCCGAGGCCGTTGGCACAGCACAACACCATGAGCGCCAGCAACGCCGGCATGAACCCCATCAGTACTGTCGCGCCAATCGAAAGGAGCAACCCGAGGCAAACGGTGAGCCGGCTGCCGAAGCGATCGGCCAACGGCCCGAAACAAAACTGGCCGGCGGAGTAAAACAGGCTATAGCCGAAAATGAGGTTGGCGAGCTGAAAGTTCGAATAGCCGAAGTCCTTCTCGAGCAACGGCATGACTACGCTGAAATTGCGGCGGCACAGATAGAAACCGGCGTACGCCAGCCAGGTAATGGCGAAGATGCGGTAACGCCAGATACGTTGGGAACGGTCGAGGTCACACGCCATTTCAGCGCCCTGCCGGCAGGCACAACTTCTGCTGTTTACGCCAGTTCGTCACTGTCGAATCCCCGCTCGCGTCGGTGTTTGGCATTGGGAATCTGGCGCCGCCAAACGACGCCGCCATCATTCTACAACCCTGCGGGCCACAGAATCTCCGGCCAATACTGCCATGCCAAATTGATTAAGCGCAAGTATAAAGCACAAGGGCGCTTCCTGTCAACGACAGACTTCACGGCCACTCCAGTAACAATCTGCAAACGCTTTCGTAACGGTTTTGAAACAGTGAAATGCCAGTAGAGCCAAAAAATCCTTGACTTGCCCGCCTTGGGTGCGTAAACTCTAAACTGGTCTCCCCTTCCGCCGACGCTCATGGCGCTTGAGCGGTGGCCCGCGGCCAGGAAGTGGCCTCGATACCGACAATTCCGTTGAGGAGGTTACCATGCGAAACTCGGTAACACTTTCGATTCGTGCGTTCGTTCTCGGAATGCTGCTGACGAGCTGCCTGTTCGGGCAAAACGCCAACGTCAGCGGGCAAGTTGTGGATTCGCAAGGCGGCGGCGTGCCGGCAGCGGCGATTACCTTGACCAATACCGCTACCAGCCGCGCCATCCAGACACAGAGCAACGGGGAGGGCTACTTCCAGTTGCCGCCGGTGCCTCCGGGCAGCTATGAAATGACGGCGCGGGCCAGTGGCTTCGCCGTGGCAAGGGTGGCCGGGTTGACGCTGGAGGTGGATCAATCGAGAGTCGTGAAACTGGAATTGCAGCCGGCGGCGCTGCAGGAGACCATCAGCGTGATCGATACCGCGCCCGAGCTGACCCTGGACCGTGCGGACCGGAGCCTCCTCATCGAGCACAGCTTTGTCGACGGTATTCCGCTGAGCGTGAGGAATCCGCTGCAGCTCATCAACTTTAGCGTCGGCGTGACTGCCGGGGACGACGGCCTTTCCGGAACCAATACCAGCAGCCAAAGCCGCACCAATACCTTCCGGATCAATGGCGCACTGGGAGCCACCACGGACATCCTGATCGATGGCGGTACGGATACCACGGCTTACTACAATCAGGCGGCTGGCATTCCAGGAGTCGACGCAGTCCGGGAATACCGCGTATATACGGATGCCTACGCTCCCGAGTTCGGCCGCACCAGTGGCGGCATGGTCAGTTATGCCCTGAAATCCGGAACCAATCAGATCCACGGGTCGGCGTTCGAATATCTTCGCAACAGCGACATGGATGCGGAGGGGTTCAATGGTAACAAGGCGGGCCTGCTCAAGCCGGCCTTCCGGAGAAACCAGTTTGGCGGCACGCTGGGCGGTCCTGTTTTCATCCCGAAGCTTTACAACGGACGCAACAAGACCTTTTTCTTTGTGTCATACGACGGTCTTCGCGATTCCACCCAGGGTTCGTTCACGGGTACCATGCCGACGGCCCTGGAGCGCGCCGGGAATTTTTCCAAAACCTTCCAATCCAATGGAACCCCAATCGTCATGTACGATCCGAGCACGACGACCCTGAACTCGGCCGGCGCTTACATCCGCACGGCGTTTCCCGGCAATATAATTCCTGCCGCGTCGATGAACCCGATCGCGCAGAAACTGCTCTCTTACTATCCTCTGCCGAACCAGCCGGGAATCGGCCAGAGCGATTCGAATAACTTTTTTTCGAATGCCCCCGCCACGGATACCAACGATCGGCTGGACATTCGCATGGATGAGCAGTTGTCCAGCCGGCAAAGTCTATTTGGCCACTTCAGCCATTTTGCCAACCACATTTATGCCAACGACTACTACGGAAACGGCCTAGCGCCGGTGATGGCCCCCGACCGCATCCCTGGAATCAATCTTGCCGTCGGCCATACCTGGTCGATCTCAGCGTCTTGGGTTCTTGAGGAGCATTTCTCGTACGCGCATAGCGAGTCTCAACGGAATGAAGCGCTGCACGTCACTCCTGCCTCGCTCGGGTTCCCAAGCAGCATTCTGCCGGGCCTGACCGCCGACATGTCGCCTTATCTGTCCAGCAGCTCAACCAGCAGCCTGGGCGATTCCTACCCGTACGAAAGAAACACATCCTCGGTCTATCAGTACCGCGCCGATTTCTCCTGGCTGCGCGGGTCTCACACTTTCAAGTTCGGCGGCGATTTGCGATATTACCCCACGTCCCTCTATGATCCGGAGCAAATGTCGATTACCGCGACCACCGCCTTCACCGGAGGTCCGAACGCCAATGCGGCAGCCGCGGCCTCCGGCAGCAGCATCGCAGCCCTGCTTTTGGGTGCGGCGCAGGTCCAAAGCGGCTACGAGCCGCAGACGGTCTCCCATCATTTTTACTACGGCGCCTATGCGCAAGACGTCGTAAGGCTCACTAAGAAACTCACCGTGACCTATGGTTTGCGCTGGAGCTATGAATCCGGTGAAGTGGAAGCGCAAAACCAGATGAACTACATCGACCTGGCCTCGCCGTCGCCGATCGCCTCCCAGGTTCCGCAATTTCCCGGGCTGAAGGGCGGCGTCGGCATTCCGGGATTGAACGGGACCAGCCGCCAGCGGCAGCTCGCCACATCGCACTTCGATCCACGGCTTGGCATCAGCTATGCCTTGAACTCGAAGACCATCATCCACATGGGATACGGTATGTTTCACCTTCCCGTCTCCGCTTTGGAGCAATTCCCGCCGGCGTTGGGCACCACGCGTCTGTCGAACTCCATCGTGGCACAGGCGAATGGAGTGACGCCGCTGTTCAATCTCAGCAACCCGTTCCCGCAAGGGCTGCCCGCGGCCTGGGGCACGAGTGCCGGGCTGGCGATCGCTCTGGGACAGACCATCGAGGGGCCGATACGGACCCAGACCGTTACTTACATGAATAAGTGGTCCTTCGATATTCAACGGCAATTGCCCTGGAACTTTGTCGTCACCACGGCCTACTCCGGCAATTCGGGCGTTCATCTGCCAAGCCCGGTCGATTACAACCAGCTTCCCACGAAGGATCTCGCTCTTGGAAACGCTCTGTTAGCCGTAGTAAGCAACCCGTTCTACGGCATCATCACCGATCCCAGTTCGACGTTGGGCCTGCCGACCGTGCAGGCGGAACAACTCATGCGCCCTTATCCCCAATTCCTCGACGTCGGCGGTATGTATGTCGGGGTAGGCCACTCCTCCTATCACGCCGGGCAGCTCACCGTGGAACGGCGCTTCGGGAACGGCCTGGCGACTTTGCTGGGGTACTCGTTCAGCAAGATACTGGACAACACCGGCGACATGACCGATGTGGTCGGCGCGCAACATGGATTCCAAAACTACGAGTGTTTCAGTTGCGACAGGTCCCGAGCCGATCAGGACGTGACCCAATCGCTGCGATGGAGTACGCAATACGAGCTGCCTTTCGGCCCAGGGAAGTCCCTTTTGAACCACGGCCTCGCATCGCGCGCGCTGGGCGGCTGGGCACTCGGCGCATTCTTTACCGTGAATACCGGCCGGCCGATTTATGTCACCTCCACCAACAATTCAAGCCTTCTGGGCGCCGGGTGGCATAACGATGGCACCGGCAACTACATACGACCGAACGCGACGGGAGTCTCCGCGGCGCTGTCCGGCGGTCCGAATATCTGCGATAACTGCGAGTACTTCAACCCCGCGGCGTTTTCCCGCACTCCGCAATTTGCCGTCGGCAACGTGAGCCGTTATCTTCCCGACGTAAACAATCCCGCCGGCTATAACTGGGACATGCTGCTCGAGAAACGGTTCGCCTTCAGCGAGCGCTATCGGGTGACCTTCCGCGCCGAGTTCCTGAACGCCCTCAACGAGGTGAGAATGGGCGGGCCGACAATCAGCGTCACTTCGACGAGTTTCGGGTACATTTCGCTCACTCAGAGCAACACCCCGCGCAATGTGCAGTTGAGCTTGCGGACAACCTTCTAAGACGAGAGGACGAACCATGTTGCGCGTCGCTTTTCTGCTATTTGCCGCCGGTGCGGCCTTTGGCGCCGACCTGATCGTCGTCAACGCCAACGTCATCACGGTGGACCACTCCAAGCCAAGAGCCGAGGCCTTCGCCATCGACAATGGCCGCTTCACGGTTGTCGGAACCAACGCCGAGATCCGCCGCCTGGCTACTCCCGCGACGCGGGTCATCGACCTCAAGGGCATGACCGTTACGCCGGGTTTCAACGACGCACACCTGCACCCGACCGCGGTGTTTGGGGAGGATTCGCCTTACTACGTGCCGTGGCTGGGACCGGAAAAAGTCAAGAGCATGGACGATCTGATCGCGGCGTTGAAGAAGAAAGCCGATCGGACCCCGAAAGGCATGCTCGTCCGCGGCAGCCGCTATGACGATATTTCGCTTGGCCGTTATCCCAACCGGCATGACCTCGACAAGGTTTCGATGGACCACCCCATAAGCATTTCCCATGCCTCGGGACACGTCACCTCAGTCAATTCGTACATATTGGCGGCATCCGGCATCACGAAAGATACGAAGGACCCTCCCGGTGGATCGTTCGATCGCGATCCCGACGGTACTCCAAACGGAGTGATTCGCGAAGGGGCGAGCAGACTTCTTAAGCACGCGTCCGCGCCGAACGTTCCCCAGGATGAGGAGATCGCGGGGCTGGTGCGTTGTTTCCGCGAATACGCCGGCCGCGGCCTCACAAGCGTTGGGATGGCGGGGGGCAGTCCCGAATCGCTACGCCGGATGCAAGCCGTGCGGGACGCTGGAAATCCGGTGCGCGTCGGGTTCATGTTCTACGAGACGCATTTTCCCGCGGTGGAGGCGCTCGGGTTGAAGAGCGGCTTTGGCGACGACCTTCTGCGCCTGACTTCCATCAAGGTTTTCCACGGCAATTCGCTCACTGGACGAACCGCCTGGCTGAGCGAGCCTTACTCGGACCGGCCGGGCTACTACGGCATTCCGCCGGCGCGTTCGCAGGAGGATCTGGATAAGGCATTCCAGCAGATGCACGACGCCAGTTGGCAGATCGCGACGCACACTAACGGAGATCGCGAGATCGACATGGTTCTGACCGCTATCGAGCGCGCTCAGGCGAAAAATCCCCGGCCCGACCCGCGCCATCGTCTCGAACACGCCAGCGTCATGACCCAGGCGCTGCTGGATCGGGCGAAGAAAGACGGCGTGATTCTGGTCTTTCATTCTTACATGTGGGAGCACGGCCAAAAACTCGAATCGTTTGGCGAGAAACGTCTGGCGATGATGCATCCTTATCGCACCGCACTAGATATGGGCATCCACGTTGCGGGGCACTCCGATTCCACGGTTTCGGCAGCCATTCCACTGCTACGGATCCAGGATATGGTGACGCGTCAGGGTTCCAACGGCAAACTGTACGGCGCCAACCAGAGAGTCACGGTGGACGAAGCGATCGAAGTGTGGACGCTGGGCGGGGCATACGCTACCTTCGAAGAAAAGATCAAAGGTACGATCACCCCCGGCAAGCTGGCGGACTTCGTGGTCTTGCAAACCGATCCGCATAAGGTGGTGCCGGATCAGATCAAAGACATTGGGGTGGAGGCGACCTACGTCGGCGGCCAAATGGTGTACTCCGCCCCGGCAGTAGACCCGCAAATTTGATGCGAATGAATCAAATTCCATTTTGACGCAGAGACGCAGGACGTGAGAAAGAATTGGCTGGGCCGAGATACCGCGTGAGCCCCAATCGCGGCGGATCGAGGCCGGCGCGACGATCAACTCATCGTCGGATGCTGGGATGATACCGTTAC
>Ga0187865_1000920_pt1 | contig 37550 bp, 39 predicted proteins | sample June2016WEW_11_1_2_FD_132989 | JGI IMG/M metagenome (GOLD analysis project Ga0187865, IMG submission 132989) | Peatland microbial communities from SPRUCE experiment site at the Marcell Experimental Forest, Minnesota, USA - June2016WEW_11_100 | ecosystem: Environmental > Terrestrial > Soil >...
TGACAAAGATAATGCAGCGATCCATTATCGATCTGTCTGCTGATAGGAGATTGATTTTAAAGATTGAGCTATACACATAAACTTTAAAAGAACAGAAGCTTCATTCGCCTATGAAAAATAAGACTTGCTTTTTTACATAGGAGGATTATCATTTGAAAGAAAGTATGTCCGTGAGAAAATATGAACGCTCACTTACAGGAAGTAGATCACAAAGTCGTGAGGTGGAAGAAAGAGAGCTATGTTCTTGCAGGTTTCGCCCAGTATTCAACAAACTGGCGCGATCCCTTTATACCTCTATATGTATTTGAAGCTGTGATATCCGCTTAATGTATAGGTTCTTTTGATAATAGGGACTAATATTTCACTACCGTTTTTACACTTGTTGTCAAGATAACTCCGTCTATCGGCAGATGAATATATCCAGTCATAACGCTTTGAAAATTTGAGGTGTACAGGAGAGGCCTGTCTGAATTCCGTTTAAAATAACCTTCGTGACTGGTCAATCAACCAAAAGGTGAGCCGCTTTATCAAAAAGACAGCCATATTGATTCACTCAGATGTGTTACTTTCCCCAAGGTAAGGATTCGTAGTAATTTCTAACGGAAGTGTAAACTTCCTCAAACGGCGGCAATGTTCCATCAATCTCATGGGACAGCGTCTTGTATTCAGCTTTTGACCTCTTCATTATTTCCTCATCCGATAACGAGTGTTTGTTGACTTGAAGATTTCGGGATTTTGCTTTCATGAGTAAAGAGCGATAAATGAGAATTTTCAGACTTTGGTCGGTCAGATAACCCCTCTTTAGTAACCAGTAGATGTCAAAGGCATCCTGTCTTCTTTGTCTGTTACGTATTTTTTGTTGAATCATCGCACGAAATTTTTCACCAACAATATCCGGAAGGCTGTAAACTTGTATTTTGCCCCCATCAACTAATCGGATTGTATCAATTTGCTGGTTTATTTCGTTAAAGCTATAATCTATTTCAAACACTGTTGGACATTGTAGCTTTATCAATTTTCGATGCGCGGAGGTGCCTTTATGGGCATATCCCATTTTGATTTTTATGGTCTGAAAGTTACGATTCTCCCCGGGCGGTCTCACACGGTACGACTGAATTTTACAATCGAGGCCGTATGTGAGGATTTCACAGGCAACAGCAACCTCGCCATTCAAACGGGAGATAAAATCATCAATATCAATCTCACTGCGATGATCCGATGTAACAAAATCGACATCCTTGGTGTGTCTGATTCCTTTAAATAGAATCGCCAGCAGTAAGCCTCCATGAAAAATCATCCTGGCATACAGAAAATCAGAACGAGAAATGGCGGTAATCAGCGTATGAACAGCCTGTCGAAATGCGGTATCGGCAGTATTCTCGCTCCGCCTCACCCATTCTGAAAGATCGATTTTTTTCATAGTTAGTCACTATTGAGGGATAAACACCAGCGTTCGGAATAGGTCTCCGCATAAGGTCTTTCGGGATCCAACTTCCTGGAGCCTCCCCGCTGAGCGACCTTTGCCCACTCATTGATTTTTGCGTCTCTGATCTGGCAGTGTTCCTCAAGCAAATAGCCTGCCCTCGCTTTTTCTATCTTATTTCCATGATGATCAATGTCGTCAATGATCAACCGCTTGTATTGCGGCGCAAAAGATATAAATACGTCCATAACATGTCGCATACCACCACAATAGTCCGGCTTTCGTAACATATCGAGAAATGTTCTTCCGATGGTTGTAACTCTAAGATTCCTGCCCTGTACATTTTTGAACGCACCCAGATGGATACTCGAATACATGGTAATCTGAGTTTTTTGAACTTTTGCAAAGTTTATGTTTATCAATTTAGGGAGCTGGCAATTGAGGTAATCCTTAAGATAACCCTTACAGTCCTTCTTCATTTTTTGAGAGGCAAATTTTTTCCAGTCTTTTGAAGGGGGAGTGGAAATAAAAAGCATTTTGGGAAGTCTATTGGTAAGTCCATGATATGCCATAGCACTAAGGTGGGAGACGTATGCGAATGGGTCAACAGTGCAGGTAATGTCTCCCGCTTCTAAGTATTGGTTTCCAATGATCTGAAAGACACGCCCTTGCGGAAAATCCCTGTGTTGAGCAATAATGCCCCTATCAATCAACGGTGTGACGATTCCATTTATTACCTCGTCATATAAAGGAAATTGTCCACAAATATCAATCTTCTCATTACGATATTTCTTCTCTCGGTGAAAATTGAAAACAGCCAAACAAAAACCATAGTCCGTTATGACTGGTTGGTCTAATTCTCTTAAATAGCGGGTCAGTGAGGCTATCATATCCATAATCTTTCACCCAACTAGTTATTTGGATAGCATGTGATATACGTCCTTAGGACGTATATCACATGCTATCAGTTTAGTAAAGTAAATTTATGAACACTCTTACATGCCAGAGAGTGATATACGAATTATGTTTCTATTTTTCAGCTAACGATGAGTACGCATGAACCGGATGAACCAAAAAAAGGGGCATTAATATAGCCCTATAAGAAGTAATATATAATCAAGGACAGGGAATTTGCTTTTGCCGGCAACCCTTCCCGTTACGGGGGAGACTGTTATAAACATGTCTCCTCTTCTAATTTGTAAATGGGGTTTCGACGGCAATCAGTGAAATCAGGATGAGGGGGCATACCATGTACTTTAGTCGCATAATGGAGAATAACGAATTCAATGGGATCCGGGAATTACTCGATGCGTACAGGGGCACACTGAATCATGGTGTCTATTTCTTCCCTGGAAAGCGGGATGGCGATAAACTGGTCGGCATCGAGGAAAGCGTAGAGTCTTGTATAAGTGAAGAATTAAAGGAACAATATGGCGTCACGTTCGGATATTGGCTAAAAGGGACAGGTAATGATGAATTTATGAAAATGAGATTACCAGAAGCCGTAACGGTACCTGCAGTATCGGTGATATAAAATGAAGTTCACACTAAAAAGAACAATTGCGATAGCAGCTATCTTTGCCATATTGCCCTGTTACGTCAATGCAGGAGAGTTCTGTTTTGAAGAAGCTGGCCGGCTTTACAACATTTCGCCATTTCTTCTATGGTCAATTACGAAGGTAGAATCTAATTTTCAGACCAATGCCATTAACTGGAACAGGAACGGAACGTACGACTATGGAGCGATGCAGATAAACTCATCCTGGTATGCGACGTTAGGGCATGAAAGATGGAATATGCTGGGAGACCCATGCATGAACGTAAAAGTCGGAGCATGGATACTGGCGCAATGCATTGCCAGGCACGGCTATAACTGGCAGGCAGTGGGATGTTACAACTCGGCAAAGAAGGAAAATAGAGACAGGTATGCGCGTAAGGTGCATGCAGTAATTACTCGTTATGGGAAAACCGCCAAGGATCCTAAGAAGAAAAGCGAAATCATTGCGAGAGAGTCAGCAATCCCCACGGATGAACCAGGAAGCCCGTGAGGGAACGCGGACCAGTTGATTTGAGCGTTTTTAGCAGATTATCACACCTCTCCTTATTCAAAGCCGGAGAATTATGAGAAGGAAAAATTAAAACAATCCGGGCAAATCATATCGAAAGCCCAACCCGATGAATACAAGGGCAAGGTGTTTGGCTTCTTGTATCCCTGCCATTACAAAAATCCGCGAACCGCAAAACTTATCATCATTGAGAAGTAATATACACAGAGAGCAGTGTTATTTCCGCGTCTGATAGAAAACAGCTTTTATGTGAAAACAAAGGAAAGGGAATCAGTTTATGGATGAGGATAAGATTGAGATATTTCGCACACGCATAAAAGCCCGAATAAACGAGTTGAAGGCAAAACGCCCCACTCATGTGATGAACGCATCGGACATACCGCTCGATGACGCAGAGCATGCATCACGCGAAAGTGAAAGATACGTTACTATAACTTTATCAGAGAAAAAAATAAAGGAACTGTCTGCGCTCGAGGTGGTTCTGAAACGGATTGAAGAGGAGACCTTCGGTATCTGTAATAGGTGCGGGGCTGACATCTCTGAGGCGAGGCTTGAGGTAAACCCCCATTCGGTGCTTTGTATGCCCTGTCAAAGGATAGAAGAGACGAGAGAAGGTATCCGGAAAAGAAAACGGCAAGATGCCTCGTTCTATCCGCAACGTGATACACAACTATGATCAGGTAGATCGTTAAAGGACGTTCGAAAAATGTATCTGGTTAAGACGTCAGAGAAAAAAGTTCTTGTGAATCTCATGCGCAAACTATGTCTCGAAGTATACACTACGAGATTTTCGGACCTTATCGTTTGCCCTCAGGAACTGCCCCAGTCGTTTATGAATAAAGGGTACATCAAGGATATCCAGCCAATCTCGGAAGAGATGGCGAAAATGTTTATAGAAACACCGCCTGAGGCGCGCTTCATGATCGGGGACGCGGTAAATATCAAAAAAAGTATCGGAACGATACATGAGATAAACGAAAATGAAAATGAGGCAGTGGTAATGGTCCAATTATTCAAACAAACGCGCCTGATTACGGTGGGGCTGGATGAAATAACAAAGTATGAAGTCGAAACTATGTGATCCGGCAGGATAGTCAATAATGCAAATCCGAAAAGGAATGAAGGTGACATATCTTACCCATGGTCTGTGGGGCACGGTCGTCGGGCTGGATCCATCGTCAGGCCTTATTGATGTATATTTTGGGAACAGCGCAAGAGGATCCAATGCTACCGTTAGCTGTAAAATTCACGAGTTGAGAGCATGCCACGGTTTCGTTGAATTGACCTGGGGACCCGGTAAAGTCCCAGGGTGCCTGCCTGACATTATAGCCGTGACAATCATGGCCTTCTTCCTTTTAAAAGCAGTCGTACCTTATTTGCTTGAACATCCAGCAGATCGATTACGCCCCTTTTTGATTTTATGGCTTAAAACGAAACTGGCTCTGCTGGAGATGCCAGTCATAGGGCTGTTTTCGTTGGATACGTGGATACTGCTTGTCTTATGCAGCATAGCGGCGGTGATTTGTATCCGGCATAAAAAGCTCAGGCAAGAATGGGTAAAAAACCAGGGATCAACGCCTGAAAAAAAAGAAAACACAGAGGGATCATCAAATGCCATTGAGCGTTGCGATGAACCGGTTGCCGGCAATATGAAGGGTACGCCTGCTGGGAGTCTTTGGGAAACAGTGACAGGCATCATCAAGAAAATAAGAAATCGCATTGCCGTCATGGCGCCGCCGAGCGAGGTAATAATTTCTCTGGAGGAATTATCTCAAATATGGTTGCCGCGCGGCAGGCAGTCATTGGAAAACAAGGCTCCAGTCACACTGCCGGCAGGGCAGATCGTCAAGTCCTCTGCCGAATCCATCGCGCCTGGGGTTCAGCCTGAGGCAAAGACGGCGGAATCTAAAGCAGCAGACGCGTATTCTGCGGAAAGAGACATAGTTCAGTACCAGCCCTTTGAAAAATTCTGGAATGAATATATCGAACCAAACATCGTCTCCTTTCGAAAGGACGGTTCCTTGCCGGTAATAAGCGAACTGATCGAAATCCTGACAAATGAGGGCAATTGCCCGTCAGTAGTTGTCAGCGAAAAGATATTTAATAAAAAATCGGCGCTTGATCTGTGCAAAATAACCCTGCAGCAACACTCTCTGCGCGTAGCGGTAAATATGCTTGAAGCAATACGTGTTGCTCTGTACGAAAACGAGTACAGGCTTGCCATTCCACCCGCGATTACCGCTGCATTAGGGCATGATATAGGCAAGCTGCCGAAATACAGCAGCGACCCGAACTATTCAAAACATGACCATCCCGTGACCAGCGCCAATTTAATCAAGGAATTATTCCTGAAATATAACGCGGATCCTCCATGGCTGGATAATGTCAGAGGAGCGATTCTCACACAAAATACCGGCATAACTTCGGATGACAACGATATCGCAGCTCACCTGCTGCACGCCGATTTCAAGGCAAGGGAACAGGAACTGGCCAAGGTCAGGAAGATGCCTGTAAAGGATTGTGCAGAATGGCTCAATGTCGACGAGTTGCTAAAAAGGATCGAGCAGAAGATCAATGTACTGGAATCAACCGGCAAGCATACCGAGTTTCATTCATTTACGCACAAAGGCACCGTGTACGTGCGAAGTGAATCACTCTACGATACTGCCAGGTCTATGTATCCGGGGGCCAATGCGGTAGATTTTACATTCGAATATCTCACTGACGCAGTTATCACTATAGCGAAAAAGAATATTATAAAAAAACTGGGTGACAGTAAAAAACTACAGCGAGGGTACGATGCGAACCAATCTCCGACGGGCAAGTTGTACGTAGTTACTATAGTTGAAAAAGAAACCAAGCAGCCCAGATATAATCTTGTTCCTCTGCCGGTGGAACAATTCGCAATTACGTCAGGAGAACTTGAGAAACGTAAGAGCACAGATGGGGGCTGGCTGTTCAATATAAAGGACGTCTCCGAGCATAAAATGCAGAAAATAAACAAGTAGCTCAAGAAAGGGCACGGTTTTATGAAGTGGAGAAATCATATGATAACCGGTTACGCACTTGCCTATGCGTTAACGGGGAATTATGCAATATCGTTAATAAGCCTGCCTATGTCGATCATGCCTGACATTATAGAACACATCCCCAAAGTTAAATACCTGCAACAACGATTCTTGTCTCACAGCATAATCGTATGGGGCGCCTTATCCCTTATCGCATACATCATTTCCCCGGTCGGAGGTCTGCCGGCAGTGACTGCCGCAGCTACGGGCGCCATATCACATCTCCTTTGCGACAAGTTCTTATGGAGGCTGAATCAATTGCCGGCGTTAAGGTATTTAAAGGTCAGATCTGCCATCGAATGCATTATTGCGCTTGCGGCGGCCATCCTTGCCTTATGGTACAGACCCGTGGAGATACCATCGGCGGAGGATGTGTTGAGGTACGCACAAGGAATAATTTATCACTTTACGGATCTGCGATTTGCGGACCGGGTTATCAGCATCCTGCCGTATAACATAATGGCGATTGTTTCCCTGGGAGTGGCCGTGTGGATGATTATATTCCGGGATCTGGTCACCTACGGCATGGGCGTCATAGTTTTGGCGGTAGTATTATTTTTCATAGGACAGGCATTGGCGCTCCCGATCCCATGAGCCCGGGATCCCAGAGCGGGTTAAGTCATCGTAGAAGTACATATTATGTAAGGGAGGTATCTTATCATGGCCGCAGGACAAGGACCAGACTCAGTACTTTTTGGATTTTCGGGGACTCCGGTAAGATCCAAGACGTTACTTGATGCCTTATCTGAAATACAGCAGTACGCTGCCGCGGAAGCCAAAGGAGTAATGCCCAGAGAGTATTTGACCGCCAAAGGGGAGGCGAGGCTTTTCGGCATCGGTTTCGTTGCAAGTTTGAGTAGTGTGATCACTACCTTTTTTCTTGTCCCGCTGGGTATGTACGTTTTGCTGTCACCCGGCGATAAGGCGACAGCGGTAATACTGTTTGCCTTGGCTTTGATGGTTTTTATGCCGTTGTGTATGGCGGGATTGTTATCGACCTTGGCAAAATATCACAACAAAGGCCTCGCCGGATTCGCGACCAACTGGCTGTTATGCGGGGTATCAGTTGGAGGGGTTATCAGTTCGATGGTCGCTTTCGCCGGATTATACCTTATCCTTAAAAAAGTACTTCTCGGCAGTTATATATTGCTGAATGCAACGCATCCGAAACTGCCGGTAGTGCCCCAATACATATTAGCCATACCCCTGCCCTCCGCATGGTTAATCCTCGGACTGCATGTCTTCTGCCCGTTGATCCCATGTCTATGTATTCTGTATTTCAGATCAAAGAACCGTGAGCGACAACTGCAGACCGGAAGCGAATCGGTCAATCAGCAGGCAAGCCAATCAACCGTCATATTACAATGAAAGTATATATGCCGTGAGTATGCCTAAATGATTGACCCCCGGTTACCAGGTACGATGGTGATTGCATATATTCAAAAACTGGACCCCTTCCTGCCGGGGTTCAGGGCATATTTGCCGGAAATATGCCGACGCGCCATACTGCCTAACCGGAATGTTTCACGGAGAAATCGGGTTGGAGACTTTACCTGGGCAGTCATTATGTCCGAAATGGACGATGGGAACGTATTAATATCGCAAAATGCGGCGCAATACTTCCGCGGCTTGATTGAATGTTTCCTCTGTGTGGATGATTCTGAATACGTCGAGGTAAAGCGGATAGCGCACGTAGCCGGAAGTAAGTTTGTCAAAGTTGCCGTTACTTCAAGCAGCGGATTTGACCCGGTAAAGTTTTGTCGTGAGAAGATAGAAGGACAGATTAAAAGATACACGGATTTGAAGATGATATTCGTGCAGCACGAAAGCGATATCATCCAGTATATAAAAAATTCTTTGTACCCGTGCCCCAAAAACTCAATTCGAGAAGTAATATATAGACAGCGTGACCGAAAAGCGACGGTGTTCGTCGAAGAGAAAAATTTCCCTCTTTGCATAGGGAAAGGCGGAGTTAACGTAGTCTCCGCAGTAAAATTGCTGGATATCGCATTAGTTCTTGAACCAATTGTGACTGAGAAAAAATAAAGAAAGGGGGTCGATCTGTTTGAGTGCACTGTGGTACCGGGAGCCCCCCGGGGAATTGATACGCCTGTAAAAGCCAGGCACGCGGGGAAAAGGAAGGCGGCGCGGTCCGCTGATAAGATCAAAATAACACGTGAGGAAGGAATATTATGATCGAAGAACCCGAAAACATCTTAAGACTAAAAAGGGAACTGTTAAAGGATCCGAACCACATCTTGTTTGTGACCAGGTCAATAGAGGGGTATGCACTCGGAAAGGTGGCCCTGCAGACAGACAAATTGATTAACAGATTAAGGTTCCGGGCAAGACCGGCAAATAAAGAACAGTGGGCAAAGACGGCTGGCGTAATGGACCAGATAAGCGAGATGGTGGAGAAATTCAAAGGCGCAGTTGCTGAAATGACGGAGTACAGGGATACCGTCCGTATCCAAAATAATGTCATAGAGAACGAGGAGGAGGCAATAAAATCAAGATATTCTTTCGTCACTGTTCCGCGTACCACGGCAGGGAAATCGCTATTCCCCCTGATATGCAAAATTGACGACATAATATTCTCATACCGTAGCAAACACGAAGTATGGGAATCGGTCGCCAAGGCCACAGACATAGCAAATGATGCGTTGCGGAAACTGAACGACTACACGGCAGAAATAGCTGGAATATGCAACGTGGACTATAAACCTGCCCATGTCGTTCGTAAGCTGCTGGAACTGGAAGATGGGAATGGAACCCGCGCCGACAAAGAAATAACGCAAGAAGCGAAACTGGATGAAGGCGTACATGTGGATGAAAAACCAGAAACATCTAAAAAGGGCGGTAGAAAGAAAGTCCAGGCGACAGAAGATACCGGGATGTCGCAGCGGGAAGCTGCGACACTTTAATCACCGCCAAGAATCGGTGTAAGGCTCCGGCAGAAGCGGATGTGTGATGAAATATATGACGGAGAGAGAAGGTGTGTCAGGGATGAGATGCATGATGTTAATTATAGCAGCAGTAGTTGTTGTAACAGCTATATACAAATACGATTATAACTCAATTGCTGAAACTGCCTCCATGCCGATGTTTATCATTTCATCTGCTGACAATAACCAATCACATGCGGGCTCGAGATATACGCAGTCTGAAGCTCCCGTAAAGCTCAAGTCAGATACCACAAATCGGAATATTAATTAATAAGGACCATGAGAAAAAGCTCAGTGGTCAAACCCATTAACCAAAGGAGAAAAGATATGAAGGTAAAGTTGCATAAAACCATTATAGCAATCGGCTTGTCAGTGTTTCCACGCATGCGAGTTTATTTGCGACGGCTACTGCCGGGTATCGTCCCAATTTGCGTGCTTGCAATAATTACGCTGTTAGTTGACGCAGCCGCAGCTCACGCTTTTACCGCACCGGTCGCAGGAGATCCGTTTTATCCGGCGTATAACTTTATGAAAAACACGGTCATCGGTGGGGCGCTAGGCACCACGATAGCCATAGGCGGCGTGGGCTATGGGGTATACCAGTTCGTGAAGCACCCGGAACTGGGACTTTTGGGTACCATCGGCGCAGGTGGCGCAGTTGCCTGTCTTGCACAGCTCCCGAACATCGTAGTAGGCCTGGGAATGATCATCTGACCAATCTGAACACAAAAAGGACATTTTTATGATCAACAACCGTTTCCCCCGATACCTGCACTTGCCGGTAAAGGTCGCCAACAAGGTGGAAATCGAAGACATAGCAATTGGCGTCTCCATATATGCGGTAGGTTACATGACCTCATGGGTGGTGTGGGTTTTGGGGCTATTCGTGATCATAAAATACATGAAAGCTAAAAAAAATAATCCCCGGGGATTCTTGCATCACTGGATGATGAAAATCGGGATTAAAAAACTGCCGGGTTATCCGCCTCTTATTGAAAGCAGATTTATAGAGTAAACAACCCGAACACCTGCATTGAGAGAGGTGGCCGAACCACACAGCGAACAAGGAAGTTTCGTCTGGAAGGACGGAGTAGTTGAAGAAATTCTTGAATAGAAGGAGGACGGTGCTTTTTTTGATGAGAAACAAAATATGCGCCGCGCATTATAGATGAACTATAAAAAATATCTATCTAAATTCGACAAGATTCAGGCGTCCAATAAAGTATTGACGCTCTTTGTGTTCATAATAGGGGGTCTTGTCGTAATAAACATATTCGTGACAATCTCAATTGCCACAAATGAAAAGACTGTCCTGGTGCCTATGGGTCTGAATGCGAAGGCGGAAATATCCGAAAACAAGGCAGACGTGCAATATTTAAGGCAATCTGCGAGGTACGTATTAGGACTGCTCCTCAATTACTCGCCGGCCACTGTGAAACCTCAATACGAAGAACTTCTTTTGGTGTACGATTCGGAGTCTTATCCCGCCGCCCGGACACGTCTTTTCAATTTAGCCGATGCGGTAAGAACCTCACAAATCTCCAGTATATTTATGCCGCAAACTTTTCTTGCCGATCAGTCAGACTCCTGGCTCAAAGTTCAGGGAGCGAGGAAGATTTACAAGGATGACCGAGCGAGCACCAATACGATGGAAACATACCAGATATTTTACAAGATAAAAGGAAGTACGTTCTATGTTTCCGACGTGAAAGAGGTCGAAAAAATATGAAAATAGCAGCAATCACCTTATTAATAGCGATGTTGCTCTTTGCGTCCGGGACGGGTATCCGGGCACAAAATGCGGCGCCGCCGGCAATGCAACCGGGTGCCATGATAACGCAGCAACAGCCCGGCACGAACACAAAATCAATGACAAAAAAGCCTCCTGTTACGCCTGAAAAGTCTGCAAGAAAGGGCGGCTCTCCTACGGCAGGCGATTATAGTGATGCGGCTTCAAACGTCAGCGCGGAAGAGTTGCAGCGCGCACTGGGAAATAACAGTTACAACGGTGTTTTACCAGATGCGCCCACCGCCGTGCAGTTGTCGGCGTCCGACGTGAACCGCGTAACATGCTCGAACGGAACGATCTCGGACGTCATTTACTCACAGGAAAAAGGTGTAACAGTTAAATACAGCGGTAAGGACGCATTTATTAAGTTCCAGGTAGTAAAAGAAGGGGGCAAAGGCAGTCTCCTGTATTCAAATACACCTACGGAGATATATTTTGTCTGTGGAGACCAGGTATATACGGTTATAGCCCTTCCCAAACGTATACCTGCGCAACAGGTCAGACTGGCGAATACAGTCATCGACAGAATCAAGCAAAACAAAGAATATTTCGCGGATATGCCTTATGAGCAGAGGATTGCCACGATTATACAGCGTGCCTATAAAGACGAATTTGAAGATTCGTGGACCGTTCAGGGCATTAATCGAAATATGGATGATTTCAGTAATTATCAGATAACGCATTTCCGTAATGTGGTGATTGATGGCGAAGGAATCATCCTGAAGGAATACCACGTCAGATTTACGGATGCTGTGAAATACCCCGATGGGGGCAGGATCGATGAAAAAATGTTCCTTGTGAATGACCTGACCAGTAATACCGTTGCGATAGCGCTGGACAAGACGATTATTAAGCCTAACGATCTTGCCCGGGTGTTTATCATCGAAGCGAAAAAAGAGTCACGGGGGGGACGTTAGTTAATGAAAAAGAAAATCGTCGATTGGTTTAATAGCCTGCCACTGCATCAGAAAAACAAGGTCATAAGATACGGCATTATAGGCGTCGTAGCGATTTTGATCGCGGTAATATTTTTTTCCTCAATGACGAAAAAAGCGGAACAAAAGCAGCAGCAAAAGAAAGAATCTGGCCAGAAAGAAATACAGATAGACCAAAACCTCCTTGATAAGGCTGCATATCTGGAAACCAGCAAAGAAATGCAGGATCTCAAGGATAGGTTAACTAAAATAGAAAAAGGGGGCGGATCACCTAATGGTGGACAAAATCAGATAACGCCTCCGGGTGCTCAGGCACAAACGCCGCCTGTAATGAATGAGATGAAGGCTGCACCTCCGGCATCAAATACAAGCGCCGTAAACCAAAAGGTCAATAAACAAGGCCAGGCACAAGTGATCCCGCCTCCACCACCTCCGCCACAGCAAGTGCCGCCACAGGCTTCTGTCAACGTACGGCCGCCTCCGGTTCCCGGGGAGCAGACCAGAGAGACCATCGGCGGCATAGAAACCGTTAAAAACACGGAAGCAAAGCTGACACCAGAAGAAGCCAAAGACGTAAAAAAAAAGAACCGAACGATATACATTCCTGCGGGGACGATTATACCTGTGACTTTGTTATCGGGCGTTGACGCTACCTGCATGGAAGATGCAAAACGCCCGAACGTTCCTGTTCTGTTGAGAGTCGACAACCTGGCGTTTTTGCCGAACGAATTCAAAGCCAACCTGAAGGGCTGCCGGATACTGGCGCAAGGAATCGGATCGCTCGCTGATGAAAGGGTTCACCTCCGGGGCATGTCCATGACGTGTATCTCCAAGACAGGGAAAGCCCTCGTCGAGAGCGAAATACAGGGATACCTTGCGGATACCGATGGGAAGGGCGGCGTCCGCGGGACCGTCGTGAGCAAAATGGATTCTGCACTTTGGCGGGCCTTTTTAGCTGGGCTTTTCGGTGGAGCAGGCGACGCCATAAGGGCTGCGTCACAGCCCCTAACCACGGTAAGCGTCGGTGGGACAACAGGTGTGCAAACCCTGAATCCGTCACAGATTGGACAAGCAGGGGTAGGCGGAGGACTGTCTACCGCGTCTGCAGAGTTGCAGAGATTCTACATGGATCTCGCGCGTCAACTCAGCCCGACGATAGAAATCGGTGCCCTGGTAAAACTCGCGTTTGTCACAACGAAGGGCGCGGAACTTGAGATAAAGACTATGAACCTTGTCAGATGAGAGGCACTCGTGGCGGTGAATACACGGAAAGGAACAGAAAAGTAATGAATACAAAAACTACTGTCATAGCGGCGATATTCCTGCTGTTTGCAGGATGCGGAATATTCAACCCGTACAAAAGCGACTTTCAGTGCCCGGGCGGTGCCAAGGGCAAATGCGTTAGTGTAACCGACGCAATGGAAGAATCGAAGAACGGTGCACCCCAGGGCATTAATGGCAATAACGGGAATGACAAACCGTCAAAATACACCAGGAAGAATGACACAGCGGCCAATCTGACGAATAGCGACCCACGCGATATATATCAGCAGGAAATGGCAAAAAAGCTGACAAAGTATATCAGACAGCCCGATACGCCTTTCCTTGCCCCTCCGACGGTGATGAGGGTTTTAATCCTGCCTTATAAAGCTTCTCCGAAAGACCTGTATTCGGAACGATACGTATATTTTATCGTTGACGAACCGCAATGGGTCGTAGGCGCGTCCAAGTATGGTGAGGAATCAAACGATATGATTTTAGAAAAACCGGGCGTTCCAACAAAACAAAAATAAAAAAATGAACCACGGGCACCGGAAAAGGAGCAACATTCACTATCAAAGGGAGGCTTTTAGCAAAATGAAATCAGCGGATATCCTAAATTTGGTGACGCGCGAATCATACTCAAAATATTTGCCTTGGCGTTCATACGACCCTGAAACGAAGATTTACAGGAACAAGGATGACAGTGCCGGGTATGTGTGGGAGTGCACGCCGCAGGTATTTGCCGGGGAGAAAAGCGCACAGGCGCTGGAAGGACTGTTCCGGTTGGAACTGCCAGACGATACGGTCATACAATTTATGCTGTTCGCCGACGACTATATTGAACCGATACTCGACAAATACCGTCGTAAAAAAACTCGTAAGCTTGAAATCATCAACAGGATGGTCGAACACACATGCGAATTCCTGGAAAAGAACAAGCAGGGCATGTCTTGCATGCAGGGTATACCGTTGCGCGACTTTCGCATGCTGGTAACGGTAAACATACCGAACAAAAAAGTGCAACCGAAACTGATGGCGAGCATTTACACACAGTTCAAGGAAAAACTGACTGGTGCATTATTGTTCCCAAAAGATTTTATGCCGGAAGACCTCATTGACTGGATGCGCAGGTTTTTCAACGACGAGCCCTCTCTCTATAACAGAACATATAACGACGATGTACCTATAAATAAACAGGTTATTTTTTCTGATACGATAATAGAAAACCATGTTGATTACATGAAGACAGGATCCAAACATTTACGGTGCCTAACAGTGAAATCTTATCCTGAAGAAGTGCACCTGTTGCAGACCAACGAGCTTTTTGGGGGTATATGGGGCGGCATATCGGACACCAGCCAGATTACATCTCCCTTCCTTTTTACCCTGACCATACTTGTTCAACACAATCTGAAAGAAAAATTAGAAAGAAAGGCGGAATTTTACCAGAAACAGCCGGCATTCGGCAGTTGGGCAAAGACCATCGCCACAATAAAGACCGAGTACCTAGAAGCAATACATGACATCGGAAATGGCATACCATATGTCCGCATCACGCCAGCGCTCTGGGTGTGGGGATCAGAGGAACAGTCTGTAGCGGCTCTTGCGCGAGTCAAACGCATGTGGGAAGAAAAAGGCTACGTCCCGCAGGCTGATAAGATAATATTGCCAGCCCTGCTGATTGTATGCCTCCCGTTCGGGACATATACGGAAACAGGCATACAAGATGCCCTTGAGCGCGACTACACTGTCTCCTCGGAAACGGTTGTTAATGTTCTGCCGACACAAAGTGACTTTTCAGGCTCAGAACCATCCATCTTATTTGTCAGCCGGAAGGGCCAAATATGCGGGATAGACCTGTTTTCATCGAGAGCGAATAATTCCAACGCTTTTATTACGGCGGGATCCGGAGCGGGGAAATCATTTTTGGTGAACTACCTGACCTCAAATTATTATGGTGAAGATGCCCTGATACGCATAATAGATATCGGACGATCATATAAGAAGATGACGCATTTGTTTGGCGCAAGGTTCCTTGACTTCGATGAGAAATCCAATGTCTGTCTTAACCCATTCACTCATATTCCTGTAGATAACAGGGATCAGGCGGAGTCCGAGTGGGAGTCAAAAGAACAAATACCGGCGATCGGCAGCATGATAGCAAGTATGTGTTATGCCAAGACCGGTATAGTGCCGGCAGCCATAGCAGAAACGGCGGGCACGCTGACACAGAGAGCGGCGGAATGGGCATGGAAGGAATATGGGCCGGACGCCGATATCGCCGCGGTATACCGATACCTGAACGACTTTCCCGAATTGTGTGACAAATCCATAAAGGATCAACGTTTCCCCGCAAATATGCAGGATATTGCGCGCACGCTTGCGTATAACCTGACCGATTTCACGCCTTGGGGTCCTTACGGGAAGTGGTTCAATGGTAAAGCGACATTCGACATCTCAAGCGATGAATTCGTGGTACTGGAACTGGAGAATCTTAAAGCGCATAAAGCCTTGTGGAATATCATAACGATGCAGGTAATCAACGCTGTTACGCAAGACCTGTATTTGTCTGACCGTTCCCGGCGTCGCCTGATCGTATTCGACGAAGCGTACCAGTTCGTCAAGGATGAGAATTCTTTACAGGACGTTTTAAACGAAGGTTATCGCCGATGCAGGAAATATGGGGGTTCGTTCTCAATTTGCACGCAATCAGTGCTGGACTTAAAGCTGTTTGGCAAAGTCGGAGGGGTTATTATGGCAAACAGCGCGTTTCGGTTTTTCCTCGAGTCAAACGACTTTGATACAGCCGCATCTGAAAAACTCATTACATATCCGGATTTTGTAATGAAGCTTCTCAAAACGATCAAGTCAAATCGCCCCAAATACTCAGAGATATTTATTGATTCGCCGATCGGTATAGGGCCGGCAAGACTGGCTGTTGATCCTTTTTCTTATTATCTTTTCACATCCGATGCCAGGGAAATAGCCGAAATAGAACAAATGGTCATTGACGAACGCATCACATACGAAAAATCCATCAGCAAGATGGTAGAACTACACCGTCCTAATGAAATGCCTGTTCCTATGGTTGCCGCTGCATAACATATGAATAGGTCCTGCATGGTTTGTGTTTCCATAAAAAACATATTAACCGCCATCGCGGTCATTATTATACTCAATGCGCCTTTATGTGTGGCGCAGGACGCCAATGACGCCGCACATTCATCTGCAGGGCAGGCAATTGGCGTCTTTGGATCTCAGGACGCTTTACGGCAGAATGCCGTAGCACCACTTACAAGTGATAAGAAATTATATACGCTCGACGGCACAAATTCGGGAATGGTCCGGCTCTCCTGCCCTTCATCGAACAAGTTTTTGACAGTACTGATACAGCCTGCCGCTACGAACGACCTCGGCATGGTGAACATATCCCAGGACACGGATCTCGACGGCACCGTGGAATACTCCTATACGCTGCCCTTCCCAGTTTCAGGAGTATGCGCCAACGGAGTGATATCATGCACTCCCGGCACATGGTTGGGCTGCAACTATTATATATGGGTAGCGGATGCGAACGCACATGCAAGTGTAAATCAAACCCAGGTTGAAGCTTTGGGCGGCTGTTACTGCATTAACAATTCATGCGGAAGCAATCTCACATGGTCGAACATGGCCAACATACTGAAGGACCTCGGTGGAGGCGTTGTGGGCGCGGTACAAGCGAAGAAGCCGCAATTCATGATCTCCAGTGTGAGTATAGACACCGCAACAATTTCCTATTCCGGCCAGGACGTAAAAAATTGTAAAGGCGGCAGCCAGACGTCGGGAAGTGCCATGCAACAAGGACCGCAGGCGACGACGACGCAGGCGCAGCAATACACTAACTATGCCGCGAACATGGAAAACGCCACGTCCCAGGAAGTCACCAGCGAACAATCCGACCCGAAAAGCTATTACAATTTGCTAACGCAATCGGCAGCCGCCCAGCAGATGCAGGTGGATATAAAGGACTGTACTGTAAAGAGAGACATAACAGTGCAGAGAGTCATCAACTGTCTTAACGGCGGCGTGTACTCGGGTTCGACGGATAACTGTGTTATCAACGCGAACGACAACACGCCCCAAATTATTCCCACAGGCGGCTGTAACAGCGGATGTTATTTTAACGTAAGCTTGCCCGGTGGAGGAGGATCGTCACTTAGCATGGGATACGGTTCTAATTACCTGTGCGGCGATCCATGTGGTGGAACCGTCAAAAACGGGAGGATAATTTACACATGCGGGGGTGTGCAACATATAATCTACACATCTGAATACCAAACAGTGACTTTTCCTTCCTGCCCGACCAACGATATGACTTTCGTCCAGGGCTATTATTACACGGCATCGTCGTGCTCGATCGATTGCAGCCATTATCCCAACTCAACCCCGTCAAACTGCAGTGTGTGTACTTATAGTGCGGACAAACAAGATGTGCTCTATGAGTCAGTCAATGATCAATGCAGGGCAATCGATAGCGATCCCATCTGCCAGCTGGACAACGAAACGGTTGATAGCGTGTCCACTTATCAAAACTTTCAGCCATCGGGACTCATGCCCCTTCCGACATGTAAGATTCTGACGGGCGGCTTTTCTCCGGAGAATGTCTGTAGAGACTGGTGGGTAAAAGACAGAACCTATCAGTGCAAAGAGACGAACGGTTATGACTTCAGCGATCTGAAGAGAAGAACGGGTGTTATCGCCAACTCCTCGACCGGAGACCCGAACAGCGGAATGACCTACGGTGACGCACCGCGGGACGCGAACGGCAATATTATAAATACGTCAGGCTCCGCGAATCTCTCCCAGTTTAATATGGGCGGCAATACCTGCGAACAGGCATGCAAAACGAAAATGGCAGTTGCCAAGACCGGCGCGGGAGCATCGGGCAATGATTCGCAATATCAGAATAGCGCCACGACTTATAAATTCAGCTATTACAAATGCAAAAACAACGCATGCCCTGCAGGGACGGGCGAACAAATCATCGTGAACTGCCAATGCATAAACGATTTTGCGGAAGCGGCAGGCATTCTTGCGGGGCTTTCTGCCGCAAGCCATGACCTAATATGTTCTTCGGGAGTCAAACAGTAGAGTTGCGTGTTCTGAAAATATGGCAAAAAACGCCTTAAGATATTTCATAATATTATTGCTCACGGCAGCAATATCGATATCTCCCGTTGATGCAATGATATGCGGGAACGGCGGGCAGCAGTATACATGCGCAGGCACACCTCCCATCTGCCCCCAGGGCCAGTCAGCGTGTACTTCTACTCCATACTCCATATCTGGATCGGCTTCAGTATCACCCACCCCCGTAAGCAACCAGAACGGGTTCGACCGCATCACAGCCAACTCTGGCGGTATATACTTCTATGGATGGTCCTGCACCGGTTCGAGCTGTTCAGAAATATCCGCCTCGGGCAACCTGACTGTTGCCGGAGATAGCGTGTCCGGTTCAGTATCCGCCGGCATGATCACGTCTGTCACTGGTAACGGTGAAAAACTGGATTTTTACAATGGCAGTACCCTCGCCGGTTCGATCACCGTGTCCGGGAGCACTTTTACGGGAAGCGCAAGCGCTTCAAACGGGCTGCTTTCCGTGAATGCGGGAGGAACGGTATTGACGTTCACCGGCATGAACTGCAGCGGTAACAATTGCTCTCTTTCTTCAGCCGGCACAATCAATACAGCGGGCACGTCGTACTCATGCCCTCTGGGCACGCAGTACGCTTGCGGCAACACTGGCAGCGGATACTTCTGTTCGAATATTCCCTGCATCGATGACACGGTAGGCGGACAGTTTCCATCTGGCGCTCAGGTATGCGCTAAAGACCTGAACGGAGATGGAACCATAGAACAAAACGAGATTCAGCAATGCACCCTGGTTAACGGCGGTATGTTTTGTCCGATTGACGCCGTGGACTGCAACCAGTCAAAGCAGTGTTCGTTGGGAACATATAATCCAGCAAACCAAAGGTGTGAGTCTCCCGTATCGGGGTACGGCTGCCCTACGGGCTATACTTTGAGTGGAAGTACCTGCAAGGCGGCTCCGCAGTGTCCAAACGGAGGCGCATTTAATACTGTAACAAAGAGGTGCGAGCAATCTGCGACGGTTACTTACATATGCTCATGGGGGGGACAGTACAGCGCTGCACAGAATATATGCATCGGCCCGACCGTCTCAGTCAGCGCGGATCAGTCTTCCTCGTATTGGTTTTATAACGGCGCCTACAGGCTGTACTGCAGCGGGTCCGGCATGTACCTGACGGCTAATTCCGGGGGGTACAACCGAAGCTGGACAATAACCGGCGCAACCTGTTCGGGCGATGCAAATGGCGGAGCGGAGTCGGCATGCATCACTTATCTTGCGGGAAGCGGCAACCAGCTCCTTGTTTATGCGGTCCCCAAGACCGCTCCGAGCTGTGATGAATTTAGCTGTACTGGCGGCTGTGGAGGAACCCCAATGTACCTCGGCGTCCTGACTTTTTCGCCTGCCATAGTAAGCGGATCTACACGTTCGCTTAGTTGTCCCCTGGACGACGCCTCGGGTCTCGGCTTTCACGATCAGTGTGTCTGGTCGACATGGACGAGCATCAGTATATCGACGGCAACTTATCCGCCAAGCCAGCAGGCATATTCATGTCCTGCGAACTGGTCACTTTCCGGATCGATCTGTTACCAGGCAGCGACCTGCCCGGTCGGCGGATCACTGAACACCACTGACAACATGTGCGAAATCGCAGGAACAGCGCAATGCCCAAACGGGATGACTTACAACAGCGCCAACAATGTCTGCTACATAGTAGCTAATGTCACTTATACTTGTCCTTACGGTTCGCAATATACTTGTCTTCCTAGTCCGTCGACCGGTAATCTGCAATGTTCAGACCTCTCCTGCTTTACCGTAGCGTCCCGGCAAACGCAGCAGAATAACGCGCATACAACCTCATATCAGAATGACGGGAAGGTTGATTCCACGGGGAAATGCTTGGGCCAGATTTACATTTTTAATGGCAAACCGAGCCAATGCCGGCCTCCGGGAATAAGCACCCTTTATTTCAACTGCTGCGATACGGATCCGGGTAGCCTCTGGTTTATTCAGAACCGCTGCGGATCTCAGGAAGCAATGACAGTGCAGCAAGTGGCTAAAAAGCAATGCCATTACATAGGCGATTACTGCCAGGAGGACTGGTGGCTCGTCGGATGTGTCCAGAGGGCAGACGTGTATTGCTGCTTCACTTCGCAGTTGGGAAGGATTATCCAGGAACAGGGACGGCCCCAGCTTCAAACGTTTCAACGCGGATTTGGCAGCGCGGAAAATCCGGATTGCCGGGGTTTTACACCGGAAGAGTTTCAACATCTAGATTTCTCTAAAATCGATTTGAGCGAATACATAAACGGCATTGTGACCACATCTCAACAGTCGGTAGCGAACACGATGAAAACAGGCATTACGAACTACTACAACAACGTGCATATCAATAAGTAATGAAAGCGTTATTAAGATCAATCATCATAATTTTATTTTTGGCAGCTGGGCATCCGGTGAAAGCTGAAGTATTGGGAATATACGGAGCGACATACGGCAGCGCCGAAAAAGACGCCCTTGTTGAAATAGAGGAACAGGCAAAAAAGATCAACTGGGATGACAAAATAAATAAAAAGGCAACGGAACAGAAAATCAAGGGATACAGGCCAGAAGGGTTGCCTGATATTCCGGTCACAACGGAAAACCGTTCATTCCTGCGTGACATGACCTATACCACCGAGATAGACGTACCCGACGGCAGGGGCGGCATCCTCTACCCGAAGGGATACACGTTCAACCCGCTGGAGTATTTGACGCTGCCGAATATTATAGTTTTCATCAACGGCTCCGACAGGAAGCAGGTGGAATGGTTCGAAAATTCCCCGTACATAAAAGATATGAAAACCACGTTGATACTGACTGGCGGATCTTATTACGAACTAAGCAAGCATTTCAAAAGGCCGGCGTATTACGCGGTAAGAAACATTGCGGAACGACTTGGCATCGAACACGTTCCTTCCGTAGCTGTACAAAAAAAGAAATACATGGAGATATCCGAATATGTTCCTGTCATAGAGGAGAAGGCGCGGACAACAAAGGTAAAGAAAAGGGAGAAAAGGTGAAAAAGGCATTTATTGCATTAGTATTATTAATGACAATTATTACAAATGCGCCGTCGATTGCACATGCGGTATGCCAATCAGGGCTGCCACTAAACCCAATAACAGATGTATGCTGGGAATGCGTATTCCCAATCGAGTTTGCGGGGATTACACTCATTGAAGGCCCCTTTGTTAACAACCTGCCGTCAGCGGCTGATGTGCCCATTTGCGAATGTCCCGTTCCACCCCCTATATTTTTTAGAATAGGACTCCCGCTGTCAATGTGGGAGCCTGCAAGGTTTGCCGAAACGGTACGAGACCCGTTTTGTTTCCCTTCTCTGGGTATCGGGTTGGAATCGCCTACGATATTCGGCGCGGGCTCTACAGACCAGTCTTACGAAGCGACGAAAACATACCTTACATTCGTACAAGCGCACTGGTTCATATTCCCGGTATGGACCATGCTGGAGCTGTTAAGCGACTTCGCATGTATAGAAACATCCGGTTTCGGCATAGCGTTTCTGTCGGAGGTCGATCCTTTATGGAATAACGACCTGCTTAGCTTTATCGTATCGCCGGAAAGCCTCTTGTTCGCTAACCAGGTAGCGCAAGAGGCATGCATGGTTGACTCGGCGAGCACGGTAGGAGGCTATTCATCAGACCCCATGTTCTGGTGCAACGCATCAGGCAACTCTATATACCCAATAACCGGGAATGTTGTGGAAAGCGATGCCCTGCAAGCAAGCAATACGGCAGCGGCAAGAATGCAGTTCTGGATGCTGCGCAACATCTCTGAATGCGATACAGGCATAAGTTTATGCTTATGTGTCCCTACTCCAATATGGGTAAAGCATAACTACAGGGTGCAATTAGCAAAGCCCATACGAGATTTTACGTGCTATCCATTTGGGCAGACAACCCTGCTGTGGGGTGAGGCGATGAACCCGCCTTTTGTCAGCCAGGAGAATTTCGTATGGATGGTTTTCCGAAGGAGGACCTGCTGTGTATTCTAAACTATATATCGCATTGCCTTTAATATTTTTGCTCGTATGCGCATCCGCCTGTTTTGCCGATACGCCTATCCGGGAGCAGGCCCTGGAAATCGTCGATCAAGCGAAGAATACGAAAATCGAGATGAATACCGATGACATCAGTAACGTGATGACCCGGGCGAAAGATTATCAGGACAAAACGACCATTCCGGATAATCTGAACAAGAAACAAGGCGAAGAAAAGGCGAAAGAAACCTTTGAGAAATATAAGTCGGAAGAGTTCCAGAGCAAACTGAAAGCGGAAATGGAGCGGATACAGAAGGCACTGACAGGCGAAACAGGGAATCAGTATTACAGGGATGCGATGAAAACAGATACAAACGGCATGTTATCAAATGAACAGATATACATTTTTATATCATCCTCGATGCCGGTCGGGACAATAAGAAATTATGTCCAGGACGTCGCCTTTCTGGATGACCCGAACATAAAATTTGTATTGCGGGGCTTTGTCGGCGGCATGAAAAAAATTCAACCCACGACGGAGTTTATAAGTAATATTATAAAAAGAGACCCTGCCTGCACGGGGAAGTGTGAGAGCTATAAAGTTGCGGTGCAGATAAATCCCATGCTGTATCGTCTTTACAATATCGACCGTACTCCCGCTATCCTGTATGTGCAAGGCGTTTTATCAAAGGAAAAGGCCTTATCAAAAAAGGATGTTTCAAAAGACGAGCAGTATCCTTTCTGGTTGATTTATGGGGATGCGTCATTGGAAACCGCAACAGAACTTTTTGCGGACAAAACAAAACGAGAATCACTGAAAGCGATTAACAGGAAATTAAGAGGAATAGATTGATGGATAGCAATGACAACATTGAGGAAGATATTCAGGAATCCACAGGGGAAAAAGATGCAACGCAAACGGAGAACATAGTCAAGGCGGAAAAGAGCGCCGGTAAAATAGGGCTCATGAGGTGGGTAATGATCGCATTACTGATGTTTATGTCTTCGACGGCATCAATAATGATTTATGACAGATATTATGCGCAGAAACTCGTGGCTTTCGACCTTCAAGAATACCTGACGAAACAGAGAATGGCATTGCAGAATAACCAGATGACTGAAAAGCAAATCGGGGAGAATCTGGATGTATTAAAGGCAAAACTCGACAACATGCCTAAAAATCAAGCCGTGATCACCGCAGATGTCGTTCTACGAAATATTCAGCTCTTAAATTTGGAAAAGTAGAAATGAAGCCAGATGAGATAAAACGTGCAATGGTCGCCCTATCCGTCCTCGTCACTGTAACTCTTCTGTCCCATTGGGCAGCAGGTAGAATATTCTATGCCGTGTCCCCTTCCCTGAACCACAGGCTGTTTTGGCTTACCCCAGTCAAAGCGGGTCAAATAATAGAAGTAGAAACATACGCAGTGTTCGCCGCTCCCAAAGAGTATAGCCAAATGGCAGGCGTACATTTTGCCGCATCGACCAAAGCAATGAAGCAGGTTAAATGCAAAGAGGGTCAAACGTTGACAGTACAAGGCGGGAGATTCTTTTGCGATAACGTTTTCATCGGAGAGGCGAAAGAAAGATCGCTGTCGGGAAAACCATTGCGCCTGTTTCTGTTCAATGGAGTAGTTCCCGGTGGCAAACTGTTCGTCATGGGAGCACACAAAGACAGCTATGATTCACGCTATATGGGCTTCATAGACAGAAGCACGGTGGAGACAACGGGAACGCCGTTGATGTAGTGATAGGAAGGAAAGATTATGGATCACATAACAATAGAAATAGCATTTTGGGATGATCCGGTATTTTTGAGTCTTAAGGACAAGAGAAGGGTCGCATATATATTTCTGAGAGCAAACCGGGTGATTAAGAAGAGCATGTCGGGAATATATCAAATGTCATTATCGGAGTTCGAATCAAAATTAAATACGCGTAGGATTGACGCGCTGGAAATAATGAACCTGTTGCCGGGGATCGAATACGATCAGGAACGCAGCATTGTTTTTGTTCGGGAACGGTTTCGCACGATGAAGGAAATAGTAAGGGGGATTCAACAAGAAATCGAAGCAGAAAACGCACAGATTGCGACATATCTCTGGAGATCCTTCGTAAACGAGTACCCCGAAACCGCCACGCATCTCAATTTGTATTACAACATCCCAATGCCTGTCTGTCAACGGACATGGCCACGGGCATGGCCAACGTTGTCCGGTCAAGCAGGGCATAAGATGGCCTATGCAAGCAATGTTTATGTGTCGCAGGAACAGTATGACGGACTGGTTCTTAGTCACGGTCAAGACAAAGCGGCGAGAATCATACAGAGGCTTAATACTTTTAAGGTTGGTCAAGGGAAAGAGTATGAAGATGATATGCAGGCGATTAAGAACTGGGTTATTAAAGCGGTTGAAGACGACATAGTGAAAGAGGAATTATCCGGAGGCGTTAAAGAGAGGCATGGTCATTATGTATGGCTGAGGAAAAGTGAGTATGAAGATCTAGTGAGGGAATACGGAGAGGATCAGACGAAACGGCTGGTTGAAGAACTTGACAGGAACAAAGTCCAAAAATCCTGGGGTGTCGGTAACGACTACAAGGCAATTAAGAACTGGGTAAATAAGAAGAAAGACCGTGAATTGTCGGCCGGCGCAGGCAGTCAATCGACCGCCCATGAACGGGAAGTGGCAAGTACATAACGGGTAAACGATGATCAGAAAGATATTATCATTAATCATATTGATATCTGTGATCATCAGTATGTCGTCACATACGGTTGCCCAAGATAAATCAGGCGGGTACACAGACAGCCGTAGGGACTGGTATTTTTACAAGAAGGAGAAAATTAAACCGGAAAACGAAGAGAAAAAGGCAGAGTCAAAAAATGAACCGTCAGACTCCAGTATGTCGCAGGAAGAACTGTGGAATATGCATCCCGACAAATTTAGGGAAGTGATCGAAGCGGCGCATAAACGCATGGTCCAGTACCCGGGTGACGATAAGATCATGGGTGAATGGGTATACCTCAAAGATATTGCAAGAAGAAAGTCTTTGGCTGTTACCAGCGCGGAGACGGCATACCTGCAAATGCACCCGGAATATAACATGAATAAGGATGCCCCTAAGATAAACAAAGGCAAGGCTGCGCTTTATAGGGAGGAACATGAAACGATCGAGACACGCCTGAAACAGGAAAAGGGGAATTTCGGGCTGCTATATTTCTATGCGCCGAACTGCGGCTATTGCGTAGAACAATCAAGCATACTGAAATTTTTCATAAACAAATACCAATGGGATGTCAAGGGAGTGGACGTAACGCGGGATCCTGACGCAAAAGCGTTATGGAATGTTTCTACTACACCTGCCCTTCTTCTGGTGCAGCGGTCGTCAGGCGAATCAATGACCGTATCGGTAGGAGTTGCGAGCCTAGATGAAATAGAGGCTACGATTTATAAGGCCATCAGGTATCTTAAAAAGGAAATTACGCCGGAGCAATGGAACGTCTATGAATTCCAGAAGGACGGACTAATGGATCCTCTTGCAAATATGAATACAGGAAAAGGAAACAATCAAAAATAATCAATGGTATGAACCCCAGGGCAAGCCCTGGACCCTTTCAAAGGACCGACCCAAGGGTCGGGGAATTATAAGATTAAACTCAAAAGAAGGGAGATATATTTTATGACTCAAGCGAAGCTTCTGAACACTATTCCAATATCCAGGCCTAAGGCAATAAGGGAAAACTACATAGAAGCTGTAGCAGAGGCCCTTGTCCCTGATGTGATAAATTGGCTTGGAAGCAGAAACGGATGCGAAGATACGGTGAAAGGATGCCTGATAGCGGCAATGAAACGGTGTGGAAGGTGGGACGGATTTGAAATTGCGAGGGAAATGGAAAAAATTGGCGGCTATGATCCTGATATATACCTCGCGGAAATCCTTCATTATGCAGAAGCCCATTTTATCTCAGCATATGATGGGGATTTAGAAAGGTGGATTATAAGAGAAAACATTCAGCCAGCGTATGGTGTTGGAGATGAAGTTTGGGTCTACCATTTGAAAAATCAGTACGAAGGAAAAATAATAAAAATCTTTCCGAAACACGGACGTTATTGTGTGTGTATACCAGAATTGGGTCATGTGATGCCGCCGATGTCAGGCATCAATGGGATTATTGTTGACTATGAGCAGGTATTTGACGGGTTCGTATATGGGAACGTCACGGTCTCTGACAGCGTCAAGTTGGTGAACCACGAAAACATAAAAATTATGACGCAATTGTCTGAAACGGGATAAAAAAAAGTAATATATGTAAAGGGGGCGGCGTACTCCTGCCATAATGGCGATACTAACGCGCGGAAGGTGAGGCTGCAAAAGATGAGAAGGGAAGCACTTAGGCTTTTATTAATAACTTACATGGTGTTGGCCTTTGCACTAACACCCGTGTTGAGTTCTGCAAGCTGGCTGGATAATTGGTACGCGCAAAAAACGTCATCCGGACCGTCGTATTATAGTGGCCAGGAGCGCGGCTATTGGACGGCAGGAAGTTTTTCCGCACGCACACAGACGAGCATGATCTATCCTATCAGCGTTGCATCTCCCTCCCTAAGTATGGGATGCGGAGGTATAGACTTTTTCGGCGGCGGAGTTGCCCTTCAGAATTTTCAGTATTTAGTCAAGAAGCTGCAGGGTATTCTTTCCAGTTCCGCCGCGGTTGCCTTTGATATGGCATTAGATACATTATGTCCAGAGTGTTCAAAAGCGATGAAGTCCATAGAGTCTATCGCGAATCAATTGAATAGCGCGGGTCTGGATAGCTGCAAGGCTGGAAAGGCTATAGTATCATTCGCCGCTGACAAAATTGATGACGCCTTCGTGACCGATCAAGCGACAAGTGATCGCATGACGGATTACCAAAACAATCACGGCTTATACGATTCGTATCAGGGTTGGGCTGAGTCCTTCACGGCTGCGGGAGGAGGTATGAATAATTTGCTTAGTAATTTAGGCGCTTCTCCGGCAATAGATGCAGCAAACACGAGCACCGGCAAAGCAGGCGGAGCAAACGTGATGACGCAAGGATGCCCGCAGGATTTTCAGGATATATTCACCAATAAAGGCTCTCTATTGAATAACCTTGCCATGAAACTAGTAATACCTACAAACATAACAGACGCAGTGCGGGGCGCTATCGGGGATTATTACTTGGTTTCTGACCAGGCAAAGGTGGTAAAAATACCGATATGCTCCAATCCGGAAAGTTCGCTGGAGGATGTTATAGATGGAAAAGCGCAAGTGAGGGGGCCGGGTCTAAATGATTCATGTGTGCCTGTAGTGAGCGGTTCAAGCACGTTCAGGCAGGTGGTTACAAAGGATATACAAGATATCGCAAATACTCTGCAATCCAAAGGTTCAATAAATAATCCGGTTCAAATGGCCTTTATTAATAACAACCCGATGCCGGTTGTTCTTGTTCTTAAAGCAGCCATTGGAACACAAACTCAAGACCTTATGATCGCTACCCTTGCGGATGTAACTGCCAAGGCCATGGCGTACAGGGCTATCAGAGACATTCAGGGCACCCTTTATGCGATGCTCCAATACGCTCACACCGTACAGGGGGAAACCAGTAACGATCCAAACGGTTGCAGTATCCCTGCAAATGTAACAGCAGCTGCTACACAATTACAGAATGACTTAATGATATGGCAGCAAAGTTCAAGAGGGCAGCTGCAATCAGTTTATGCAGAATTATTGACAATACAAAACGTAGTGGCAAACTGGGAAAAGATGCAAGATACCTTAAATCTACAGGTTGCAAGAAGGTTTGGCGCATCGGTGGCAAGACGCGCAATGCAGAGGTAAAAATCAGGATTCACCGCGGTGGTAATTATGAAATGGTTTGAAGAATTGATTATTAAGAGTTCGAGGGAAAAGTATTCAGATATTCATATCACCGGCAGACAGCCGCTGGTCTTTCGCAAAAACGGGAAGCTACATATAGACCGGGCATGTAGATGCAACGGCAAAAAGATTGATGCAATAGTGAGGAACTTGTTGAATCCACTGGATCTGGAGATGCTCAAAAAAAGACAATCTGTTGATGTCACCACGGAAGCAAAGCAGATCAGGATCAGGATCAACGTACATATCACGTCAGAAGGATTAAGCCTTAGCATTTATTTCATCCCCGATGCGGGAACCATTTCTCGCAAATTGGAAATTGAAGAAAAACCTCCTTCTTCTGTTCCCAATGTCTTTATATTGAATGCTTTAAGGGAATTTCGCCCATGGTTTGCGAAAGCGGCGATCGTAGTAATGTTATTCGTATGTTTGGGATCGTGCTCTTTATGGGATAAATACGTAATGAGAAAACAGCCCGAGAAGTCTGGCGCCGCGATTTCGCCTACCGGACGTTACAGTAAAGACGTAACACCGGGTAAGGCCATAAGGTCTCAAGAGATGGTGGTACCCGTTATTTATGGTTATGAATACGGCGGGACATTTAAAGTGACCGGTAAAGGACAAATGTTCGTGATGAACGAAAAAGAAGGGGTAGATGTGTTACCGCTCCTTCCAGGACTGGCGAAAAGATTTACGGTAGCATTGGCCGCAAGAACAACGGAAGGAAATACGGAGAAGACCCGTTCCATCCAGGAGCTCGAACACTCAGCATCTGAAAAGGTGCGTGGTGTTGTCGAGGAAGAGGCAAGGAACATAGAACAATGTAATGAGATATCCGCGCCACAAAAAGAAAAGGACTGCGAAGCGAAAAGAGTGGCAAAACCGCCGGTACAAACCGCCTCCGCACGAAGTGTAATGGTACCGGTGTTCGGAAAGGCGGTTATATATTTTCATGCAAACCAATATCGTTTGACAAAAAACGAAAAGGAACAAATCAACCAGTTCATACTGCCTTACATGAAGAAGGATTCCGGCGACAGCCTAAAGGTGGCGGTGCGGGGATTCATCCACCGTAACGGGACGAAAAACAGAAACGATGACAGGGCAATGGCGAGGGCTAAAGGGGTTGCAGAGTACCTTGAGCAAAATGGCATAAAAGTATGGGCGGTAAAAGGAGAAGGTGAGAACGGCTACATCTCGAAATTCAGCAATATTAACCGGCGAGTCGAAATCGAGGCTTTCGAAACAAAATTCAAAGGTGAAGGAGATAAATAATGAGCAAAAGGACTTTAGGGATTTTATTGGCAATTGTCATGGCTATGCTTCTCGCGTACTCAGGGGTAGATGCTGCGGCCAAGAAATCTTCGAAAGACAAAAATGAAGTTGGACAGAAGGAAATATCTGATGCCGAAGTAATGGATATGTTCAAAAAGCTCTTCCCAAACTTCAGCGGAACCGATATCAGGAAGGCTCCCATTACAGGTCTTTACGAAATTGACGGGGGCGGAAATATAATTTACTTCGATCCGAAGGCGACTCTGATAATCTTCGGGGAAGTCCTGGATAAAAACGGGAAGAACATGACTGCGGAAAGAAGAAATGAAATATCTGCGAAAATGCTTGCGCAGATCCCTATTGATAAAGGCATAAAGATAGGAAATGGTCCCAAAAAGGTGGTCCTCTTCACCGACCCGGATTGTCCCTACTGCAGGAAAGTGTCGGATTATTTCAAGACAAAAGCGGCTGATATCACTCAATACATCTTCTTTTTTCCATTGATACAAATCCATCCCAATTCTGAGGCAAAGGCCAAGTATGTATTGAGCCAAAATGATCCTGGAAAAGCCTACTATGAGGTAATGGCAGGTGAGTTTGATAAAGCCGATGTAAAGACGATTAGATTTAACGATACTTCCGCGGCAAAGCTGGCCGAGCACATGACATATGCTAATAGAATTGGCGTCAGAGGAACGCCGGTAATGTGGGTCAATGGAAGGTATGTACCCGGAGCAAACATGCCTTTGATTGAAAGCCTGCTGAAATAACTTTAAAGCGTGAGATTGTAGCTTTATCTGTAAGAAGGTTTCTTCCCCGGTAACCAAAAGATATAAATAATGGTGCATTATTTAAGAAGAATTTGGGATGAAAAACTGAAAGCCCTCGGCAAAAAGAATCTCTTCTGTCTGGTTTTATATGCGTTGATCGGAATCCCCTTGATGCTTTACGGCATTAAGGGTCGCATAGTTCTTGAGACAAGATATTTGTTTATATGGTTGATAGTGATTGTCGCATTATGTTTTGTGATGAACGCTATAGATATCTACGATAGGTTGAGACATCCAGGCTTCCATATTAAACAACCCATCCATAAAGGGAATACAGCCAGAGAATATGAAATCCTTGATAAAGCGGCTTCCACAAGATGGTGGGTTCAGACGGGACTTTATCTGGGAGCGGGTTTCTGCTGCCTGCTCGTAACTATGAACGTCGGATGGATAGTCGAAGTATTGGGCTGGAATCCCAAGTCATCAAGTTTAATTTGTTTGATGTCGTTGGGCCTGGGATGGATACTGCTTTATGAAGCATGTACGCGCCGTTGGAGCGCGACCATAGACTGCTTGAAAAAGATAGAATCACCAGAAGAAAATGAAAGCAGCACGTCAAGAAAATTGAAAGCCCTTCTGAGCCGGAGAATAAGCGAAGGTAAAAAGTGGAAAGCATTCAAATGGTGGTTTAAGACGATTTATTTAGTCGTGGCGGGAATGATCGCCGTTTTTATAGGTGTGAGGATTATAATTTTCGCATTCCCACATCCCTTGAAAAATAGTGAGGGTTATATCGTTTTCTGGATAGCTATTTTCTTGATTGGAGGCGGAGTTATCTATCTTTATGACGCCCTTATCAGCCGAGGAAAAACGATATTAAGAAGATTGAGGGCGATGCGAAATCTACGTGATAGAGGATAACCGGATGCGAAAATTCACGTTATTATTAACAGTCAAAATTGCATCCTTTATAACCGCCCTTCTTTTTCTGTTTGATTCTGCTGTATTCGGCTATGATGGCGATTACTATACCTATGGTACGATCAATATCGTCGCACCCGCATGGCAGATGATGTCGCTGGTATTCAGCGATACCAGTTACGGCAGTTTAATAACAGCCGCAGTTTTGGTCTCAGGGTTTATAGTGATAGGAGGAGCCTTCGTCAGCTGGTACAAGACCGGCAAGGCTTCATTCTTCGCATGGCTGCCACAAATACTTATCGGAGTCTTTCTATGGCTGATCGTATTTAACGGTTATGGAAATCTAACTATATATGATCAAACGTTGAACGCCTTTAAGCAGGTACCCGGCGTGCCGAACGGCCTTATTTTTGTTGCAAACGTAATGTCCACTATAGAAAAGAACGTAGTTGACATAGTGACGACAGCAGGATCACCGCTGATACCATATGCCGACGGAGGCAAGGGGTTGGGCTTCAACCTTTTTCAAGCGGCGTACGATCTGGAAGTGCAGGGAGTCCCGATGCAGGAGAACTTAGATAAGAGCCTGAATCAATATAACAAGGACTGTCTTATGTTCGAACTTTCGCAGCCGAATCCAAGCATCACCCCGGACGCCATTATGAACTCAAGTGATCTATTCACTACTATATGGGCGCTGGCGGGCAATCCAGCCATACCAACGCTATATTATAACGACGCCAATCCCAATGGTACTCCAACAACTTGCGACCAGGCATGGGCAAATATTGCGAGTGACTTGCAAAACTCAGTAACATCGAACACCCTCCTGCAGTCCATTTGCCAGTCACAGGGGTTTAATAAATCTGATCCGAATCAAATAGCACGCTGTCAGACAATCACGAATGAATATATAACGGCGCTGATGAATAATGCCAATATCACCACTGTCCAGAATTTTCTGATACAGAACAAAATGGCGCAGAAGCTCGACAGCACTATAAGAGATATCGATCCGATTGCTGCATCATCGACGATGGCGACCTATAACACGATGCAAAGCATGTTAGGGGCGGGGCAGACAATACCGCAATGGATGCCTGTGGCAAGGGGCGTATTTACGGCAATAGCTGTCAGCTTGATGCCTTTCCTGTGCCTGGTTATCCCTACCGCGTTGAGCGTCAGGGGTTTGAAGATGATCATCGGGTTTTTTGTTTTCCTTTGCTGCTGGGGAATTTGCGACGCTATTCTGCATACATTACTGTTAACTTTATCGTTAAACGAATTTGCATTTGTACAATCACACAACATCGGGCTTACCGCTTTAATGACAATGCCGGAAGCGACAACTCGTGCTGTCGCTGTGTATGGCTACATACTGACAGCAAGTATCCTGTTAGCGCTATTTGTCACCACTATATTTGTCGAGTTCGGCGGTTACGCCTTAACTTCTATGGCTTCGAACATCACCGGGACAATAGAAGGAGCTGGAGCGAGGGGAGCAGAGACAAGTATGGACCCGGGAAAATCAGGCCAGTATCGTGATAGTTTGAGGGAAGGCATCGCCAATACAGGGAAAGCAGACATGGCAAACATGCAGGCAGACATAGCGCAGCGGATGGCAAGGGGAGTTAGAGAAGTAACAGCAGGAACAAAAAGCATCGATGCTGCGGGCGGCTTTGGAAGCTATGTTGATAAGGGATCGACGAGCGATGCATATACTAACATAAAAGGTATTGAAGCAAGCGAAAAGGTAGTAAAAGGTCTTGGAGGCGGCGATATTGGTAGAGCGGCTGGCATAGTGTCGAGCGTTGAGGCGGGAAGGAGTGTCGGAGACATTGAGGGGCTGAAACAATATATGAAAGACAATAATATCCAAGGTGACATTGGTGCCTTTACGCAAGATGTGTCTCAAGTAAACACACTAAAGAATACTGGTAGCACCGTGGCGTATCAGCAAGCGTTGGGCGACTTCGCTAAAAAGTATGATATGACGGAAGGACAGGCAACTACTGTGCTTAGTACGGCTCCTGTCGGGCAAGCGATCGGCGAATATGATAAATTTAGATTGACCAATCTGCTATTAGATAACAAGTTTGGTGGGTATGGACAGAAAGGTTACCAGAACTACCTGGAGTGGGAACGCCAGGGTGCCGTCATTGACGCTGCTGGTGCTGCTTCTCTTGCAAATGCTGGCTACGGAAAGTTCTATGCAGGGCAAAAACTATCCGTGAATTATGGGAATGATGGCAACGCCATCGTATCCGCCACGGGTGATAACATTCTTTTGGAAAATGACCAGAGAGCAAGAGTTACGACCGACGGAAGTGGTACAAAGATAGCGCAGACTGGAGGTGGCTGGTCTCATGAAACCATACTTGACAGGAACGGAAATGAGATATCCAGTAAAGGTGCCAGAACGTGGACTAAGGAGGACCCGATGGATCTCGGCGACGGGCGGCATAGCATTGTCGGCGGAGAAACGAGATGGGAGGGTGATCAAATCTTTGGCAGAGAAGTTATGATGCGAGATAATAAGACCGGCAAAGTATCAGCTGCAGGAATCACCATGGATGAAACGACCGGCGAGGCTGTTTTCGTGAGTGCGCGTAGTGGAAAGGAATTCATGAGGATAGATAAGGATAGCGATCTTTATGAAAGGCTGCATACGAGCAGGGTGGGAACAGACATACAAAAAATCGACAGGGAATCCATTGACAACTACAGCACTACGCTGGCCGATGGTAAGGTATTGGCAGGCGGGCACTATGAAAGACACGGCAACGAGGTAGTGTACTCCGGACCGATGACGGTTGACGGGCAAAGCGTTGCCGGTGTCATGAAAATGGACAGAAGCGGCCAGGCCTTATTCACCGCATGGGAACACGGCAGCACGGGTAAAGAGGGGAATGTTATTCATATGGATACCGCGCTTTCCGGTAAGCAGCTTGCAGCCTTCAATAAAGCACTTGCTGCCGATGGGCATCAATTTGCTGCTCAGGCAAATGATCATATTCAGGCTACGTATAGTGCTGATGGTAGACAGTTGTTAGACTTCTCGATCGTGAGAGGGGGGCATAAAGTTTACAGCAGTCATGATGAGACTAAAGTAGGGAAAACGAAGGATACTTATGTTGACAGAGAAGATATTCATGCGGGTACTAAGGTTGATGGGGCAATTACATCAGTAGTTAAAGATTATTTTGGTGAAGGAGCGGCTACTGCTGTAGCAACTGGGATGAATGTGACAGCGGACGTGAGCACTGTTGTTGGTGGTGCTAGAGCAATAAGAGGTACTCCAGATAAAGAGGGTAAAGCATGGGGTGAACGATTAGGGGATAAAATTAAAGAAAAGTGGAATAAATCAGGTGAGACACAAGACTCCCTGAATATTATACCAAAAACGGTAATTGATAAGCATGAAAAAGCAGCTGAAAAGGCGTGGGGTCCCCCAGATACGTGGGGTTTCTGATAACTGAATTACCCTTTTGCAAGGAGGACAGAAATAGGAAATTGCAATTGACGATGACGGTGGCAATTTCCTATTTATACTGCGGAATTTAATCTTTGGGTTGATGAAATATATTTCCCTTAACACCACAATAAGTAGGATCAAGTTGCCAATCTACATAGCCATCCATAATTCCAGTAGGTCTTTTAAATGGCTTGAAATATTCAACGAGAATCAGACCCATAAAAAAGAGACATAACGATACTAACCACGCCACCCAACCGCTTATATGATTTATAACCCAAATCTGTGAAAGCGCCCACAATATAAATATTAAAGAGGGCTTCCAACCAGCGGGTCTTAATAACCATATAGAATCCATCCTTCTATCAGCTCCCTCTGCTCCAACACTCACCCCCACACTCTCCGCTGCAATCTTCATATTCGTATCGGTAGTTAACAGGACAACTTCGCTGTAGGTCTCTTTCATCTTCATAGCCGTTCCCACGATCACATTGTCGGCATGGCTTTCCAGCATATCTATCTTGCTATACTCGCTGACGATCTTTAATCTATTCTTTCTCTGTGCTTCAACGATTGCATTAGAAGCGGCCCTGGCTCTTTGAGCAACGTCTTCTTTCTCGCTGTTCTTCAAGCCGTCGAGCTGCTTAAGGACAATGGCAGGGATTACCAGATCGCCCGTAATATTATTTATGGCCTCCGGGTGTTCTATGAGATAGCTGGTGTCGAAGATCATAATTCCCATATCTTTCCCCTCCGCTGTTTTCGTTTTTCAACCTCCCTTATTTTTTGCGACAATTATACAACGAAGTGGCATATTTCGCAATGAATGGTCACTTGACCTCCACTATCCGAAGGTATTTGATTAATATACGCGAAAAGAAAAAATTCATGTCTATCTTAGAGCGAACACAAATGTATTTCCCGGAAGAAACGCTTAGGGAATTTAGGGTAATCTCTAAATACTGGCGAGATGATCCCTTTTGGATAATGAATGGAGCCGGGGCGTCACAGGAAGGAGATCTTTTTGTCCACCACGATAAATACCTACATGTGGATGATGGGAAATATCATGAAGAACTTTGTCGATTTGTGAATTATTTAAGCGTGTTCAGTCAAATTAGGTTTGTGTTTTTTTAATCATAGAGGTCCAGAACCGCAAAAAGGGTCTAGAACTATTGATCTAAATAAAGACCGGGGCAAACCATCTTTCAGGTCAACTCCGGTTCAGGAAAAAACCAACACCTTTTTACTTGACTATAAGGTCTTTTAGATGTACAAGCAAAAGAACACTTAAGGGGGTATATAAAAAGTGATCAGACAAATTCAAATATCCGAAGCAAGGCGAAAATTGAATGAATTGTATAAAGAGATGGGGCCGGACGAGACAGTATCAATAACTTCTCGTGGGAAACAGGTATTTGCACTCATGCCTTGGGAACTGTATGAATCGCTGAACGAAACAATTGCGATCCTGGGAGATCCGGACATGATGAAGGCTTTTAAAAGGGGCGTGCAGGATATTAAATCTGGCAAAGTCACCGACTGGGAAAAGGTGAAGCAGGAGCTCGGCATTGAATTATAAAATTACCCTGACTGACGAGGCGAAAGCGTACCTGAGATCCCTGGATGGCAGAGCAAAAACCGCAATAGGCCGCAAGATCGAAACCCTGAAAGAATCACCTGACAAAATAGGAAAAGCGCTGTCTGGTAATCTTGCTGGGTATCGCAGCATTCATGCCGCGAGCCGCTACAGGATTGTGTACGAAGTGAAAGTAAAAACAGTGACGGTTATTGTCATCGGCATAGGTATACGTAAAGAGGGATCAAAGATAGACGTATATGAAACTTTGAAAAAGCTGCTGAGATCAAAAATTCTGGATTAAAAATCGAGTTCCAGAACCATAAAAAAGATAGAACCATTGATCTAAATAGGGTTCATCCGGTTGATGCGTACTTCCTGAAATGTTGTTTTTCATATTCAGCTCATTCATTTAACATTTCAACCAGAATTCGTAGATAAATATTGTGGTTCATCCATGGTTGATGTATAAAATGGCATCAATTTGTAAGAGGGGTGCCACTATGATGAAATCTTCTCTTATACGAATCAATCTGATCTTTATTATACTTTTTTTATTTATTCCCAATCTCGCATCAGCCGAAACCAAAACCTTCATCAAGGAATACACCTATCAGGCCAGCGAGTATGACAGTAAAGTGACCTGCAGGGCATTAGCATTGGAACAAGTCAAGAGGCTTCTCTTGGAGGAACTGGGGACCTATATTGAGAGTCATACAGAAGTCATAAATTTTCAATTAACAAAAGATCAGATTACAGCTTTGACTGCGGGAATTGTACAGACCCAAATTCTAAAAGAAAAATGGGACGGGGAGAGATATTGGGTGCAAGCGAAAATCGAGGCTGATCCTGACAAAGTGGCAAAAGATGTCAATGCTCTCCGCAAAGACATGCAGAAAAGTAAAGACCTTGAGGATGTAAGAAAGAAGGCAGATGACTTATCAAGGGAAGTCGAAACATTAAGAAA
>Ga0187865_1000923_pt1 | contig 37415 bp, 33 predicted proteins | sample June2016WEW_11_1_2_FD_132989 | JGI IMG/M metagenome (GOLD analysis project Ga0187865, IMG submission 132989) | Peatland microbial communities from SPRUCE experiment site at the Marcell Experimental Forest, Minnesota, USA - June2016WEW_11_100 | ecosystem: Environmental > Terrestrial > Soil >...
ACAGAGAACAGAGAACAGAGAACAGAGAACAGAGAACAGAGAACAGAGAACAGAGAACAGAGAACAGAGAACAGAGAACAGAGAACAGAGAACAGAGAACAGAGAACAGAGAACAGAGAACAGTAATCGGTAATCAGAGGGCCGAGTGGGAGTGGTTCTTCATGACGCAATCGTTTCGAGACTTGGTGATGTGGCAGAGGTCGATGCAATTAACCGTCACCGTCTATCGTTTGACGAGGGATTTTCCGCGTGACGAGCTTTACGGGCTCACCTGCCAAATCAGACGCGCAGCCGTTTCGCTGCCGAGTAACATTGCGGAAGGGCACGGTCGACTGAATAGTGCTGAGTTCAAGCAATTCCTGGGTATTGCACGTGGTTCAAATTCTGAATTGCAAACACAATTAGAGATCGCTCGCGTGCTGGGAATCGGAAATCCTAAATTGCTGGATGAAGCTGAAGGGTTGTCTCGGGAAGTCGGAAAGATGATTTACGCAACGTTGCAATCACTCAGAAAACGAGCAGGAACCAACTGATCTCTTATCTCTGGTCTCTGATCTCTAAAGGAACGCAGCATGGCTCAAATCAAGGCAGACGAAATCACACAACTTCTTCGCGAGCAGATCGCGAACTACGACTCCAAGGTCCAGGTTGACGAGGTCGGGACCATTACCTCGCTCGGCGACGGCATCGCCCGCCTCCACGGCCTCGACAAGGTCATGGCCGGCGAGCTGCTCAGCTTCCCGCACGGCATTGCGGGCCTGGCGCTCTCGCTCGAGGAGGATCAGGTGGGCTGCGTCATCCTCGGCGACTACACCGAGCTCAAGGAAGGCGAAGAGGTCAAGCGCACCGGCAAGATTCTCTCCGTCCCCGTGGGCAGCGCCATGATCGGCCGCGTGGTCAACACCCTCGGCCAGCCCATCGACGACAAGGGCCCCATCGCCGCCACCGAATCGCTCCCCATCGAGCGCCTCGCCCCCGGCATCGTCGACCGCCAACCCGTGCGCGAGCCCATGGCCACCGGTCTGAAGGCCATTGACTCCATGATCCCCATCGGCCGCGGCCAGCGCGAGCTGATCATCGGCGACCGCCAGACCGGCAAAACCGCCGTCCTGCTCGACACCATCATCAACAACGCCAAGAACGACCTCATCTGCATCTACTGCGCCATCGGCCAGAAGCGGTCTTCGATCGCGCAGGTGGTGCAAACGCTCACTGAGCACGGCGCCATGGGCCACACCATCATCGTGGCCGCCTCGGCCTCCGAGCCCGCGCCGCTGCTCTATCTGGCGCCCTACGCCGCCTGCGCCATGGGCGAGTACTTTCGCGACAACGGCAAGCACGCCCTGGTGATGTACGACGATCTATCCAAGCACGCCATGGCCTATCGCGAAATCTCGCTCCTGCTGCGCCGCCCGCCCGGCCGCGAAGCCTATCCCGGCGACGTCTTCTATCTCCACTCGCGCCTGCTTGAACGCGCCTCCAAGCTGAGTGACAAAAAGGGCGGCGGCTCGCTCACCGCGCTGCCGGTCATCGAGACCCAGGCCGGCGACGTCTCGGCCTACATTCCGACGAACGTCATTTCGATCACCGACGGCCAGATCTTTTTGGAGACCGATCTCTTCAACTCCGGCGTGCGTCCGGCCGTCAACGTCGGCCTTTCGGTATCGCGCGTCGGTTTCTCGGCGGCCATCAAAGCGGTCAAGCAGATCGGTTCCACGCTCAAGCTCGACCTCGCCCAGTACCGCGAACTTGCCGCCTTCGCGCAGTTCGGCTCCGACCTCGATCCGCTCACGCAAAAGCAGTTGGCCCGCGGCGTGCGCCTCACCGAACTGCTGAAGCAGCCGCAGTTCCACCCGCTCACCTGGCAGCAGCAGGCGGTGGTGCTCTTCGCCGGCACGCAGGGCTATCTCGACGATCTCCAGGTCTCTGACATTCGCGCCTTCGAGGATGGCCTCTACAAGTACTTCGACGCCTCGCAGCAGGCGCTCATCGCTGACCTCACGCAAAAGAAGCAACTCGACGACGACCTCCGCGGCCGCCTGCACGCGGCCATGAAGGAGTACGCGGCAAACTTCAAGGCGGAGTTGGCCGCGCAGGAACCGGCCGCGCCACCAAGCACGACGCCGGCCCCTCAGGCGCCAACCAAGAAGGAAGCGACGCAGAAGGAAACCACGCAAGAGACCGGCGCCAAAGAAAATGCTCCAGCGGCCGCCGCCAAGGCATGAAAGAAGTTCACAGTTCGTAGTTCACAGTTCAAATCAAAAACGACGTGAGCGAAGAATAACGAACTGAGAACTACGAACTAAGAACTGTGAACTGAATTATGGCAAACGTACTGGACTTACGGCGGCGGATCAGAAGCGTGAAAAACACGCGGCAGATCACCAAGGCCATGAAGATGGTCTCCGCGGCCAAGCTGCGCCGCGCGCAGGAGCGGGCTCTGGCGGCGCGGCCCTACGCCCGCATGATCGTCAGCGTCCTTGAGTCGCTCCGCCGCCGCGTCGATCTCTACGACGAAACCACCGGCAACCTTTGCCATCCGCTCTTCCTCACACGGCCTGAAAAGCGCATCCTGCTCATCGTCGTCAGCGGCGACAAGGGCTTTGCCGGCGCCTTCAACGCCAACATCCTCAAGACCGCCTACCAGTTCATCTCCGGCAACCCCGATAAGGAAATCGACATCGAGGCCGTCGGCCGCAAGGGCCGCGACCAGTTGCGCCGCCACTATCCCACGGCCGTCTTCACTGAGCAGACCGGCGAGGATGGCCAGACGCATCAGGTCCGGTCCCCGCGCCAGGGCAACGTCGAGCTTACCGGCGACCACCCCGGTTTGTTGGTCAAGCTTGAAGCTTCACGCGTCGAGGATCTCGCGCACAACATCATCGCGCGTTACGTGCACGAGGAGATCGACGCCGCCTACATTGTCTACAACGAGTTCAAGTCGGTCATCGCGCAGCGGCTCGTAGTGGAGCGCCTGCTCCCGCTCATCGATCTCGGCGCCCCGCAGATCGCCGGCGCCGTCGAGCCGACCGCCGAAGAGAAAGAAAGGCTGGCTGAGGCCGCGCTCTCCGCAGGTATCGAGCTCGAGCCAGCCGACACCACCGAGGCCGAAGAGGAAGCCAGGAAATTCGGCACCGCCAGCGTCGACTACATCTACGAGCAGCCCGCCGGAGAGCTCTTCCGCGGCCTGCTGCCGCAATACATTTTTTCTGTGCTCTTCCACGCCATGACCGAATCGGTCGCCGCCGAACACGCGGCGCGCATGACGGCCATGGATTCGGCAACCAACAACGCCTCCGACATGATCGACTCGCTAACGCTGCACATGAACCGCGTGCGCCAGGCCGCCATCACCAAGGAGATTATCGAGATTGTAAGTGGAGCGGCGGCGCTGTAAGTTTTTGGGTGTTTGTAATGAAAGTCCGTGAGCTTTTGCAGCACGAGATCTGGAGCAAAGAGACGTCACGGAAGATTCTTGTCGGGTTTGCGGTTTTTGTAGCTGCGCTGTTTATCGTTTTTGGGACTTGGTACGAATTCGAAACGCATTGGTTAACCATTCGGGAACGCGTGGCGGCCAAAGTGGCACTTCAGCGAATCGATGCGTTGCAAAACGCAGATTCGCTGAGCGATGAAGAGTTCAAGATTCGAAGAAACGAAGTGAATTCAGCGGTGGACGCTGCCGGATTGGCGGCTAGAACGAGCAAGGACGAAATGGTCGCCGCCGAATTGATAATGTGCTTCATGGGTACCGAATCGGCTCGTATGGACATGATGAAACAGAGATGGATTCAAGAGGGGAAATTGCATCAGTCGGCGAACGATCGGGAATCGGATTATCAGATCGAACTTTTCACGGATACAGTTGCACGCCAGAGTTGTTTGAAGTTGCACAAGGAACTGAAATAACGGAAAGCACAGATTTCAGAAGGCACACATGGCAGAAAACATCGGCAAAGTCATCCAGGTCTCCGGCCCCGCCGTAGACGTTCAATTCGAAGAAGCCACCATGCCGCCCATCTATCAGGCGCTGCGCGTCGTCAGCGAGGGCTTCAAGGTCCCCACGCCCATCAACGTGATCCTCGAGGTGCAGCAGCACCTCGGCGAGGGGCGCGTGCGCACCGTGGCCATGCAGGCCACCGACGGCATGGTCCGCGGCATGAACGCCATCGATCTCGGCGGTCCCATCCGCATGCCCGTGGGCAAGGAGACGCTGGGCCGCGTCATCAACGTCATCGGCGAGCCGGTCGACGAGCTCGGCCCCATCGGCGCAACGCGGCAGATGCCCATTCATCGTCCCGCGCCACTCTTCGACGAGCAGTCTACGCAGGAAGAGATGTTCGAGACCGGCATCAAGGTCATCGATCTCATCCAGCCCTTCCTCAAGGGCGGCAAGATCGGCCTCTTCGGCGGCGCCGGCGTGGGCAAGACGGTCATCATCATGGAGCTCATCAACAACGTCGCCAAGAACCACGGCGGCTACTCCGTGTTTGGCGGCGTGGGCGAGCGCACCCGCGAGGGCAACGACCTGTGGCTCGAAATGACCGAGTCCGGCGTCATCAAGCCAGGGCATTGGCAGGACTCGAAGTGCGCCCTCGTCTACGGGCAGATGACTGAGCCGCCCGGCGCGCGCCTGCGCGTCGCCCTCAGCGCGCTCACCGTCGCCGAGTATTTCCGCGACGTGGAAGGCGCCGACACGCTGCTCTTTATCGACAACATTTTCCGCTTCACGCAGGCCGGCTCCGAGGTTTCGACGCTGCTGGGCCGCATGCCCTCGGCCGTCGGCTACCAGCCCAACCTCGCCACGGAAATGGGCGAGCTGCAGGAGCGCATCACCTCCACGAGCAAGGGGTCTGTAACATCGGTCCAGGCCGTCTACGTCCCCGCCGACGACCTCACCGATCCCGCGCCGGCCACAACCTTCGCGCACCTCGACGCTACCACCGTGCTCAGCCGTCCGCTCTCCGAGCTCGGCATCTACCCTGCCGTCGATCCATTAGCGTCTACCTCGCGCATCCTCACGGCGCGCGTCGTCGGCCAGGAACATTACGACGTGGCGCAGGGCGTGAAGAAAATTCTGCAGCGCTACAAGGACCTCCAGGACATCATCGCCATCCTGGGTATCGACGAGCTCTCAGAAGACGACAAGCTCACCGTGGCCCGCGCGCGCAAGGTGCAGAAATTCCTGTCGCAGCCCTTCCACGTGGCCGAGCAATTCACCGGAATCCCCGGCGCCTACGTCAAGATCGCCGACACGGTGCGCGCCTTCAAGGAAATCATCGACGGCAAGCACGACGATGTTCCGGAGCAGGCGTTTTACATGAAGGGCGGCATCGAGGAAGTGCTCGAAACCGCCGAGAAACTGAAAGCGACGGTGTAAAAGCAGCTTCTAGCTGCTAGCCACTAGCTTCTAGCCTTTTCCATGCGAGGTTGACGCCCTCAACTCTCGCAACATGAGCTAGAAGCTAGAAGCTAGAAGCTAGGAGCTAGGAGTCAAGAATGGCCGAAGAATCCAACCAACTCCGCGTCCGCCTCGTCACCCCCGAGCGTACGCTCATCGAGTGCGACGCCACGGCCGTCGAGCTGCCCTCGAAGTCCGGCTACATGGAAGTGCTATACGGCCACACTCCACTTGTCGCCGAGCTGGGCGCGGGCGACGTCACCATCCATGGCGGCGCCGATGAACCCGACAGCTTGACGCGCTACAACGTCAGTTGGGGATTCGTTGAAGTTCTGCCTGGCCGCGTCACCATCCTCGCCTCCGATGCGCTCAAGCCGGAGGAGATCGACGTGCATCGCGCCGAGCAGCAGCTCGACCGTGGCTTGAAGATGTGGAAGGAAGCCGGCGATAGCGAAGAAGCCTACGACGAGGCCCTCCGCGTTATCTCCGAAGCCGAAGCCAAGATGGCCTCCGCTGCCGAGGTCGAAAAACACTAATCCGCGTCGCTCCTTCGCCCACTGCGAACCAAAAGCCCTGCTCGTGCGAACAAGGCTTTTGGTTCTCCTCCCTCTTGCTCTCCACACCTCCCACCCGATAAAGTTTGAGCCGAGGCTTCTCCCGTGCAGGCGCCGCCACCGTGTGCCCCGCGGGCCGCATCCTTGGCGCGTCTTTGTTTTTTGCGCCAAGGGTGGGATAGTGCTCCCAACGCTTCCCTAAAGGACCCTGCATGTCTTCCTCGCCCGCTTCCGTCGCCAACCGGGATATTGACTCTACGCTGCGCGAAGACCGCGTCTTTCCCCCTCCGCCCGAGTTCAGAGCCAAGGCCCGCATCAAAAGCCTCGCCGAGTACGAAGCCCTCTACAAGCAGTCCATCGACGATCCCGAAACATTCTGGGCCGGCGTGGCCCGCGAGTTGCACTGGTTCAAGCCATGGGACAGGGTCCTGGAGTGGAATCTGCCCTGGGCTAAATGGTTCGTCGGCGGTCAGCTCAACCTGAGCTACAACTGCCTCGATAGGCATATTGACCGGCATTTTGACGGTCACGCTGGCGGCGGGCGCGCCAACAAAACCGCCATCATCTGGGAGGGCGAGCCCGGTGAAATTCGCCGCCTCACCTACGCCGAATTGCACGCCGAGGTTCAGCGCTTCGCTAACGCGCTCAAGTCCCTCGGCATCCAGAAAGGCGATCGCGTCGCCGTCTACATGGGCATGACGCCCGAGCTCGCCATCGCGCTGCTCGCCTGCGCGCGCATCGGCGCCGTCCACTCCGTCATCTTCGGCGGATTCGCCGCCAACGCCATCGCCGATCGCGTCGCCGACTCCGGCTGCGTCGCCATCCTCACGCAGGACACGAGCTATCGCCGTGGCAACGAGATCAAGCTGAAGGCCACCGTCGACGAGGCGATGCCCGCCTGTCCCACGGTCAAGAACGTGGTCGTCTACCGGCGCACCGGCTCGCCGGTCAACATGGTTCCCGGCCGCGACTACTGGTGGCACGACCTCGTCGCCAAGGCCGCACCTACGTGCCCTGCCGAGCCCATGGACTCCGAAGATCCGCTCTACATCCTTTACACGTCCGGATCGACCGGCAAGCCCAAGGGCCTGCTCCACACTACCGGAGGCTACGCCGTTCAGACTTACCTCACCACCAAATACGTCTTCGACCTTCGCGACGACGACATCTACTGGTGCACGGCCGACATCGGCTGGGTCACCGGCCACTCTTACGTTGTCTATGGCCCGCTCCAGAACGGCGCCACCGTCCTCATGTACGAAGGCGCTCCGAACTGGCCCGACTTCTCGAGATTTTGGAAAATCATCGATGACCATCGCGTCACCGTCTTCTACACAGCGCCCACTGCCATCCGCGCCTTTATCAAGTGGGGCGACGAGCACGTCGAGAAATACAAGCTCGATTCGCTCCGCCTGCTCGGCACCGTCGGCGAGCCCATCAACCCCGAAGCCTGGATGTGGTACCGCGAAAAGATCGGCCGCAACCGTTGTCCCATCGTCGACACCTGGTGGCAAACCGAAACCGGCGCCATTATGATCACGCCGCTCCCCGGCGCCATCGCCACCAAGCCCGGCTCGGCCACTCGTCCCTTCTTCGGCATCCAGCCTGAAGTGGTCACGCGCCCCGATGCCGAAGGCCGCTTTCACGCCGTCCCCGCCGGAAGCGGCGGGCTTCTCGTGATCAGGAAGCCCTGGCCGTCGATGGCGCGTACCATCTATGGCGATCCCGAACGCTTCAAGAAAACCTACTGGTCCGACGTGCCCGGCTGCTACTTCACCGGCGACGGCGCGCGCCAGGACGCCGACGGCTACTTCTGGCTCATGGGACGCGTCGACGACGTCATCAATGTGAGCGGCCATCGCCTCGGCACCATGGAAGTCGAGTCCGCGCTGGTCGCCCACCCCAAAGTCGCCGAGGCCGCGGTCGTCGGCCGCCCCGACGATCTCAAGGGCCAGGCCATTGCCGCCTTCGTCACTCTCGAGTCCGGCAATCAGCCCACAAACGAGCTCAAGGACGAGCTGCGCAAATGGGTCTCGAAGGAGATCGGTTCTCTCGCCCGGCCCGACGATATCCGCTTTACCGAAGCTCTGCCCAAGACGCGCAGCGGCAAAATCATGCGCCGCTTGCTGCGTGAGCTGGCCACCCACGGCGAAGTCAAGGGCGACGTGACCACGCTTGAAGATTTCACCGTCATCGCCAAGCTGCGCGAAGCTGAAGAAGGCTAAGAATCATTTGCCGAGGTGGAACACAAAGACAGCGCAATTTCGGTCGACGGTCTTGTTATTAAACCTCCTCGTGCTCGTCTTCACGATATCTGTCAAAGCCGTACGAATCAGAATAAGGTTGGTATTTAAGCTGACTCATGTCCAATATCCTACGGGCTCGGGTTTATGCTTGGGGCAATGAAAACCGGAAAGAAACCGAAGTCGAATGCGCGAAGAAACAAGCAGCTCGGTACCCGCGGAGAGAGCTTTGCGTTAGGAATATTCACCGACATGGGATTCCATGTCGTGAGTACAAATGAAAAGCCATCGCTAGACGCTTACCTAATGGCAGAAGACGGCGAGACGCATCTCACAATAAGCGTCCAAGTGAAAACAGGTCCGAGCTTCGTCGCGCAAGCGAAGAAGCCTGGAAGCTCTGGCAGCCTAAGAATCAATCTAGTGAAATCCCACGTGGTCGACTGGCAAAGGAGCGGGCAACTCGTGATCGTTGTTTGGGTTGACCCCACTCCGGAAGCGGATCGTACATTGTGGAAAGCATATTGGGCGGTCGCATCCGACGCGAAGGGAGCGTCGATTCGAATGTCGCAGAGCTCGATGCTCCTTCCAGAATCGAAGGGAGAGATCTTGAGACTTGCTCGAATCCATGCAGGGAGACATGGGGTTCCGCTGGCGAGTCAACCTTTATTTCCCACGAGGGTCGCTGATATTAAACCACAGGCCTGGAAGTACTTTTCGGAATGGAAGAGACAGGGCACAAATTCACCCGACTTTGGCCCGGTAGCCGTCGGGTGGAGGGCATGGAAACATCTGACCCGGACGTCGCGTCCGCAGAGGGAAGTCGTCCACAAATTGTCATTGCTGCCGTACGCTAGGGAGCTGTTGGGGCAGCAAGGAATGCCCGAACTGAGGCGCAGAATAAGGAAGGCAAACAATACGACCTATATCTTCGCGTTGTGTGGCAGAGTTGAAAGCAGGTATCGTGCGCGTGTTGCTATCGACGTGATCGTGGAGGTCGTAAAGCCCGACAGGCAGACGGACCGACGCAGAACCGAGGTGAAATTCCTGTCGGTATACGAGGCATGCGGGAAGCAATCAATGCGACGATTAGAGCGGATCGGGAACTCCCGGACTGTCGCCCGCTTTCTAAGGCGCCTTAGGGCGCGCAAATCTTAGTGGGATAGAGGGTTCATCTAATCCCGATCAATGCGAACTAGAGCCGAGAAGTCATTCGCGGTTCAAGAACGGCGTTGAGCCATCCCTCGCACAAAGAAAAGGGCGCCCCTCTGTCCGACAATGGTAACACGGCCCTGATATCTCCGCGAAGCGGAAGAAGGCTAGCAACTCGGCCGAAATTTCGGAACACAAGGCCGAAAGCGTGCGCCCACTGCGCAGGCTTTGATCCCCAGCCCGTGACGGTTTGCGGCGTCCCATCGTTCACCTACTTATAATGGATAGTGATTGGCTGAGTGTTCTGTGCGCTCGCCGCCTGATCGAACTTTCTATCTGGGGAATTCATGGCTGCACTGATTGAAGCAATCACTGTAAAGCGCAAGATGGTTTTTGAGTTTGAAGGCACGCCATATTACTGCCTTGAAGCCGAGATCTCCACGCCCACGGCCCGCGGCGGCCAGACCCTGGTCCGCCTGAAGATGCGCAACCTGCTCACGCGCGCCGTCTTCGACAAGACCTTCAAGGCCGGTGAAAAGTTCAAGGAGCCGGATCTGGAGCTTGTCGAGTCGTCCTACCTTTACAGCGATGGAGATGGTTCGTATTTTCTCGACCAGCATAGCTTTGATACACATGCGCTCTCCCCAAGCATGGTCGGCGACGCGATGGACTTCCTGGTCGAAGGCTCGCTGATTCAGTTGCACAAGTTCAACGGCAACCCCATCGGCTTGCAGTTGCCTGCCCAGGTTGAGCTGAAAATCGCGTACACTGAGCCCGGAGCACGCGGCAACACATCGGGCGACGTCACCAAGTTCGCCCGGTTGGAGACTGGCCTGGAGATCAAGGTTCCGCTCTTCATTCAAGAGGGCGAGAAGGTCAAGGTGTACACAGAAACCAGGGAGTTCGCCGGCCGCGCTTGAATGTCCTCAAACTAGAAGCTGGAAGCTACGCCTCCCGTAATCCCGCGCCCCGATTTCCCCGTCCATCTCTTTATGAGTTCTGCGGTCGAAGTGCGTTACCGCTGCCCGTGCTGCGGATACAAAACACTGGAGGTCCCCGGCGCATTGGTTCTGTGTCCGGTTTGCTGGTGGGAAGACGACGGGCAGGAAGATCGTGACGCCTCCGAAGTCCGGCTCACCGTGAACGGCCAGTTGAGCCTGAAGGAAGCGCGAGTCAACTTCGCTCAGTACGGCGCAGCCGATCCCCGCTTTCTTCCTTACGTCCGTAAGCCCCAGCCCGCCGAACAGTAACGTCGCTTTCCCGATGCAGCTTGCCCTTAAGGCCGTCGCGCCGGTTTGACCCCTGCCTGCAAACCCCCGTACCATAAGACGAGGTATTCCCCCGGCCAAACGGCGCTCGATTGCCATCACCGGCAGCCCGTGGCCGAGGTCTCATCGGCGCGCGCGCCCGGAAGGTACAACGTTGAGTTCCAGCAGCACCCTCGAAACCAAACCCGAAATGGCGGAATCCCAGCACGATCACGATCACGCCGAAGAGACCCACTCGCACCCGCACGGCCCGGTTCTCAATCCCGAATGCACCCGTGAGCTGGTCATCGATGTGTCTGCCGACGACGTCGCCGCGGCTTGGCGCAACGTCGCCAACAGTTATCGCAAATACGCCAAAATTCCCGGCTTTCGCGCCGGCAAGGTTCCTGAAACCGTGATCCGGCGCCGCTTCGCCAGCGAGATCCGCAAGGAAGTCATCGAAACCCTGATTCCCGAGCGCTTCAACAAGACGGTCAACGAGCTGAATGTTCGCCCCGTCGGCCAGCCCCAGCTCACCGAGCTTACCCTCGATGAGGGCGGGCCGCTTCACGCCAAGGCTGTCTTCGAATTCATTCCCGCCTTCTCCATCGACGGCTACAAGGATGTAAAGGTCGACAAGCCCTCCGTCGAGATCACAGAGGAAGAGTTCCAGCACGAGATCGAGCATCTCCGCGATTCGCGCGCCACCATCGAGCCGGTCGAAGAAGACCGCCCGCTCACGGACGGCGACTGGGCGCAGATCAGCTACAAAGGCCAGATGCAAAGCGATCCGGCCGCAGCCGAGGGGGATGCGCCTGCGGCCGAGCCGCAGCCCATTGCCGGCGAAGACACGCTGGTCGAAATTGGCGGCAAAGACACGGTCGAGGCCTTCACCAATGCACTCCGCGGCACCAAGCCCGGCCAGGAGTTCAAGGTCGAGGTCCTCTATCCCGCCGATTACGCCGAGACCAAACTGGCCGGCAAAACCGTGGCTTATGACGTCAATGTGAAGGCCATCAAAAAACGCACGCTTCCCGAGCTGAACGACGGCTTCGCCAAAGAACTCGGCCATTACGAAAGTTATGCCGATCTCGAAGCCCGCATTCGCGAGCACCTGGCCAACCGCAAGCGCCGCGGCGTCGAGGCCGAAACCAAAGACCGGCTCTTCGCCGCTCTCACGGAGCGATTTCCCTTTTCGGTTCCTGAGTCGTTGGTCCAGGACCAGATTGACACACGCCTGGAGCGCGGCCTGCGTGCCCTCGCGGCCCAGGGAATGGAGCCCGATCAGATGCGCAAGCTCGACTTCGCCCGCCTGCGCACCGCGCAGCGCGATAGCGCTCTGGCCGAAGTCAAGACCCACATCCTCCTCGACCGCATTGCCGGTGAGGAAAACATCACCATCAGCGACGAGGAATTGGACAAGGAATTGCATCTCGCCGCTCTTCAGTCCCGCGAGCCGCTCGATGCCCTGAAGGTGCGATTGACCAAGGACGGCGGACTGGCTAGGATCAGGGAACAACTTAGGCGGGACAAGACTGCGTCCATCTTGTACGAACGCCTGCCCGAATAAACGGACGCAATCCTTCCGGGCCGTGAGACAAAAGGCCTGGTAAACAAGGCCGATTCAGCACCGACAGGCTGAAAGCTGAAAGCTGGAGGCTAGGAGCTAGTAGTTCATGGCATTAGTTCCCATGGTGGTTGAGCAGACGAGCCGGGGCGAGCGCGCCTACGACATCTACTCCCGTCTGCTGCGCGATAACATTATCTTTCTTGGTACCCCCATCGACGACCAGATCGCCAACCTCGTTGTCGCCCAGATGCTCTTTCTCCAGGGCGAGGACCCCGAAAAAGACGTCTCGCTTTACATCAATTCCCCAGGCGGCTCCATCACCTCCGGCCTCGCCATCTACGACACCATGCAGTTCATCAAGAACAACGTGGTCACCTACTGCATCGGCCAGGCCTCCAGCATGGGCGCATTTCTCCTATTGGCCGGAACCAAGGGCAAGCGCTTTGCCCTGCCAAATTCGCGCATTCTCATTCATCAGCCGTCCATGGGCGGCTTGAGCGGGCAGGCGACCGACATCGACATTCATGCGCGCGAAATCCTGCGCATTCGCGAAATCACCAACAACCTCATCGCCCGTCACACCGGGCAGCCCCTCGAACGGATCGAGCGCGACGTCGAGCGGGACTTCATCATGAACGCGCAGCAAGCCAAGGATTACGGGATCGTGGACGAGATCATCGACCGGATCCGCACATAGCCGGACTTGCGAATTTGGATTACACTCGTTCAGGGGAGCCACCACCATGAAGACGCGCACCGGGCCGGAAGAAGCGCTACGCTGCTCGTTCTGCCATAAGTCGCAGGATGCCGTAGCCAAGTTGATCTCGTCGCCCAGCGACTACCCGCGCGCCTACATCTGCGACGAGTGCGTTGCGGTCTGCAACTCCATCCTCGACGACGATCGCAGCGGCGAAGCTCCCGCCACCACTGCCGGCCACCTGCCCAAGCCCACTGAGGTCAAAAGCTTCCTCGACGACTACGTCATCGGCCAGGACCAGACCAAGAAAAAGCTCGCCGTCTCCGTCTACAACCATTACAAGCGCATCCAGATGAACCGCGCGCGCAACGGCGAAGTCGAGCTCACCAAGTCCAACATCCTGCTCATCGGCCCCACCGGTTCCGGCAAGACCCTCCTCGCCCACACCCTGGCCAGGATGCTCGACGTGCCCTTCGCCATCGTCGATGCCACCACGCTTACCGAGGCCGGTTACGTCGGCGAGGATGTAGAGAACATCATCCTCAAGCTTCTCCAGGCCGCCGACGGCGACGTAACCCGCGCCCAGCAGGGCATCATCTACATCGACGAGATCGACAAGATCGGCCGCAAGGACGAGAACCCCTCCATCACCCGCGATGTCTCCGGCGAGGGCGTGCAGCAGGCGCTGCTCAAGATTCTCGAGGGCACCGTGGCCAACGTGCCTCCGCAGGGCGGCCGCAAGCATCCGCACCAGGAGTTCACAGCCGTCGACACCACCAACATCCTCTTCATCTGCGGCGGTGCTTTTGTCGGCCTGGAGCGCGTCGTGGGCCGCCGCGTGGGCAAGAAGGCCCTCGGCTTCCGCGCCATCGATGCCGATGCCGACCAGGCCACCACCCGCTCCCACCGCGACACCGAGCTGCTGCGCCAGACCGAGCCGCAGGATCTCATCAAGTACGGCCTCATTCCCGAGTTTGTCGGCCGCCTGCCCGTGGTCGGCGTTCTCGACGAGCTCGATGAAGCCGCGCTCATCGAAATTCTCACCAAGCCCCGCAACGCCATCCTCAAGCAGTACCAGCGCCTGTTCGAGTACGAGAACGTCCGCCTGCACTTTACGCAGGAGGCCGCCTGCGCCGTCGCCCGCGAAGCCATGGCGCGCAAAGTGGGCGCCCGCGGCCTGCGCATGATCCTCGAAGAGCTCATGCTCGACCTCATGTACCACCTGCCCTCGAACAAGCGCGTCCGCGACCTCGAAATCACCAAAGATATGGTCGAGCGCCGCGACCTCTCCCTCTGCCTGCTCGAAAAAGCCGGCTGATCTCAGCTCCTGAATTGTTCTTGGGTGCCTCGCCTGGGCACAGATGCGCTCGGGATGCGCGCGCCGCAAGTCTGGATTTTCGAGACGACCAACCGGTAAGTCTCTGCTTCGCTGGAACTGACCCCTGACCTCTGACCCTTGACCACTGTTCACTGCCGCTGTATTTCCACCAGCTCCTGTCCGCCCGGCGCCACCATTCGCGTCTGCGGAGCGCGCCAGTGGTCAATGTAGCTGATCCGGTGCACGCAGCCCACCGTGCAATGCGGCGCGCAGCTCTTCGCCGTCGTAAACTCCCGCTTCACGTCCGCCTTCGTGTACTTCTCCACCGGAATCGCCGGAAATCCCCGCTGCTGCGAGCAGTAGTGCACCAGCCCGTCTTCGCAGACGTAGAGGTACCGCGACCCCGCCCGGCAGCGCCAGTTGTTCGGCCGCCCCTCGGCAATCGCCTCCTGGAACTTGTCGAACTGCGCGTAGTTCGTCTTCTTCCGCGCCTTCATCTCGTGGTACACCCGCGCCTCGTCCGGCTTCAGCGGCTTCAGTTGCCCATCCCCGTCGTGGATGATCCCGATCGTCGACTCGAACCCCAGCTCCAGCGCCCGGCGCCCAATCACCAGCGCGTCGTTTGGGTTTTTGATCCCTCCGCCCACCACCGAGTTGATATTCACGTGGAACTCGGCATACTCGGCCAGCATCTCCAGCCGCTTATCGAGAGTCTTAAGGGACTTTTTCGACACCTCGTCCGGCTCCAGGTTGTCGATCGAGATCTGCATGTGATCCAGGCCCGCCTCGTTGAGCCGCTCGATCCGATCCGGGCTCAGCAGGAACCCGTTCGTGATCATCCCCGCAATCGCGCCCGTCCGCCGGATGCGCCGGATAATGTCGTCCAGTAGCGGGTGCGTCAGCGGCTCCCCGCCCGAGATGCCGATCATCGCCGTCCCCAGCCGCCCCAGGCGGTCGATCCGCCGGAACATCTCATCGAGCGGCACCGGCTCGCTCACCTTGTCGTACTCATTGCAATAGGCGCAGCTCAGGTTGCAGAACCGCGTGGGAATAATCTGCACCAGCACCGGATGCGACGTGTCCGCCAGCGCCCGCGCCACCATCGCGTACTCGCGCACCTTCCGCTTGGCCGCAATCCATCGCCCTCTCAGCGTCGATCTCCGGGGAGTGCCCATCCTTACTATTGAATCACAAAGGGACTGCGATACTGCGGGGTTGTGCGAAGATGGGTGTAAATGCCCAAATCCCCGCCAATCGACTTTGGCGAAATTCGTCGCCTCGCGATCACCGCGGTATTTTCCGACGACCTACTTTTCGAAAAGGTAGTGCTCAAAGGAGGCAACGCGCTTTCGCTTGCGCATCACTTGAGCACGAGAACGTCGCTCGATCTCGACTTCTCAATCGAGGGCGACTTTGAAGATATTGATGAAATCCGAGGGCGGCTTCGGAGGGCACTCGAGAATCGATTCTCTTCGGTGGGTTTGGTAGCATTCGACTTCAAGCTCGAGCCAAAGCCGCGCACTGTTCCCGAAGGGCAGGATCCCCGATGGGGAGGCTATATGGCCTCGTTCAAGGTCTCTGAAAAGCGCAAATACGATGAACTGCTCGGCGATCCGGATGCCCTACGCCGCGACTCTCTTGTTGTTGGCCCTGCGCAACAACGTGTATTTAACATCGATCTCAGCAAGTACGAATACGTGGCCGGAAAGGTCCAATTGGAACTCGACGATTACGTGATCTACGTCTACAGCCCAAGAATGATCGCGATCGAGAAGCTTCGCGCAATCTGCCAGCAGATGCCCGATTACGCGCTAAGACGCTACCCCACAGCAAGAGCACGCGATTTCTATGATATCCATCTCATCGCAGCGACTTTAGGGATGGACTTCAGCTCTCCAGGAAACCTTGAACTAACCCGACAGATCTTTGCGGCAAAGGCGGTCCCCCTCGAATTCCTAGGCTTAATCAAGGATCAGAGGGAGTTTCATCGGCCGGATTGGGATAGCGTCAAAGCATCCTCAAGGGAGAAAGTGGAAGACTTTGACTATTACTTTGATTTCGTTGCAAAGCGAGTGGAGTCAATGAAGGCTCTTTGGGAAGAATAGCCGCCAATCTGGGTCATATTTCTTGTCCTTGAGGCCGTATGCCAAATAGAAGTCGTATTTGAGGCCGATGCTCATGAGCCTGCTGTACCGGCTCCTCGAGTAGCCTGCTTTTTGCATGTAGAAACCTATCGCCTGATGGTAAGGGTAGACATAATCGATCTTCTTGAGCGTTGCCACCAACGTGCCAACAGACACACGATCTTTTGCTGCGCGATATGCTTCCAATACTCGGAAAACTCCCCCGGCATAAGATGGTCGGACGGCAATATCGATGAGAGTTCTTTCAAGCCCCGTCGCCCTCAGCGTCGCCCCAGAGTATTCCAAATCGACAACTCCCAACTGCCCGGTGTTCTTTCCCCAAAGCAGCAATGCTTCCGAATTGCCGAATTTGAAGATGAACTGAGATTCACGCTGTTTCCCCGCAAAGGCTCGATTAATGCCTTCCTGGGTGAGGTGGCCGGAGCTTGGCTTGGAGCTTTGTTCGCCGTTGACATATATTCTTGACGGTATTTGCTCTGTAAGGCCGTGCAGGAGCATCGCAGTTGCCTGGCACAGGTAAGCATCACGCTTCATTGAAACTGCAATTTCGTAGGCAGATGCCTGTTTCCATACGTAGCGGGATATGCCGGAAACATTCGGATGATTTGCAGGTTCCAAATATTCGAGATGAAGATCCGTCTTATCCAGAAGGAAGTCTAGGAATTTGGCCGCTGTAGTATTTTGGGCCAATCTCCAAAAGGCTCGGTTCTCTTCCAATATCCGCGAAATGTCGCTCGGCCAGAAAACTCGCTTGCCAGCTTTCTCGAAGGCTTTGACGATATCGGGCTTGGCAATTTGCAAACGACTCTGGCCGGCCATGCTTTTGGTCCTGCCCTCATTGTATCACTAGGTATATATACCTAGTGATACGGCGATTCCTGAGGCCTCAAGAGATAACAATCCATTTAGCATCATTAGTTTATACCTGTGATCTTCTCCCCCGATATCTTGCTGTACTTGGTATATATACCAAGTACAGCAACCTCGCGGTCAGGAAACAGCCGGCTACGCTCGCTAACGCTGGAAAATGAAGGGGTTATTCATGTTCATTCTTGCCGTTCCGGATCTGGTATACATACCAGATCCGGAACGGCAAGTTCGCCCATGAATTTTCACTCCACGAAATTGCGCGCAAATAATCGCTGTGGGCGACAGACGGAGGACCAACTCTCAAGGCCTCAAAAACAGGTGCGCGGCTGGCCCAGATCCCAGGTCATCAACTCACCACAAACTCGGGTGCCCCGGGTCTCGTTTCTGAAACCTGGGATACCACCAACCAAAAACTGAGAGCTGAAAGCGGCCGGCTGGAAGCCGTCATCCGGCAGAATAAGCTCCCACAGGGAGCGTCAGAAAATAGCCCAGGGCAACCCTGAGTCGCCCAGACCGGGGTCCCCGACGAGCGATTCGTGCTCGTTGGGGTGACGTGGCGACGAAGGGGCAGCCCTGGGAAAGCCGCCCCAAAAATCCTCCAGCTCCGTAGGGGCGAAAGAACCCACACTACTCCGCACTAGCCCGGCCGGTCCGTCGAATTGCAGTACATTTCTACTGCAAATGCAGTATAATTCTACTGCAATGATCTCCCTCCGCTCCAACCTCCGCCGCAGCCTGCTGACGCTCTTCTACGTCAACCGTTCTGCCCGCGCCTATGTCCGTCAATTAGCCGCGGCAATAGGCGCCGACTCCACCAACGTCTCCCGCGAACTCGCCCGCCTCGAGCGCGAGGGGTTCCTGCGCTCTGAGACCGAGGGCCGCCAGCGCTATTACAGCATCAATCCCGCTTATCCCTATCTCAAGCCGGTCTTCGCCCTTTTGCAGGGCTCCGTCGGCGTCGAGCCGACTCTGAGGCACGCGCTCCAGGCAATATCCGGCGTCGAATCCGCCTGGATTTACGGCTCCTTCGCCAAGAATGAAGCCGATGCCGCCAGCGACATTGACGTTTTGATCCTCGGACAGCCCGACCAGCGGCAACTCGCGTCCGAAATTCGCAAGGCCGAAAAGGCCCTCCGCCGCGAAATCAACTACACTGTTCTTTCTTCCCCGGAGCTCAATCGGCGGCTTGCCAGGCGCGACGCATTCATCGCCGACATCTGGAACGGAAAGCGCGTCGAGCTGATTGGCCATGGCCCCGACCAAACCGACCAAACCACAGCCGGTAAATCCGAATCAGTTCAGGCAGTTTCTGGCAGACGCGCGCAAGAAAGCCGCCGCCGCGCGAAAAAACCTGGCGATCGACGAGGAAACCGCCCATCAAACGGCGTACGAGGCCATCCTCAAGGCTTCTCTGGCCCTAATGCTGAGCCACGGTCAGCGTCCCCGCGCCCAACTCGGCCATCACGTAGCCATCCTCGAATTCGCGCGGAGGCGCCTCGATCCCGCGCAGGCGCCAACCTTCGATCTGTTTGACCGCATGCGCCGCAAGCGGAACATTGCCTTCTACGACATTGCCTTCATTACCGATGTGGAGGCCGAAGATGCGGTTCGCGCAGCCGAAGACTATCTCAAAGTAGTCGCCGCTGACATCCAAACCAGATTTCCATGATCCGCCGTGTACCGCATGCCCCGGTTCTGAGACCCGCCACTGCCGCGCGCCTTTGCTCCCCGAATCCCGCCCATCGCCGCGAAAGCCGTGCAATTCAAGCCCAAATCAGGACATTCACGAAACAAATGTGCGGCGCGTGCCGAATGAGCGTAGTGTGAGAGATGGAGTGAGCATCGTCCTCCCCTTTCAGGTCCGCTGAACTAAGGCAGTTTATCTGAAGTTCCTTCCCCTCTTAGCCCACGATTCTCATCGAGGGTCCTAAATGATCGTGTCAAAAGTTCAAAAACAGCCCAAGCTGAACAAAGTTGTCGTTATCGCCCCGCAAGCCTCCACCTCGCAAGACCGAATCAGAGAGCGGGCCTTTGAAATCTTTGAAAAGCGCGGCAGCAAACCCGGCTACGACATGCAGGACTGGTTCCGCGCCGAACGTCAGATTCTGGCGAGCTAAAACAACCGTACTTCAACCGTTATAAGTCCGGCTGAAAGGCTGGAAGGGGAAGCTGTGGCTTGCTCAATCTGCACCTATCTCGAATACGCGCTTGAGAGCAGGCACAGCGAATACCTCGCGGCTAGTTCCGAGACGCTCCGTCGCGTCAGCTTGAAGTTTGCGGCCTACGGCCTTGTCGAAATGGAGCGCGCCCGCAGTGAACTGGAAACGCACCGCTCGGTCTGCATCTCCATCCTCGCCGCGGAGGCCGTATAGCGTTCCCTGATCCTTGTTCCCTAACCCGTGTTCCTTGATTCCGAAGCCTGTCCTGAGAGCGAAGTCGAAGGACACCAGTCCCTAGTCCCTAGTCCCTATGTCCCTGTCTCAAGCGCGTCCCGATCCCACTTCCCGCACACCGCTGCCGCCTCATACGTGCTCTGCAAAAACTGGAGCAGCGCCCCGTCCGGGTCCGCCGACTGCCGCATCGCCTCATAGGGAAAAATGAACTCTCCGAAATTCTTGTCGAAACTCGCCTCCACGGGCGCAATCGCGTACTCCCGGTAGCCGGGCGGCTCCGGGTAGGCGTAGCTATAGAAAAAAGGCTCGATGCTTGGAGCTCCCGGCGGTCCCGGCGCTCCCGGCCAGAATCCGCAGCTGCTCACCTCGTGCGAATACGCGTCGCGCGTCACGCGATCCGGTAGCCCCGGCATGCTCGGATGCTCCGGCGCCGTACGCCCGGAAAATCGCGTGCACGCCAGATCCATCGCGCCCCAGAACAAATGAACCGGGCTCACCTTGCCCCGGAATCGCGCGCGAAACACCGTGAACACCCGTGTCGTCTGCAACAGCACCCGCCAGAACCGCTGCGCATACTCCGGGTCGTAGGCCCGGTGTACATCGTCCTTCTTAAACGGAATCGGCTCGGCCACTTCGCACGGCACCGGCCACACGTTGCAAAGCGCATCGAGGCTACCGAGCGCCGCCATCAGCCGGCTGTAAAACTCGGCCACCGTCATCGGGACGAGAGCGATGGTTTCCCGCCCGCCGTCGCTGGTCTCGACCACCAGCTCGTGCTCCACGAAATCGAAGTCGATCTGCACCATGCGCGTCCCGTGCGCCATCGGCATGGTCGTCAGCCCGCGAATCGTGGGATAGAGCGTCACATTCCAACTGTGATTGATCGCCGGCGTCAGCGCCATCCTCACCTTGCCCACCATCTGCAGCCACAGTTGCAGCGTGGCGCAGGTATCGCTCCACGCGCTCTGCGGCAGCGCCGGCCACACCTCGTTCTCCTTCGTCACGTCGCGTTTCGCCGCCATATCGCCTCCTCGCAGCCCATCATAAGTCCCAGTTTCCGGCTGTCCACAGTGCACTGTCCACTGTTCCCTGGTCCCTGTCTGCTGTCTCCCTTCTCCTGCCGTCAAGTGCCTTCTCTGCCGGAACCCGCGCAATCCACTGAAAACGCGGCCCAAATAAAAACGCCAGCTTTGCAGATCAATTCGCGCGTTTTGCTAACCTGATCTCAGCATCTCCAAAATGGAACTTTGGCGGAGCCAGATGACCGTGGACCCACGTCGATGGGGGAAGCTTAGTCCCTTGGTTCCTTAGTCTCTGTTCCCTGGTTTCTGCCGCGGATATCGGCGTCTCGTAAGTTCTTTGTTATCAAATATAGAGGTATGCGGAGGTACGTTTGGTGGTATGGATCGTCCCGTAAACCCTTTGTTATCAAATATGGAGGTATGACATACGGGGGAGGGGGTATACCAACCCGGCAACAGCTTTTGAAAAGTAACGCCGCGGGCCTCGATTCTGAGACCCGGGATGCTGCACACCTGAACCCGCCCCCCGCGACTTACGATCGCAGCGCCCCGTGGCTCCGAACTGCCGTCTGCTTACGACTGACTTGCCGGCTCCGTTGGTCCGTGTCGAAACCTCCGGCCGCTCGCATCACAACTTTTACCTACGATCCAGGGTTGGAGAGTGGTAACAGGAGGGGGACGATAGGCCGCATTCCGGCGCTTGCCGGTCCTGGCGCGCGGATTTATCGTCTAATCAGACTGAGATGACGATCGCTTCGGTACGCGCACTCTTCCCCAAAGCATCTGCAGCAGCAGCCGACGATCTGGCGCGGGCGGAAAGCTTGGCCGTTGCCCAAGGCCTGAAAAGCCGCAAGGCCGGCTTGATTGAGGAGCTGATTGTCCACTACCAGCACCGGCTCATGCGCTATCTGCTCTTCCTCACCGGCAACCGCGAGACCGCCGAAGACCTCTTTCAGGAGGTCTGGATGCGCATTCTGGTTCACGGCAGCCAGTTCAACGGCCATGCGCGCTTTGAGACCTGGCTCTTCACCATCGCCCGCAACCTGGTCATCGACCAGAGCCGCAAGCGCACCATGAACAGCCTCGACGAGTTGATCGACGGCGCGACCGAGGATGACCGGGCGATGACCTTTGAAGTGGCTGCGGACGACCCGACACCCTTCGACCGGATGGCGAGCCTCGAAGACCGCGAGAGGATTGCAGCGGCGCTGCTTGAACTGGATGCGCTGCACCGCGAGGTACTGGTTCTCCGCTTTCATGAGGAGTTGTCGCTTGAGGAGATCGCCAGGGTTACCCGCGCCCCGCTTTCCACGGTGAAATCGCGGCTTTACCGCGGCATGGCGATGCTCCGGCCCAAGCTCGAATTCGCGGCTTCGCGCTTCCAGGAGGCAGTGTGAGAACGGCTGAACTGACCGGCCACCCTGCCGGCAACCCGGCTCCGAACCCACACGCGGTTGATAAGGCCGCCAGCTCCGATCTGCTGTCCGCGCTCACCGGCAAGCAGGCCGGCCGTGACCGCGCCGTGGCCGAAAACACCCGCCGCGTCGTCATGGCCTCCCTCGGCGTCATGCAGGATCAGAAGGCCGGCCGCCGCCGCACGCGATCTCTCGCCCTGGCCTCGCTGGTGCTGGCCCTCCTTGCTCTTGGGCCCTTCGTCTGGCGCGTGGCGGAAGACATCCTTGGTGGCGAGCGCTTCGGCGACATTGCCACCCAAACCAGCCTCTGGGCCTGTATCCTTTACCCGGCGATCCTGGCTGCCGTTCTGGTGGTGGGGTGGCCCCGCAACAAGCCGTAATCGCCCAATGGGTGCCAGAAAATCCGCCTGGCTTGCAGAAGGCGGCAACTTCCGAGGCTTCTGCTCCGTCCATTCAAATAGGGGCGAACGTGTCTCCAATCGTCTTTTGAAAGGCCCTCCAGGGGGAGGGAAGGCCCATGTCTGATCCGAAATCAATGAGCATCAACGATGAAGAGCGACTGATTCCGGTCTGGTCGATCGTCCTCGCCAGTCTGGCGTTTGTCCTCGTCGAATATTACTTCTGGGTCGTCGCGCCGGAGCAGCGCCATCATGGGCCGCAGCCTCTCGGCCTGCGTGTCTACTTCAACCTCTCCTGGGGCGTCCTCGCCTCGCTCTACTTTCTCATGGTCGGCTACATCAGCAAAGACTCCCCGCGCCGCGCCATGAGCACCCGCTTCTGGATGTTCATCTGCTTCGTTATGCCGGCGGGCATCGGCGCTGTGCTTTATTTCCTCCTGCGCCAGCCTCTGGTTTCGCGCTGCCCGGCCTGCGGCACCCACGTGCAGGGCGACTTTCACTTCTGCCCCCAATGCAACTACCAGCTTGCCGCCAATTGCGGCAACTGCTTCCGTACCGTTCGCGCCACGGATATTTACTGCACGAATTGCGGCCACGAGCTGGCCACCGACCATACCCCTGCGCGCCTGCACGCGATGAGCGACTAGCACCATGAGCCCTCGTGGGCCAACCTGCTGAATGGGCAAGTCGCTTCATCGCAATCGCCGCGCCAGCGTCAACTCACTTGCATTAGAATCGAGTTTTCGGTCTCCATGTCCATTTCCGCGCTCATTATCGACGACGAGAAACTGGCCCGCGACGAGCTCAAATATCTTCTTGACTCGGTGGGCGGCGTGGATGTGCTTGCACAGGGCGACAACGGTATCGAGGCCGTCGATCTGATCGAGAAACACCGTCCCGATCTCGTTTTTCTCGATGTGCAGATGCCGGGGCAGGACGGTTTTGCTGTGATTCAGCGCCTCATGGAGCACAACCGCGCCCAATCGGCCAGGGCCAAGAGCTCCGGCGCGGAAAATGGCAGCACGCCCCTGCCGCAGTTCGTCTTCGCCACCGCTTACGACCAGTATGCGGTTCGCGCCTTCGACGTGAACGCCGTGGATTATCTACTCAAGCCCTTCGACCTTGCCCGCGTCTCAGCAGCCGTCGAACGCGCCAAGGCCCGCATGGCTGCCGGTCCCGCTGGCGCAGGCTTGTCCGGCGACGCCATTGAGTCCCAGCTCGATCATTTGCTGCGCTTGCTCAATCGTCCCCTGGGCGCCGAGCAAGGCCGCCTGCCCGCCAAGCTCATCGTCCAGACCCAGAGCCGCCTTCTGCTCGTCGATCAGGCGGACATCTGTTTCGCTGCCATCGACGAAGGCGTCATCCGCGTCGTCACCCGCGCCTTCGAAGGCCAATCCAAATGCCGCACCCTGGAGGAACTTCTCGAACTCCTCGATCCGGCCCGCTTCTGGCGCGCCCATCGCGGCTACGTGGTCAACATCGACCAGATCGGCGAAGTAATGCCCTGGTTCAAATCCAGCTACCAGCTCCGTATGAACGACCGCCAGCACACCGAGATCCCCGTCAGCCGCGCCCAAACCAAGCGCCTGCGCGAGCTATTCAACCTCTAGGTTCTTTTGGCTTTTCGCCTGACTTGACGCACGACTTGCTACCAATTCACCTCGAAGCCTGCATCCGGTCGTGTGCGAGGAATGCGGCTCATTCTTTGCCCTGGGTATGCGTTAGTCGTAGCGCTCGAAGACGATCTGCTTCTTGTGCCAGCCGTAGCCGTCAAGAAGCTCGCGGACACCGGAGACCATGAAGTTCAGCCCGCAGATGTAGGTGTAAATGTCGAAGCGCAGGTCTGCCGCCGGGATCGCGGGATCGACGGGCAGGGCGGGCAACGGCTGGCCCATCCGCGCGGCGCGCTCCTCGATAATCTTCGAGACATGCACCTGCACGTGGCCGCGCAGACCGGTCCAGCTATCCAGGGCGCGGCTCAGTGTGGGCAGGTAATGGAAGTTCGGTATTCGTTGTTCAAGCGCTTCGAACTCGTCCTTGTAATAAATGTCCGTTTCGTGGCGCGTTCCGTAGACCAGCCAGATCTCCTTGCCCTGGCTGCGGTCGGCGCCGTCGGCCGGAAACAGCCACTGCAGGTAGGCGCGCATCGGCGCTACGCCGGTTCCTGTGGCCACCAGGATCGAGTCCGTGATGGGTTCCTGCAGCGTGAAGTGCCCGTGCGGTCCGTGAAAATCAATCGTCGCTCCCACGGGCAAATCGGGCAGGTCAGCGAGGTGGTTGGAGAAGAACCCGTTCTCCACGCGGTTCACGCACAGGTCGAACTTGTTGGCTCTCGCTGCCGACGCAATCGAGTACGCGCGCGTCTGCGGCTTTCCATTCTCGTCCGCGGCCACGGCCGAAATGAATTGGCCGGGGAGGTAGTTGAAACTGTCACGCCCTTCGACTTCAAACAGGAAGTGATAGCACTGGGCAACTTCCGAGATGCAGTCTTTGCTCAGGAGACGCGCTGTAAATAGCTCACGTGCCAAGGTTTTTCTCGCTTTACCGGGAAGTAGGGATAGGTACTCGACCTACCGCAATTATAGGTCGCCGGGCTCCGCCGCCGCCACGTCTGGAGCGCCCGGAATCGGCAGCCGGCCCCGTCCACGGCGCTTACGGCGAGCCGATCACCGGCGCTTCGATCGCGGAATCGTGCTCTGGCCCCGAGTAAATCGTGATCGTCGCGGCCTTGTAGTCGCCGGGCTTGGCCTTCATGATGTTGGGCACAAACGTCTGCGGGTTGCGGTCGTAGAGCGGGAACCACGTGCTCTGGATCTCAACCATGACCGTGTGGCCGGCCTTGAAGACGTGGTCCACGTCGTGCAGGCTGAACTTGTACTCGAGGATCGAGTCCGGCGCGAGCGCAGTGGGTTGGCCGTATCCCGAGAGGTACCGCCCGCGGAAGATTTCGGCGTTCGTCATCAGTTGGTAGCCGCGCATCTTCGGGTCCGGATCGTCCTCCGGGTATTGGTCGATCAGCTTCACCACCAGGTCGTTGTCCGTGCCGGTAGTGGAGGCGAAGATGTCGGCCACAACCTCGCCAGTCAGAGTCAGATCCCGCGTGAGCGCGGGCAGCTTCCATACGGCCACGTCCTTGCGATCCGTCACAAAGCGCTGGTCTTCAGTGAGCCAGTTGTACCACTCGGAGCCGTTTGAGTAGGTGGGCTGGATGGGCCGGCGCCGGTAGGGAACCGGGTTGGCCGGATCGCTTAGGTACGAAGTTGCGGCTTGCCGTGTGGATGCGCGCCAACTCAGCAGCCCCGCGCCTTCGAGGTGTAAGCTCGTGGGCCGCGATTCTTTGGGAGGGAAGTGAGAGTAGTAGTGCCAGGTGTTCGAGCCGGTCTGGAAGCTCGCCGTATCTTCAAGATCGAATCCGGACTCATTCTTGAGATATTGCGCAAAAAATTTCGTCTCGATGCGCGCCCCGAACTCGCTGCCAATCGGCTCGCCGTAGTTCAGGTTGCCCAGCCGCTGCGAAGACGAAGACCAATAGCCGTGCCGCCACGGCCCGAGCACCAGGAAGTTCTCATGGTGCGCATCGTGCGGCTCGAGCCGGGCATATTCCTCCTGCGGGCCGTACATATCTTCCTGGTCGTAGTAGCCACCCACGGTGAGCGTGGGCACGGTGACCGAGTTGAGCGCATATTCCACGGCGCGCGAAACCCAAACAGAATCGTAGGCAGGGTGGTCGAGAAAAAGCTTCCAGGTGGGCAGCGTTTCGTGCCCCGACTGCTTCACATCCTGGGCGAAGCCGCCGCGCTCGAGAAAATAATCGAAGCCGTCTACGGGTTCACCGTTCTTATCCGTGCCGTAGTCCACATTGCTTTCTTCTTTGCTCGATTCCATCCCCAGCACGTAATCGTAGCCGTAACTCTGGCGGAAGGCTCCGTTGTGAAAAAAGTCATCGCCGATCCACACGTCGATCATCGGCGCCTGCGGCGAGATCGCCTTCACCGCCGGGTGCGGATCGATGCCCGCCATCATGGCCAAAAATCCCGGGTAGCTGGTGCCCACCACGCCCACGCGGCCGTTGTTGCCCGGCACATTCTTGATGAGCCACGCCACGGTGTCATAGGCGTCGGTGCTCTCGTCTGATGCGCCCGGATCGCGGTGATCGGCCAGCGGCCGCATCATCGTGAATTTGCCCGGGCTCTTGTAACGCCCGCGAATGTCCTCGGCGACGTAGATGTAGCCGTCTCGAGCCAGTTCCGGGCGCTGTGCAAAGAAGGACGCTCGAGTAGTCCCATCCACGCCGTAGGGCGTGCGCTGCATCAGGATGGGCAACGGCGTTTCGATGTCCGCAGGCTGAAGTATCACCGCATGGAGCTTGACCCCGTCGCGCAGGGGAATCATCGCCTCGCTACGCACATACTCGTGGAAGATGTGATGCACTGCTTCGCCCGTGTGCGTGTAAACCGTGCCTGGTTCCCCGGAAAACGAGACACTGGCCTCCCGGCCCGACGCGTCGAGGACAAATGTGGCCGTCGTATCCGAGCCCTCAAAGGCGAACACGGTCGCGGAGATTGGCCTGAGCTCGGTGGGAACAAGGCGGTCGGATTCGATCGTCAGCGTTCCATCCTGCAAGTAGAAACTGAATGGGCTGGCGGGGTCCGCCAGATTGGTATACTCCCCGGCAAACGCCTTGAGATCAGCTGTGCCGGTCTGTTGCGCGGATTGCGCCGCTGGCCACACCAAAGCCGGCGAGATGCAAACCAGCGCAAGACAAAAGGCCGGAAAAAGCATGCGGCGGAAAATCAAATCCTGGTCCTCCAACAGCAATTCCCGCGAATCGGCGCACACCGAATTGCCGTAAATGGGTCGGCGCGGCCGCCCCACATCGTCGCTGTCCTTGCCTCAATTCAGGTGGCCCTGAGAATGTTCGTGCCTGCCTGCCAGCTCTTCCGGCGGCGTCACGCAGCCCTCCAACTCCTCGCAGCCGGTGTGTTCGAATTGGAAGGTTGTGTGGCTGATTTGGAACTGTTCCCGAAGCAGTCCGTTGAGCTTGATCAGGATACAGGCGCTTTCCGACGGCGGAATGTCGGCTATGGTCACGTGGCAGGCCAGAGCGCGCGAATGCGATCCCAGGCTCCAGACGTGCAGATCGTGGACATTCACAACTCCCTCCACCGCTTCCATGTCAGAGCGGATCCGGTCAAGTGAAATGCCGCGCGGAGCGCCTTCGAGCAGAATGTTCAGTGTCTCGCGCACAATGCCCACGCTCGACCAGAAGATCATCGCGGCGATCAGCAGCGAGAGAGCCGGGTCGATCCAACCCCTGCCGGTGAGCAGAATGCCTATGCCTCCGGCGATCACCGCCGCCGTGGAGAACGTGTCGCCGGCCATGTGCAGAAAGGCACTGCGCAGGTTCACGTCGCGGGCCACTCCCCACAACAACGCTGCAATCGCGCCGTTCATCACCACGCCGGCAGCGGCCACGATCATCATGATCCTGGGCTCCACGGTTACGGGGGAGTTGAGCCTGTGCACGGCCTCCACGCAGATCCACAGTGAGATGGCGATGAGTGTTGCTGCGTTGATGAACGCTGCAAGCACGCTGGCCCGTTGGTAGCCGAACGTTCTCGCCTGGTCGGCCGGCCGCGACTGGAAATAAACTGCGGCAAAACTGAGCGAAAGAGCCAGGAAATCCGAGACGTTGTGCCCTGATTCCGACAGCAGCGCCAGCGAGTGGGCGCGCAGCCCGGCCACAAACGTGACCACGACGTACACCAGCGTAGCTGCCAGCGAGATACGCAGGACCAGCGTAGTCCGCTTCGCTCCCTTGCCTGCCGCGTGGAAATGCATATCGATAGTCTAACCGGGGCTGGGTATCGCGCGCCAACGCGCGGCTAGTCGTAGCCGGACCGCAGATGGCTCGTATCCAAAGGGTCGGGATCGCTAAAGGAAGGCAACTGCGGCAGCCCTTCGCGCAGCCCTGACCAGCCCTCCGACACCACAATACTATTTTGCGGATTGCCCGGTTGGTAGCGCACCGTGCACGGGAATCCGGCCCGCACCTCGGCCACATTTACCACGTCACGCATCGCGGTAATGTCTTGCGAGCATTCGTAGTCCACACCGGCGATCCGGTAATTGAACAGGAGCATGGTCAGCGTGCGTCCGTCTTTTGCGTCTACGTGGTAGACATCGAGCAACATGCCGTCGACGAGCCGTCCCGATTGCGCCAGGAACTGGCGCCGCGCGCGCTCGATCTCCTCCTCGCTCGGCCGCTTGCGCAGCACCAGCCACAGGGCAATCGCCGCCACGGCGGCAGCGGCGGCCAGCCCGGCGGCGATCTGCCATTCGTTTTCGTCGAGGAGGATCATTCCAGGGCGGGACTCCACTCAAAGAGCCCCAATTTGAGGATACCGCAGGCGAAATGCACCTTGCGCCGGGACGGGCCAGGTTCTGCCGCAAATATCGCGCATGGTCCGGAAACAGCACCAAATCGGCGCTAATGACCTATACTCTAGGTTGCATCTGGCACGGGGTTTGACGCTGCCAGAGCCGTTTTCCCCCGGTTTTCCCATCGGGTTTGGCCGGAAGGTTCAAAATGAAAGATCGTTCCCAAATTCGCTCCACCACCGTCATCTGCGTGCGGCGCAACGGCCAAGTCGTGATGGCCGCCGACGGCCAGGTGACCTTCGGCGATCATGTGCTCAAGCACTCGGCCAAGAAGATCCGACGGCTCTTTCAGGATAAGATTCTCGCCGGGTTCGCCGGTTCCACGGCCGACGCCTTCAACCTCTTTGCGCGCTTTGAAACCAAGCTCGAACAGCACGCGGGCAATCTCAACCGCGCCGCCGTCGAACTGGCCAAAGACTGGCGCACCGACAAGATGCTGCGCAACCTCGAGGCTTTGCTTCTGGTCGCGGACAAAGCGCAGACGTTCCTCATCTCCGGCTCGGGCGATGTGATCGACCCCGACGAGCCGCTGGCGGCCATCGGTTCTGGAGGCAGCTACGCTACCGCCGCCGCACGCGCGCTGCTGGAGAACACCGACTTGAGCGCCCGCGAGGTCGCCGAAAAAGCCATGAAGATCGCCGGCCAAATCTGCATCTACACCAACGACCAAGTCACCTTCGAGGAGTTAACAAGCTAGCGGTCCATGGCCATCTACCTTCCCGCATCCGCCGAAGAACAGGAGCTCGCGCTCGACGAGCTGACGCCGCGCGAGATCGTCGCCGAACTCGACAAGCACGTCGTCGGCCAGAAGGCCGCCAAGCGCGCCGTGGCCATCGCGCTGCGAAACCGCCAGCGCCGCCAGAAGCTGCCGCCCGACATGGCCGACGACATCATGCCCAAGAACATCATCATGATCGGCCCCACGGGCGTGGGCAAAACCGAGATCGCGCGCCGCCTGGCCAAGCTCACCAACTCGCCCTTCCTAAAAGTCGAGGCTTCCAAGTTTACTGAAGTCGGCTACGTAGGCCGCGATGTCGAGTCGATGATCCGCGACCTGATCGAGATCGCCATCGACATGGTGCGCGAGGAGCGCCTGGAGGAAGTGGAAGACCGCGCCGAGATGAACGCCGAGGAGCGCCTGCTCGATGTGCTGCTGCCTCCTCCACCCCCCGCGCCGCACGGCCAGGAGAGCCAGCTCTCGCTTCCCGGCGCCGAGAGCCATCAACGCTCGCGAGAGAAACTTCGCCAGCAATTCCGCGAAGGCAAGCTCGACGACCGCATCGTCGAGATCGACGCGCGCGAGCGCAACCTGCCCCAGTTCGGTATCATCTCCAACCAGAGCCTTGAAGACATGGAGATGAACCTCAAGGACATGCTGCCCAACATTTTCGGGGGCGGCACCAAGAAGCGCAAAATGAAGGTCGCCGACGCCTTCGATTACCTGGTGCAGGAAGAAGAAGGCCGCCTGATCGATATGGACGCCGTGAACCGCACCGCGGTCGAGCGCGTCGAGTCCAACGGAATCATCTTCCTCGACGAGATTGACAAGATCGCCGGGCGCGAGAGCGGACACGGCCCCGATGTCTCGCGCGAAGGCGTGCAGCGCGACATTCTACCCATCGTTGAAGGCACTACCGTCAACACGCGCTACGGCATGGTGCGCACCGACCACATCCTCTTCATCGCCGCGGGCGCCTTCCATGTTTCCAAGCCCAGCGACCTGATTCCCGAGCTGCAGGGTCGCTTTCCCATTCGCGTTGAGCTGCACTCGCTCACGGTCGACGATTTTCTGCTCATCTTGACCGAACCCAAGGCCTCGCTGACGAAGCAATACTCAGCCTTGCTTGAAACCGAGGGCGTACGGTTGGAATTCGCACCCCAAGCCCTGCGCGAGATGGCCGAGTTCGCCTTCAAGGTGAACGAGCAGACCGAAAACATCGGCGCGCGCCGCCTGCACACGATCATGGAGCGCGTGCTCGAAGACATCAGCTTCCTGGCGCCCGACGTGGCCCGCCGCGCGCCCGACGAAAAGGCCGCCCCGACGCTTGCTGAGGCCATCGCGAAGGAAGCGAGCACGGCGCTACCTTATCTGGAGCGGATGACCGCCTCCGGCCCCGAGAAGGTCTTCCTCGTCGATGACGCATATGTCAAACAGATGGTGGCTTCGATTGTGAAGGACCAGGATCTAAGCCGCTACATCCTTTAACAGGCGCTTTTGCCTGCGAGGAGCGCGGCGGCGATTTCAGCAGTGCTGCGCACCCGTCCCATGCGGGGGAGAATGCGGGTGATGGAATGGGCGTGGCTCTCCGCGCTGCGTCCCGTCATGGCGTCTTCGGCAAATACCTGTTCGTAGCCGCGCTCATAGGCGTCGCGCGCCGTGCTTTCCACGCCAAACTCAGTGGCGATTCCGCACAGGACGATGGTGTTCAGTCGTCTGCGGCGCAGTTGCAGATCGAGGTCCGTGCCGTAAAATGCGCCCCATTGGCGCTTCAGAATCACAATGTCGTTGGGCTGCCGGTTGAGTTCGGGAATCAGATCGCTCCAATCCGGCGGCATCGCGCCGGAAGCGCGCATGGGCTCATCGGCCGTCACTTTCAGGGCGTCTCCAAAGTCCGGCGAGCGGCCCACATGGACGAGGATCGGCTGCGCTCCCGCGCTCCGGGCAGCGGTGAGCAGCTCGACGCAGTTCGCAATGACGCTGGGGGTTGAATGCGGCGTCCCGGGCATCCCGGCAATCCCCTTCTGAAGATCGATCACCACAACGGCGGTGCGGCGCGGTTCAAGGATCACTTCGCTCATGGGTTCTCCCGGTTCTCGCCACCCCAGTGTAGTGGAAGACGCATGGTCCCCATCAGGCCGGGTTTGCGCCATCGCAATCGGCACGGTAAAATGAAATGAAGTTAAAATTAGCAAAGTCGTCGGGGAGTGGCTCAGCCTGGTAGAGCACCTGGTTCGGGACCAGGGGGTCGGAGGTTCAAATCCTCTCTCCCCGACCATTAAATCCCGCAATATCAATTAATTAGAGAAGACCCTAATTCCGGCCATTCCGGAACTTGGGTCCATTTGGGTCCAATAAGCTTTCCCCTGGTTCCAAGCAGCTTTTCGACCCCCTCCACAGCCTTCCGCGCGTCTGAAGGAACCGACGCAATGTACGTCTCGCGCGTGATCTCTGAAGAAGAGTGACCGAGCAGAGCTTGGACTGTGCCTAGCCGAGAGAGTTGGTCATATGTGTCTCCTGTATCTCCAAATCAAAAAACCGTGCGTCCCCCTTGCTACGCTTTCTGCCCAAGTGGAAGAGCTCTCGACCGTGCACACGTCAACGCGCGCTTTGCTGGAGGACTGGTCTATTCGGCGACCTTAAACTCTGTCTCCGCCGTCGCCAGCGAACTCCCTCCAACCCATATGTCATATGTCGTCGGCTCCACGGTCTGTTTGAGTTCCACGTTGTAGAAGTTCAGCTCATTGAATCCCAGCGGGAACTCCACGTGCTTGGTCTGGCCGGGCGCAAGTGCAACGCGCGCGAAGCCCTCCAGCTCCCTCACCGGCTGTTCTACGCTCGCCACCGTGTCGCGAATATAGAGCTGCACCACCTCGGTTCCCGCCACCCTGCCGGTGTTGGTTACGTCTACGCCCACCATGGTCACCGGCTTGTGATCGTCCAGAATCTCGTTTACAGGAACGACGGGCCGGCTCACCGTCGGCTTCGAGAAGCTGAAGGTCGTGTAGCTCAATCCCCACCCAAACGGAAACAGCGCCGAATTCTGCTCATCCATATACCGCGACACCATCTTCTCTCCCCCATTTCGCGGCATGTGGCTCAGGTCGCCCTGCGCCGGTATGCCAGTTGGAAGTTGAGCATAATAAAGCGGCTCCTGACCCACTGCGCGGGGAAAGCTCGCCGGCAGCTTGCCCGACGGATTGACGCGGCCGAACAGCACATCGGCCACGGAGGGCCCTGCTTCAATGCCGGGACTCCATGCCTCAAGTATCGCAGGCACATGGGCCTCAGCCCACTTGAGCACAAACGGACGACCGGCCAGCACCACCAGAACCACCGGCTTGCCGGTTGCCACCACCGCCTCAAGCAGCTTTTCCTGCGACCCGGTAAACCCGAGGTGAACGCGGCTTGAGGCTTCACCCTCCATCGAGCGCGCAGGCTCTCCCAGCGCCAGAATGGCAAGATCGGCTTTTTTCGCTGTCTCCGCCGCTTCGGCGATCATCTTTGCATCGTCAGGAACCGGCAGACTTTTCTCGGCTGCGGCCGGCACTCCAAAACTGACCTGATCGAGCACCTTCTCGTCTTCGCCGGAAAGCAACCCGCAGCCCTTTGCGTAGAGCAGCCGGTTGCCCAGCCGCGCCGCAAGCGCCGTTTTCAGCGTTATCACATCCCTAGGATCGCCCTGGAACGACCAAGCGCCGAGCATCTCGACTTGGTTGTCGGCCATGGGGCCGATCAGGGCTACTTTCCTCGCCTTGGCACTGAGCGGCAGCAACGCTCCAATGCCCTCGACAGGATCGTTCTTGAGCAGAACCATGGTCTCATCGGCCACCTTGCGCGCCAGCACGCGGCGCGCCGGCGTGGCCTCGTACTTCGGTCCCGGTTGGGTATAAGGGTGGTCAAACAATCCCAGCGCAAACTTCACGCGAAGCACGCGCCTCACGGCTTCATCCACAACCGATTCCGGAATCTTCCCCGATCTCACCTGCGCGGCGAGGGTGGGGCCATAGAGGTTGCCTTCCGTGTCCATGTCTACACCGGCTTCCAATGCCTTGCGGGCCGCGGCCGCGCCGTTCGCGGCAATGCCGTGGTTCAGCAGTTCGGCCACCGCGGCCCAATCCGAGACCACGAAACCGCCGAATCTCCACTGCTTGCGCAGAATCTCAGTAAGCGTCAATGGGTCGGCCGTGCCGGGAATGCCGTTGATCGAATTAACGGAGCTCATCACCGTCGCCACGCCGGCATTCACCGCGGCCAGATAGGGTTTCAGATACACCTGCCGGAGCGTGATTTGGCTCATATCCGCGGCATTGTACTCGCGGCCCGCGATGACCGCGCCGTAAGCGGCAAAATGCTTCACGCAGGCCGCGACCGAGTCGGGTTTTGAAAGATCGTCTTGCTGATAGCCCTTTACCCATGCCCGCGCCATTACAGAACCCAGATAGGGATCCTCGCCGTTCGACTCGACGATGCGTCCCCAGCGCGGATCGCGGGCGATATCTACCATGGGCGAGAACACCCAGTCAATGCCGTCGGCGCGAGCTTCCACTGCTCCCGTGCGCGCTACAATTTCGGCCGCCTTGGGATCCCAGCTTGCCGCCACGGCAAGCGGTATCGGGAAGACGGTGTGGTCTCCGTGGACGACGTCCAGCCCAAAGAGCAGGGGGATGTGAAGGCGCGACTTTTCCATGGCAATGTGCTGGTAGTGATTTGTCTGTTCCGCGCCCACCACATTCACCATTCCTCCCATCTGGCCCTTGGCGACCAGGTCGTCATAGGTCGGATTTGAGGCATCCAGGCCGATCGCAAAGCCGCCCGAATATTGCACCAGTTGCCCGATCTTTTCGTCGAGCGTCATCTTTTTCAGGAGCGCCTCAACGCGGGCATTCACTTCCTTTGAAGCGAGCTGGGCGTTGGGCGGCCGATGCGGCTGGGCAACGGCCGGAAGCGAGCCGGGTCCGGCGAGCAGCAGCGACATAAGGACCAGTCGAGATGTGCAGCCAAGAGAGTTGTTCATAATGGTCTTTCCTGGATTTGGAATGCGTGTTGTGTCTTTGCAGAAGTCCATTTTCCCCTCAAAAATATGACATATCTGCCCGTTGCCGGAGTATACCGCTAGCAGGTAGATTGCACTGAGATACAATTGGTCTGCATCGGCTATATGGGCTCGAATATTCTCACAGATCAGGAATGCTGAATGCGCGGGCGGTATAACTCGACAAATTCTGCTTAATCCTCAAAGATTCTGCTTATAGCCTGTTATTAACTTCATGCGAGCATCCTGAGGGGTTGAGCGATCATAAGGCAAGCGAAGGCGAGGAAGTGGAAGGCCCCGAGTGTGGTGGCGAGTCTTTCGTAGTTGCGAGCCAGGCGGCGAAAGCGAGCCGCCCACGCAAAGCTTCTCTCCGCCGCCCAGCGGCGCGACAACAGCACGAATCCACGTTTAGCCTCGGTATGCTTGACTACTTCCAGCTGGATGCCGTGCTCGGCTGCGGCGGCTTCGGCAGCTTCTCCGGTGTAGCCCTGGACTACATAGGCTAACTCGACATTCTCTTCGGTAATCTGCTGCACTTGCCGGACCAGTTCTCCAACCTATGCACGATCTTGCTCATTGGCCGGAGTGACATGCAGGGCCAACAGATGTCCCAGCGTATCTACAGCCGCATGAACCTTCGATCCTTTGCGCCGCTTGGCTCCATTGTAGCCTGCCCGCGCGCCCGACTCGGGCGTCGATTGCAACATGCGGCTGTCCAGAATCATCGCTGTTGGCTGGGCCTTGCGCCCATAAAGACTCCCCTGGTCATTGATTTGAGCGGAGTCATACGACACCCTCCTGACAAGCTGAAATAACGATCGCGGATATTGCTTGTGAGTGTAAGGCATCCTTGCTCGCGCTCAAAGCGGAATTACCAGAAGTAACTGGCTTCCACTCTCGGAGTGCCCGGCTCGCCATCGATGATCTGCGTGCTTATAACGAATTCCATGTTCTTCTTATCACCGGCCGCCTGCGCAGCACGCATCAGCTGAGTCAAATAGGCGCTATCGGTGATGTACTCCGCGGCCGCGCGCGTGCCGCCGGGGCCGATTCCCGCCAATATCACCGCCAGCTTGCCAGTGTTGGGGTCGGTAAATCGCGCCACGATCGCATAGTCCCGATAGTTGTCGCTGGCCATTTGCGCGCCACGGTCGATCATCCAGCGTGTCTTGTCCGGCGCCGTACTGTCCACAATCCACTGGTGCATCATGTCGGCGTCGTTTGCAAAGTGGTAATGCAGCGGATTGGTCAGGCGCAGTGTCCACGCGTTGTCGTAGGCGCCCACAAAGACCGTAGGACCGCGCTGAAGGTCGTCAAGGGCCGTGGCTCCCTCGCCCTTCAGCGCGTACTGCTTCCCGCTGGATTGCAGAATGCCGGCCACTTTGATGCCTGCGCTCAGGTCGTCGATCCCCGGCGGCGTCTTTGCGTTCGTTGGCGCAACCTGATAATAGGGGAGATTGCCCGGGTTCAGCACATTGGGCGCGAAACCATTGGGCTGTTCGGGAACGCATAGCAATACCGGCCCGTTGGAGCTTAATACCGGCTGCCAGAAGAAATCGACCGCAGCGCGGTTGGCCCGCTGCCAAAACACGACTGTGCCCCACACCAACAGCCCGGCAGCGGCCACCCCAACTGCCGCCAGCAGCCACCAGCGGCGAGCTTGCGTAGCCGGCGCTGGCACATGCTCCGGCGTGCCCGCTGGAACCGCAGCGATCTCCGGAAGCCCATGAATGCTTCTGCCCTTCGGGCTGTGAAACTGAGGAATATACGATCCCGACGGCAGAGTGATGCGCAGCTCCTCGTCGTGCGCGGAATCTTGATAGTACTGCGCCAGCCGTTTGCGGATCTCCGCAGCCGTCACCCGCACAATAGGGTCAAGGGCGGTGTCGTAGCTGGCATCCTTCCCGAATATCTCAATGCCCAGGGTCCGTTCCTTTATGTCGTCTACTTCCCCGGCCAGAGTGTGTTCTACAACGAAGCTCAGGAAGTTGGGAAACCTCTTGCTGTGGCTCAAATACGGACTTGCCAGAAGGCGCTCCAGTTGTTCGCCGATTGCTTTCTGGGCTGTTTCGCTTAGACATTCCTTTCTGTGTGCCTGTGATGCATCGCTCATACCGTTCTCCGGCTCGAAGAAGCCATTGTACCCCCTCCCTCAGCAAATTTTCTGCTTTCTTGCGCCGCAGGACGCAAATAATTGAAACGAAAGGGAGCTATAACGCTGACAGGATAAGAATTTACTCCTCCTTTCGGTAAAGACCCTCACCATTCTGCCGTAAGGAGCTTATCAACCCTTCGATTGACCAGCCTAGAATGACTTGCAATTTGAAAACGTTTTCGCGCCTCGACGTTTACAACCAGGCTGAAGTCGTGAACCGGTTCCGCTACGCTAACACGCACCCTGGTAAAAATTGCGGGGCAGGCTATGCGCAAGACGTATGCCTTAGCGAGTTACTTCAATAGCGAAGGGGATACCAAAAAGGGAATCCAACTCTGTTAGGAGGAAGGAATGAAGGGAAAGAAGTTTCTGTCGTATTGGAGCGGAATCGTGGTTCCGCGACAGGAGCGTTGTGTCTGTTGGAGCGATGGATTGACGTAAGCGGCAAACAAAGAGAAGCGCAAACACGCAATTGAGGGAGGCATCAACTACATGAGGCTACACATTGACAACAAACAGGAAAAGGGAGGGCAGATGACGATCAAGCGAAATATCGTGTTGTTGATTTCGTTGCTCAGTCTTGGTGTCGGTATGGCTCTGGCGCAGATCGAGTCCAGCACCATCACCGGCACTGTAACCGATCAGAAG